>Ga0187892_10005825_pt1 | contig 18932 bp, 22 predicted proteins | sample MA1701073metaG_FD_139345 | JGI IMG/M metagenome (GOLD analysis project Ga0187892, IMG submission 139345) | Bio-ooze microbial communities from a basaltic lava cave in the Kipuka Kanohina Cave System on the Island of Hawaii, USA - MA170107-3 metaG ...
AGCGGATTGGTGCGACGATCCGGAATCCGTTCCGCCAGCCAATCGACCTGATCTTCCGTGAGTTTCAATGCCATGCATAATCATACAACATTCTCAACCAACGGTTTTGGGATAGGCTCTACCATAACTCGGCCGGCGCTCGACACTCGCCCCTCGCCCGCGTTATGATTCGTCGCTCCGGAGCTTGCTTACATGGTCGCCTTGAACGAAATCCAAGAACTCTCCCGCCGCATCGCCGAGGAGTTCAACCCTGACAAGATCATCCTCTTCGGCTCTTGTGAGCGATCGACGCCCAAGCAGGCTCTAGCCTTCGTGAAGAAAAGCGGCGTCGTCCTCGAATCCGCGCGCGGTGCGGCTCCGAGTCTGGCCGAGGCCGTCGCCGGCGGGCCGATTCGCGGAAGCTGGTGGGCGCATCCCAAGGGCAACGACATCTTCCTGTGCTCCCGCGCCGTCCGTGAATCGCCCGACGTCCTGGTGTGTCGTCTTGTCGACGGCAAAGTGACGTACGTTCATCGGCGCTTGTGGCCGGCGCTTGTGCGCCTGGCGGAGGAGCTGAATCCCGCTCGCCTCGCGGCCATCCAGGAGGTCCACACTCCCGCGGGCAAGCACAAGCTCACCACCATCCCGTTTCCGCGCTGGGTTCCCAAAGACGTCGTGCGCGCGGCCAAGCGTCTCACCCGCGACCAGGCCGCTCGACTCCTTCGGCTCGTCTCATGAAACGCCTTTACGCCCTGTTGGCAGCGCTCGTTGTGGCCTTGGCTTGCCTTCACATGGCGACGACTTTTCGGCTCTCGTCCGCCACGCCTGCCGGCAAGGTCTGGTTCTTTGGGTCCGGAATGGCCATCGCCCTTGCGGGAGTCTTGAACTTGCTCAATCGGCGATACGGCCTGGCTGCTGCCGGGCTTCGCGTGGCATGTATCGTCACGAACCTGCTGGTGGCCGTCTTCGCTGGTGTCGCCGGCGTTGTCACGGGGGCAGGGTCCATGGAGCGTCTCATCATGATGGCATTGCAAGTATCCGTGCTCATCCTTTCGGCTCTGCGTTCCGCCAGCCTGAGTTCCAGCTCAAGCCAACCAAGAGTGTGACGAGGCTTGTCGGCTCGGTGAGGACATGCCGACCAATTCAGAACCGGGCGGCGCAAGCCCCCGGCCAATCGATCAGAACCGCGACAGGCATGGAGCGGGCCAGTCCGAGCCGCATGGCCCAAGCCCCCGGACACGCTCGTCCCGCAGGGACTCGCGAACTTGGCCCACCGTTTTCAACGGTGGGTCGCCGACGCCCCCAAAATCCCCCCCTCTCCCGACGAGCCGACCAAGGCGGGAGGGCCGTCCCCAAGCCGGAACCCAATGGTTCCGGCGCGGGCCGGGGAGAGGAGCCAGGGGTGAGGGTCACGAAGCCACGCTCCAACCCGACCCTCGACACCCTCGTCCGCTACGCCCAGGCCGTCGGCCGCAAACTCGTCGTCAAGCTGGCCTGAGCCGCAAGGCTCGACCACAACGCTCGACTCCTTCGCCTCACCCCGAAGCCCGTTGGGCAGCCCGGCGGGTCCGAACGGAAGCACTGCCGACACGGCAGTGGCACCCGCGCGGGCCAATAACGCGCGGGGCGACCGCTCGCGCCCAATCTCCAACCGAGCGCCCGCGCGGGGCCTCCCTACGGCCTAAACGCCCCGGGAGAGGGGCCAGGGGGTGAGGGCCACGGCCTACAGCCTATTGGTCTGCAGTCGGCTCATCGCCTCCGCAACCGCCCGACGTCCAAGTGCGATTGCTCCTCATCGCCCGCCCGTCACGAGAGAGAGGTCTATTTCTCCAGATTCTACGGCTTACCTAGAATTCTATTCTTGACATCTCAAAGCTCACGACTTAAGTTTCGCGCCCGCTTGGCTTCCCAAGCGGTGCGGCTCCAGAAACCGGACGTTTGGACGAGGAGACTGTTATGTCGGCGAGCACGGTGCCATGTAGTGGCATGCGCCTTTCGGTTGTCCTCACAATCTTCTCGGTTTGTTTTTCACAATCTTCGTGCAATACAAACCAAAGCAGCGACGGAGGCGGTAACGACGTCGCGTCAGGAAACACGGCAAAATTACTCGACTCGACCTATGCAGTGGTCGCGGTGTGGCAGGCTGGGCCGGACACGGCGGCTTTTCCATTCGGGACGGCGTTCGCCATACGTCCCCGACTTCTCGCCACAAACGCTCACGTCGTCGAGGCAATCGCAGAGTTGACCAGTCAGGTCGGCGTGCAAATGACGGAGGTGGTGGGCGTGCAGCATGGTACCGGGACCGTCGTCCGCCTATTACGGTCGTTTACCCACCCAGACTATGCGGGAACTCGAAGTCCGGACCTTGGATTGTTCACAACGCAAGAAGAAATGCCGACTACACTCGATATCTCGCCCATCGACCCGGTTCTCATTGGAACGGAGATCCGACTTGCCGGGTTTCCAGGCGATGTAAGCACGCAAGTCGAACAGATCATCCCAGGAGTCAACATTCCTCAGGCCACGCTCACGACCGCCCCGATTTCGGCGTTCAGGGCGTTCGATCCAACACGTGGCGTAACTGCCACCGACTGGGATTACGTGCAGTATCAAGTGAGCAGTTTTCCAGGGGCAAGCGGGTCACCGGTCGTGGTTGGTGGTCACCTGATCGCGGTGCACAATGCCGGGACCGTCGGGTTTGTTGTCAGTGGATTTGATGAGGCCGGCAACCCTCAACTTGATAGGGCGCCGTTAAGCGAAACTAGTTTTGGCATCCACGCACGGTATTTGCGCGATTTGGAGTCTTTGTTTGACGACAATGTACTCCAAGGTCAAGCCCTGCCTCCACCCTATGCTCCGCCGCCGCCGCCACCTTGTGACCCAGAATGCGCTTGGTGTCATATCGGCACGGATAACGAAGCCCACTGTCTATCGGAGTGGAACGGCGACGGAGAATGCGATTGCGGATGCCAATTTGACGACGTTGACTGCAGCGAGGGAACGAGCCCGCCGGTCGTTGATAACTGGATTGTCTTCGAAGACAACGCCTCTGGAACGGTTTGCGACCTTGCGAACGGCGCCGATTTTGAGGCGATATTTCTCTCTCCTAGCGGAGAGATGTTGATTGTGACGGGGGAGGATGCTCGTACCGTTCTTTTCGTTGATGACGACTCAAACCTTATCATTGATGGAACGGCAGTTGGGTTTGTGGCCTTTGCGACGGATGGCGATGGACTACGTTCGCTTTGGCTCTTCGAGCTCAATGGCGCGGTGGTCTCACTCGATCCCAACTCCGCGGGCTTAAGCCCGTTGGACTTTATCAATGTTCCCTGTGACGCTTGTTTCCTCATCGACAACCCACCTTCTGATATTTGTCCGTAAACGCCAACTCGCCGGCCGTGTGCCACTGCCCTTGACACGGCGGGCCCCAAACAGGGCGGTTCGCATTGCGAACCGCGTGCTTCGCACGGACCGACGAGTCAAGGGTCAGCAGTGTTTCGGCTCTTCGGCGCGTCGCTTCTGTCCCGGCTTGCCCTACGCCGCCGTCGCCTCGTAGGAGAAGTCCATTTTCCCGGAGGGCTGTGCCGCGTGCTCGATGGTAAGGGAAACGACCTTGCCGTCCTGGTCGAGGTCGAGCAGGACGTTCTCGTTAAGCTCCGTGGTCTGAGCGGCCGGACGGTCGCTGAGTTGAATATGGAGCGTATCGGTTTCGGCGAAGTACCTGACCTTCATGGCGTCATCCTCGAAAGCTGCGATCAAAGAAGGCGTTGTGCACGGTTTCGCCGTCTTGCAGCAGCACGACGCGAAGATACCGCCCGCCTGCTTGGGCGACCCTCGCCCACATCCTGATTCTACCATCGGCCTGCGTCTCTGTCTTGGCGGGACTTCGGACGACCTGCTCGATCCAACTGTCCCGAATGTCCGCTCGGTCGGGGAGTTGCCTGCGGAAATCAAAGTACTCCGTGGTTCGCATTGCCCGGCTGTTTTACCGGCCCCCCGACCCGCTGAGCAAGCGCGCGTGGCCTTGCCCTTGGCACGGCCAGTCCCCAACCGGGCGGTTCAGATCGGCAGGTCCCCGGACCGCGCTTCATACCTGGCGCGGTTGTGATCAGGTCGGCCCGCTTCATGGCTGGCGCGGTTCTGATACAATGCCGCCATGCAAAGCAAAGCCGCCACCGTCCGGGAGTATCTCGCGGAGTTGCCCGAGGATCGCCGGGCGGCCATCCAGGCTGTGCGCGAGGTCATCCTCAAAAACCTCGACAAGGACTACGAGGAGGGCATGCAGTACGGCATGATCGGCTACTACGTGCCGCACCGCGTGTACGCCCCCGGATACCACTGCGACGCCACTATCGCCCTGCCCTTCGCGGGCCTGGGGTCGCAGAAGAACCACATGGGCCTTGGCATCATGTGCCACTACGCCGAGGGCCCGGAGCGCAAATGGTTTCGCGCGGCCTGGGCCAAATCCGGCAAGAAGCTCGATATGGGCAAAGTCTGCATCCGCTTTCGCAAACTCGACGATCTGCCGCTGGAGGTCATCGGCGAGGCCATCCGCCGCGTCCCCGCAAAGAAGTACGTCGAATACTACGAATCGACGATCCGCCCGGTGAGCAAGCGAACAAGAGCGGCGTCAAGGCGGAAGAAGTTGCAGGCTAGCCCCAAGGCTTCAATCGCCGCCTCGAAAAAATCAGCGTCCCGATCCGCCAAACCCCGAAGGGCCGCGAACCCAGCCAAAGCGGCAAGACCCGGATGAAAAAACTCAGGACGCCTCGGTCCTCCTCCGAAATCTAAGATGTGAAATCGCCCAGCGTCGCCTACAGCCTACCGTCCACAGTCTACGGCCGTTGGTAATTCGTAATTCGCAATTCGTACTTTGTTTCTGCGTTTCTGTTTTTCTGCGTTTCTGCGTTTCAGTTACGCGCTTGCCACTGTCATCGGCCGCGTCACGCCGATTTGCGTGAACACGTCGTCGTATTGGCGGGCGAGGTAGTCCTCGGAAGGGCCGCCGTGCAGGTGCGCCCAGGGGAAGACCTCGCTGGGCGAGCGCTCGCGATGGGCGTAAAAGTCCGGATCGACGCCGCACGCGTCGAACGCCCGCTGCCAGATGTCGAATTTGAAGCACTCGTCCCAGCCGTCGAAGCGTGCCCCGGCCTGGTAGGCGTGCTCGACGACCGGCCCCAAGCGCCGATCTCCGCGGGCGAACACGCCCTCGAGGATGGAACGCTCGACGTTGTGCGTCTTGATCTTCACCGGACCAGAGTTTTTCTTGCCATTGCGGCGCTTGCCCGCTCCCTTACGGTCGCGGTACGGATTGTCCGCTCTCTGCCGGTCGCGGCCGGGATTGATCAGAGCGGCCATTCGCCTGCGCACCTCGTGAAAGTATTCCGCCCGCGGCTGCGCTGCCCACTGGAACGGCGTGTACGGCTTGGGCACCAGCCATCCCACGGAAGCGTTGACGTTGCCCGGCCCCTTGCCGAGTTCGCGGCGCGTGTCGCTGACCTTGCGCGACAAGGTCACGATGCCGTCGATGTCCTCGGGGCGCTCGCCGGGGAAGCCGGACATGAAATAGAGTTTCACGCCCCGCCAGCCGGCCGCATACGCCTGCCGCACGCCGTCGAGCAGGTTGCCGTCGGTCACGTGCTTGCGGATCGCCGCGCGCATGTCGTCATTGGCCGCCTCCACCGCGATGGTCAGCCCGCTCTTGCGCACCTGGTTCACCATCCAGGGAATGTTCTGCAGCATTTTGTCCACGCGCAGCGATGGCACGGAGATGTTCACCCGCCGCGACGAGAAGCGCTCATTCACCCGCTCCGCCAGTTCGCGCAGGTGCGGATAGTCGGCCGTGGACAGCGACAATAGGCCCAGTTCCTCCATGCCCGTGGCCCAGTACATCTCCTCGGCCATGTCCAGGACTTGATCGACGCTACGCGTCCGTATCGGCCGCTTGGTGTACCCGGCGTGGCAGAACCGGCAGCGCTGCGGGCAGCCGCGCATGATCTCGATCGCGAACCGATCGTGTACGACCTCGACATACGGCACCAGCGGGCGCAGCGGAAACGGCGCGGCGTCGAAGTCCTCCGTCTGGCAGCGCTCGATGCTGGACGGAACCAGCGGGTCCGTGCGGCGAATCTCGCGCACCGTGTTGTCATCGTGATAGGACACGTCGTAGAGCGACGGGGCGTAGATCCACGGGAAGCGCCGCGCCATCTGCACAATCATGTCACGGCGTGACACTCCGCCCGCTTTCATCTCCCGGTAGGCCGACAGGATCGCGGCCATCGACGCTTCGCCGTCGCCGAGCACCACCAGATCGATGAACTCCGCCATGGGCTCTGGGTTGTCCGCCTGCGGACCGCCCGCGACCACCAGCGGATGCGAAGCGTCCCGGTCGCGGCTCTTTAGCGGAATGCCCGCGAGGTCGAGCACTTGCAGCACGGACGTAAACGCCATCTCGTACTGCAACGACACCGCCACGATGTCCGCCGACGAAACCGGCTGCCGCGTATCCCAAGTGAATAGCGGCAGATGCTTGTTGCGCATGATCGCCTCGGCATCCAGCCACGGGCAGTAGACCCGCTCGGCGCATGCCCCGCGCGTATGATTCACCAGCCAATAGAGGATCTGGCAGCCGAGGTGACTCATCCCGATCGTGTAGGCGTCGGGGAAGACTACGGCGACGCGAACGTCGGCGCGCTCCCAATCCCCGTCCTTGACGAGCTGGTTCACTTCACCGCCGATGTACTGCCCGGGCTGCTTCACGAAGGGCAAAAGGTCGTCGGAAACGCGTCGGCGGAGGGCGGTCATGTTACATTTACACTGAAATCTGCGTTCTCGTCGGCCCCTAAAGGCGTGGCCCATCTGTCGAGATGAGTCTAATGCCGGACATTTTTCCTTGCAATGACCGCCCCCGTCCGGCTTGGGCTGAAATAAACCGCTTTTTTATTGCGGACCCCCATCCGATGGGGTACGCTACCCACAGCGTCATGCGCAAGGCCCCTTCAATGCGTATGTCAGTGCGCGCCCGGCGCGCAGATAAACGGCGAGCGGCGACCCTCATCGAGTTGTTGGTCGTGATCTCCGTAATCGGCTTCCTCTCCGCGCTGCTGCTCCCCTCGCTGCGACGATCGACGGAAATGGCTGCGGCGACCGTGTGCCGTCACCATCTGCGAGAGCTCGGCCACAGCTTGCAGATGTACCGCATCGAGAACGATGGGTGGCTGCCGGTCGTCGAACGGCAGCGCGAGCCGAACACCAGCGCCCCGCGCCCCGGCGCAACGCCGCGCGGACAGGAGCCCTGGTTTGGCAAGCTCTTTCCGACGTACCTGACCGATCCGGGTGTGCTGCGCTGCCCGCGCGATCCTTATGGCTATCGGCTGGCCAGCGTGACGGCGGATATCCGTGATCCGGCCGTCGCGAACTTCGCCAGCTACGGCATCAACAACTTCATTCTTACGGCCGCCGACGGCGTTCTCGCCAACGTCGACCGAAACGGTCCGCGTCGTCCGTTGGACACGATCCTGGCCGCCGACCTCGGACCCGATCATCCCAACGGAACCCAGCGCGGCGGGAATTCCGGCCCGCTCCGAAACGATAGTCTGCTGATGTGGAATGACCAGTTCGATCCGTTTTCGATCACTCAGGCGGCGACGTGGGTCACCACGCGGCATGGCGAGGGCATCCACATGCTCACGCTCGCCGGAGGGGTGCGCGATGTCGGGACAACCGATTTGCTTCGCAGCCCCATGCGTCGCACCTACCGCGCCTGTGCGGCGGGCGGCTGCACGCTTTGCACCGAGCTGAACGTCTTCCATTACACGTTCGCCAAGGAACAGCTCTTCTGGTGGACCGGCCCCATTCCGTCCGAATGACGGGTTTGCACGAGCCGACCGAGCGGCCGGTCATCGCACGACGCTCGTCCGTGCGCATCGTCAAGCCCCGGGCCCTGCCCCGCGCCGCGAGGATCAGCCTGTTCGCGGCGGTGGCGGCATCCTGCGTGGCGCTGGCGCTGTGGCGCTGGTGGCGTCCGGAGACGGTCGAGTCCGTCTATCGCCGATCCGTCGCCGATGTCGAGCTGACTTGGCGATGCGAAGACGGGCACACGTTCACGGCCGCCGGTCAGGTGGATGGCCGAGTGTGCGCGATGTGCGACAAGCCCGCGTTCGCGATCACGACCTATGAGTGCAAGCTCCATGGGCCGCACGATGTGGCTGTCCGCTTTGCCGCCAATCCCGATGGATCGTCACGGCTCGCGCAGGTTCGCGTATACGGCGGCGACTGGTTCCCGGCGACTGCGGACTTGCCCTGCCCGAAGTGCGGCCAGCCTTTGGTCCGCAAGGCGGCCGACCCGCTCCCGCGAGCGAAAAAGCCTAAACCCTAAACCTAATCCCCAATCCCTAATCCGGGCCGGCCCAGTCCGCGATGAACACCTGGGCGTCCGAAAGGCCGCCGCGTTTGCTGGTCCACATGAGCTTGGTCCCGTCGGGGCTGAACACGGGCAGGCCGTCGAACTCCCCGTCGTACGTGATCCGCGCCAAGTTCGTGCCGTCGACCGACATGGTGTACAGGTCGTAGTTGGGCTTCTCGCCGCGCTCCCTCGCGGCGTGGTCGGCCTGGGTGAAGATGAACCACTTGCCCGACGGGTGCCAGAAGGGGCACCAGTTGAACAGGGGATTGTCGGTGACGGCGCGATCGTTCGTGCCGTCGGCGCTGACCATGCGGATTTGCAGGTTCATCTTGTCGTCAGCGCGGCGGTCGCCGCGATAGAGAATGGTCTTTCCATCGGGCGAAAAGAACGGCCCGCCGTCGTATCCTTTTCCGTGTGTCAGGCGGCGAGGGTTCTTGCCGTCCGCGTCCATCACGTAGATTTCCAGATCGCCGTCGCGGCTCGAAGTAAAGACGATGCTCTTGCCGTCCGGGGAGTAGGCGCCTTCGGCGTCGTAGCCCGGGGCGTCGGTCAGCCGCCGCAGGTTCGAGCCGGCGGGATCGGCCTCGAAGATGTCCATGTGCTCGTTGAAATCCCACGCATAACCGCGAGTTTCCTTCTTGGGCTTGGGCTCACCGAGGGTGGGGTCCAAATGGCTGGAGGCAAAGATGATCTTGGGCTTGCTGGGATGGAAATCTGCGCAGGTACACGCGCCCTTGCCGGTGCTCGCCATCTTGGGCTCGCGGGTCTTCAAGTCCATGGTGTAGATCTGATACTCGGTTTGCCCTTCGGGGGTGGCCTGGAAGATGATCCGCTTGCCGTCCGGCGAAGAATACGCCTCCCCGGCTTTCCCCAAGCCCATGGATGAGAAGGTGAGCTGGGTGACGTTGCGAACGTACTTCGCCTCAGCCGAAGCCGGGGAGTCCTGGTCGCCCGCACGCGCGGCCACGCAAGCGCTCATCGCCGCGAAAAACGAGACCCATGAGCACTGCCTGCCAGTTTTGGCCAACGGCTTCATATTCATCTCCCAAGAAACGGGCTCCCGCTCCCCGATCGTTCCGGTGGCTTGCCCCAGTCCGGTCAGGATACCGCCTTCTTGGACAAAGTCGCCCTGCTTGCAGGGGCAAGTTCGGGTGTTTATGATGAAAATGTCCAAGAATCACTTGACGTGAGCGTCGGAAGCCCGTCATTATGCCCATTTTCGACGAGGGACCACGCTGCGGTGAAAGGCCGATCGACTCGGCCGACATCGCTTCCATCAACAATGCAGCCAAGTACGTTTGCAAGGTCATCGTTGCCCCCATCTTCCAACCTCCGGGATACCCCCCGGAGTCGCGTGACCAGGCCGTGGACCTGGCCGCGCGCGGCGCGTTTGGTGGCAAAGTGTTCGACACCACGGATGCCGAACCCGTTCTTACCGCCAAGCTGCTTGACCTCTTTCGCGCGGCTTGTCCCAAGGACTGCAACGGCAATGGGATGCTCGATTCCTGTGACCTTGCCACGGAGCGGAGCTTCGATTGCTTTCCGGCAAGGAGCAACTGCTGCTGGGCGCATGCCGGCGGGGGATGCACCGATAGCGCCGTCCAGAACTGCGTCTGCCTGCCGCCCCCGCAGGGCAGTCGGGGGTTGTCGCAGTGCTGCTCGCAGGGCTGGACGCAGGAATGCGCCGACGTGGCCGCGATCGCCCCGTGCAACGCGACGTGTTCGGGATCGCCCGACGGCATTCCGGACGAATGCCAGCCGAGCCCCGATTGCAACGCCAACGGGGTCGAGGACGCCGACGACATTGCCTGTGCCGGGACGTGCAACACGCTGCCGCTCTTGCTCCGCCCTCGGGGTTCGTGCACCGGCGTCCCCGGTCGGGGTACGGTACCCGACTGCAACCGCAACTGCGTGCCGGACTCCTGCGATATCGCCCTTTGCGGTCCCGATCCCGTGCGCTATGAAGTCAAGGATCCGCGTTGCGATGACTGCAACGCCAACGGCGTTCCGGACGAATGCGATATGCGCTACGGGACGAGCTGCGACGCCAATGGCGACCTGGTGCCGGACGAATGCGCCGCATGCTGTACAACCTTGCCCTCGGGGTTTCCCGGGTGTCTGAACAAGACCCTCGGCGGCTGTCAGGCGCTATCGCCCCCGGGTGTCTCTTACGCAGCGCAGGGTTTCACCTGCGGCGATGACTGCGTTTGCGTTTCATCGCAGTGTTGCTGCTGCGGCGCGTCACAGTGTGGCAATCCGTCCACACCACAATGCGACTGCATCGAACTGACGGGCTGCTCAATTCTTCATTCTTGCCAGATCGACTTCGGCGGCGATGAAGCCGAAGGCGGGCCAGTAGGGGCCGCTGACCACGCGTTCGAGCTCCGATTTCGCCCTGCCTGAGTGGCCGTTGTACAGGAACAGGTTTGCGACGCCGTAGCCGTAGGTGGCCACGTCCAGCTCACTGGCCTTGTCCGTGCTCAGCAACGCCACGGGCTTGTGCAGTCCTTTGTACATCAACAGCCGCCGATGGTAGGCACGGTTCTCGATGATGGTCATGTCCTCGCGGATCGAGGCCAACAACGCCGCCGCCTCCTTCTCGCGCGCCGAACGCCGCAGCGACATATAGAGCCAATCCGTCACGGCCACAACGTTGTCATCGTAGCCCCGGCAAAACTCCAGGGTCTTTGTAAAATCCCGCACCGCACCCGCAAAATCAGCTTGCAGATATCTCGCCAGCGCGAGGTGATACCAGACGTTGAAGCCGAGCGAGGTCAGGGGAATGTTCTTCTCGTTGGGCGCTCCGTCCTCTTCGACTTCGTCGGGTTTGCCTTCGATGAGCTTGGCGGCGCGCTCCAGGTCCGCGATGGCGCGATCGAACTGGCGCAGGGTGATGTAGCGATGCCCGCGATGGCGATAGAGGGGGGCGAAATCGGGCTGGGCTTCGATCCCCCGCGAGAAGACGTCGATCGCCTCGCGCATTCGCCACAGATACCCGAGCCGCCGCCCGACCCATACGACCTTCGCCGGATCGCGCGGATCGGCGGCCAGGTCCGCCCGCGCTTTTTCGAGGTTGGCCTCGAGCTTCGCGCGATCAGCGCCCGGCGGCGAGGCGTGCAGCGGCCTGCCCAGCAGTGAGACCAGCTCGACCGGCGACGCATCCTGCGCCGGCTCGGCAGAGAGCGAGGGGCCTGTGGTAAGTCCGAGAAAGAGCATAGCCAGGTAAGACTTACGCATCGTCGCGCATCTCATCATAAGGGAAACTCCTGTTTTCCATGCCCATCGGTGGGTCCCTTTTGATTGGCCGGGCACAACTGCCGATAGCCGACGGCGGGATGCCCGTCTCAATGCGTACGGGCAATCCAGTCGTTTCATCAGAGCCCCTATGGAGAACCAACAGATGATGACCGTACCAGAAGTGTGGTCCGCGTCCAGGTGGGCACGGGCACTGTTCCTCTTGGTCCTGGCCTGTGGCCTCACCCGTTGTAGTGCCACGAGCCTGACACCGGACGACACCGACGACGTGACCGACACGACCGACGACGGCGCGGACACCACCAACGCCAAGGCCTATGTGAGCGCCGGCGGCACCGCGGGTCTGAGCATCGGCACGGCCGACACAGGCATAGCGGCGCTGGCCGGGTTCGATCCGGGCGCCTTCGTCCTGACCGCCGCGTCTTCCGACGAAGCGCTCAGCCCGGCGCAGGCGGAACCGCCTCCGCCTCCTCCTCCGCCACCCCCGCCGCCTCCTCCTCCTCCGGGTGGGAATCCTCCTCCACCACCCCCAGGCGGTAACCCGCCGCCTCCACCGCCAGGTAGCAACCCGCCGCCACCTCCAGGTGGAACGGCAGGTGGACAACCTCCTCCGCCGCCGGGCGGAACGGCAGGCGGACAGCCCCCGCCGCCTGATGGAACCCAACCTCCGCCGCCAGGGACGCCTCCACCGCCTCCCGACGGGACGCAGCCGCCACCGCCGCCGGGGGCCTTCCCGCCGCCTGATGGAACCCAACCTCCGCCGCCCGGCGGTTTTCCGCCGCCTCCCGGCGGAGCGTTTCCACCGCCGCCTCCGATTCCCGGCTTACCCGGTGGCACGGGATTCACGTTCCCCGATGGAACGGTCCCGCCGCCGCCTCCGCCCGAGTTCCAGCAGTTCGGCACGTTGAACTTCTCTTCGCCGGAGTTCTCAGCCTTTGCGGGACAGTTCCTCGGCACTCCGCCGCCACCGGGCAGCCTGCCGCCGGGCACTCCGCCTCCGCCGGGTTCGCCGGGCGCGCCGCCGCCGACGTTCGCGAACTTCCCGTTCGGGGAGTTTCTCCAGCATCATCCGATTGAGACGATCATTCCCGGCGTGCCGCCGAAGTTCGAGCCGGGAGCGGCCTTCGGGCAGTTCGCTTTCGGCAGCGTGCCGCCGCCGCCGCCGGGGTTCCCGCCGTTCCCGCCGCCGCCGGACTTGGCCGGTTCGCCGTTCGGCTTCTTCCCGCCGCCGTTTCCGCCGGGCGTGACACCGCCTGGCACTCCGCCGCCGGGCGGGTTCCCGCCGGGTACGCCGCCCCCGCCGGGAGGCTTCCCTCCGGGTACTCCACCGCCGCCGGGCTTCGGTCCACTACCGCCTATTGGCGGGGGGCCGATCGGTCCGCCGCCCGAGCTGCCGCCGGGATTGCCGGAACAGTTCTACGTGTTCCACGACGCGCTCCTGGCGATGCACGACTTTCTGTCCACGCAACCGTTCCCGCCGCCACCGGCGGGGCCGATCGGGGATGACGGACTCCCCGGCGGCGCACCGCCGCCCGGGTTCCCGTTTGCGTTCATTGATTTCGCGTCCGTCGCCGAGTTTCTGCCGCCGGGCTTCCTGCCGCCCGATATGGTGACCGGCGCGTTCGAGAACTTCGGCGCGGGTCACCCGCTGATCGGCGAGGGCGGCGAGGTCAATCCCGAACTGGAGGACGCGCTCGCCGGCCACCCGCCGGTGCCGCCGGGATTCGACGGCTTTGACTTCACCGGCGACTTCGCCCAGTTCGACGACATGTTCACGGTCTATCACGCCGACAACGTCGGGCAGACCCTGCAGGGTCAGGTCAACGCCACGTTCACGGGCTTGCTCGACGACGGCAGTGAGGCGGTCGGCAGCGACACCACTGTCATCCAGGCCATCCCCGGCCAGGCCACGCCGCTCATCCTGATGGAGCCCGGCGTCTACCAGACGCAATGGGTCGTGGACATCCATCAAACGACCAGCTCGCACGTGGTCATCCAGCATCCTGATCTCGAGGATGGCGTGGAGATCGACATGACCACGGAGACGTTCAGTCAGATGACCTGGACGATGCTCATCAAGGAAGTCGACACCGACGGCGACGGCTTGGCCGATGAGGTGCAGACCAGCGGGGCCAACTCCATCGACGTGATCGAGCAGACCACCGACGGCGAATTGCCGGAGGGTCTGCCACCGCTTCCGCCCGCACCAGAGCTGCTCCTGCCGCTCCAGTTTCAAGGCGTCATGGGCGCGCCTGAGGCTGCCGCGGAACCAACGCCGTCACCCTAAGGTCTGAGCCGTCCGGCGCGACGTGACCAAAGAGGATAAACCCCTCTCCCCATCTGGGGAGAGGGCAGGGTGAGAGGTTAGCAGCACCGATCTGAAATCATGGCCCGGCGACCCCAGTCACCATTACTGATTCCATGTCTGCACCCGGTAGAATCGGTAAGTTCATGATGACGTGCTCACGGACGGGGCCTGCCGCTAGCACCCGTCCCCGGTGTTCGGGCCGCGAGGTTCCCGGCAACGCATGATCAGCTGCGTCCCCCCAGACGCCGCGCATCGGGATAGGACTCTTGGGCGCGGCGACCTTGCGTCGTATCACTCCCCGTCGAAGTCGCAGGTTCCAGCCGATAGTTCGCCGCACGGTCTGCACAAGGCCCCACATGCCAAGCCCCTGCCAGACCGCGTCGGCCAAGTACAGTTTGCTCTTCGGCCTCACCATCGCGACCAACAAGCGGAACGGATTATAGAAATAGGCGTATGCCAACAGCATGTTGAGTTGTTTGCGCCACGGCTTGGGATGATGTGAGGCGATCACGTAGTTCCCGCCAAGCATGTGCTCCTCGACTTTCTGGCCGCCGACACTGTCATAGGCCATTTGGGAGGTGTACGTTCCCGAAAAAAGCTTGGATCCCGTAGCGGGTACCAGCATCAGGACCTGCATGCTGACGGCGCCGGCCTTGCGCAGCAGGCGGATCTGATTGAGCAGTCCGTAGGGTTTCGGGCCGCGGCTGATCAAGGGTTGTTCGTCATGGTGCATCATCATGGGCATGGGCGAGATGCCGTGCTTTCGCAGTAATTGAAGCGCTTCGACCGTCTTGCCTACGCTTTGCCCCTTATTGACCAAAGTGGCCGTCATGTCCTCCACGCCGAGCCATAGGGAACGAACTCCGGCGCTGCGAACGGTGGGCAAGTGGTCACGCATTTGCAAGGTGTCATGAACCGTGACCTCGGTTCCCCAGCGAATTCTCGTGCGAATGGGCATGCCGCCGATTTCCGTTCGCGCCAGCGTCTCGACGATTTCGAGGGTGCGGCCCTTGTTGTTGAAGAAGTTGTCGTCGGCGCTGAAGAAGTTGCGGATGCCATAGTCGTCATGAAGGCGCCGAAACTCGTCCGCGATGCGCTCCCCGCTCTTGACGCGATATTGGCGCTGGTTGTAGGCAGGAATGGGGCAATACGCGCACGCGAACTTGCAGCCGAAGGTCATGACCAACGAGCCAATCGGACTGTATCGTCTCACCCGGCTTGCCGGGAGGGGTTGAAACGCAAGCGTCGTGCGGGAGCTGGGTGGTTCCAGCAGACGATAGCCGAGCACAGGGTGGGGCAGTTCGTCGAGATCGCCCAGCAGACGCTGGACGCCGGTATCGACCAGACTCTCGATGGCCCCGTGGCTATTCACTTGCGCATACACCAGCCCGGGTACATGGTCGAGCATTCCACCGTCTCGCGCGCGGAGAAACGTCGATCGCAGCGATTCGTTGCGGGCCCGTTCCGAGAGCAAAACTTCCAACAAGCTGAGCAGCACATACTCTTCGCCCGTGACGGCGACGTCCGTACCCCACGGATCATGCGCATCGCCGCCGAATACGCCCCAGGGTTCATAGTTCGCTTTGGGGCCGCCCGCGATGATCAGCGGACGATGTAGAGCGTCGATCATGCACGCGTCGCGAATGAGCGCCCGGCACGCCGCGGAGTGAATCTGCATGCTGGACACCATGAACAGGTCCGGTATGCGACCATCAAGGCGCATTTGCGAGGGTCGGAAGTTGCGATTCCACTGCTGCAGAACGATACGGGTCTTGTCGAACCCGATGTCCAACATCGCGGAACCGATCGCCCGCACACCGGCCGGCGCCATGTGCAGGTCGGCGTAGATGAACGGCAGCATGCGTGTTCGATGATCAAAAGCGCATACGATCACGCTGGCCAAGTCGTGCCGGCGAGCGCAGCCACGCAATCGTCGGCGTAGGCTGGACAGCTCGCCGGGTCGCAGGAGTTCATCACCTCTTGCACGGCGGGGAAGTTCCATTGTTCTGGTCCTCTCTGCTCATCATCCGTCACCCTCGACCGCACACCTCCTTGGACGTGGTTTGAATCCAGGGGATCTGCCCCTTTCGCACGACATCTCTCCAGAATGATCGTAACCTCAGTCATGTTACCCGGCGAGACCCTCGGTGCGCCCGTCCTCGCCGGAGCGTTCGGCGCTCGCTGGAGGCAAAGAGAGAACATCCTGGTTGTTCCACCGTTGCTCGTCCGCCGCGGCGAAGTTGACAGGCGGGGGCGGCGCCATGGAGCCTTCGCCATGGCGACGCTGTCGCTTCAGCGCCGCCTTTTCACGTTTCACGCGTTCGCGCTCGCGCTTTCTCATTTCGCGTTCACGCTTTCCGCTTGAGCTTCTTGGCTTGGGCATATCGCGCAGTTTCCTTGTGTAGGCTCGTTGTATTCATTGATGCCCTAGGGCGGCAAACTTGTCCCGCGACGGTGGCAAGCGCATTCGATGGACGCGGCACTCCAGTCCAGACGGGCATCGACTTCAACAGAGTGAGAATGAATTCGAATATTGTCTCCGGGCGATCGTTGTAGGCCTGTAAGGTCACCATGGATTCGATTGCTGGATTCCGGTTACCATAGAAAGGCCTTCTCTTGTGAATGTGCCTTTCAAGCTGACCAAACAGAGTACAGGCCCGCTTCCAACCGAACAGGCAACACATCGCGCCCGTGACATCCCAGGCGGTCGCCACAGGGTCGTGAAACTTCACCGGAGCGCCACACGCGTCGCGCGCCTCGGCATCCTGGCACCAGCGTGCATCGCTCCCGAAAAGGGCGAGCAGCTTGTCCTTTTCATTGGTCAGCATGATGGTCTACGGCGCGCCTGCGTTCGGACAAACAGATGGACGGCGTTTTCTTGTTTCGAACCGTGTTCTGCCCGAGAGACAGTAGACGTCGCATTCTCTAAATGAACTCATTGTTCCGGTACTCGGCCTATTGCGCTTCCAACTTTGCCATACTTGTGAGGTCATCGACGATCGTATCCGTTATCTTGCTATTGACCTTCCTCAATCGCAGTCGAAGAAGTTGAAGTTTACCGCCTGCACTGGGCGTCTTCGGATCACCGTTCCGTGCGTACCATGCACCTGTAGCGTCGGATCTCCAGTCAACAACGGTTCCGATGACATCTGCCGCCACGAATGTTCCAGAACCCCTCGTCGATTTCTCCTTGAGGATGATCGGCGTGCCTTCCGGAAACAGCTCTCGAAGTTTTCCAATCATGCGATGGGTGAAAGTCGCTCTAATTGTGTCTTTCCTTCGCCGTCCATCGACAGCTTCGGGGGCAAGCTCCGTCCTCGAGACCGCAGAATCGCAATCGCCCGCTCGCTTCCTGTCGCATGAACTATGCGCACGGTACCCGAATGCAATCGGAGAAGGTCCTCAGGCCAAACAGCGCCCACCGCTTCGCACCACTCCAGATACTGCCGCACCCAGCAAGAGTCCCCCGAAGACGTATCATATCGGTCGTGCGGCGCGCCCGCGGGCGCATCCATTTCCTCGGGGTCGGCATCCTGCCAAATCAACACCGGGGCACCTCCGTGACGACGGCGATCGATCCACGAACCAAGACATCGATCATCGAGCCTACGCCTTGTGCCCTTGACGGCCGAGCCTTCCGATCTTCCCCTCCGGAAAGCACCTTGGCTTTTTTGCCTACGGTCGGAGGGTCGCGCTGCCCGGCGGATTGGATTCGCTCCCAGACTTCCTCCCGATAGATGGGCACGGCCTCGCCGGCCTCAAAACCGAGTCTTACACCCCCGCCGCTGATCTCGAGCACCGTAACTCTCACGATGCTCTCGAAGCGGCCGGGGCGTCCAACGACTACGGATTCAGCGTTTTTCCTCGACAACACCAACATGGTTGAGCCTCCATTCTCATCAGGTTGCGACGTTTCCACCATCGCTCCAGACTTCCGTGGGCACGGTGCGAGCCAGCAGGAACACCTGCACCATCGTGCCGTTCGTAAACATCTTGATTACGGGACCGGCTAAAGGACCGACCTCCGCGGTTTCCTCGCACACCTCCACGCCGGTTATTCTCTTGATGTCTTGGCGCAGCGAATCGGCGGCGTCGGTGAACAGTTGTCGGTGAAACTCCTGCACCTGAGCGGCGCCTGCCGGGCTTTTTGCCAGGGCCTGCTCGGCCGGCGACAAGGCCCCGTGCAGGGTGATCACCAGCGTGTCTTCGCTGAGAACCACAGTCACCGACTTGGGCGCATGGCCCGTCCTGCGATGTTCAAAGACGCTGGCCGCTTGAGCGATCCGCTGCGCCATGGTCGAATTGGATTCTTGCATCGCGTTCATCCTTCGTAGTTCCCACCCATGTCAGCGCAAGACCCGCTGCGATGGTTCATGGCCGCTCGTCGGGATTCTGGGCAGGCGCTCGCGAATCGTCCTCCAATAGGGCAGCGTCGCGGCTTTTCGATGCCCTTTCGGTCCGCCGTTGTGGATGCGGGCGAGGGTCTCGAAATGACGCAAGCGCAGCGCGTCCGGACAATGTCGCTTCCAATACGCCTTCATCGCCGCTTCGGCGAACCTGCGCTCCCTGCACTGCCTCCAATGGCCGGGAACACCACTGTCCGCCCAGTAGGCACGGGAAATCTGATACGGGCCAATGGATCGACCGCTGTCCCCGACCGCATCCCGAGGTCAGACCACTCCTCCGGTTTCCACAAGGCGTATGGCCTTGAATAGGGAAGCGAGCCCGTCGGCATCAGTCGCGCCTCTCGGCACCATGACGCACCATGCGAGCGGAATCAGGTTCGACATAGCGCCGTGCTCCGACTCTTCCTAGCGCATTCGACCGTGAGCCCGGTTTTCCCCTGCGCCAGCCCTCTATAGCAGGCCGCCTGCGGACTGCTTTTCAACCCGGCTCCAAGCGTCGCGTGTGGCTTCCTTGGCATTTTCCCAGCTCAACTTGGACTTTCCGCAGCGGGTGCCCCAGTCACGACGCAGCTCCGGCTCA
>Ga0187892_10005826_pt1 | contig 18931 bp, 19 predicted proteins | sample MA1701073metaG_FD_139345 | JGI IMG/M metagenome (GOLD analysis project Ga0187892, IMG submission 139345) | Bio-ooze microbial communities from a basaltic lava cave in the Kipuka Kanohina Cave System on the Island of Hawaii, USA - MA170107-3 metaG ...
CGCAACTGGCCGATTTCGGCCTTGGGCGCATAGCCTTTTTTCGCGAGGCCCTCGCGGCGCTCAAGATCGGCCTGTGCGTTCTTGAGCTGCGCTTCAAAGCTGCGCAACTGCGCCTCGTCCGTGTCGGAGTTCAAGGTGACGAGAAGGTCTCCCTTCTTCACATTCTGTGCGGAATCGAACTCGATCGTCTCCACCACACCTCCGACCTCCGGCGTGATGTTGATGCCATCGACCGCGGTCAGCGTGCCGATGCCGCTGATCCGCGGCTGCCAGCTATCGGTCCGCGCCGCTTCGGCGGCAATCGTCTGGGCAGGCTGCGGCGCGCCGCCGATCATCTCAGCCAGCATCTTCGGCTTGAAGCTGAAGGAATACCACGCGATCAGCGCGGCGAGGCCGCCCAGCACCACTGTGGCAATGATAAGGTAAAGACTGCGACGGATCATGGCCTCTTGAACTCCACTCTCACTCAGCCGCCGGCGCGACAGCTTCGCGCAGCAATTCGGCTTTCTTTTGCTCCAAATAGATGACAGCCGCTGTCAGCACGGCTTTGCCGTAGCCCGCGACAAACTGCCCGCCCGCGTGCGGCTGTTCCTTACGCTGGCATTCGGCGATGCGGCTAAGATCGTCGTTCAAATCGCGCAACTGCTTGTCGATGGCATTCAACATGGCACCGGGCGTCAGCAAGGGTTGCATCAGCATCTGGAACAGGAACTCGGATCTGAATTTGTCCTTGGCCGGAACCTCGGAAACAGCCTTCGCCAGCGCCCGCCGCCCAGCTTCGGTGATGCCATAGACCTTTTTGTCGGGCTTGCCCGTCTGCTCTTCGGCGCGAACCGTCAGCAAGCCTTCGGCATGGAGCTGGATGAGTGCGGGATAAATCGACCCGTAGCTCGCGTCGATGAAGTGGCTGAAATGCCCTTCCTCGATCTCCTTCTTGATTTCATAACCGCTGGCCTCCGCAACCGCGAGGACGCCAAGGCATAAAGTCCGGACATTCATGAGTTTCTATATTACTCCGATATATTTCAGTCAGACATATATCGTTCCGGCATAGAGTCAAGTCACTTTTGATTGTCCGGTCAAAATTCGGCTATTTGTTCTCTTTGTCAAAGAAGGCGGAAACCATCGGCACCAGAAGGTCCGTGCGTTCCATCAAGCCGATATGGGTTGTGCCGGGCAGGATGGCGAGTTCTGTGGTGGGCGCTGACATGAAGTCGGCGGAGGGTCCGCCTCCCCTTAGCCGGAAGATTTCTACTGAATGCTCGGGCCGCACTACATCGGCATCGGCGGAGATGACGAGGGTTGGCGCCTTGATCGCCTTAATGTCTTCCGCGGGCCAGTCTTGCGGCGTCACATCGAGCTTGACCAGTTTCTCGACCAATTTTGGAAAGTCCTCCGGTTTCGGCGCGATTTTCTTGTACTCCGTTTCCCAAGGAGTGCCGGCGAAGCTTGCCGCTGTCATCTGGCCGATCATCGCGATGACTTCGGGATACATGCCTTCGCTCTTGTAGGTCCCGGAAGCGCCCGCCAGCCGCCGCACCCGGTCGGGGTGGCGGATGGCCAGTTGATAGCCCAGCGCCGCGCCCATGGAGTAACCGAAGACGTCTGCTTGAGCGACGCCAACCTCCTGCATCAGCGCGGCCACGTCATCGGCCATCTGCTCATAGGTAATCGGCTGGTCGATATCGGCGGTGCGGCCGTGGGCCTGCAAATCCATGGCAATCACCTGGCGGCTCTTGGCCAGCCCGTCGATCATCGGCCGCATCAATACGGTTGACATGTAAGCGCCATGCAGCACCACAACGGGTTTCCCGCCGCTGCCATGCACCTCGTAATACATCTTGAGCCCGTTCACATTCGCGTATCCGGTCTTTGCCGAATCGGCGAATGCCGCGAGGGCAAATGCAAAACCGATAGCGATGGCGACAGCCGCCAAAGTTTTCTTCAACATTTCATTTCTCCGAAGATTTTGAATTTTCGTATTCGTCGTGACGGCGCCACCATGTGTAGCGCGGCGTCTGCGGCCGGCCGTCGGGCGATTCCTCCCAGTCTTCCTGGCGGCCAAGCGGCGTGAGATCGAGGAACGTCCAGGCGCTGCCCAGCGCTTCGACGCCGCGGCCGCTGGTGAAGTAAGTGCGATAGATGTCTTTGCCATTGCGCAGGAAAACGCTGAGGCCGAACATTTCGCCTTGGTCAGTCGTGCGGCCGAAATCCCTGTTGAAGTCGCTGCCGGTCGAGGAAACCCACGGCAGATTCCAGCCCATGCGTTTCTTGTACGCCTCGATATTCGCCACGGGCGCCAGCGATACGAGCGCAAACGAGGAGTTGCGCGCATGCAAATGGGCGGGATGGCCGATATGATCGACAACGAATGAGCAGCCCGTGCAGCCTGCCTCTGGCCAGCCTGGAACATCCGGCGCGAACATGAAGTGATAGATGAGGAGTTGCGCGCGCCCTTCGAATAGATCGAGCAGGCTGACCTTTCCGTTCGGCCCCTCGAACATATAATTCTTGTCGATTTTCATCATCGGCAGCCTGCGGCGCTCGGCGGCGAGCTGGTCCCGCGCGCGCGTTGCGGCTTTCTCTTTCGCCAGCAGCTTCTCGTAAATGGATTGCCACTCAGCCGGCGAGACGATGTCCGGAAGGGCTTTCAGCTTTTTTGATTTCATGACGGGCTCCCGATGGTGGTTGAAGAAGCGACTCCAGATAACGCCGCAAATGCCGGAGGCATTCGGCGGCCGGCTCCGCGCTCTGCCTCGTCTTGGCCAGAATGAATGCGCCTTGCAGAACGGCCTGGATGAAGTTGCTGACGCCTTCGGCGCTCCACTGCGCGTCTGGCACATATTTTTGCTTCGCTGCCTCAAGGTCGCGCGCCACGTCCGAGACATGGGCGGTCATCACACGGTCACAGGCAGCGCGAAGTTTGGGATGCGTGGCGTGAACCTCCTGAACGGTGGTGCCCAGCAGGCAGGTGAACTTACCGATGTCCCACTGAAGCATGGAGGCGCGAAAGTCGATGTAGCCCAGCACGCGCTCGCGCGGATCGGGAGTTGTGCTGTAGGGCGCGGAGGCAAATATTGCCGAAGCCATTGCGCCAAACTGTTCGACCGCTGCAATCGCCAGCTCGTCCTTATTCGCAAAATAATAAAAGAAGCTGCCCTTCGTCACTCCCGCCGCGGCGCAGATATCGTCCACCGTCGCGGCGGAGTAGCCTTTCGCGCGAATAACATCGCGGGCGGCGTCCAAGAGGTTTGCTCGTTTCTGGGATTTGCGTGAGGTCATAATACCAACCAGTTGGTATTATTTGTCATATTCTGGAGGGTCTGTCAACCCCAGTTTCTCAGTGATGCTCGCTACGCCGCGATCACGCGCAGGCGTGACCAATCCCTCAGCCACCTCTTTTCCTCGATGCGGTACTCAAACACGGCGCGCTTCTCGGTGGCGAATGCCGGTGTAGGCCTGAGCTTAAGGCCGAACAAATCGTCGAGGCCGAATGGCGCGGCAATCTCGCATTCGTCCCGTATCGTGCGGCGTACTGCGACCGCCGTTGCCGTTTCAGGCCAGTAGCGCATGGCGTCAGTTGCCGAGGCATAAGGCGCATCGCTATTGCGGCGATGCATCCGGGCTTGATTCTTCACCGACCAGCAGACGTCCGGCTCCAGAGTTCTCAAGGCTGCTTCGTATTTCAGGTCTTCCACAGCGTCCGTGCGAACGGCATCGAACCACAAGACATCAATATCGCCGCGTGGACGGCAAGGCGCGCGTCCATGGAGATAATCCCACACGGCATTTCTGACAAAACCCGCTCCCGCCCAACCATCCGGAAGATTGAGAGACCGCACGACTTCGAGAATGTGCCACCTGAATGAATCATTCCTCAGGATCGCCCGTAGTGTCGAAGCGTGATGCATGTTCAAGTGTAGCCCAAAGTCCGTTGCGGCGAAAATTCAGACAGCTTGTCTAAAATTGCGGGCCGGTCTAAGACTCGATGGCCCAAAGCGGCCGAGGCAACCGAAGAGCCGCGAGGGGTGAGTAACCAGGAAGGGGGGCGCATGGAGTATTTTCTCCAGCAACTCATTAACGGCGTCACGCTCGGTTCCATCTACGGTCTCATCGCCATCGGCTATACGATGGTCTACGGCATCATCGGCATGATCAACTTCGCCCATGGCGATGTGTTCATGGTTGGCGGCTTCGTCTCGCTCATCGCCATCGTGGCGCTCGGGCTCACGGGCGGCAGCGGCCTGTTCCCCATCATCCTGGCGCTCGTACTCGTGGTGATCATCGCCATGCTCATCGCCTCGGCCTATAACTGGACCATCGAGCGCTTGGCCTACCGGCCGCTGCGGGGATCGTTCCGTCTGGCGCCGCTCATCTCGGCCATTGGCATGTCGCTCGTCCTCCAGGAATTCGTCCGCATCGCCCAGGACGGCCGGCCAAAACCGCTCCAGCCCATCGTGACCGGCGGTTATGAGCTTATGAGCCGCGCCGCAGACCGGGGCGAATTTATCGTCCGCCTGTCCAACATGCAGATTTTCATCGTCATAACGACACTCTTATTGATGACGATCTTCACCATCCTCATCACCCGAACGCCCTTAGGCCGCGCCCAGCGCTCCTGCGAGCAGGATATGAAGATGGCCTCCCTCCTCGGCATCGACATCAATCGCACGATCTCGATCACCTTCATCATGGGGGCAGCGCTTGCCGCGGTCGCCGGCCTCATGTTCTTCCTTTATTATGGGGTCACCGATTTTTACGTGGGCTTCCTCGCTGGAATCAAAGCCTTCACGGCAGCCGTCCTTGGCGGCATCGGATCTATTCCCGGCGCCATGATCGGCGGCATCATCATCGGCTTGATCGAAGTTTTTTGGTCGGCCTATTTCAGCATCGAGTACAAGGACGTCGCGGCCTTTGCCATGCTGGCGGCCGTCTTGATCTTCCTGCCGCAGGGCATCCTCGGCAAACCCGAAGTGGAAAAGGTCTAGCCCTTCATGGTGGCAGTTCCGAAATCAACCGGCGCCGTTGTTGAGGCCCGGCGGTTCGATTTCGTGGCGGTTGCCAAGGATGTTCTGCTCACCGCCCTGCTCGCATTCATCATCCTCGGCCCCATCATCGGCCTCAAGACCTTCGCCATTTCAGGCAGCCTGGCGCTGGAGCAGCGCTGGGGCCTGGTCGCGATCTTCACGGCGATCATTGCGGCGGGCCGCCTTGTTTACCACCTCTTTGCGTGGCACCGGGCACAGACCGGTCCATCCACAAAAACTGCCGCCGCACCCGCGTTGCCGGCTCTGAATCTCGGAAAATACATTGGCCCAGTCCTTCTGGTCCTTGCCATTCTCCTGCCCTTTCTTCCCGGCGTGGATCGCCGCATCGTCGATCTGGCCATCCTGGTGCTCACCTACATCATGCTGGGATGGGGCCTTAACATCGTCGTGGGATTGGCGGGGTTGCTGGATCTTGGCTATGTCGCCTTCTATGCCGTGGGCGCCTACGCCTACGCGCTGCTCTCCACGGTTTACCTGCCGCTCTGGTTTGGTGAGGGCATCCTCCCGTGGGCCTTTTTTATCACCCTGCCCATCGCGGGAATCCTCGCGGCCATTTGGGGCGTGATACTAGGCTTTCCGGTCTTGCGTCTGCGCGGCGATTACCTCGCTATCGTGACGCTCGCCTTCGGTGAGATTGTCCGCGTGATTCTGATCAACTGGTCGGACTTCACAGGTGGCCCCGCGGGCATCGGCGGCATTCCGCGGCCTTCGTTCTTCGGCCTGACCTTCACGGAGGGCGAAGGCGGGTTTGCCGCTTTCTTCGGGCTGGAGCACAAGCCGATACTCCGCATCATTTTCCTCTACTATGTCATTTTGGTTCTCGCACTCTTCACCAATTTCGTGACCATGCGGCTGCGCCGGCTGCCGGTGGGGCGTGCCTGGGAAGCATTGCGCGAGGATGAGATCGCCTGCCGTTCGCTTGGCATCAACACCACGAGCACCAAGCTCACGGCCTTCGCCATCGGCGCCATGTTCGCGGGCTTTGCGGGAAGTTTCTTTGCCACGCGACAGGGCTTCGTCAGTCCTGAATCCTTCGTCTTTCTGGAGTCGTTTATTGTCCTTGCCATCGTCGTGCTCGGCGGTCTTGGCTCGCAGATCGGCGTTGTCGTCGCCTCCATCGTGATCATCGGCGCTTTCGAAGCCTTTCGTGAAATGGGTTTCCTCAAGGCGATCATGCCGGCGGGCTTCGATCCGGTGCAGTTCCGCATGCTCGCCGTCGGCGTGGCACTTGTGTTGATCATGCGCTGGAGACCGCGGGGCTTCGTCACCAAGCGCGATCCCACGGTCTATCTCGCGGAAAAGAAAGCCGTGCCCACCAGCCTCGTTGCCGAGGGTCGCGGTTGATGGAAATTGCCAATCCTGATCCTCTTCTCCGCGTTGAACATTTGACCATGCGCTTTGGTGGCTTGACCGCCATCGGCGATCTTTCCTTCACCGCGGCGCGGCGGGAGATTACGGCTCTCATCGGCCCCAACGGCGCGGGCAAGACGACGGTGTTCAATTGCCTCACCGGCTTCTACAAGCCCACCGAAGGCAGCATCATCCTCAACCATGAGGACGGCAAGCAGTTCCTGCTCGAGCGCATGGACGACTTTCGCATTGCGCAGCGCGCCCATGTGGCGCGGACATTTCAGAATATCCGGCTGTTTGCCGGCATGACGGTGCTGGAAAACCTCATGGTGGCCCAGCACAACACCCTGATGCGGGCCTCAGGCTTCACCGTCACGGGCATTTTCAATTCCGCACACTATGCCCGCGCCAATCGCGCGGCGGTCGAATTCTCCGAATACTGGCTGGAGAAAGCGGGCCTTGTGGACCGGGCCGACGACCCCGCGGGGGAACTTCCCTATGGCGGACAGCGCCGGCTTGAGATCGCACGCGCCATGTGCACGAAACCGGTACTGCTGTGCCTCGATGAACCTGCCGCCGGGCTTAACCCGCGTGAATCGGAAGACCTGAACCGGCTCCTCCTCAACATCCGCAAGGAGCAGCAGATCGCCATTCTTCTCATCGAGCACGACATGAGCGTGGTCATGGGAATTTCCGACCACATCGTGGTTCTCGACTATGGCGTGAAAATCGCCGACGGCTCGCCAACTCACGTGAGGAACGATCCCGCCGTCATCCGCGCCTATCTGGGTGTTGAAGACGAAGAGGAAGCCGAAAAGGTGGTGGAGAAAGCCGTGGCCGCCGTAGAGAAAGCGGCTCCAGCCAAGAAAGCGGCCGCCAAAAAATCCCCGGCGCGGAAGAAGGAAAGCCGCACGTGAGCGAGGCTCTCCTTTCGGTCCGCGGGGTTGAAACCTTCTACGGCAAGATCCAGGCATTGAAGGGCATCGATCTCGACGTGAACAAGGGGGAAATCGCAACCCTCATCGGCTCGAACGGCGCCGGCAAGTCGACGCTGATGATGACCGTCTGCGGCACGCCCCGCGCCCGCACCGGAACCATCACCTTCGACGGGCGCGATATCACCCACATGCCGGTGCACGAGATCGTCCGGCTTGGCATCTCGCAGGCGCCGGAAGGGCGCCGGATTTTCCCGCGCATGACGGTTGAGGAAAATTTGCAAATGGGCGCGACGGTGGGCGATCCCAAATTTTACGATGCCGACCTAGCCCGCGTCTTCACCTTGTTTCCCATCCTGGAAAAGCGCCGCGGCCAGCGGGGCGGCACCCTTTCGGGCGGCGAGCAGCAGATGCTGGCCATTGCCCGAGCCCTCATGGCAAGGCCCCGTTTGCTGCTTCTCGATGAGCCATCGCTTGGATTGGCGCCGCTTATCGTCAAGCAGATCTTCGCCGCCATCAAGGACCTGAACCAGAAGGAAGGCATCACCGTCTTCCTGGTCGAGCAGAACGCCTTCCACGCGCTTAAACTCGCCCACCGGGCCTATGTCATGGTGAACGGCAACATCGCCATGTCCGGCACCGGCAAGGAGCTGCTGGCGCGCCCAGAAATCCGCGCCGCCTATCTCGAAGGAAACCAGTGATGACGTGGCTTTTCGTCGAAGACAGTCTCTCGGTCTTCGTGGTCATGACTGTAGTCATCGGCGGCGGTGCGGCCTTTCTGGCCGGGCGTAACCTCGCCTCAAGGTGGCGCCCGGCATGGATGCCTGCCGCCTACATGATCCCCCTGGGGATGGCTCTGCGCTTCTTTCACTATGCCCTGTTCAACGGCGACCTCTGGTCGATCCATTATTTTATCACCGATACGGCGGTGCTTGTGTGGGCCAGCTTGCTGGGCTACCGGCTGACCATGGCCCGCCAGATGGTCAGCCAGTATCCCTGGGCTTACGAGCGAGCCGGTTTCCTGTCCTGGAGGGCTAAATCCGCCACTTGAATTTGGAATCGGCCCGTTTAGGCCCTTCCCAATCGTAGCCCTTTGGGCCTAAATGCCGCCCAAGGGGTTACGCAAACCCCGAAAGACCTTATCGGTCGCAAATTCCAAGGGAGTCATCGAATGAAGAAATATCTGTTGTCAGGCATTGCGCTGAGCTTTGCCGCGGCACTCTCGGCCTCCACGGCCCTGGCGGAAATCGCCATCGCCGTCGCCGGCCCCATCACCGGCCAATACGCAGCCTTCGGCGAGCAGCTGAAGCGCGGCGCCGAAATGGCGGTGGCCGACATCAACGCCGCCGGCGGTGTCAACGGCGAGCAGCTTACCCTAGAAATCGGCGACGATGCCTGCGATCCGAAGCAGGCCGTGGCCGTTGCCAACCAGATGGTGTCCAAGGGCATCAAGTTCATGGCCGGGCATTTCTGTTCGGGCTCATCGATTCCGGCCTCGGCGATCTATGCCGAAGAAGGCATCATCCAGATCACCGGCGCCTCGACCAACCCGGTGTTCACTGAGAACGGCCTGTGGAACACCCATCGCGTCGTGGGCCGTGATGACGCCCAAGGCCTCGTCGCCGGCAACTTCCTGGCCAAGAACTACAAGGGCAAGAAGATCGCCATCATCGACGACAAATCGCCCTATGGAAAAGGCCTCGCCGATGAGACCCGCAAGGCGCTCAACGCAGCAGGCGAGAAGGAAGCGATGAATGAGTCCTACACCGCCGGTGAAAAGGACTATACCGCCCTTGTCTCCAAAATGAAGGACGCCGGAATTGAAGCCGTCTATGTCGGCGGTTATCACACGGAAGGCGGCCTCATCCTGCGCCAGATGCGCGAACAGGGCATGGCCGCCCAAATGGTCTCCGGTGATGCGTTCAACACCGAGGAGTTCTGGACCATCGCCGGCCCCGCCGGTGAAGGCGTGATCTTCACCTTCGCTCCCGAGCCGCGCAACATCCCGGCCGCCAAGGACGTGGTCGAGCGCTTCAAGGCCGCTGGCTACGACCCGGAGGGCTACACGCTCTATGAGTATGCGGCCATTCAAGCCTGGGCCGCGGGCGCCGCGGCCACCGGCGGTACCGACAGCAAGAAGATCGCCGAATGGCTCCGCGCCGGCAACACGTTCAAGACCGTGCTCGGCGATCTGTCGCTCAACGAAAAGGGCGACGTTAACGACGCCAAGTACGTCTGGTACAAGTTCAGCGAAGGCAAGTACACGGAAGATCCATCGCTGCAATAGGCGTTTCTGGTTCTCAGATATTGGACCCGCGCAAGCAATTGCGCGGGTTTTTCATTAGGCCGAGGTTGCAGAAATTCTCCGTTGCGGCAATAGTCTCGAATTGATGACCCGCCTTGTTACCGCAGCACTTCTGGCCTTCTTCCTCGGCGCAACGCCCGTCATGGCCGAAATCCTTATCGCCACGGCGGGGCCGATGGCGGGTCCCAATGCAGCCTTCGGCGAACAGATGCGGCGGGGCGCCCAGCGCGCGGTCGACGACATCAACGCCACCGGCGGCCTGCGCGGCGAGCGGTTGAAGCTGACCGTGGACGACGATGCTTGCGATCCGAGAAAGGCGGTGGAAGTGGCAACCGGATTCGTGGCGCAAGGCGTGAAATTCGTGGCGGGGCACTTCTGTTCGGGTGCGTCGATCCCCGCGTCCAAGATCTACGAGACGGCGGGTATCGTTCAAATCAGTCCCGCATCCACCAATCCGAAACTGACCGAGGATGGCGCTTGGAACGTGTTTCGCGTCGTCGCCCGCGACGACGCGCAGGGGACGTTTGCAGGCCGCTACATCGCGCGCGATTATCGCGGCAAGAAGATCGCCATTCTCAACGACAATTCTCCCGCCGGCGCGGCGCTGGCGGCGAAAGCCCGAACGGCGCTCGAGGAAGCAGGCGTGGCCATCGCCATCGACGAGAGTTATACGCCGGGCGCCAAAACCTACAGCGAGCTGGCGCTAAGGCTGCAAGGCAGCCTGATCGACGCCGTTTATATCGGCGGCACCTATGTCGAGGCCGGCATCATCATTCGCGACTTGCGGAGCTTGGGTTCCGTGGCGCAACTCATCGGAGGCGACAGTCTCGTGGCCGACGATTTCTGGAATATCGCCAAGGAGAGCGGTGAAGGCACGCTGATGACTTTCGCTCTCGATCCGCAGCAATCGGAGGCGGCAAGATCGGTCATCCAGCGATTTGTGGCGGAAGGCTACAATCCCGAGGGCTATACGCTCCATGCCTACGCCGCAGTGCAGGCGTGGGTGAAAGCCGCGGAAGCAACCGGCGGAACCGATGCCCACAAGATCGCCGATTGGCTGCGGGGCGGAAGCCCCGTGGACACGGTGCTCGGCGATTTGCGTTTTGATGCCAAGGGCGATGTTCGCGATCCACAATTCGCCTGGTATCGCTGGTCCCGGGGAAAGTACGCCGAGGATATGTCTATCCAATAAAGGGCCAATCATGATTCCCCGCTATACCCGCGAAGAAATGGCGCGCATCTGGGAGCCGCAAACCCGTTTTCGCATCTGGTTCGAAATCGAGGCTCACGCCGCCGATGCCATGGCCGAGCTTGGCGTCATACCGAAGGACGCCGCGCGGAAGATCTGGGAAAAAGGCCGTGACGCCGTTTTCGATGTGGCCCGCATCGAAGCCATCGAGCGCGAGGTGAAGCACGATGTCATCGCCTTCCTGACTCATCTTTCGGAAGTCGTGGGGCCCGAGGCGCGTTTCGTGCATCAGGGCATGACCTCGTCGGATGTGCTCGATACCTGCTTCAACATTCAGCTCCTCCGCTCCGCCGATCTGCTTATTGCCGATGTCGATGACTTGCTGGCCGCTCTCAAACGCCGGGCCTTCGAACACAAGATGAGCGTGTGCATCGGCCGCAGCCACGGCATTCACGCCGAGCCCACCACCTTCGGGGTGAAGCTGGCTTTCGCTTACGCCGAATTCGCCCGCGCCCGGGCGCGCCTCGAACGGGCGCGCACGGAAGTTTCGACTTGCGCTATTTCGGGAGCCGTTGGCACTTTCGCCAACATCGACCCTCGCGTCGAGAAGCATGTGGCGGCAAAACTCAAGCTTTCGCCGGAACCGGTTTCAACCCAAGTAATCCCGCGCGACCGTCACGCCATGTATTTTGCCACGCTGGCCGTTGTTGCGAGTTCCATCGAACGCTTGGCCACCGAGATCAGACATCTTCAGCGCACGGAAGTATTGGAGGTGGAGGAATACTTCTCACCCGGACAGAAGGGCTCTTCCGCCATGCCGCACAAGCGCAATCCGGTGCTGACGGAGAATCTCACGGGCCTTGCGCGGCTGGTGCGTTCCGCCGCGGGCCCCGCCTTCGAAAATGTGGCCCTGTGGCACGAGCGCGATATTTCGCATTCCTCCGTTGAGCGTGGCATTGGCCCGGACGCCACCATCCATCTCGACTTCGCTCTCACACGCTTAACCGGCGTTATCGACAAGCTGCTCGTCTATCCTGAAAACATGCAGCGCAACCTGGACCGGCTCGGCGGCCTCATCCACTCCCAGCGCATCATGCTGGCCCTCACCCAGAAAGGCATGAGCCGCGAGGACTCATATGCGGCGGTACAGCGCAACGCCATGCCGGCGTGGCGGGGCGAGGCGAAGTTTCACGATCTGCTGAAGAAGGACAAGGACGTTTCACGCCTGCTGACACGTCAGGAACTCGATGCTCTCTTTGACCTTGGCTATCATCTCAAGCATGTCGACACGATCTTTCAGCGCGTCTTCGGGTAGCGTCGTCCTCGCCCCGCGAAGCGGGGAGAGGAAGGGACCCATCGCGACAGCGATGGGGAGGTGAGGGGCTAACGGTCATTTTCTCAGCGAGACTGCGTTACGGAAGAAGGCTCACGAAGAAATCATCCGTTGGCCCCTCTCCTACCCCATCATGCTTCGCATGACGGGTCCCCTTCCTCTCCCCGCTCCCGCGGGGCGAGGACAAATATCACGCTCCCAGCCCCTCAACCAGAAACGTTGACAAGGTCGCGGCCGATGCCGCCAATCCGCCTTATTTAACCCTGCAACTTGGCTTCCGTTCGTGAAAGGTTACGCAATGCGAGTTCTAATGTGCGGTGCCATGATGCTGGCAGCCGCGTCCGAAGCCTTGGCTGGAGGCCAAGCAATCCAGGCCAACGCCAGTTTCAGCGCCCAGATTATCGCGGTGGCCGACAATGACACGGAGATCACCCGGCAGGAAACGAACCTGAAACGCGCCATGTATGAGCGCGCCGCGCGCGAATGCACCGACATCATGGCCAGCATTGCGATCAGTTGCTCGATCACCGGCATCAATGTCTCAGCTCAATTCAAGTGTTACCATGCAGGTCATGCTGAAATACCCGAACTGCTCAACCCCTCAGCCAGTGTGTTGACGAAATCTCGGGCGATTGCGCCGTCAGCGTCGAGCTTGGGATTGAAAATGGTGATGTCGATCCCCGCCATGCGACCGGAAGCGACGGCGGCCTGCAGAACGGTGGTGAGTTCATCCCAGCTTAAACCGTCTGGCATGCGATAGTCGACCGCCGGCATGACCGCATCGTCGAGAACGTCGGCGTCGAGATGAACCCAGAAGCCGTCTATCCCCGGCACCGAGAGATGGGCGATGGCGCGCGCGGCGCACGTCTTGGCTCCGGAGAATCGCACATTGCCCAGATCCATGATCCTGATCAGCGTATCTTCGAGCCGCGCGCTGCCATGTTTTGCCGCCTCGGCACTATCGCGGCGCCCAAACGCCACCACGTCCTCATCGCGCACCAGAGGCGAGCGGCCCTCCATGTTGCTCAACGCCACCGGGCCGCGCCCTGTGGCAAGGGCCAGATCCATTGATGCCGCCTCGCCATTCGGCTCCGCTTCGGGTTGATAGAAGTCGGCATGGCCATCGACGAACAGGAGGCCATAGCGTCCGCGGCGCCTGAGAGCGAGCAGGCACCCAAGCAGGATCGAGCAATCGCCGCCAAGCACCACCGGCACCTTTCCCGCGGTCAGCACCCCACCTACCGCATCCGCGAGCATGACGGAATAGTCCGCGATTCCGCGCGGGTTCAGCATCAACGTTTCGGTGTCACGCTGGGGGTTGTACGGCAGCGGCTCGACGCGGCCCGCATGGGTTGCACCAAGCCGCCCCGCAAGGCCCGCGCCCAGAAGTGCATCGGGCAATGTCTCGACGCCCTTGGGAAAAAGCCCGAGAACCGATGGCGCCTCAAGAATAGCAAACGGCTTGCCCGTCATGGGAAGTTCCCCTAACATCATGCGGAAGCTGCTCAGGCAACGCGCGATGGGCGGGCTGGTTCCGGCGATAACGGCGCGTTCAGTTGACGGAACATTTTTATTTCATCGTGCTGCAAACCAGCATCATGGAACGGGGTGTTTTGCGCCGGTTCTCGCATTCTAGTGAATTCTACCCCACCCACAGGCACCACACAGCCAGCAGCGGCTTGTCGTCCGTCGCCATGGCGTGAAGAACATTTGGTTCGTTATAAACGAGGCCGCCCGAACCTGGCTGATTCCAGATTCCGCCCTCCTTCCACCACGCGCCGCCGGCGAGCGAGACGTAGATTTCCTCCGGCGGATGCTGGTGGTTCGGATAGCGCACTTGGGGGGCCATCAGGCTGATGCCAACAAGCACATCATCTCGCAGCTCGATCCCGTCCTTTCCCACGACGACTGCATTGGCGTGGCCATCGAAGAAATTCGAGGATTGCTTCTCCGCTCCCTTGCGGCGGCGCCACGCCAGATCGGGTGAGAGTTCCGCAAGGGCCGAGGCCAGGCGCGGAATGGGCAAAGGCCCCTGGTCCGCCAGCCGCAATGCCGTATCGAGGGCCCCGCGCACCGGCAAGCTTTCGGGCGCCACATTGCTTCGGGAACCGGTCCGGGTCCGCAACGCTGCAAAGATGCGGCTGGAGGCCGGCCGCACCGCCTCACAGGAGTGGGCAGCGAGGACGATCGCCTCTTCGGTGAGATCGAGAAAGTGCTGCAGCTTCGGATCGCGAGCGATCATTGGCCTTAGTTGCTGATGGTGATTCGCGTTGCCCTTAGACCATGTTTTTGCACGAGCTGGTAGAGTCTTGCCGCGTGCTAGGGTGCGAGCCTGATGCAGCCATGGGAAACCGGACGGCCAAGGCTCCTGCTACGCCGTAAAAGCGAAATCAGGGCAGTTATCTTAGCCTGGGGTGGCTTGCCGTTACTCTACAAGCACAGTTCACAATGAACCACCATTCCGGCGGCGGCGGAAAGCCCGTTCTTCCAGGGCAACGTCGGCATTAACCGTCAGCGGCAGGCCTGCGGCCCACTGCACCTCGTCGCGGGTGAACCCGATATCCCGCAGCATGTAGTCGTCAAAATCGACAAGGGCCACAATCCGGCGCTTGGCCTTCCAGTTCCGCAGCAGGCGGCGGGCGAAGGAAACGACCCCAAATTCCCCCAGGGAATTAGCGCGGTGCAAAGCATATTCTCTCATGACACAATCCTCCAAAACCCAAGAAAACCATTTTTCCTGGGCGGCGCCACCCAAAAGCGGCTCAAAAATCACGCTTGCGATGGTGGACATTCCTGGTGTCGGCGTCTTCTGGCCGATGATTTATGTTCCAGCATCATGTCGAGGGAATCTCCGGACGCGGTTTGAATGACGCATGGAGCATTAGGGGCAAACCTGTTTCCATGCTTGCAGGAATTATGTATTTTTTGTGGAGAACTAGGGTATTTTAACTCATGTCAGTGAACCCCAGTATGATCATCCGGTTCAGCCAGTTTGAGATCGACTCTGTGGCATTCGAATTGCGCAGGTCCGGCAAGGCTGTCAACATTGAACCGCAGGTATTTGAACTGTTGCGTTTTTTGGCTAGCAACCCGGGTCGGCTGATAACCAAAGACGAGCTCGTCGCTGAAATATGGCATGGCCGGATTGTCTCGGATGCGACTCTTGCCAGTCGAATCAAGTCAGCACGTGTCGCTGTCGGCGATGACGGCCGCGAACAGAAGCTGATCGGCACAGTTCATGGGCGAGGCATCCGGTTTGTCGGTCGAGTACTAACCGAAGTTGCGGCCAAACCGGAAGAGGCAGTAGATGATACTTCGGAACGGCGCAAAGCGGTGGAGTGTCCATCGGTCGCCGTCCTGCCGTTCCACAATTTGAGCCCCGACCCCGACCAGGAGTACTTCACCGATGGATTGATCGAAGACATAACGACTGCACTGACTATGTGGCGGTCTTTTCCAGTGATCTCACGTAATTCAAGTTTTGCTTACAGACACGGGACCGGGGATATTCGCACCGTCGGCCGCGAACTGGGTGCCCACTATATCCTTCATGGCAGTGTGCGCCGTGACAGCACCCGCGTGAAAATCAACGCTCACCTGATCGATTCTACGTCCGGCCATTATGTGTGGACAAAAGTCTTTGATGAAAGGATCGATGATATTTTTATGTTGCAAGACGAACTTGCACGGCTTGTAGCCGCAAATTTGATACCGGCCTTGGCAAAGGTCGAACTCGCACGTGTGAAGTCGAAACGCCCGTGCAGCCTTGCCGCTTGGGAGTGTTGCTTGCGCGGGCGGGCCCGTCTCAGCGACTATTCGAGAGAAGCAAACATCGAGGCCCGGCTGTTTTTTGAAGGCGCAATTGAGCGCGATCCCGATTATTCCGATGCGTTTGGCTATCTTGCATTGAGCTACTCCCGCGATTTGCTGCTCGAGTGTTACCACGATCGAGCAAGAACCATGACTGCATTGCACGATGCGGCCCGGCGGGCGGTCGCGCTTAACGATGAGTCGTCTTTGGCCCACCATCTGTTGAGCACCTCACATGTCTGGCGCGATGAACTTGATCTGTCGGTCGCCGAAGGCCGATTGGCGGTCGCCTTGAATCCCTATGATGCCGAGGTTCTCCATGCGCTTGGCAATAAACTCGATTTGATTGGTGACCCAGAAGGGATCACTTTTATGGAACAGGCGCAGTCGCTCAATCCGCGTGACCCTGAACGGCACATGTACCTGACCTTCCTGGCTCGCGCTCACCTCAACGTCAGCGACTATGACCGCTCCATCGCATGTGCACGGAATGCAGTTCAATGGAAGCCTGACTATCCTCACGCCTATTTTGTTCTCGGACTCGCACTGGGTCTTCAGGGTCAATGCAAGGATGCCAAGGACGCGCTCGACAATTGCGAAAACTTGCACCCTGGATTTATCGGAAAGAGGGAGAATTGGCACCCGTACTTGGACGAGAGCCGCAACCGGCGATTGTTGGAAGGCCTGAGATTGGCTGGGTGGGCCGATTGGGCTGCCTTCGGAAAGGCCCGCAGTCAGATCCAAATTTGCTGACTACGGTAGTGCCAGATGATATCTGGCCTGCAGTCTGGTGTGTTCCCCCGGTGCCGCTCACTGCGGAAACTTGCTTGGCTAAAATTCTGTGACCAGCCTGAGACATAGGTGACGTTTTGTACCCGGACACATGGCTAACACTTTCCGGGTGCGGAAGCACTCCTCCAGTCAGGGATTCGGTGAGTGAGGGATTCGGTGACGGTGCATTTAGTTCAGATGTGCGCGTAATAGGGAATCTTTTCACTTGACTTCCCGGCTGTGCCGTGAAGACCGCAGGCGGAGCGGCGGCAATGTTGCGCCTCGCCTTCACTCCTGATCGAACAGAAATTCCCGGCCGATCTTCACCCTGCGTGCACCGTCATAGGCGATGATATCAGCGGTTGCATAAGTCTCGGTTAACGTCGCCGGCAAAAAGCTGCCGGTACCCACGACATCGAGCGGCGCCCTGGCTGCTCCCATGACCTGGCATTTCTGCGGATCGAAGCCCGAGGAGCCCACGATCATCGTGTCCTTGAAGCCAGCCCGGTCGAGCGCGCGGCGCACATGAATGGTGGAGGCCACCGATACGCCCTTGCCAAAAAGAATGCGGCGCACCTTGTCGACGAGGATGTTGTTGGGATCGAGCTGGAAGGCGCGGCCGCCCAGCACATGCTCGACGATATTGTATTCGCCGTGCACGCCCAGCCAGTGCCCCACGGCATCTACGGATTTCTCGTAGTCGAGCCCTTCCGCAAAACGGCCGCCATGGGTATCGAGCCTGATGCCGAACGTCCTGCCCTTGTCCTGGAGCCGCGATTCTTCATAAAACCAGCGGGCGCAGCGAACCGCATCGGTGACTTCCTCGCCCGTGTAATCGACGAGCGCAATCAGGATCCTCGCCTCGGGTATCGTTTCAGCAAACAGTTTCAGCGCCTTGAGAACGTCGCCGCCGGTGTAGCCTACCAGCGCATGCGGCATGGTTCCCATGCCACCCGGAGAATCGAAGAATGGCGCCGTCAAATCCTGGGACGAACCAATGAAACCCTTGACGCCGGGATCGGCCTTTTTCGCCGCCAGACTGCCCACGGCCGCGCCATAGGCGGCGAGAATGTTCATCTCAGCTCCGCTAGCATGGCGCGCATGCATGTCCATGAAACCAGCCCCCGGCATGGCGCGGCACATTTCATAGGCATTGTTGGCGGCAACACAGGGAATGCCGGTCTTTTGCAACAGCAGAGTTTCGACCTCGATGAGCTTCGCCATGGACCCCGTGACCTCGAACATCTTGCTCTCGGAGGGCACGATGTCGCCTTCCTCGTAAAAGCGCTTGATCGCAACATCGGGCACGAAACGGCGCACCAGCCTTATGGCAGGTTCAAGAGCAGCCACCACACGCCGCCGCATGAACATGGCGAACGTCACGTTGGAATCGCCATGTGCCGCCACGATGCGTCTGGTGTGGGTGAAATACTTGTCGGTCTGTGCCGCGATGGGGCCCGCGGCCAGGGCGATGTCTACCAGCCGGTCGAGGATCACTCCGGTTTCCGTGGAGGGAGCTAGGACTTTGTCCATCATGGCCGCAATTCACCCGAAAGCGGTGCTTGCGTCAAATGTCGCCCAGGGATGCCACGAGCGCCGTTGCTCCGGCCTGCAACAGATCGCCATCAATTCCCGCCGCCAGAAACCTGTACCCGAGCTTGCTGTAGACCCGAACCACGTCAGCGCCTGGTCCAAAGGCGCCCGCCACGAGCCTGTTGGCGTGTGCGGCGGCAGCAATGCGTTCCATGGCAGCGATGGTTCCTGGACCGGTCTTGTCAACGCCCCGGCCCTTTGACAGTGCTATCGACAGATCGCTTGGCCCCACGAACAGGCCATCAAGGCCGGGAGTGGCCGCAATCTCCTCAACACGATTGAGGGCAATGTCAGTTTCAATCATTGCGAAAACCATCGTCAGCCGGTTTGCCTGAGCCAGATATTCGCTGGGGCCGAGGCCCGAAGCGGGGACCGGACCGCCCCAACTTCGCCCGCCCACGGGCGGATATTTCGCCGCCCTCACCAGCCCTTCCGCTTCCACCCGGCTGTTGACCATGGGCGCGATGACGCCTGCGGCGCCCGCATCAAGCGCCTGACCCACGAGCCCGGGGTCGTTCCACCGGCACCGGACGATCACGGGACGGCCCGCCGCGTTGATGGCAGCCATCATGGGCACGGCGTCAGAAAAGCCGATCA
>Ga0187892_10005827_pt1 | contig 18931 bp, 17 predicted proteins | sample MA1701073metaG_FD_139345 | JGI IMG/M metagenome (GOLD analysis project Ga0187892, IMG submission 139345) | Bio-ooze microbial communities from a basaltic lava cave in the Kipuka Kanohina Cave System on the Island of Hawaii, USA - MA170107-3 metaG ...
GCAGATTGTCTTGCCGGACGACTTCGTGATGCCGGCCGACGGTGTGCACATCCGCTGGCCGGATACGCCGCTGGCGATGGAAGCGCGGCTGCTCGATGTCAAGCTGTACGCCGCGCTCGCGTACTGTCGCGCGAACCAGCTTAATCACACGGTGATCGATTCGCCGCGCGCGCGCTTCGGCATCGCCGCCAGCGGCAAGGCGTTTCTCGACACGCGCCAGGCGCTCGCCGATCTCGGGCTGGACGAAGAAACTTGCGCGCGCGTCGGCATCCGCCTCTTCAAGGTCGGCATGGTGTGGCCGCTGGAAGCGCAGGCGATCACCGCGTTCGCCGAAGGGCTCGAAGAAGTGCTGGTCGTCGAGGAGAAACGCCAGCTGATCGAGTACCAGTTGAAGGAGGAGCTTTTTAACTGGATCGGCAGCGGCAAGCGAATTCCGCGCGTGATCGGCAAGTTCGATGAGCGGGACGGCGGCGAGTGGTCGGTGCCACGCGGCAACTGGATCCTGCCGGCGCCGTACGAATTCTCGCCGGCGATCGTCGCCAAGGCGATCGCAGCGCGCATCGGCAAGCTGGAACTGCCCTCCGACGTGCGCTCGCGAATGCAGGCCCGTCTGGCGATCATCGACGCGAAAGAAAAAGCGCTGGCAAAGCCGCGCGTGACGACCGATCGCTCGCCGTACTTCTGCTCGGGTTGCCCGCATAACACGTCGACGCATGTGCCGGAAGGCTCACGCGCGATGGCCGGCATCGGCTGCCATTACATGGCGCTGTGGATGGATCGCAGCACGTCCACGTACACGCAGATGGGCGGCGAAGGCGCGCCGTGGATTGGCCAGGCGCCGTTCACCAGCGACAAGCACATCTTCGCCAACCTGGGCGATGGCACGTACTTCCACTCCGGCTTTCTTGCGATACGCGCCGCCGTTGCCGCGAAAGTGCCGATCACGTACAAGATTCTCTACAACGACGCAGTGGCGATGACCGGCGGGCAGCCGCATGATGGTCCTCTGACGGTGCCGCAGATCTCGCGGCAGGTGCATGCGGAAGGCGTGAACCGCATCGCCGTCGTGACCGACGAACCCGGCAAATATCCAAAGGACACCGACTTCGCTCCGGGCGTGACAATCCATCATCGCGACGCGCTCGACCACGTGCAACGCGACATGCGCGAATACCCCGGCGTGTCCGTACTGATCTACGACCAGACCTGCGCGTCGGAAAAACGCCGGCGGCGCAAGAAGAACACCGCGGAGAAAACGGTATTTCCCGATCCGCCGCGCCGCGTGGTGATCAATGACCTCGTCTGCGAAGGCTGCGGGGATTGCAGCGTGCAATCCAATTGCCTGTCGGTGGAGCCCTTGGAGACCGAGTTCGGCCGCAAGCGCGCGATCAACCAGTCGTCGTGCAACAAGGACTATTCGTGCCTGAAGGGCTTTTGTCCGAGCTTCGTCACGGTCGAAGGCGGCAAGCTCAGGAAGGGCAGCGGCGCGAGCACGAGCCGCTCTTCGACAGGGCCTACATTCGAATTGCCGCAGCCAACCGTGCCGCAGATCGAATCAGGTGGAGCGCACGGAACGGTGATCACCGGCATCGGGGGCACCGGTGTCGTGACCATCGGCCAGTTGATGGGAATGGCCGCGCACCTGGAAGGCAAGGGATTGTCGGTGCTCGACATGGCGGGGCTTGCACAGAAAGGCGGCGCTGTTTTCTCGCACGTGCAGCTTGCCAACCGGCCCGAAGATCTTGCCGCAACGCGAATCGCGATGGGCGGCGCCGATCTGCTGCTCGGTTGCGATCTGATCGTGTCGGCCGGCAACGAAGCCTTGTCCAAACTGCACGCGGGCAAATCCCGCGCGGTTCTCAACACGGCAGAGTCGCCGACAGCCGACTTCGTCCGCAATCCGAACTGGCAATTCGGCGGCGCCTCGCTCGCGCAGCAGGTGCGCGACGCCGTAGGCGGCGAAGCCAACGCGGCGGTGGTCGATGCGCAAGGTCTGTGCGTCGCGCTGCTCGGCGACGCGATCTACACGAATCCGTTCGTGCTCGGTTTTGCGTGGCAAAAAGGCTGGATCCCGCTGCAGCATGAAACGCTGACGCGCGCGATCGAGTTAAATGGCATTGCGGTCGACACCAATCGGCGCGCCTTCGAGTGGGGCCGCGCGGCGGCGGTCGATCTTGAAGCGGTGAAAAAGGCCGCATACCCGGCGCAAGTGATCGAACTGAAGCGCTTCGCGTCGTCGCTCGATGAAATCGCTGCGAAGCGCGTTGAGTTCCTCACGACCTATCAAAACGCCGCCTACGCGAAGCGCTACGTCGATCTGGTCGAACGCGTGCGGCGCGTCGAGTCGGACCGGCTTGGCGCGACGAAAATCGCGGAGGCGGTCGCACGCTGCTACTTCAAACTGCTGGCCTACAAGGACGAGTACGAAGTTGCGCGGTTGCACAGCGATCCGGCGTTTCGAGCGCGCATCGCGAGCCAGTTCGAAGGGCAATACGCGCTGAACTTCCACCTCGCGCCGCCACTGCTCGCGCGTCGTGATCCGACAACGGGTGTGCCGCGCAAGATGCGCTTCGGTGCATGGATGATGACCGTGTTCAGCGTGCTGGCGAAACTGAAGTTTCTGCGCGGCACGGCCTTCGATCCGTTTGGCCGCACCGAAGAGCGCATGACCGAACGCGCGCTGATCGGAGAGTACGAACAACTGGTTGATGAACTGCTGGCCAAGCTCGGCGCCGACAATCACGCCGTTGCGCTTGCGCTCGCGTCGATCCCGGACGAGATCCGCGGCTTCGGCCATGTGAAGGCGCGCAATCTTGCAACCGCGCGCGCGAAGTGGTCCGACCTGCTCGCGAAATTCCGCGGCCAGCAGAAGGCACAGGTGATTCAGATGCCGGTTCGCGCCGCTTGAAGGATGCCTAGCCCGGATATTTCATGAGGGACGCGGGATTTGCGCGGATGCATGCGCGAGGCGGGTTGCGCGAGAGGGGCGCAGTCGAATGCCCGCAGGCATTCGCGAGCACTTGAGCGCGAGCCGACCGCCGCAGAGCCTGCCCCGCGAAGGCGGGGGCGCCGCGCAAACCCGCGTAGCCCCGACAATCCCATTTGGATTTCTCGTGGCGTGCCACAAGCGCTTGTCGACGCTGACGGACGAACGCATGCGGGGGCGACCTCGTGAAATATCCGGGCTAGGCGCGAGCGCCGATCATCAGACGCAAAGCCCCGAGCCAAGTGCCGATGCGAGCTTTCCACGCTTCAACCTGCGTGCTGCGGCTCGTTCCGGATATGCACCACTCGGCGAAGTGTTCGCAATTGTTTGACCAGAACAGGTAGCGGTTTTCGCCCAGCCGCGAGCGGGCGCGCGCAACGGCGTCTGCGCCCGAAAACTTCGGTGTGACCCGGGCGATCACGCGATAGCCGCGCCGCGGCGCAAATTCCTCGAGAGAAACCTCTTCGACCGGTCCTGTGCGAAACAATCGCTTGAACCCGGCGTAGTGAATCACGCGTCCGTTGCCCGTGTAGATGCCGTGGTGCAGATACCCCCAACCCGGCGTGGTGAGCTGCGCTCCAAAGGGCAGGTCGTTCGACATGGTGTTCCCGAGATTTCCGATTCAATAGAGACTGGGCAAAACACGTGCCTAAGTACGCTCGAGGTGAGGGATCGGATGCACGGACTTGTCTGACTCTGTCGATGGCGGCGGCGCCAACCGGACGAAGTCAGCTCTGCCAGAAAAACTTGCGGCCCTCGATCAGGGCTTGCGAGCGCGTGACTCCGATGTCTTTCAGTTGCCGGTCGTCGAGCTCGTTCAGCTCGAATCGCGAGCGGGCAACGTGGCGCCACGCGCGGATCTTTGCGAGCACTCCATCGATCCAGCGTGGCGCGGCATGGGTGCCGAGCAGCGCTGATCCCTCCAGCGAGGGAAAAACTAGCAGTGCTTCATCGAATTCGTGAGAGCGGTCCATTTTTGTTTCTCCTCGGCGTTTGCCCGGCGCGTGGTGGCTGACGATGCGAAGTTGACTCGACCGCCATTGCGCGCGCGTTTCATTGCAGTCTGGGAGAGATTGCGTTTGAAATCCGAGCGGCTCGGCCGGCGGCTTTCGTCGCGTACGATCTTCGTCATTCGGAGCAAATCGCCTCCATGCTGTTCACCCGACTGCCCCGACCATCCCTGCGACCCTTTGTCACACGGTTGTGGGCTGCCGATAGCCGGTCCACGCCGGCGAGCACGGTGCGCGAGCACGTACTGCCCACCGGCGCGATGCATCTCGTCTTCCGCCTGTCAGGCGAGCCGCTGCGTGTCTTCGATGGCGCCGATGATCTGCAGGGGCGGGCTATGGGTCACGCGATCATCGGTGGCTCCCGCGCAAGGTTCTACATCCGGGACGTGTCGACGCCGTCACATTCGGTGGGCGCCATGCTTCGGCCCGGTGCGGCTGAAGTCCTGTTCGGGGCCGCCGCACACGAACTGTCGGAGCGCCACACGCCTCTCGAGGATCTCTGGGGTGCATCGGCCGGCATCGCTCACGAGCAACTTCTCGAAACGGACGATCCTGGGCAACGACTGGCGGCACTCGAAACGCTGCTTGCGCGCCGGTTCCCCGTCGTTCGCGGGTTGCATCCCGCGGTGGCTTACGCGCTCGAACAGTTCGAGTCGGGCGACGCTGTAACCGCCGTTGTGCGGCGCACCGGCTACAGTCACCGGCACTTCATCGACCTTTTCCGCAGAGCCGTTGGTCTGGGTCCGAAAACGTTCTCGCTCGTAGTGCGGTTTCAAAAAGCACTCCGGCGCGCCGCCGCCGGCGACAGGGCGTGGGCCGCGGTGGCGCTTGAAGCGGGGTATAGCGACCAGGCGCATTTCAACCGGGATTTCCTGCAGTTCGCCGGCGTGTCACCCACGGAGTACCGTGGGATCGCCCCCGTGGAAGCCCATCATGTCGCGGTAGCTTCCGGAGGCCGACTTCGGCGGTAAGGTCAAGTTTCTTCAAGACGTACTTGCGAAATTGATTGAATCTCGCCGTCATGTTGATCAGACCTGACCTGACCTGATCTGAAAGGAAAGGAACGAGCCCATGGCAATCCACGAGATGTTCCCTTACCTCTGCGTGACAAACGCAAACGCCGCTATCGACTTCTACGTCAAGGCTTTCGGCGCCCGTGAAAAGTTCCGGCTGGTGGAGCCTAGTGGTCGCATCGGACATGCCGAGCTCGATTTCAACGGCATGACGCTGATGTTGTCAGACGAGTATCCGGAATGCGGGATCCGCGGAGCGACGACGATCGGCGCGACGCCGGTGACGATTCATCTTCACGTGGACAACGCCGACGAACTGATCCGCCAGGCAGCGGTCCTCGGTGCGACCGTGGAACGCGAGCCCAAGGATGAGTTTTACGGGGAACGCTCAGGCTGCATTCGCGACCCCTTCGGCCACCGATGGTTGATCGGGCACAGCATTGAGGACGTCTCGACCGAGGAGATGCAACGCCGTTACACGACGCTCCTCGGGAAGTAGTGCGGATCCGTGCTGCCGGCCTTCCGCTTCACGTTTCACGTTTCACATTTCACTGCTTTTCAGCGCACCACTTCGACGGAAGCAACAAAGACGTAGCCCGCGCCGCGTTCGGTCCTGATGTACTGCGGATTGGCCGGGTCGACTTCGATCTTGCGACGCAGCCGCAGGATCTGGACATCGACCGAGCGGTCGTACACCTCGGCGTTGTGAAGGCGCGATAGTTCGAGCAGTTGATCGCGCGTCAGGATGCGCTGGGGCGCCGACAGAAAAGACACCAGCAGGCTGAATTCGCCGTTGGTCAGTCCCACCGAGCGGGCGTCGGGGGCTTTGAGCTTGCGTAGTCCGACATTGAGCTCCCAGCCGCCGAACCGATAGGCGCGCACTCGGGCGATTTCATCGGCGACCGTGGCCTGTGCTTTCGCACGGCGCAGCAACGCGCGGATACGCGCGAGCAACTCGCGCGGACTGAAGGGCTTGGTCAGATAGTCGTCGGCGCCGAGCTCGAGCCCCATCACACGATCGGCTTCATCGGCGCGGCCGGTCAGCATCAGAATCGGGATGGCCGATGTTTCGCGCAGCCGGCGCGCGATCTGCATGCCGTCCTCGCCCTGCAGGCGCAGGTCGAGGAGAACGAGATCGATCGTGTCGCGCTCCATCACGGCGGCGAGTTCCTTGCCGCTCGCAACGGTCGTGACGCGCAGCTCGTTGCCGGTCAGGTAGTCGGAGACAAGCTGGCGAATCGCCGGATCGTCGTCAAGGGCGAGCACGTGCGGTGCCAGCGAAGAAGTTGCGTGCATCGAAGGATCGAACATCTGTTGTCTCCCAATCCTACTTCGCTTTGATTAATCCACGTACGAACCTCCGACAGCGCCGGCTCGCGTACGGCGGGTTCAACTCCATTCACCGGACCGCGTAGATGTCGAACTGAACGTGCGCTTCAGCGCCGGTCTGTATCGACACCAACTTGCCGACCGCTTGGACGTCGTTGAGCCACGCGTAACTCTTCGAGACTGTCTCGAAGACCGGCGTGATCACGTAGTACCAGGACGGAGCCGAAATCTTCTCACCCTTCATGAACCGCTCCCAGCTCGCAGCATCCGGCTTCCTCAACACGCCGCCGTATGTCACGTACAGCAGTTCCCCGTCATCGAGTTTGGCCGTCAGCCGCACATCGATGCGCATCGAGCCATTGGGCATCACCCGCACCCAGTCACCCGCCGGATTCACCAGCTGTGCCGTGATGGCTCCGTCGAAGCGCCCCCCGTCCTTCGGATGGAAGATCAGCAAGTTGCTGTTGGCTGCCTGAGGCGCATTCAAGGGCGCATACATCGTGGCGATGTATTCCGTAGAGACCGCCGTTGTTTTCGACGGGCCCTTGGCGTCGGCAGCGCTTGCCCCCAGGCCGGCGGCAAGCGTCACAGCGAAGATCGAAATGAGTTTCTCAAGTGAAGCGTGCATGATGGCTCCTTGCATTTCACTAAAGATGGCGCGATCCAGGAACGACCCGTCGGCCTCGCAGCGGCCGGACTACCGCGCCGCCAATCGCGCCACCACCTCCGTAGATCACAGCGTTCTTAACGTTGATCCCAGCCTCCGCCGAGCGCACGAATGAGGCCCACCGTGGCAAGCGCGCGTTCGCGCCCGATTTGCGTTGCGGCGCGCTGCGTTCCCAGCACGGAGCGCTCGGCGTCGATCACTTCCAGGTAGTTGACGTAGCCGTTGCGGTAGCGCGTGTTGGAAAGTTGCGCGGCGCGCTTTGCCGAGTCGATCGACAGCGCCTGCTCGCGCGCTTGCTCCGACAGGATGCGAAGGCCTGCAAGGTTGTCTTCGACCTCGCGAAACGCAACGAGCACGCTCTGGCGATAGTCCGCGACGGCCTCGTCGTATTGCGCGGTCGCGGCGGCCGCCAGCGCCTTGTTGCGTCCACCATCGATCAGCGGCAACGACAACACCGTGCCGATCAGCGGACCGAGCAGCCACGTCCGGCTCGACCAGCGAAACAGATCGTCGATGTCGGCGGACTCGAAGCCCGCTGCGCCGGTCAATGTCAGGCGTGGAAAGAATGCCGAACGCGCGACGCCGATGCGGGCGTTCGCCGCTGCCATCGCGCGTTCGGCAGCGGCGATATCGGGGCGCCGCTCGAGCAAGGCCGATGGCAATCCCGCCGGGATTGAAATCGGTTCAAACGCAAGCGGTGCGCGCTCCATCGAAAGTTCGGCCGGCGCCTTGCCCACCAGCACGGCGAGCGCGTGTTCGAGCTCGCTGCGGCGTCTCGTCAGCGCAATGGCTTCGGCGCGTGTGACCGACAGCTCGGTGCGCGCGCGCGCGACATCGAGTTCGCTCGTCTCACCGGCACGGAAGCGCCGGTCGACAAGATTGAGCGCCTGCTCGCGCAGCTTGACCGTTTCGTCGAGCACGGCGATCTCGGTATCGAACGCGCGGATCGCGAAGTAGTGTTGCGCGACATCGGCCTGGATCGCGAGCAACAATGATCGGTAGAGCCGCTCCGACTGCTCGGCATCGGCGCGCGCGGCACTGACGGCGTTGGCAACACGCCCGAAGAGATCGACTTCGTAGCTTGCGACAGCCTGCGCGCGCCACAGGGTCTGCGCGGAGGTGTCCGCGTTTGCGGGCAGCCCCAGCGAAGCGGGGGAAGGGCGCGAGCGCGATGGACCCGCGCCGACGTCGACCTGCGGCCAGCGATCGGCTTCGTTCACCCGCGCGATGGCGCGTGCTTGCGCGAGCCGCGCGAGTCCCGCTTTCAAGCTCTGGTTCGCCTGCGCCGCCTGGCTCACGAGCTCGGTGAGGCGCGCCTCGTTGAAGATCGACCACCATTGGCCGCGCGCGAGCGCATCGCTCGGCTCTGCGGTTTTCCAGGTGCCGGCTTCGCTCGCAGGAATCGTTTCCTTGAACTCGGACGGGGTTGAAGCGGCAGGCTTCTGGTAGACCGGCGCGACGCTGCACGCCGCGAGCAACAGAGCCGCGAGCGCCGCGGTCACGCTGACAGGCGTAGTCATTTTCGTAGATTCCTCACGCGGGATCGTCGCGCTTTGCGGCGTGTCCCGGAACTGCGCCACCGCCTTGCACCGCCGGCTTGCGCGCAATGCGCTCGGCAAGATTTCGCAGCAACACATAGAAGACAGGAGTCAGCAGGAGGCCGAACAGCGTGACGCCGAGCATTCCTGAAAACACCGCCACACCGATCGCGCGCCGCATTTCGGCGCCGGCGCCGGTCGATACGGCGAGCGGAATAACACCCATGATGAACGCGAACGACGTCATCAGGATGGGCCGCAGCCGCAGCCGGCTCGCTTCGATCGCGGCCTGCACGATCGAACGTCCGCGCCGCTCCAGTTCCTGCGCGAATTCGACGATCAGGATTGAATTTTTCGCGGCCAGGCCCACGAGCACGACGAGCGAGATCTGCGTGAAGATGTTGTTGTCGCCGTTCATCAGCCAGACGCCGGCGATCGCGGACAGGAGCGCCATCGGCACGATCAGAATCACCGCGAGCGGCAAGGTCCAGCTCTCGTAGAGCGCGGCCAGCACCAGAAACACCAGTAGCACCGCGAGCGGGAAGACGAGCTGCCCGCTGCTGCCGGCGAGAATTTCCTGATAGGTGAGCTCGGTCCATTCGTAGGTGATGCCCTTGGGCAGCGTTTCCTTCGCAATGCGCTCGACCGCGGCCTGCGCCTGTCCCGAACTGAATCCGGGCGCGGGGCCGCCATTGATATCGGCCGCGGTGTAGTTGTTGTAGCGCATGACGCGATCGGGACCAAAGCTCGTCTGGACCCGCAGCAGCGACGACAGCGGGACCATCTCGCCGCGCTCGTTGCGGGTCTTGAGCTTGCCCACGTCGTCGGCGTGGGCGCGGAACGGCGCGTCTGCCTGCACCTTCACCTGATACGTGCGGCCGAAGCGGTTGAAGTCGTTGACGTACAGCGAGCCGAGATAGATTTGCATCGTCTCGAACACGTCGGTCACCGGCACGCCAAGCTGCTTTGCTTTCACACGATCGACGTCCGCGTACAACTGCGGCACGTTGATTTCATAGCTGGAAAAAAGGCCCGCGAGTTCCGGCGTCTCGTACGCCTTTTTCAGAAAAGCCTGCTTCGCGTCGTACAGCGCCTCGTAGCTCTGCGCGCTGCGGTCTTCGATCTGCAGTTTGAAGCCGCCGATCGTTCCGAGGCCGATCACCGGCGGCGGGGGGAACACGGCGACAAACGCGTCCTGGATGCCCATGAACTGACCGTTGAGCGCCTGCGCGATTGCGCCGCCCGACAGTTCGGCCGCGCGCCTCTCCTCGAACGGTTTCAACGTGACGAACACGATCCCCGCGTTCGCGCTGTTGGTGAAACCGTTGATCGACAGCCCGGGAAATGCGACGGAGGCTTCGACGCCGGGATGCTTCAGCGCGATGTCGGACATGCGGCGTATCACGGCATCGGTGCGATCGAGCGCGGCGCCGTCGGGAAGTTGCGCGAAGGCGACCAGATACTGCTTGTCCTGCGCCGGGATGAATCCGGGCGGCACCGCCTTGAAGCCGGCCCAGGTCACGGCAATCAGCCCAGCGTACACAGCCATCATCACTGCCTTGCGCCCGAGCACGCGACCCACGGTGACGCCGTAGGCATCGCCCGAGCGCTTGAAGCCGCGATTGAAGGCGCGGAAGAACCAGCCGAACACGAAATCCATCGCGCGCGTGAGCCAGTCCTTGCGCGCGCCGTGCGGTTTCAGCAGAACCGCGGCGAGCGCCGGCGACAAGGTCAGCGAGTTGAACGCCGAGATCACGGTCGAGATCGCGATCGTCAACGCGAACTGCTGATAGAACTGGCCCGTCAGTCCGGAGACGAACGCCAGCGGCACGAACACCGCGATCAGCGACAGCGCGATCGCGACGATGGGTCCGCTCACCTCCTGCATCGCCTTGTAAGTGGCTTCGCGCGGTGAAAGTCCCGCCGCGATGTTGCGCTCGACGTTTTCCACGACCACGATCGCGTCGTCGACGACGATGCCGATCGCCAGCACCAGACCGAACAGCGACAGCGCGTTGATCGAAAAGCCGAACGCGAGCATCAGCGCAAACGTACCGACGATCGAAACCGGTACCGCGATCAAGGGAATAACCGACGCGCGCCATGTCTGCAGGAACACGATGACCACGAGCGCGACCAGCAGGACCGCATGCAGTAGCGTCTCGACGACCGACTTGATCGAGCTGCGCACGAACTTCGTGGTGTCGTAGACGATCGAATAGCTGACGTCGTCCGGCATGTCGGACTTCAGTTCCTCCATCGCGCGGTGAACGCGATTGGCCACCTCGATCGCGTTCGATCCCGGCGCCTGAAAGATGCCGATGGCCACGGCGGGCTTGTTGTTCAGCAGGCTGCGTAGCGCGTACTGGCCGGCGCCGAGTTCGATGCGCGCCACATCGCGCAGGCGCGTCACCGCGCCCGAGGACGAACTCTTGATGACGACATCACCGAACTCTTCCTCGGTGACAAGCCGCCCCTTGGCGTTGATCGGCAGCTCGTAGTCGATTCCCGGAATTGCGGGAGATCCACCGACGACGCCGGCCGCGACGTTCGCGTTCTGCTCGCGGATCGCGGCCACGACATCGGTCGCGGTGAGATTGCGCGCAGCGACCTTGTCGGGATCGAGCCATACGCGCATCGAATAGTCGCCGGCGCCCCAGGTCAGCACCTGGCCCACACCGGGAATCCGCGCGAGCACGTCCTTGACGTTGAGCACCGCGTAGTTGGACAGATACGTGGTGTCGTAGCGCTCGTCCGGCGAGATCAAATGCACGACCATCGTCAGATCGGGCGACTCTTTCGTCGTCGTCACGCCGAGCCGCCGCACTTCTTCGGGCAGGCGCGGCAACGCCTGCGACACGCGGTTCTGCACGAGTTGCTGCGCGAGATCCGGATTGGTGCCGAGCTTGAACGTGACGGTGAGCGTCATCGCGCCGTCGGTCGTCGCCTGCGAACTCATGTACAGCATGTCCTCGACGCCGTTGATCGCTTCCTCCAGCGGCAGCGCAACGGATTCGGCGATCACCTTCGGATTGGCGCCCGGAAAGACTGCGCGCACGACCACCGACGGCGGCACGACGTCGGGGTACTCGGAGACCGGCAGCCTCCACACGGCGATCGCGCCGGCGAGGAAAATGACGATTGAAAGCACCGCCGCGAGGATCGGGCGGTCGACGAAATAGCGGGCGAAGCGCATCAGGGTTTCCTCAGGACGCCGCACCGGATTTGCCGTCGGCCAGCGGAGCACCGCTACGCGACGCGGGTACCGAAATCGCATCCATCTGCATTTCGGTCGGCGCGATCAGCATGCCGGGCCGTACCCGCTGCACGCCGTTGACGACGATCTGTTCACCGGGCGCAACACCGTCGCGTACGACGCGCAGGCCGTCGACAACCGGGCCGAGCTTCACCTCGCGATAGTCGAGTCGCTTGTCCTCGCGCACCACCAGAACGAACTTCTTCGACTGATCGGTGCCGACCGCACGGTCGTTGATCAGCGCCGCATTTTTCTCGCCGCCGCCACCCATTTTCAGGCGCGCGAAGAGTCCCGGGGTCAGCAAACCGTCCTTGTTCTCGAATACGGCGCGCACGCGAATCGTGCCGGACTGCGGGTCGAGCCGGTTATCGACGAATTCGATCGAACCCGGGCGCGGATGCCCCACCTCGTTGGCGAGTCCCATATGGATCGGAATGCGTTTGGCGCCGCGTTCCGAGGACCGCGCAACGGCGGCGTACTTCAGGAAGGTCTGCTCGTCGGCCTCGAACGTTGCATACATCGGCGAGATCGAGACGATCGACGTGAGCGCGGGACCGCCGGCACCCGCCGCAACGAGATTGCCTACTGTGACTTCGGCGCGACTCACGCGCCCGCTGATCGGCGCGGTTATCCGCGTGTAGCCGAGATTCAGGCGCGCAACGTCCAGTGACGCCTGCGCCGCCTGCACCGACGCGTTGGTGTCGCGCTGCGCGTTCTGCCGTTCCTCGAATTCGCGCTCCGCGATCGCGTTGTCGCCAAGCAGCCGTTGCGCGCGTGCAAGTTCGGAAGTGGCGAGCGCAACCCGCGCGCGTGCCGCCGCGAGCGCCGCTTCCGCGCGGGCGACTTCGGCCGCGAACGGCTTCGGATCGATGACGAACAGCGTGTCGCCTCTGGCGACGATCGCGCCCGCCGCGAAGTGGATCGATTCGATGTAACCCGCGACGCGCGATCGCACATCGACGCGCTCGATCGCTTCAAGCCGGCCCGAGAACTCGTCCCATTCGGTGATTCGGCGTTCGATGACCGTCGCAACACTGACGGGCATCGCCGGCGGCTCGGCGGGCCCTGCAGGCGACGCCTTGACCGGCGCCTGGAAGTAGACGTAGCCCCCGCCGACAGCGGCTACGAGGACGATTGCGAGAACGAACCACCTTGCGGTGACCGGTCGTTGTTGCCGCGAAACTGAACGCTCCATGATGCTGCCCCGTCGCCGTGGTGAGTTGAACGGAACGCATCGTGGTCATCGCACGTTGCGTGCAGGTTGCGTTCCTACACCGCGCAGATTTCAGATGAAACACGCCGCTGAAGATCGCGCTCAGAACCGGTACGTATATCGCAGCGCGCCGAGGTCCACTCCAGGGTTGGGTTTACGGATGCCTGCGTTTGAATAGTGCTCGACACGCAACCCGACGTCGTGCTCGCCGCGCGTGCCCCATACGTAGCCCGCGGACAGATGACTCTGGAAGTTGAACTGCGTGGAAAACCGCCGGTCCTGGCTGCGATAGACGGGCAGCAAGAGGCTAGGCCCGACGCCGAGTTCGCCATACCATCCCGTTTGCGTCGCGTCAGATAATCGCAACGAGGGAGCTGCGCTGAGCTCGGTGATCCACGCCCAATCCCTGCTTTGCTCGCCCAGCTCGACACGCCATCGTCCAAGCGCAAGTTCCCAGCGCCCGCGCAGCATCAGCGACTGTCCCCATTGCCACTCGCGATTCCAATGCCATTGCAAACCCGCAGACCAGGACTCGGTCGAAGTGCCTTTGCCGATCTGTGTGAACATGGCATCGGGTAGCCAACTCTGCGCCCTGACGTCGGCCGGGCCGGCAATGCCGAACACCACTGCGACAACGAGCAAGGCGATGACAAGCGACGAGGCGCACCACGCACAGCGGCTCGGTTCGCGGGGCGGCTGACGGTCCATCGCTTCGAGCGTTCGGTTGGATCACGCTCGCAGTTAAAGCGACCAGCGTTGCCCGATGGTTTCGGCCGAAGGCCCGGAAAATTTCGAATGAAATCGATGCGCGCGTACCCAGAGGGAAGGGCACGTGGCGAGGCATTGCGCACCCCCGTGTGATTGCGACTCCCGTGTTCTTCAGCAGCTAGCTTGCGCAGTGCTGTCGTCTGAACTCCAAAGGTGCGCTGCCAACCTCGCGTCTGAAGAACTTAACGAAGTTGGTCGTTTCATCCATACCGAGCTGCGCTGCAATCGCCGAAACGGGCATCGACGTGTGGGCGAGCAGTCGTTTGGCCTCGAGAGCGATCCTCTGGGATACAAAGGTCTTGGCGGAGATTCCGGCGATCTCCAATGTCGCGCGCGTGAGGCTTCTTTCGGAGTAGCCGAGCCGCTTCGCATAGTCGCGCACCTGACGGGTTGTTACGAAGTCGGCGTCCACCGCCTCTCGAAAGCGCTTGAAACACTGGAGGCGGCGTGGAGAAATCGCCGCTGTGGGCTCCCCCAGAGGATGCGCCAGGCGCAAGCGCAGAAGCAGGGCATAGAGTTGATGGCGCAGCAGTGCGTGCCGGTCGCCTTCCCGCCCCTGCATCCGGGCGTCGGCACACATCTGTTCGACGCAAGCCAAGCAAGCGCGGTGTTCAGCGGCTCCAAGTCGGAGCTGACTCGGCAGCGCGTCGAGCCCGCTGTACATGCTCAGCTCTTCCACGGCGGTCGTGTGCCCGAGGGGCAGCAGGAACTGCGGTCGAAATAGGACCATCCAGCCATCCCAATGCAGCGCCGTATCAAATCGCTGGACCTGCCCTGGCCGCACGATGATCCAATCCCCCGGCCGGCAGATGCGAGGGACGAAGTCGACCCAATGGGTGCATCGCCCCTTGGCAACGGCGAGCAGCAGGTGGAAATCAACGTGTTGTGGCCTGCGTAGACGCGCGCCCCTGACACGCCGCCTGAGATCCGACACCGTGAAAGCTTCCAGGTCGAAACCGTACTGGCCGGGCGGGTCGTACCGAACGCGGTCGAGGGGTCTTCTCGCATCGGCCTCCCTGCTCCGCCTTGTCCGATTCTTACCCATGCCGGTCATTTTCCTACCTCGCAAGTTGACGGGCACAGAACGACACTATGTCAACCTTTGACCAAGGACCAAGCCATGCCTGCTTCCCCCGAACAGCAAGTCGCAGAACTGCTCAAGAGCATCGAAACGAGCGACCCTCGCCCTGTTGCCTATATCAACCCTAGCAAGTACATCCAGCACAACCTGGCGGTCGGCGACGGACTGGCTGGTTTCGGGGCCGTGATGCAAGCGCTGCCGAAGGGTTCGGCACGCGCCAACGTCGTGCGGGTGTTCCAGGACGGCGACTTTGTGTTCGCCCACACCGACTACGACTTCTTCGGCCCGAAGGTGGGCTTCGACATCTTCCGCTTCGAGAATGGAAAGATCGTGGAGCACTGGGACAACCTGCAGGACAAGCCGCAGCAACCCAACCCGAGCGGCCGCACGATGCTCGACGGCCCGACCCAGGCGACCGATCTCGACAAGACGGCGACCAACAAGGCGCTGGTGCGGGCCTTCGTCGATGACATCCTCGTCAATGGGCGCATGGACAAGCTGGCCGGCTACTTCGATGGCGACAACTACCTGCAGCACAACCCCATGGTGGCCGACCGGGTCTCGGGACTCGGCGCGGCACTGCAGGCGATGGCGAAACAAGGCATCACGATGAAATACGACCGGGTGCACCGCATCCTGGGCGAAGGCAACTTCGTGCTCGTTGTAAGCGAAGGCAGCTTCGGTGGCCGCCACGTGTCCTTCTACGATCTGTTCCGTGTGGAGCGGAACAAGATCGCCGAACACTGGGACACCATCGAGCCGATCCCGCCGCGCGACCAGTGGAAGAACGCCAATGGCAAGTTCTGACACATGATTCGCCTGCCGCGCACTGCAGTGGTTTCGATGCTGCTCGCCGCGGCCCTGTTCGCCGGCGTCGTCCATGCTCAGACGGGAGCCAAGATGCCGGTCGTTATCGAGATCGCGAAGTTCAAGCTGGCAGCGGGCGTCACCGCGGCCGAATTCAAGCCACTGGACCGCGCCGTCGAGATCCAGCATGTCAGGAAGCAGCCGGGGTTCATCTCACGCGAGTCCGCCGCCGGCGACAACGGCGAGTGGCTGGTCATCGTGCACTGGAAGTCGGTTAAGGACGCCGAGGCGTCGATGGCGAGCTTTGCGACCGCGCCGGCTGCGCAGGCCTTCATGTCGAAGATCGTCCCTTCAACGATGACGATGCAACGCTACGTGAAGCAGTGAGCCGGCTCGGGGGCATGCCTCCGGGCGGCTGACCGGGCCACGGTTGTGGACGTTCGCTCCGATCGCAGAGATCGCCTAGGCGACACACGGGATATCCGCTACGTCGAAATCTCGCCAGAGGAGTGCGCCACCGTACTGGCGCGTATTCTTCTTCCGCCAGAATTCGTCGGCCTCGTCACGTATCCGTCACGGAAGTACTCGATGGCCGCCACACCGCGCTCGGCCGGCCTCCGGCGCGATTTCGCCAAGTACGTGCGAGAAACCGCCGCCAAAGGCGTGTGGAACACGGATCGGCAGCGACGAAAATGACCAGCCTGATCGATCTCGCGTTGCTCCTGTCCGCAGTCGGTTGCGGTCTCATGGCAGGGTTCTTCTTTGCGTTCTCGATCTGCGTGATGAAGGCACTCGAGGCGCTCCCGCCGGCACAAGGCATCGCTGCCATGCAATCTATCAATGTCGCCGTCATCAATCCCTGTTTCTGACGCCGTTCTTCGGCATGGCCGTGATGTGCGTGTTCCCGATCATCGCGGCACTCCTGCGGTGGCACGACCCCGCCGCTGCGTACGTACTTGCTGGCGGCCTGCTTTATTTCATCGGTACTTTCCTAACGACGATGATCTTCAACGTGCCGCGAAACAATGCGCTGGCGGCCGTTGCGGCCACCGGCGAGGAAAGTGCGACGCTGTGGGCGGGCTATCTCATCGCATGGACGAACGGGAACCACATACGAACGGTCGCGGCGCTGGCGGCGGCTGCCTCTTTCACCATCGCACTCGCGCGTTAGCTGCCACTGAAGCATCGGGCACCTGCGGCGCTGTCTGGAGATGCTGTTCCTTCAACGCAACGCGACGGAGAAACACAATGGCAAGCGCAACACCAAGAAACCACGCATCAAACGATGAAGCGGAGATCCGTGAACTGATCGCGCGATGGGCCAAGGCCGTTCGCGAAGAGAACATGGCGGGGATTCGCGCAGAGCACGACTCCGAGATGTTGATGTTCGATGTGCCGCCTCCGTTCTTGTCGCGAGGGCTAGACGCCTACATGGCGACCTGGAAAACGTTCTTTTCCTGGTCCGAGAAGCCAGTCGCCTTTGACTTTCACGACGTGGAGGTCAATGCTGGGAAGGATGTGGCTTTCGCCACAGCGATAGGACGCTGCACTGGCACCGAGCCGAAAGGCGAGCGGATCGAGCTCGAATTCCGGCTGACCATGTGCTTCCGCAAGATCGACGGCAAGTGGCGCGTCATGCACGAACACCATTCGTTGCCCGCCACCGACTGAATTCCGGATAAAGGTCACCATTTGCTCATGGCTCCAGTAGACGGCGATCGTCGGCGCAGCCGCGATGGTCGGTACCGCAACCCCGGTCGCACGCGCGCTCGGACCCGCGCCCAGCCACACGGGAATCGGCCATTGTTCATCCGGCAACGATGCCAACCGTTCTGTCCCCGAGGCGCTGGCCTATGACGAGCTGGCGAGTGAGCTTTCGAAGTTGCTTTGCTGCAGTCGTCATAGATCGATGTCGGCGGCGCGCAGCGCCGGCGCGGAATGCGCGGCGGCGCGCGAAAACGGCCGTCAGCGCTGTCAGCATCGCCCACAGCGGGCGGGCCATCGACATGCGAGTTTGCTCGTGATCTATGACGGCTTGGCCGCCCGGTCGACCGCGCGCCACAGATACCAGCTCGCAACCGTGCGGTACGGCTTCCACCGCGCGCCGCGGCGCTCGAGCTCGTCGCGCGTCGGCAGCGTGCGCTTTCTGAACGCGATCGCAAAACCCTTGCGGATGCCGTAGTCATCCGCCGGCAGCACATCCGACCGTCCCAGGCGGAACATCAGCAGCATCTGCACGGTCCAGCGGCCAATACCCCGCACTTCGGTCAGGCGCTCGATAACCGCTTCGTCGTCCATTCCTCGGACTTCCGCCAGCGTGGGGATCTTGCCGGCGACGGTTCTTTGCGCGAGGTCGCGCAGCGCGGCAAGCTTTGCGCGCGAAAGCCCGGCGGCTCGGAGTTTTTCGTCCGAAGCCCGCAGGATGTGTGTGGCCTTGATCCCCTCGTGTGCGCGCGGAAAAAGCGCGCATACACGCGCGAAGATCGTTGCCGCGGCGCGCGCGGTGAGCTGCTGATACACGATCGCTTCCGCAAGCGCGACGAAGATGTCCGGCGCGCGGTCGATTTGCATGACAAAGGGACCCGCCGCGTCGATCAGTCGTTCGAGCGCAGGGTCGGCTTCCCGCAGATGCTCTAGCGCGGCATCCGGATCAAAGGTCAATGCGCCATCGTCGTCGAACGATGCGCGCTGCGCCTGCCCCGCCTCGATCGACAGCAGCCGCAACTTCGTTGTGATGCCACCGTTCGCAGAGAAGCCGCCGATCTTGCCGCCGGCCGCCAGCACGCGATGGCACGGCACGATCGGCGCAAAAGGGTTGCGGCCGAGCGCCTGCCCCACGGCGCGCGCCGCCCCATTTACCCCAAGCCGCGCCGCGATGTCGCCGTACGACAGGGTGGCGCCCGGCGCTATGCCGCGCGCGATCTCGTAGACGCGACGGTAAAACGGCGACACGCCGTCCATATCGAGCGTCACCTGCGACAGATCGCTCGCTTCGCCGCGCAGCAGAGCAACAACGCCGTCGATGGCGCGCTGTACGTCCGGCGGCGGCGCGGCTTCGTGCGCACCCGGAAATCGCTGCACCACACGCGCACGCGTGTCGCGCTCGCGCGCCTCGGGAAGCTGCACGCCTGCGATGCCGCGCCCGCCCCACGCGACTACGCATCGGCCGATTGTCGTATCGAAGAACGCGAAAGTTCTCATATCTTGGGGACAGCCCTCGAAGCGCGAAGCGCGCAGAGCTCTGTCCCCAACCATACCTAACC
>Ga0187892_10005829_pt1 | contig 18926 bp, 15 predicted proteins | sample MA1701073metaG_FD_139345 | JGI IMG/M metagenome (GOLD analysis project Ga0187892, IMG submission 139345) | Bio-ooze microbial communities from a basaltic lava cave in the Kipuka Kanohina Cave System on the Island of Hawaii, USA - MA170107-3 metaG ...
ATCCGTACAGCACCGCGAACCGGACAGGGGTCACTCCTTGGAGGTTCACGTATTGGGCCCGCACGACCCCGTCTCGGCCGAGGAACTGCGCCTCGACCGGGTCTCCGGAGAGGTCGAGGAGGACGATCTCCTCCACGACTCGGTAATCCGGTCGGGGTCGGAAGCGGGCGCGCGCGTATCCCGCGCGGAGCGTCATCGGGAGGTCGCGCTCGTCGTAGTAGCTGCACTCCGCGACCGGGCCCAGCGTCGGGTCCTCCGAGTAGGCGATCCGCTCGGCCGCGAAACCGCCGCTCCCGGCGGTGAGTCGGAAGTCCGCGTCGCGCCAGGTGGACTCGACGAGCCTCCCCTCCCCGTCGAACTCGAACGTCGCCACGCAGGGGCCCCCGACGAGTCGGCGCTCGGCGTCTCGGGTCTCCCGTCGGAGGAGTCGGCCGACCCGATCGAAGTACCGGTACTCGAAGCCGGACTTTGTCTTCTCCATCTCGAGGGTGCCCCGGGTCGCGCCCGCTTCGACCCAGGGTTCTCTCCGCACCGCGCTGCAGGCTCCCAGGAGGAGGACGAGATGCAGGACCTTCATCCCGCCCCCTTCGTCCTCACGATCCGCCCCTCCACCTCGACCGGAACCCGCGAGGGGAGGAGGGGCAGGAGGAGGGTGAACCAGGCGAGGGGATCTTCCGAGACGCGGAAGGTCAGGTTGACGATGGCGTCTCCCCCCGCCGCCCGGATCTCGTGCTCCAGTCGGTCCGAGAGGTCGACCTGCCGCGACGAGAGCGGGAGGAGCGTCCAGAGCAGCGACCACCTCCGGACGACGAACGAGAAGTCGTTCACGGTCTCCTGACGGTCGGGGCCGACCACGCTCCCGTCCGACGCGAAGTAGGAGCGGCTGAGGCTGACCGGGTGGGAGAGTCGATCGGCCTTGAGATGGGCCGCGCCCCCCGCGCATCCCGCAAGCATCGCGCAGGCGAGCGCCCCGAGCTGGGCGCGAAGGACGGCGCTCGGCGAAACCTTCCCCATCACGGCGACCCGGGGGCAGGGAGTTCCACCACGGTTCCGGAGAGGTCCGCCTCGACCTTGACGAAGACGGCGAGGAGGAGGAAGAGCGTCGCGGCGCGGGCGTCGACCCGCACGCCCGAGATGCCCCTGCGGGAGTCGCCACCCACCGACTCGAAGGCCGCCGCTTGCGGATCGTTCTTCAGGAGACCGATCACGGTCGAGGACGAGGTTCCGCTCGCGATGACCAGCAATCGGAGGCCCGTCTCGGCTTCGTACCCCTGCACCTCTCGCTCGTCGGGGTGAGCCGTGGAGCCGAAGAGGACGGGCTGGTCGATCGCGCGCAGATCGACGACCGCGGTCTTGCAGGCGGGGAGCGTCCCCGCGAGAAGGAGGATCGCGCGAACGAGGATCGAGAGGCGGCGGGCCGGAGGCGTTCGCGAGGGCGTCATGGAGGGGTACGGTCGCGAGAACTTCGCTCGCTGGTCGAATCGCAGATGGGCGCCGAGGCGTGCCCTGCTTGTCGCGCGTGGCGCTCGGCTTCCTCCCCGGACGGGGGGCGATAGAATCCGCTGGCCCTGAGGGAGACCGGACTTGGGAGCCCCGCCGGAGGAGCAGCCGACCCGAACTCGGGACCTCCTCTCCCGATACCTGACGGGGGACCGCGCCGCGGAGTGCCGGCTCTTCGAGGCGCAGCGCGCCCTCCTCCTCCAGCGGGCCCGCGAGCACCCCCTCATGCGGGCGCTCTCCCTCCACCTGGCGCCGGAGGACCTCGTCGGAGAGTGCCTCGTGCGCGCCCTCGATAGCCGGGTGCTCGAGAGCTTCGAGGATCGGGGACCGGGCTCGCTGCGGAACCTCCTCTTCGCGATCCTCGACAACGTGATGAAGGACGCGTGGCGTCGCCGCAAGGCCGCCAAGCGCGGCGGTCGACTGGGGCCCGGCGTCTCTCTCGATGCGGGCGTCGAGGGTCGGGGCCTGTCCCTGGGCCCGGGCGCGCTCGCCTCGGAGGAGACCACGCCGACGGGGGCCGCGAGGGCCCGGGAGCTCCTCGATCTCTGCAAGGCGGTGCTCTCCCCGGCGGAGTGGGAGGTGTGGCGGTTGGCCGAGGTGGAGGGGCTCGACTCGGCGGAAGTGGCGAAACGGATCGGCTCCACGGCGGGCTCCGTCCGGTCGAAGGTGCGACGGATCCGGGGAAAGCTGATCGCGAGAATCGCCTCGAGGGGCGAATCTTCGCGCCCCGACCCCCCGTGACGGCGGGCCCCGCGCGGAGGAGGAGCGAAGGGGAGACGACCCTCCTCGACGAGATCCTCTCCGCGCTCGAGAACGGGAGAGAGCCGGACCTCGCCGCTCTCGAGGCCTCCCATCCCGGGAGGGCCGCCACGATCGACCGGCTCCTGCGGGCGGCCCGGCGCTACTTCTCCTCTCTCCGTTCGGTGGGGGGCGAGGGCCCCGCGGTCCCGTCCCTCCGCCCCGGCGATCGGCTCGGCGACTTCGAGATCGTGGATCTCCTGGGTCGCGGAGGCGAAGGGGAGGTCTATCGGGCGCGCCAGTTGTCCCTCGGCGGGAGAGCCGTCGCGCTCAAGACTCTGGTCCCCTTCGCGCGCAGCGACGGGGCGCGGTCGCGCTTCGAGCGGGAAGCGATGATCCTCGCCGATCTCCACCACCCGCACCTCGCGGAGGTTCACGGCTTCGGGGAGGCCCGGGGCCTCCTCTTTCTCGCCATGCGGCTCGTGGAGGGGATCAGCCTTCGCGGCCTCCAACAACGCCTGCGCGAGAGGAGGAAAGGGCCCCCGGATCGGCGCACGCGCCGCGCGCTGGTCGATTGGATCTCCGAGGTGAGCGAGGCGCTCGCGCTCGTCCACCAACGGGGCGTGGTGCACCGCGACGTGAAGCCGTCGAACATCATCCTCGAGGACCCCGGGGAGAGGGACGGGGTCCTGCCGTCGGGAAGCGCGGTGCTCGTCGACTTCGGCCTCGCTCGCCGGGTCGCGGGCCCGGCGATCACGCGGACGGGCCACGGCGCGGCGACCCCGGAGTACGCCTCCCCGGAGCAGCTCGTCGGCGCCGACGTCGACGCGCGCGCGGACGTCTTCGCGCTCGGGGCGACGCTCCACGACCTGCTCACCGGGCGCATCCCCGGGGAGCGCCCCCAAGCCTCCGCGGGTCTCGAGCCCCTGGAATCGCTCCTGGACGACGTCGACCGCGATCTGTTCGCCGTGGTGCGGAAGGCGGTCGAACTCGACCCGAGGCGCCGATACTCGCACGCCGGGGACTTCCTCGCCGACCTCCGCGCCTGGAGGGAGGGGAGGGAGGTGGACGCGCGCCGGCAGAGGACCTCGGAGCGGGTCGTCCGCTGGATCCGGACCCATCCCCGGCGCCTCCTTCGAGTCGCGGCGGCGACGGCGGGCGCCGCCCTCCTCGCGATCGGGCTCCAGGGCTACGGTCGATACGCGGCGGCGGCCCGGGACGCGGAGGCCGCCTACGCCGCCGCCGAGCCGGTCGAATTCGTCCGTTCCGCGGGGGGGATCCCGGCGCTCCTGCGGCCGCTCCTCCTGCGCGATCGGGACCTCCGTCGCTCCTTCGAGAGGATGACGACCCCCCGACCGGGCGAACCGCGCTACCTCGCCGACGTCGCGAGCGCCCTGGAGGAGGACGACTTCGAGGGAGCGCTCCTCGCGGCGGCGACGGAGATCCGAGTGCTCGGTTCCGGAGCGGATCCCCTCGCGGAGCACTTCCTCCTCTCGTCGCTCCGCGGGGGAGGGAGCCCCTCCGATCCGTCCACGGGTTCCGCGCGCAAGTCGGCGGCGATCCGGGTGACGGCCCGCCTTTTCTACGAGGCTCCCGCCGCCGACGCGATCCGGCTGGCGGAGGTGGGTCCCTTCCGAGACGCGATCCTGGACGTCCTCCAGGAGGGGCCGCTCACACGGGAGGATCGGCTCTACGCGATGACGGCTCTCTCGGGGTGCGGGATTGCCGAGGACGTCGGGTGGCTCTTCGACGAGGCCCTCGCCCAGTCCGGGTCCACGGAGGAGGAGCGTCTCGGTCTCGTCTGCACCGAACGGATCCTCCTTCGAGCGCATCGGATGGGGCACCTCGATCGGATCGATCTCCCCGACTTGTGCGAGAGATTCGCTCCCTACGTGCGCGAGTGGTGGGGCGACCGATGGTGGTGGGGAGTGGCGACGCCCGGGACGGACTTCATGGTCGGTGTCTCGGTGGGGCTCCTGGCCTCGACCCTCGCGATCGTCACGAGTTCGACGGGGCGGGACGTGCCGTGGACCTCCCTGATCCCGGCTGCCGCGGATCGCTTCGCGCTCGAGGACGGCTGTTCCGCGGTGGTCGAGGTGAGGGGATGCGTGTACACGTTGTCTCGATTGGAGGACCTGGTCTCGCGACTGCGATCGAAATCGCCGTGGACGGGGTTCCTCACGCGCCCTTATTGGGTGGGCCTCATCTGCGGATTCGAGGGAGATGGAGACCTCGATCGTCACGTTCGGAAGAGGCTGGCGGAACCCGGTCCACCGTTCTTCGGGTACGAGTACCAGACTCCGGTCCGGCTCTTCGAGGAGGGTCTCGGGCACGGCTACGCGCTGCGGGGGGGGGAGAACCCGCCGTATCTCCTCGACGCAGACACTCTCCTCGGGGCCACCCCGAACGAGGATGCGGTCGAGACGGTGCTCTGGTCGCTCCCCGAGGATTCGGAGCCGGAACCCGGGCCGTGGGCTCTCTGGGACTTCACGAAAGATTCCCCGCGCGGAGAGGGTGCGGCTCGGCGGGCGGTCCTGCGCTACGGGGACCGGAGGCACTGGGCGGGAAGGCAGAACCTGCGCCTGGGGCGCTTCGGGGACTCCGAGCTGCGGCTGCGGTTCACGATTGCTTCCCCGCACGCGAACCGAGTCTGGTACTTCGACCTCGATCAGCAGCCCGCATACCGGGTCTACTACCCCTTCGCGGGCGAAGTCTTCCTCGAGATTCGCCTGGACGGAAAGCTCCTGGACAGCCGGTTCCGCATCTCGGCCGGCGAAAGCCCGCAGCGGCAGTGGCACCTCCCGAGCGATCTGATGACCCCCGGGAACCACGAGATATCGGTGCGGATGGAGGCCTCGACGACGACGACGTACGGGATCGAGAGGGCACGGCTGCGGGTGGGGGGGTAGCGGGACCAGCTCGGACGCCGGAGCCTGGCCGGACCGGGAGGGGAAGGGGCGCGACCTCGAGGGGAAGGCACGCCGCGCCGGTCTTTCGCGATGGAGTCGGTGGGGGTCCGCGTCCCGACCGAGGTTCGGGGGGCGACCCCGCGCGAAAGGAGAATCCCGTGAGAACTCCCCCGACTCGAGTGGCCCGCACCGTGGTGGCGGCGCTCGCCCTCCTCGCGACGGCGGCGGCGGCGACAGCGCAATACTCGTTCTGCGGTCCCTGCGTGACGACGGTGCTGCCGGGTCCCGTCGTCGGCCAGACCTGGACGCCGGCGGGGTCCCCCTACTGCGTCACGGGAAACATCGTCGTCGCCGGACTCACCATCCAGCCGGGGGTCGTCGTCCGGTTCGCTTCGGGAGCGAAGCTCTCCGTGTTGACCACGATCGACGCCCAGGGGAGCGCCGCCAGCCCGATCGTCTTCACCTCGGCCACGTCGACCTCCACGTGGGGAGGGATCGACTTCGTGAATACGCCACCAGGTTCGATCCTGAAGTACTGCCGAGTCGAGCGGTCCTCCAACAGCGGCATCCGGATCACGAACAGCTCCCCGACGATCGATCACTGCGCGATCGTCGACAACACGGCGCCGGGGAATGGAGGTGGCATCCTCGCCTCTCTGGGGTCGGGTCAAGTCCTCACGGTGAATCGATCGCAGATCCTGCGGAACCGCGCGAATCCGCAGAACGGGAATGGATCCTTCAATGGAGGCGGGATCTACGTCGACGGCGACTGCGTCCTGGAAGGCTGCCTCATCGAGGACAACGAAGCGTTCTCCAACTGCTCGACCTTGTACTGCCAGGTTTCTGGGCTCGGGGGAGGCGTTCACGTTGCCAGTGGCGATGCCACGATCACGACCTGCTTCTTCCGCTCCAACAAGACCGTCGTGACGACGAACGGAGGCGTTGGCGGTCCATCCGCCGCGACGGCGATGGGAGGAGGTCTTGCGGCGACCGGAGCGAGCCTGGTCCTCAAGAACTCCGTCCTCTGCGGCAACGAGTCGGAACCGAACGGAGCGTGTTGTTTCCTCGACTCCTGGGGCAGCGGCCTCTACTCGTCGGCAGCGACGACCGTCGTCGAGAACTGCGTGGTCAGCCAGAATGCCGGCGAGGGGATCCGCCGCGACGGCGGAGCCATGACCGTGAGGAACTCGATCGTCTACTTCAACACCGGCCCCGAGATCGTCGGCACGGTGAGCGTGAACTACTCGAACGTGGAGGGGGGGGCGCCCGGGTCCGGAGTCGGGAACATCGACCTGAACCCGGCGTTCGTCGCGAATACGGGACCGTTCCTGACGATCGGAGACGTGGGGTTGCTCCTCGGCTCTCCGTGCGTCGACGCGGGCGACCCGGCCTCGGCGTACGACGACCAGTGCTCGTGGCCTTCGTTGACCGTTCCTTCGGCGTGCGCGAGCGGCGCGGGCAGCCGAAACGACATGGGAGCCTTCGGCGGACCCGGGGCCTGCGACTGGAACGACGCGCCGAACGATTCGTCCTGGGGATTCGGGCTCGAGGGGTCGCCGTCGGTGATCCCCCTCGGGACCGGAGGAACCTACACGCTCACCTTAAACGCCGGCTGCCAGTTCGCAGGCCAGACGTTCGTTTTGGGGGGAACGACCGATGGGATCGCGCCAGGGTTCAGTCTCGGTGGGTTCTGGATTCCGTTGAACAACTGGAATCCGTGCTTCGTCCCGAACCCCTGGTTCGCGGTCGTGCTCACGCTGGGGCCTGGGACGCTCAACATGTCGGGAACGGCGACGATCGTGTTCCAGGTCCCGGCGATGCCCGCTCTGGCAGGAACCGTCTTTCACCACGCCTACGGAGTGATCAATTTCGCGTCTCCTACGCCCATCCAGTTCGTGAGCAACGCGGCGCGGGTGCAGTAGAGAATTGCGAGGGAGGTCACGCGCGCCTTGCGCTTCGAGCGCGCGAGTGAAGTCGCGCCGCCCCGAGCGTGAGACGACTCCTCGCGACGTGCTCCCCCTCCCAGAAGATCTGCTCGCAGGAGGGGCATCGCCAGAAGGCGTCGTAGGCTTCGAAGGACCGGGCCGGGACGCGGCCGGCGACCGCTTCCTTCGGCACCTCGTCGAAAGGCACGTTGCACCGGGGGCAGCGCGTGTAGGCGTTCTCGAGCGGATCGAGCCCGAACGCGCGACACACCTCTACGAGCTGCTCCAGCGTCTCCCCGGCCTCGAGCAAGTGGACCCGCGCGCGCGCCGCCCCCTCGCGCAGCGCGGGCGGCAGCCGCGTCGTCTCCACCCACTTGCGGTCCCGCGTCACGAGCACCCGATCCTCGGCGAGCGCCGTCTCGAGGAGCCAGTCGTCGGGCGCCGGCGCGCGATGGGCTGCGTCGAAGCCCGCCATGCGGAGCCAGCGAGCGAGCTTCGCGAGGTTCTCGTCGGCGAGGAACCGCGGTGCCGCCATTTGGGAAAAAGGTAGCGGGTGTCGTATTCCCGTCAGTACTTGTCGACGAGGTAGCCGAGGAGCTGGAGGAGGGCGTGGCGGAGCGCGGTGAAGCCGTTGTACCGGACGATCCGCTGGAGCTTGCCCGCGCGGTCGGCGGCCTCCTTCGCCTTCTCGACGAAGGTGGTCCGGTTCCAGTGCAGGATCACGAGGGCGTCGTAGCGCCGCTCCATGTCGTTGCGCAGGCGCTCCATGCGCCGGTGCCACCCCTCGTAGTCCGCCCACTCCCACTCGCCTTCGAACCCGACCCGCGCCTGGAGGGCCTCGAGCTTCGCCTTGTGGCGGTATTGCGGCTTCGCGCCTCCGATGACGAGGATCGCGGGCTTGCGCCCGAGCCGCGCGGCGAGCGCGCGCACCTTCGGGGCGAGCGCGACCTCCTCGTCCTCGCTCGCCCGGCTCGCGGCGGGCTCCTCCTCCGGCTGGTTCTCGAGGGCGATCTGGTCCTCGAGGACTTCGATCTTCTCCGCGAGCGTCTGGTTCTCGCGGCGCGCGTCCTCGAGCGCCTTCTTCAGGTCGCGCTCGCGGTCGCTCGGCGTGAGAGCGCCCTCCTTCTGGCGCTTGTGCTCGGCCGCGCGGCGGTCCGCGTCCCGCCGCGCCTGCTCTTCGGCGCCGAGGCGGGCCTGAAGACCTCGGCTCGTCTCGTTCGCCTCCCCGAGCCGCCGCCGCAGCTCGTCGAGATCGCGCCGCAGCCGCGCCAGTTCCTCGCGCTGGCGCGCCGCCTCCCGCTCGAGAGTCGCGGCTCGCGCCTTCGCCTCGTCCCGCTCCCGCCCGGCCTCCGCGGCGGCCTCCTCGCCCCGCGGCCGCTCGGGGGGAACGGCGGCGCGCTCCTCCTTCTCCGCGCGCTCCGCCTCTTCGTCGATCTTCGACGTCGCGTCGATCACCGCGCGGATCCGCTCCTTGCGCTTCGCGCTCGGCTCCGCGAGGACCCGCAGGAGGAGGCGGAGCGGCGCCTCGAACGGCAGGTCCGGGAGGAGGTCGAGCGTCGCCTGGAACGTCGCCTCGGTCAGCTTCGAGCCCGGGAGAAGGGGCGGGGGGAGGAGGTCCCGGAGCCGCTTGCAGAGCGTCTTCAGGAGCCGCGTGTCGTCGAGGGCGAGCGACGCGACGAAGTCGCCGACCTCCCAGGGGTCCATGTTGCGGAACTGGACCCCTCCGTGCGGCCGCACGCCGGTCTTCCGGGCGATCTCCTCGATCTCCTCCCGGCGCAGCGTCGAGAGGAGCACCCAGGAGAAGCCCTCGACGTCGAGATTCTCGAGGACGAGGCTCTCCGTGAAGAAGCCGTTTCGGTCCTCGGCGGCCATGACGGGGTCCTTATAACCCCTCCTCCCCGATTTCGATTCCGGGCGAGGAGGGCCCCGAGTTCGGCCGTCCCGTGTGCGCCAGGGCGGCCCGGATGCACTCCTCCGTCGAGGCGGAGAGGACCCGCGGCGCCGACTCGTCCGACTCCCCTGAGAGCCCGGGAAGCTCCCCCAGGAAGAGCCTTCCGCGCCCCTCGAGGATGCGCCGATCGAGGACGAAGACGGCCCCCCGGTCCTCCGCCGTCCGCAGCAGCCGCCCGAACCCCTGGCGGAACATTCCGAGCGCCCGCGGGAGGTAGATCCGGCGGCGCTGCTCCCCGTCGCCGAGGGCCGCGATCTGCGCCCAGTGGTAGGGGTCGAGCCGCCCGTACGGCAGCTTCACGATCACGAGGTACTCGACGGTCGCCCCGGGGAAGTCGACGCCGAACCAGAAGGTGTCCACTCCCATCAGCACGGGGTCCTCCCGCCCCCGGAACCGCCGGGCCAGCTCCTCTTTCCCCGCCCCCTCCATCCCCTGCCAGTAGAGGAGGATCCCGCGCTCCTCGAAGAAGGGGGCGACCTCCGAGGCGACCCTCCGGAGGTCCTCGGCGGCGGTGAAGAGGACGAGCATGCGCCCCCCCGCGGCCTCCCCGAGTCGCCGCAGGAACTTCGAGACGTAGGAGACGAACCGCCGGCGCGCTCCCGGCTCGTTCGAGAAGGGAGGAGCGTCGTCGGGAATCGCGAGGAGGACGCGCCCGAAGTCGAGCGTCCCCGGGACCCGAAACGTCGAGACGGATCGCGTCTCCCCGGGAAGCGCGGCGGCATCCGTCCGGGGCATCTCCCGCAGGAGATCGAGCCCGAGATAGGCGGCGATCGGCTCGAAGGAGCCCGCGAGCACGTTCGCCGCGGAGACGAAGACGCCGCCCCGAAACGCGGGGAGGAACTGGCGCCCCAGATAGACGGGGGGAAGGAGGAGGCGCCGCGCGAGCTGCACCCCGCCGCGGCGGAAGGGATCCTCCTCGACGTCGTAGAAGTACGCCGCGTCGAAGGCGGGGACGCCGTCGGGAGCCGGGAGGAACGAGTCGAGCCCCTGCGCCGTCTCCGCGAGCCGCCCGCGCGCGCCGGTGATCCGCGCGCGCAGCAGCGCGCTCCCGCGGAAAGGGGCGAGGGAGAGCTCCTCGGAGACCGTCGCGAGGGCCGCCTCGAGGCTCGAGAGCGACCGCACGAGGTCCGCGTGGGCCCGCACGAGCCGCACGCCGCGCATCGAGAGCGCGAACTCGCGGAGGAGCGCGTGCGCCTCGCGTCGATCGCGGCGCTCCAGCTCCGCCGCCTTCCACGCGAGGAACGACTCCGCCTCGCCCCGCAGCCGCTCGAGCGCGTCCCCTCCCCGCTCCCACTCCTCCTCGGCGGTCCGCGCCGCGCGATCGAGGCCGCCGCCCGGGCCCTCCTCGTCGCCCGCGTCTCGCAGCCGCCGCCCGCGCCCCCGGCGGACGATCTCGTGGAGGATCGCCCGCGACCGGATCGCGCCGGGCGCGTGGACTTCCGCGAGGAGCGCCTCGACCGCGGCGAGCCGGACCTCGCGGGAGGCCGCCGTCAGCGCCTGCGGATGGAGGTGCTCCGACTCGTCGAAGATCGCGATCTTGAAGATCTCGGGGTTCGCGAAGAGGAAGGCATGGTTCGTGACGACGACGTGGGAGCGCTCCGCGCGCCGGCGCGCGCACTCCGCCCCGCACCGCCTCCGCTCCTCGCGGCGCACGCAGCACCCGCTCTCCGCCCGAACGGCGTCGCGCAGCCGCCGCAGCGCGGCGGAACCCGCGTCTCGCTCCGTCGGCAGCGGGGAGACGGCGGGGAGACCGTCGAGGTCCCCCTCGGAGTCCGTGAGGTGGAAGAGCGCGAGCGTCCCCCAGGCGAGGAGGTCGTTCGGGTCCCCGCCCGCGTCGGGGGCGAGCGCGGCGAGTTTCTTCCCGCACACGTAGTTCGCGCGTCCCTTGAGGAGGGAGGCGCGAAAACCGCCCGTCACCCCCGCCGCCTCGAGCGCCGCGAGCGCGCGCCGGATCTCCCGCTGGAACGCCTGCTCCTGGAGCGCGCGGGTGAACGTGGAGACGGCGAGCCGCACGCCCGCCTTCCTCGCCCAGAGCAGCGCCGGCACGAGATAGGCGAGCGTCTTCCCCGTCCCCGTCGGCGCGTCGACGACGAGGAACTCGCCCGCCTCGAGCTGCTCGAGGATGCGCCGCGCGAGGTCGTGCTGCGGCTTGCGGTAATAGGGACGGGGGTCGGCGGCGCCGGCCTCCGCGGCGAAGGCGCCGGGGAGGATCTCCGAGAAGACGCGGTCGAGCGCGGCGCGCTCCTCCTCGTCGAGCGCGACAGGAGCGTCGGGAACGACGGGGAGGGGTTCCCCATCGTCCCATCCCTCGCCGAACCGCGGGATCGCCTCGGCGACGTCTCCGACGAGCCTCGAGAGGCGCCCCGCCGCGGGCTGACCGAGGATCTCGAAGGCGGCTCGCGCGTGGCGAGCGGCGAGGGGATCGTCCTTCGCGTAGCGGTCGGGGAGGAGGGAGAGGACGGCGCCGAGAACCTCGCGGGCCAGAGGGGGGAGAGTCCGGACGCGCTCGACGAGCGCCGCGAGGATGTCGCGCAGCGCGCCGGCCGCGGGATCGAAGCCGCCCCGGTGGCCGAGGTGGCGGAGCAGCGCCGCCGCGTCGGACGATCGCGGCCCCGGCAGGACGAGCCTCGCGAGGTCGACGAGACCGAGGACGGTCGCGTCCGCCGCGAGATCGGCCCGCCGGTCGAGGAAGAGGGTTCGCTCCAGGCAGAGAATCGGCCCCTCGGTCGCGCCGAGGCGACCCGCTTCCTCGAGGCTCGTGAAGGTCGGCTCCACCGGACGGCTCGCGGTGTTGAAAATCCGCCCGCGGAATCTACCCTCGCAGGCGGAAGCGGTCCCGAGGACACGCCATGCCCGAGTTCGTCCCCGTCGCGAAGGTCACCGACGTCGCCCCCGGCACCGGGAAGACCCTCAGCGCGAGCGGCAAGGAGATCGCGCTCTTCAACGTCGGCGGCAAGTTCCACGCCATCGACAACACCTGCCTCCACCGAGGAGGTCCTCTGGGAGATGGGACGCTGGAGGGAACGGTCGTCACCTGCCCCTGGCACGGCTGGCAGTGGGACGTCACCACCGGCGCGAACGCGATGGGGATGCCGCAGAAGATGGCCTGCTACGAGGTGAAGGTCGAGGGCGACCAGGTCCTCGTCGGCATCTAGGTCGCGTGGCCGGCACCCGGACCGAGAAGGACTTCCTGGGCGCCGTCGAGGTGCCCGCCGACGCCTACTACGGAATCCAGACCGTCCGGATCCTCGAGACCTTCACCGTGAGCGGCGAGCGCCCGCACCCGCGCCTGCTCTGGGCCTACGCGGCGCTCAAGAAGGCGGCGGCGCTGGCGAACGCGGAGAGCGGCGCGATCCCGAAGGAGGTCGCGCGCGCGATCGCGGCGGCGGCGGACGAGGTGATGGAGGGGCGCCTCCTCGACTCCTTCGTCGTCGACCTCTTCTCCCAGGGGGCGGGGACCTCCGTCCACATGAACGTGAACGAGGTCCTCGCGAACCGCGCGATCGAGATCCTCGGCGGGGAGAAGGGGGACTACGAGAAGGTCGAGCCCCACGACCACGTCAACTACGGCCAGTCGACGAACGACACCTTCCCCGCGGCGACCCGCCTCGCCGTCCTCGCGGCGCTGCGCGATCTCGTCCCGGTGCTCCGCTCCCTCGCCTCCTCGCTGAAGGCGAAGGGGAAGGAGTTCCACGGCATCGTGAAGTCGGCCCGCACGCACCTCCAGGACGCCGTCCCGATCCGTCTCGGCCAGGAGTTCGGCGCCTACGCGGCGGCGGTCGGGCGCGCGACGGACGCGCTCGCGCGCGCGGCGGAGGACCTCGAGGAGTGCGGCATCGGCGCGAGCGCGGCGGGGACGGGGCTCGCGACGGCGAAGGGATACCGCCCCGGCGTGCTGCGCCACCTCGCCCAGGTGACGGGGCTCCCGATCCGCCCCGCCCGCGACCTGCGCGAGGCCCTCCAGAGCCACCTCCCCTTCGCCGCGGTCTCCGGCGCGCTGCGAAACCTCTGCCTCGAGCTCGTCCGCATCGCGAACGACCTCCGCCTCCTCGCCTCGGGGCCGAACACGGGCCTCGCCGAGATCCAGCTCCCCGCCGTCGCGCCCGGCTCCTCGATGATGCCGGGGAAGGTGAACCCGTCGGTCCCGGAGATGATCAACATGGTCGCCTTCCAGGTGATCGGGATCGACACGACGGTCGCGCTCGCGACGCAGGGGGGCCAGCTCGACCTCAACGTGATGACGCCCGTCCTCGCGCAGAACCTCCTGCGGGCGTGCGAGCTGCTGCGCGGGGGGGTGCGCGCCTTCGACGAACGGTGCGTGCGCGGGCTCACGGCGGACGAGGCGCGCTGCCGCGCGTACGCCGAGCGGACCTCGGCGCTCGTCACGGCGCTCAACCCGGTCATCGGCTACGCGCGGGCGGCCGAGCTGTTCAAGGAGGCGCGCCGCCGCGGGGTGAGCGTGCCCGAGCTGCTGCGCGATCCTTCCGTCGCCTCCGAGAAGGAGCGCGCGATCGTGGCCGACCTCGCGCGGCTCTGCGATCCGCCCGACTGATCCGAAGCCGGGGGGCCGGCGCCGCTCTTCCGCCGCCGTCACGGCGCTCGTCGCCGCTCTCGGCGCCGTGCTCGCCCTCGCGGGGACGAGAGTCGGCCACTTCCTGACGGACGACTGGCACACGCTCGCCCTCGCGTCCCAGTTCGGCCCCTCGAATCTCCTCGACGTCTTCGCGCTCGCGCCCGGGCAGTGGCACTGGCGCCCGCTTCCGAACCTCCTCTGGGCGCTCGAATGGGACGTCTTCGGCCTCGATCCCGCCGGCTACGCGGCGGTGAAGGCGGCGATGCTCGCCGCGGGCGCCTTCCTCGTCGGGACGCTCGCGCGGCGGCTCTCCGGCGGCTCGACCGCGATCGGCGCGTTCGCGGCCGCGCTCTTCGCGCTCCATCCCCTCGGGAGCGGTCCCTGGATCTGGGTCTCCGCCAACCACGAGAACGTCCTTCTCCTCGCGTTCCTCCTCGGCCTCCTCGCGCTGGAGCGGTACGCGCGCGGCGAGGGCGGGCTCGCCGCGGTCGTGCTCGCGGCGGGGGCGGCGATGCTCTCGAAGGAGACCGGCGCCGTCTTCCCCGGCGCGGTCCTCCTCCACGCGCTCCTCGTCGCGGAGCGCGGCCCCGCGCGGTCGCGGGCGCTTCGGGCGTTCGCGGCGACGGCGGCGCTCGTTGGAGCGTATGCGGCGCTGCGTCTCGCGCGCGGCGCCGTCCCCTTCGGCGAGGAGGGCTACCCCTTCCCCTCCGCGTGGGGGATGCTCCGGGGCCTCGCGATCGACCCCTTCCGATGGATCGTCGCGCCGGTCTCCCGGAGCGCCTTCGGCGCGAACGCCGGGAGCGTCGTCGCCGCCTTCCTCGTCGTCCTCCTCGCCGCCGTGGGCCCGTGGCTCCTCGCCGGCGCACCGAGGCGGCGGATCGTCGGGTTCGCGGTCTCGCTCGTTCCGCTCGCGATGATCCCCGTCGCCCCCTTCTTCGCGACGGGGCTCTCGCCCGCGGACTGGGAGGGGCTCTACGTCGCCCACTACCTCCTCCTCCCCGCCGCCGCGTTCGTCCTCGCGTTCGCGCTCGCCTTCGGGGCGCAGGGGTGGCCGTCCCGGAAGATCGCCGTCGCGTTCGCGATCGGCATCGTCGGGCTGTACGGGGCCGTGCTCCAGCGAAACCACGTGCCCTGGAAGGAGGCCGGCGCGATCGCGCGCGCTTTCGCGGCGGGGATCCGCGCGCACCTCCCCGACCGCGAGGCGGGGCGGCCCCTCTATGTCTACTTCGTCGGCGCGCCCGCCTCCCACCGCGGGATCCAGATCGGGGCGGGGAGCGCGATCCAGGTCGCGCTCGAGAAGCGGTTCCCGCTGCCCGCGTATCCCACGGATCGCGGGCTCGCCGGAGACGAGGTGGCGCGCTTCCTCGAGAGGGTCGCCGAGGCGGTCCCCTACAAGGTCTTCTTCGTCGAGGACCGCGAGCGCGCGCTCGCGCTCGCGCGCGGGCCCCTCGAGCGGGGCGAGTCGCTCGAGGACGTCCTCGCCCTCGAGTGGGACGCCGCGGCGCGGCGGCTCGAGCCGCTGGAGCTGCGCTAGGGCGACCGTCGCCCCGCCTCGCGGAGCGCCTTCTGCAGGAGGTCCGCGACTCCGCAGGTGTCCGCGGCCCCGCGAAGGTAGGCCGAGTCGAGGCGATCGCCCTGGACCTTGAGGATCCCGAGGACGTCCCTCCACTGGCGATCGGAGACTTCGCGCCCCTTCCGGTACCAGGCGAGCTTCTGGACGACGAGATCCTCCGGGCTCGCGAGGCGCACCGTCCGATCCGATCCCGGGAGGAGGCGCTCCTCGCGTGCCCGCGCGAACTCCTCCCGGATCGCCTCCGTCCGCGGGGCGAAGTGGAGGTCGACCTTGAGGGAGGAGGGCACGTGGACGATCGACGCGAGGCCTCGTTCCCGCGCGGCGGTCTCGATGCGATCCCTCGAGGCGTGGAATCCGGACCCGAGGGCCTCGAGGAAGGCTCCGACGCCCGAGGCGTCCAGATCGAGGACGAGATCCACGTCGAGGGTCGTGCGCGGCTCCCCGTACACCGAGCTCGCGATGGAGCCCCCGACAAGATAGGGGATGTCGAGTCGCGCGCAGACGCCGGCGACCCGGACCGCGAGGTCGATCGGGCCGTCCGTCACCCGGTTCCCCGGAGGAGGGGGTCCCAGTCGTAGACCTCGATCATCGTCTCTCGATCGAGGCGCAGCGACGCGAGCCGGAGTCGGATCTCTTCCAGCGGGGCGCTCGGGTGTCTGGAGCGCAGGCCCACGAGAGCGAGATCCTCCGCCGCGCGGCAGAGGCGGGTGACCATCTCCGCCTTCTTCCACGCGGGCGCGCGCCGCCAGAGGTCGACGAGGAAGCGGTCCACGTCGACGTCCGTGTCCTCCGACTGCGCCCGATATGCGGGGGAGGCCATGGCGGCGAATGCTATCTTCTTTCCGGGACCGCGGAGCGGATAGCCTCTGGCCCCGTGATGGGCACGCCGGATCTCCTCGAGGTCCGCGACCTCGCCTTCGCCTACGGCGACCGGGAGGCGGTGCGCGGGATCTCGTTCTCCATCCGGCGGGGCGAGATCTTCGGGTTCCTCGGCCCGAACGGCGCGGGGAAGACGACGACGATCTCCTGCATCGCGGGGCTGCGGCGGGCGGCGCGCGGGACGCTGCATTTCGAGGGAAAGCCCTTCGAGCCCGCGCTGCGCCACGCCGATCGCGCGCGCCTCGGCCTCGTCCCGCAGGAAGTCGCGGTCTACGAGGAGCTGACCGGCCGGGAGAACCTCGAGTTCTTCGGCCGGCTCGCGGGGTTGCGGGGCGGGGATCTCGCCGGGGCGGTGTCCGAGGCGCTCGAACTCGCGGGCCTGGCGCCGAGGGCGTCGGACCGGGTCTCCTCCTACTCGGGCGGGATGAAGCGGCGCCTCAACTTCGCCGCGGGCGACCTTCACCAGCCGGGGCTCCTGATGCTCGACGAGCCCACCGTCGGCGTCGATCCGCAGTCGCGGAGCCACCTCTTCGAGGCGCTCCGCGGCCTCGCGACCCGCGGCCGCACCCTCCTCTACACGACGCATTACATGGAGGAGGCGCAGCGCCTCTGCGACCGCGTCGCGATCCTCGACCAGGGGAGGATCCTCGGCGTCGGCACGCCGGCCGAGCTCGCGGAGGGCGCCGGGATCTCGGGCGCGGATCTCGAGAAGGTCTTCCTCCACATGACGGGGCGGAGGCTCCGCGACGAGTGAATCCGCTCGACGCCCTCTGGACGATCGCGTGGAAGGACCTCCGGATGTTCTTCCGCGACCGGACGGCGCTCCTCCTCGGGTTCGCGCTCCCGATCGCGCTCTGCGCGGTGTTCGGGTTCGTGACGCGTTTCTTCTTCGCGTCGGAATCGGGGCTCTCGAAGACGACGCTCTGGGTCGCCGATCTCGACGGGAGCGAGAAGAGCCGCGATTTCGTCGCGGCCCTGCGCAAGGCGGGGACGATCCGGCTGCGTCCCGGGTTGGAGGACGAGGCGGAGTCCGCCGACGATCTCCGGGAGAAGGTGGAGGACGGAGAGGCGCACCACGCGCTCGTCGTCGAGAAGGGGTTCGGGGAGGACCTCGCGGCGGGGCGGCTGCCGAAGCTCCGGATGTTCCGCGACCCCGACCGGTCGATGGAGGCGCAGATGGTCTCCGTCGGGCTCCTGGAGGCGTTCTTCGAGACCGCGGGAAGGGAGCACGCGCCGCTCATGACGGCGCGGGCGATGGAGCTGATCGGTCTTCCTCCGGAGTGGCGCGATCGCGTCCTGGCGATCACGCGGACGTTTTCCTTCGGAATCGAGGCGATCTTCGAGGAGGCGGAGGGCGAGGGGATCCTCGGCGAAGACGGCGCCGACGGTGCCGGCGGCCCGGACTTTTCCTCGGTGATGACGGATCTCATCCCGCTCGAGCGGGTCGACATCAAGCCCCCGGCGCGCCCCAAGCAGCTCACCTACATGCTCTCCCACACGGTCTCCGGGATCGGGGTGATGATGCTCATGTTCGGGCTCGTCGCCTGCGGGAGCCTCCTGATCCAGGAGCGGGAGCGGAAGACGCTCGACCGGATCCGGATGTCGCCGGCGCCGGCGATCGCGCTCCTCGGAGGGAAGTACCTCTTCGCGGCGATCTGCGGCGCGCTCCAGATCGTGCTGCTCTTCGCGTTCGGGGCCTTCGTGTTCCACATCGACGTCCTCGCCGATCCGGTCACCCTCCTCGTCGTGATCCTCGCGACCCTCCTCGCCGTCTCCTCCTTCGGGATCCTCGTCGCGGCCTGGGCGAAGACGATCAAGCAGGCCGAGGGGGTGTCGACGCTCGTCATCCTCGTCATGTCGGCCCTCGGCGGAGCCTGGTTCCCGATCCAGATCGTCGACCTCCCCCTCCCCGCGAAGATCGTGAGCCGCTCGACGCTCACCCACTGGGCGGTGAGCGCCTTCCAGGGGCATTTCTGGCACGGGAAGTCGTGGACGGATCCGACGATGCTGACGTCGATCGGCGTCCTCCTCGGCTTCGCGATCGTCGCGGGCGCCCTCGCGTGGGCGCTCTACCGCCGGCGCTACCTCCGCGCCTGACGCGCCGCGCCGGCGCGAAAACCTTGTCAAGGGGTCCGATGTAACCCCTTTTGCGGCAGCTCCTTGCGGGCGCTCAAAAAGCACTTTCCTAATGGCGATGAGCTATATACACCGCTCGAGAAACGTTGGCGGGGGCCCCCCGCAGAAAGGGAAGTCGAGATGATCCCCCTCGAGCGCAACCTCTCCCCCGAACTCGTCCACATCCGCGTCCGCGAAGCGCACAAGTCCCGGCGCAGCGCCGAGCGCGTCCTCGCCTTCTACCTGAAGGAAGTGAACGACCGGCGGCTCTACGAGGCCCTCGCGCTCCGGGAGCCGATGCGGGTGACAGGAGGCACTCTCGAGGAGGCGATCGTCTTCATGGCGGAGCAGACCCTCGAGGGGGTCGAGACCGCCGAGGACGAGAGGCCGCTCTGCGAGAAGGCCGAGGGGCCGCCCGCGCAGATGGTGATCTATCGGTGCGAGGGGTGCGGGGGGACGACGGTGGGGCGGGATGGTGCCTTCGCCCCGCCCTCGCTCGAGGCGCGCGCGGGGTGCGACGCCGAGGTCGTGAATCTCCTGGAGGGAGGGAAGGCGGCGAAGACGGTGCCGCCCCGGGTGAGGAGGGCGGTGCTCTTGAGGGACGGCCACAAGTGCGTCGTGCCGGGGTGCTCGAACCGGCTCTGGGTGGAAGTGCACCACGTCCACACGCGCGCGGAGGGAGGGAGCCACGAGCCCGGGAACCTCGCGACGCTGTGTTCCCGGCATCACGCCATGGTGCACGAGGGATGGCTGCGGGCGGTGC
>Ga0187892_10005830_pt1 | contig 18923 bp, 24 predicted proteins | sample MA1701073metaG_FD_139345 | JGI IMG/M metagenome (GOLD analysis project Ga0187892, IMG submission 139345) | Bio-ooze microbial communities from a basaltic lava cave in the Kipuka Kanohina Cave System on the Island of Hawaii, USA - MA170107-3 metaG ...
AAAGGTTCGAGTGCCTCCTTCACCTTCGCCTCGACCTCGTCCGCGTTGATGCGTCCCGCCAGGTTCTGCAAAGCGAACTGCGCCGCATATTCACCAGCACGCTTTCCGAACACGATCAGATCCGACAGCGAATTTCCACCGAGCCGATTCGCTCCGTTGATGCCCGCCGCGCATTCGCCCGCGGCAAACAGTCCCGGCACGGTCGATTCCTGCGTGTCTGCATCGACGCGGACGCCGCCCATGATGTAATGCGTCGTCGGCCCGACCTCCATCGGCGTCGTGGTGATGTCGAGATTCGCGAGCTGCACAAACTGATGATACATCGACGGCAATTTCTTTTTGATGTGCTCGGCGGAATTCGGCAGCTTCTCTTTTATCCAAGCGATGTCGAGATAAACGCCGCCGTGCGGTGAACCGCGACCGGCTTTGACTTCGCGATTGATGCAGCGTGCGACGTGATCGCGCGTTAGCAATTCGGGCGGACGATTCGCCGTCTTGTCGCCCTGCGTGTAACGCCAGCCTTCTTCTTCGCTCGACGCGGTTTGATCTTTGTAGTTGTCGGGGATGTCGTCGAACATAAACCGCTTGCCTTCGCTGTTCTTCAAGATGCCGCCTTCGCCGCGAACGCCTTCGGTTACGAGAATGCCGCGCACCGACGGCGGCCACACCATTCCGGTCGGATGGAACTGCACGAATTCCATATCGATCAACTCGGCGCCCGCGTCGTAAGCGAGCGCGTGACCGTCGCCCGTGCCTTCCCAACTGTTACTTGTAATTTTGAAAGCGCGTCCGACACCGCCGGTCGCTACGACCAGAGCTTTACATTTATAGATGCGAAACCGTCCGTGCTCGCGCTCGTAAGCGAGACAGCCGACGACGCGGTCGCCGTCTTTCAATAATGAAACGACGGTGACCTCCATGTAAACCTCGATGCCCTGATGAACGCCGTGATCCTGCAGCGTGCGAATCAGTTCCAGTCCCGTGCGGTCGCCGACGTGGGCGAGCCGCGGATAGCGATGCCCGCCAAAGTTTCGCTGGTTGATGCGGCCGTCCAGCGTCCGATCGAACACCGCACCCCAAGCTTCGAGTTCGCGGACGCGATCCGGCGCCTCTTTGGCGTGAAGCTCCGCCATCCGCCAGTTATTAATATACTGGCCGCCGCGCATCGTGTCGGAGAAATGCACCTTCCAGTTGTCACGATCGTCGTTGTGGCCCATCGCAGCCGCCATTCCGCCCTCGGCCATCACCGTGTGAGCCTTGCCAAGCAGCGACTTGCAGATCAGCCCGACACTCACGCCCGCGCCCGATGCTTCGATAGCAGCACGAAGCCCCGCACCACCGGCACCGATGACGATCACGTCGTGTTCGAATGTTGGATAATCAACCATTAGAAGAATCTAAAATCTTTCCATACGCCCGTCGACACGAGTCGCACGTAAATATCTGAAAATCCGACGACAAACAAACTAACCCAGGCGTAAAGCATGTGACGTTTATTCAAAGCGCTGACGCAGTCGTAGGTTTTTTTGCGAATCGGTTTATTCGACAATACGTCAAAAACTCCGCCGACGATGTGTCGCAGCGAATGACAACTAAATGTGTAAAGGCCGAGGCAGACGACGTTCGCAGTCAGCACAAGCGTTCCGATGCCGACGCCAAAATGTTCGCGTCCGTCCGCGCCCGGAAACCACATCGCCTTCCACGCGTCGTGAGCGAGCAAGAAAATAAAAACTATTGCGATATATAAAAAGTAGCGATGGACGTTTTGAATTATGAGCGGAAACTTGCGCTCGCCGCGATAGTTATGACGCGGTTCGCCGACGGCACACGCGGGCGGGTCGGCCCAAAAAGCTTTGTAATACGCGCCGCGATAGTAGTAACACGTAAACCTAAATCCGCCGGGCGCCCACAGAATCAAAAACGCGGGCGAGAACGGCAACCAGCTTGGAATCCACGACGGCTTTGGCCCGAGCAGCGAGTGCGGCGAAACTCCAAAAATCTCCGGCGAGTAAAACGGCGAGAGATAACCGGTGCCCGGCACCCAATAATGATCGCCCTGAAACGCCGCCCACGTCGAATAGATTATGAACGCCGAAAAGCCGAGAAAGGTGAGCGCTGACGGTATCCACCACCAGTCCTTTCGCATCGTCTCGCCAAACCCGCGTCGCGTTATCGATACTAAATTCGAAGCCATAAAATTGACCGGAAACTGCTAAAAGTTTTACGCGAAATTCGGCTTCAAGTCAAACAAACGTCAGGTTTAGCCAGTTTATATTAAAAATTAGCGCTATTATCTTTCTCAGAATGATCGAAAAGATATTTCGCAGCCGCCGAGTCGTTCTGCCCGACGGTGTTCGCCCGGCATCAGTCCATATTGCCGACGGTAAGATAGCGCGAATTGGCGAGTGGGAAGATGTCGATTCGCGCGCCGAGTTTATTGACGCTGGCGACTCGGTCGTGATGCCCGGCATCGTCGATGCTCACGTTCATGTCAACGAACCCGGTCGCACCGAGTGGGAAGGTTACGAGACGGCGACTCGCGCCGCTGCGGCGGGCGGCGTGACGACGATCGTCGATATGCCGCTGAATTCGATCCCGCCGACAACGACGCTCGCGAATTTTGAAGAAAAACTTGCCGCGGCGAAAGGTAAATGCAGCGTAGATGTCGCGTTCTGGGGCGGCGTCGTGCCGGGCAATGTTGGCGAGCTTGAGCCACTCGTCGAGCGCGGTGTTCGCGGCTTTAAGTGTTTTTTAATTCACTCCGGCGTCGATGAGTTTCCGCATGCAACTGAAAACGATCTGCGTCTCGCGATGCCCGAGATCGCTCGGCTCGACAGCGTTCTGCTAGTTCACGCAGAGGTCGCCGGGCCGATTGACGAGGCCGCAAAATCACTCGTTGGGAGCAATCCGCGTGAGTATGCAACATTCTTATGCTCGCGTCCTGCTGAGGCAGAGAATCAAGCGATAGCGATGATGATTCGACTTTGTCGCGAGACGAACGCCAGTGTTCACATCGTACATTTGTCTTCGTCCGAAGCATTGCCGATGCTGCGCGAGGCAAAGGCCAAAGGCTTGCCGATCACCGTCGAAACATGTCCGCATTACCTGACATTCGCCGCCGAAGACATCGCCGACGGCGCGACGCATTTCAAATGTTGTCCGCCGGTGCGCGAGCGCGAGAATCGAGAGAATCTTTGGACGGCGATTTCCGACGGAACGATCGACATGGTCGTCTCCGATCACTCGCCCTGCACGCCCGCGCTCAAGCTGCAAGAACGTGGCGATTTTCTCGACGCCTGGGGCGGAATCTCGGCGTTGCAATTCGGCTTGCCGGTGATGTGGACGAATTTGAAATCGCGCGGTTACGACATTACTGATCTAAATTGGCTAATGTCCGGGCAGACGGCAAAACTCGCCGGTCTTGACGATCGCAAAGGAAAAATCGCCGTCGGTTACGACGCCGATATCGTCGTCTGGAACCCTGATGAGAGGTTCACCGTCGCACCCGAACTCATTTTTCATCGTCACAAACTCACGCCGTATTCGGGAATGGAACTCGCGGGACACGTCGCCGCGACTTATGTTCGCGGAAATTGTGTCTTTGAAAACGGCGCTTTTACGGATACAATTGCCGGAAACTTGTTAATAAACTCGGAGGGAATATGACTGACATTAACTGGAGCCGTCTCGTGATCGGCGGCCTGATCGCGTCGATACTGCTTTTTCTGAGCGACGGCTTTCTTCACGAAAACGTTTTCAAACAGTATTGGGAATATCTTTACTACGGTCTCGGCACCGTACCGCCACAATCGTCGCACGCGTCCTCGCTCGTTTATTTTTTTATCTTTGAACTCGGTCGCGGATTTGGCGCGATCTTTATCTATGTGCTGATGCGTCCGTTTCACGGGCCGGGGCCAAAGACGGCGATCTTCGCCGCCATCGCCGCATGGCTTGCATTCTCGGTCACTGCTCCGGCTGAATTTATTCCGCTCGGATTTTACGGACGTCGCATGTGGATTTTGATCGCAGGTGCTCAGCTAGTAACTTCGGTTATTACAAATATGCTCGCCGCCGCGATCTATAAAGATTTGGCAGGAGCGGCTGCGGCTGAGTAAACAGAAAATGGACTTTACCGATCTCATCGACCTCGCCTCTGAAAAACTCGGCGGCGCGGTGCTTTTTGCAAACGACGATTTTTTTGCGCAGAAAGAGAATCTCGTCCGAGCTGCCGCACCCGTCTGGAAGGAAGGTCTTTACACCGACGATGGTAAATGGATGGATGGATGGGAATCGCGCCGCCGCCGTTCGCCCCGGCTCGATGAAAAGTTCGACTGGTGTATTATCCGGCTCGGGATGCCAGGCGAGATAAAGGGTGTGGTCGTCGATACCGCTTATTTCAAAGGTAATTTTCCGTCGCATTGCTCGCTCGAAGCGTGTGTAGCTGAGGGAAATCCCAGCGTCTCCGAACTCACGGCCGACTCGGTTTCGTGGCGAGAGATACTGCCGATCTCCGAACTCGCAGGGGATTCACTGAACAAATTCAATGTCGCTCCGATGGGTCGCGTAACACATCTGCGATTTCAGATATATCCGGATGGTGGTGTTGCGCGATTGCGAGTTCACGGCAATGTGCTACCCGATTGGGACGCTTTACGAAAACGTGAAAGCGAGATCGACCTTGCAGCAGCCGAAAACGGTGGCGACGTTATCGCCGCGAGCGACGAATTCTTCGGTCATCGGCAGAATCTTATAATGCCCGGCCTCGCTCGCGATATGAGCGACGGCTGGGAAACTCGCCGGCGACGCGGCCCCGGACACGACTGGTGCATTGTTCGGCTCGGTTCCACCGGCACCGTTACGCGAGTCGAGGTCGATACATCTTTCTTTCGCGGCAACTATCCTGAGAGTTGTATGATCGAAGGCGGGACGGACGATTTGGGTGGCGTAGATTCGATCAAGTGGCGTGAGTTGTTGTCGATGTCAAAACTTCAGGCGCACACGAGGCATGAATTTTCCGACATCGGGGATATTGGCGCGATCACGCATGTGCGTTTTAATATTTTTCCGGACGGAGGGATTAGCCGTCTGCGACTTTTCGGCAGGTTGGTGTGAGCACAAAACCTTACAAAAATCTTGCAAGGCTTAACGACCTAGCGGCATCTGCGGCCGAATCGGCATTCCTCGACTGCTGCGGCTCGCAAGCGTGGGCGAAGGCAATGACGGCATCACGCCCTTTCCCGATGCTCGATAATATATTTGAAACCGCCGAAAAAATATGGTTCGCATTGCCCGCTACAGATCACCTCGAAGCATTCGCCGCCCACCCGAAGATAGGCGCAAAGAAAAGTGAGCAATCGCATCGCTCTAGAAAATGGTCAGAGAACGAACAGTCCGGCATGACGACCGCCGCCGCGACCGTCCACGATGCGCTCGCCGAAGCCAACCGTTTGTATGAGAATAAATTCGGGTTTATATTTATCGTCTGCGCAGCCGAAAAGGATGCGGAAGAGATGCTGGCAATCTGCCGTGCTCGACTAGGCAACTCCGTTCAAACTGAGTTGCAGATCGCGGCCGTTGAGCAGCAGAAAATTACCGAGATAAGATTGGCAAAGCTTTTAGAAAAATGAGTCCAATTACGACACATGTACTCGACACCTCCATCGGCAAGCCGGCTGCGGGGATTGCGGTGATGCTCGAACGAAAGGGTAGCGACTGGGAACTCATTGCGTCGGCTGTGACCGACGATGACGGACGTGTAAAAAACCTGATGTCGCCCGAAACTGAATTTGTGGCAGGCGATTACCGACTGATCTTTAAAACCGAATCATACTTTCGTATGCGTGAGATCGCATGTTTCTTTCCTGAGATCGTCATTGTTTTCACGATCAGCGACATGCAGCAGCACTATCACGTCCCCTTACTATTAAGCCCTTTTGTTTACAGCACTTATCGAGGAAGTTAAAGATATGGCAATTCGAATACTTCAGGACAATTATGGTAAATCCAAGGTTCGTTTGCTAAAGGTCGAGCGCAATGGCGACCACCACAGTATTCAAAATCTGACCTTGGATATTGCCCTGGAAGGCGATTTCGACGCGATTCACAAAGAGGGCGATAACAGCCTCTGCCTGCCGACGGACACGATGAAGAATACAGTGCATGCGCTTGCCAACATGACGGAAAAGATCGAACAAATCGAAATTTTTGGACAGAGGCTGGCAACGCATTTTCTCGACAATTGTCCGCAGGTATCGCGAGCTCGAATCGGCATAAAGCAACACGCCTGGAAGCGTATGAAGTTCGATGCGGGCGAACATGACCATTCGTTTATCAAAGGCAGTGATGAAAAGCGAATCACAATGATCGATGCCCGGCGAGATCGACTCACGATCGAATCGGGTGTTGAAGACCTCATTGTTATGAAAACCACGAAATCGGGTTTCGCGGGCTTCTTAAAGGACGAGTACACGACATTGCCCGAAGCCATCGAGCGTGTATTCTCAACTACGTTAAAGGCAGTGTGGCGTTACAAAGACTTTGAGACAGCGAGTGATGAAGCCTTTGCGGCAATTAGAGAAAAAATGCTGAGCGTGTTCGCTGAACATGACAGTCTTTCGGTGCAGCACACTCTTTATGCAATGGGTGAGGCAGTGCTCGAAGCCTTCAACGATATCGACGAAATTGCGTTTTCGCTGCCGAACATCCACTATCTTCCGGTCGATATGAAAAAGTTGGGGCTGGAAAACGATAACCGAATTTTTATTCCTACGAATGAACCGCACGGGCTGATCGAAGCCCGGCTGACTCGCTAGTTATGAACACTTCGCTTTCTGAAAAATCGATAAACCAAATTACCGACCCGCTTCGAGAATCGATGAAAAGATTTGCCAATAAATATCCGGGCGAGGTCGGCAGGCGACAGCCGGTTCACACTGTCTATGGCGGTGCACATCTTTTCAAATTTGACACGGCTAAAAGGTTAGGAGAGTTAGCTTCGAAGGCTTTTGGCACGTTTGCTGGAGATGCAGATGAATTTGGGAGCGTTCTCGGCGTATCATTACACATTCGCAAAAGTGTATATGAAAGAGTGACGAAAAAGCTCTTTGATGAGGCTGTGGAAGATTTTCGGATAGATTTTGAGGACGGTTACGGGAATCGGTCCGATGATGAGGAAGATCATCACGCACAAAAAGCGGCGGAAGAGGTAGCTAAAGGGCTAGAAATAAGAACTTTATCACCATATATTGGAGTCCGCATAAAAACATTCTCCGATGAATTGATGAGCCGGAGCATTCGCACGCTGGATATATTTCTGACTTCGCTTTTGGGCCGGACGAATGGCAAACTACCGAACAATTTTGTGATCACCTTGCCCAAAATCGTCACGCCGGATCAGATACATGCGTTTGTCAAAATATGTGAAAAATTGGAAGAAAAGCTTAATTTGCCTCCCGGTTCGCTAAAAATGGAGATGATGATCGAGACGACGCAATCGATTATCGGCCTGAACGGAAAAATCGCATTACCATCTTTTCTGGAAGCCGCAAACGACCGCTGCACGGGAGCGCATTTCGGAACCTACGACTATACGGCGAGTTGTTCGATAACTGCCGCGTATCAGGACATGCTTCATCCGGCATGCGATTTTGCACGGAACGTGATGCAGGTTGCGTTTGGCGGAACGGGAGTTTGGCTATCCGACGGGGCAACGAACATTATGCCCGTCGCACCGCACCGCGGTGAGAATCTGACGCCTAAGCAAATCGACGAGAATAAAAATGTAGTTCACCGAGCGTGGAAGCTACATTACGATCATTGTCGCAATTCACTTGCCAACGCATTTTACCAGGGCTGGGACCTTCACCCGGCACAGTTGCCGACGAGATATGCTGCGGTTTATACATTTTTTCTAGAGGGACTCGACGCGGCAACCGAGCGTTTGTCAAATTTTGTCGATAAGGCGGCGCAGGCCACGCTCGTCGGAGACGTTTTCGACGACGCTGCAACGGGTCAAGGCCTGCTCAATTATTTTCTGCGTGCTATTAATTGCGGTGCGATCACCGAGGACGAAGCGATCAGGCGAATCGGCATCACGCTCGATGAGCTGCGTTCGGCGTCATTCGTCAAAATACTTAAAAATCGTCGAGGCTAGATTATCGCGGCCGAGCGGCGCATCGAGTGAAACAAACGTCGCTTGATGCGAAGGGCCGACTCAGCTCTCGGCAGGCTCCGAATTATTTTCCGCAGGACCTCGAAACCCTCCGGTTTAATAATGAAGTCGGTGGCTCCCGCGTCGATCGCTGTTTTGCGGTCAATCTCGCGATCGAACGGACTACATACGACGACGCGCGAGCGAGTATCGGTTGATCTGATAAACCGACAAAGCTCCGGCGCCGTCATGTCGCCCAGACAATAGTCAAAAAGGTAAAGACTGTAATTGATACCCTTGGCGAGCGTCAGGGCTTCCATGCCGTTCTTCACCGATGTTAACGTACAGCCTGCTGCGTTTGTCCGCATCCAGATTTTTACAAAGTTTCTCGACGATTCGTCGCTGTCTGCGTAAAGTATCTTAGGCATTTCTGAATAATTCACGGCGTCTCCACCTTCCTTTTTCGTAAATCGGGAATATGCAACAACATTTGCACGAAATTCAGGTGAAGGTCTGTAATCCAGCGAACACACACGATCGAATAATGTTCTTAGACTGTGTCAGGGCTGAATTAACTTTTGCAGATTCATTGGGAGTAAAAATGTCCGATAAACCAATAGAGGTTGACGGTAATGAGATCGTCGTGAGAGAAGACACTTTTAAGGCACATCGAGGAGTTCGTTGGGCGGGCATTGTGCTTGCATTAATGGTTCTGATTGTCCTGGTGGCTTTTCTTACAGGTTTACTTTCGGCGAGTGCCGATGGCGACATCGACACACCGGGTAAGATCGAAAATTCAACTCGCAATTGAGGCAAGAATTATGAAGATAAAGATTATCAAGCGGGACGACATCAAACCGGAAGAGAACTCATCAAAATCCGTTTCTCCGCGACGAAAGATCTATCGAGCCGTCGAGAAATGGGTTACGGATCTAAAAACCCGGACTGAGGCGGAGAGCCGTTTGAGTTTTGAACAGCTATTTCGCCAACCCGACAAACGCTGCACAAAGGTTTAAGAACATCCCGACACGCATCTGACCGACAGCAGGAAAAACTTAAAAGCGCTCGTCGAAAAGGGCCGACGCGCCAGATGGTGGCGACGTTCCGGTTCGATGAAAAAAGGTTTTACATACTCAACTCACGACGAAAAAAAAATTACCGATAAACGAACGCTCGAGAAAATTAAATCGCTCGTTATACCGCCGGCTTGGCGACACGTTCGCATCTCTCCCGCAGCGTCGGGGCGCGTGCAAGCTGTCGGAGTGGACACGAGCGGACGGCTTCAATATATTTACCATCCAAAATTTGCCGAGGCGCAGCAGCGAAAAAAATTTGCACGGATCGAGAAGTTTGGCGACTTTATGCCGCAGCTTCGCAAAGTGACGAACGAACATATTTCGCTCGACGGTTTTCCTCGTGAAAAGGTGCTGGCGATAATGACGCGGCTTATGAATTCGCTCTACATTCGCGTCGGAACGGACGAAAGCGTTCGGTGATTCAGAACGTTCGGCATCACGACTTTGAGCAACAGACATGTGACTGTGCGTAACGGCAGAGCGACGTTCGAGTTTGTCGGAAAGAGCCGCATCAAGCATCGCAAGATTTTGGTCGATGAAGATCTTGCGGCGCTCATAAAAGAGCTCACGACTATCGGACGCGGTCGCAAACTATTTCAATACATCGACGACGAAGGGAAACCGCGAGCCGTTACGCCGGCGCAGATAAATACTTATATCAAATCAATAACGTCCGACGAATTTACATCAAAAGATTTTCGCACGTGGGGAGCAACTCTTCTTGCCACCGAAGAACTTGCTGAAATTGGCCCGGAAACCGATGAAAAACAGCAGCAAAAAAATATTCTAAAGATGGTTCGTCGCGTGGCCGGGAAGCTTGGCAACACGGTCGCAGTTTGCAGAGCGTCGTATATTCATCCGGCGATCATCAAGGCGTATAACCACGGTGAAACAAGTAAACCAATGTCAAATGGCAGACGAAAATCTGCTAAGAAGATCGAAACCGAGCTTATGCCCGAAGAGAAATCGCTACTAAAACTTCTTCGCAAGTTTGGTTAACGGCGAGGGCACTTGCACGCAATGTAATCTAACAGACAGTCGCGCTTTGATCGGTCGTCGATACTGGCAAAGTAATTAGGAATTAGAAAAATTACGAATCTTGGTCAATGAGGAGAAAATAAAATGATTTGGACAATAATCATTATTCTGTTGGTTTTGTGGGCACTGGGATTTGGTTTTGCCGGCAATACGCTCGGCAGTCTCGTTCACATTCTGCTGGTCGTCGCCGTGATAGTATTGATCGTCGATCTCGTGCGCGGCAGACGGGCACTTTAATTAATACGACAAATAAAAAAAGGGTGGCGTAAATTATTGCATCACCCTTTTTTGTTATAAATCGATGGTTCTAGCTAGCCCGTGTCTCGCCGCCGAGCAACGTCAAAACTTCGCCCGTGATGTAGCTCGAATCTGCGTTCGAAGCAAAGAACACGAACGCAGGTGCGATCTCTTCCGGTTGGGCCGGACGTTGCATCGGCGTGTCGGCACCGTGCTCGGCAACGTCTTCCGCATCTTTGTCAGAGACGTTCAGCGGTGTCCAAACCGGTCCCGGCGAAACGCAATTTACGCGAATGTTCTTTTCAACCAGACTCTGTGCCAGCGATTTTGTAAATGAGTGGATCGCTCCTTTTGTCGCTGAATAATCGATGAGGTCTTTTGAACCCTCAAGCCCGGTGATCGAGCCGCAGTTTATGATCGCCCCGCCCGCCGGCAGATGTTCGACCGCCGCTTTCGCCATATAAAAATATCCAAAGATATTCGTGCGAAAAGTTTTCTCGAACTGTTCATTTGATATGTCCAAAATAGAATTTTGATGATGCTGATAAGCTGCGTTATTTACGAGAATATTTAAACCGCCGAGATCCTTCACCGTCTTTTTCACAGCCGCGTCGCAAAATTTTGCATCCGTAACATCGCCTTCGATAAGCAATGCACGACCGCCTTCAGCCTCAACATACTCGGCGGTTTCGCGAGCATCGGAACGCTCTTCGCGAAGGTAAACGATCGCGACATCAGCGCCTTCGCGAGCGAAAAGAATTGCTACGGCTCGACCGATGCCAGAGTCGCCGCCAGTGATCAAGGCGGCTTTGCCCTCGAGTTTGCCCGCGGCTTTGTAATTCGGAGCAAGGAATTGCGGACGAGGATTGATCTTACTTTCGATGCCCGGTCGCGGCTGTTCCTGCTCAGGTAACGGATTGCTCGGTCGTGCCCCGGTTTGCTGATCGTCTTCTTTTATTAATGCAGTTTGTTGTTTCATTTCTTTTTTTTGCTTGTCGAAGATTTTTTCTTCCGGCCTGAGCCGCTCAATTTGCCACCGCCGTCTTGCTTATTTACTGTTGCCCAAGCGCGCTCTTCTGCCTCGTCGCTCGACACGCCTTTTTTCTCATAGCTCTCTTCGATGTGTTCGGCCTGACGTTTTTGTTTATCGGTATATTTGTCTTTGTCACCTCGTGGCATAAAATCTCCTTCGTGCGTTCTTAGATAAATTTTCGTGCAGATCGCCGGCGGCGTATGTCTGTCAGAAAACATTACGACATCATCTGACGGAATTTTTATTCGTCCTGTGTAAGCGAGCTGACAAAATTTCTGCCGAGATTCGATTAAATTTATCTTGCGACAAAGAAATTTGTCGACAAATAAATAAACAAGGAGGTTTGGAATAATGCCAGACAAAAAGGACAACGATAATAAGCAAGGTAATAAATCAGGACAAGGTTCGAGCGGCAGTTCAAAGAGCGGCGGTTCGCAGGGTGGAGGTTCGAAAACGGGTGGCCAGCAGGGAGGTAAAAGCGATAAACGCTAATTGTCGTTTCAGCTTTACTTGCAAAAAAACTCCGCCAATTACGGCGGAGTTTTTTTATGTTGGTTATTCGATTAAGTCAGCTCACTAGCTGCCGGCGCGTTGACCCTGCGACTGCGGGTGTCCGGACTCTTCGTTTGTCGTGCCGTCGCCCTTGTCTGTTTGAGACGATGGCGCGTCACCGGGACGCCAAGCAGGATCCTGCTGGTTCACATCGCCGCCTTTTCCCTGGCCGCCGCGTCCCTGACCTTCGTTATAGCCGGGAGCCTGTTTTTCAGGGTTATTTGGGTCATTTTGCTGACCGCTCTGCGGATTCTGACCCTGATTACCCGGATTTTGTCCTTGTTGGGACTTATTTGGTTGATTGTTTTCTGGCATTTCTATATTCCTCCTTATAAATAATGACTATCTTTTTTTAGACAGTGAGATAAGTAGAACATCAAAACTCCTATTGAACTGTAAGCCAGCTAACAGTTATCGCATGTTCGCACCAATTAGTTCGGTTATAGAGAGGGGAACAATTACTAAAAAGCAGATCACGAAAAAGGTCGTCGAACTATTTGAAAAATTCAAAGCAAACGACTCGGCGCTTTCGAGAAGATAAAAGCCGGGCTGGATACTCACACTCATATCGAAGAAGCGATATTTTATCCGAAATTAAAAAAAAATGAAGGTGAAGATGAACTCAAAAAGATCGTGCTCGAAGGCATCGAAGAACATCGTCAGGTAAAAATGTTTTTAAAGGAGCTCGCTAGACTTTCTTACGAGAGTGAAAAGTTTAATGCCAAGCTCAAGGTGGTTGTCGAGGACAGTCGAGCATCATAAGGACGAGGAAAAAGAGGAAATGTTTCCCTCGTCGAAAAGCAGTTCAGCGAGGAAGTTCTGAAAGAGTTAGGTGCGGGGCTGGAAGCGGAAAAAGCGAAATTTCAAAAATCGACGGCTGCATCCGCAAAATAATTTTTTTAATTTATTCCTAAGAAAGCTGCTTGTCTTTCGCGAGATGGGTGATTTTTTAGATCGGTGACAAAAATTCACACGCTCAAAATCATGACAAAGAAAAAAGAAACTAGCGCAAAAAAGATTTCTTTACTTCGGAACCCCAACAAGATAGATGCAAAGATCGAACACAATATCCTGCGCGTCGAACAGATCGAAAGGGTGCAAAAAGAAAATAGAACATCTGGAGAAAACTCCCCGAGTCGTCACTCGATTCAGCGGCAAAATGATTTTGGGTTACGTTCATATCGCATGATTCAGCGGCTGGATAATCTATAATTCAGCCTTGTCTTCTTAGCCTTTTTGATCCGTTTCCATTCATCTTTTAACCCACATTATATTGCCGAAAGCCATTTTATTTCAACATTTATCCTGAAGCCAGAATTGCGAAACACGCCTTACGTTAGCGACGAAATCAACTCGATCTCCAAATAGACGTGCTCGCCGAAGAAGAATCGACAAAAATTCTTTTGATGCTAAAACTGATCGGCGAAAATGTTGGTGTCGATTGCGCGGACGACGGGACGCGCGCATTTTTAGAACCGATGGACATGGACAGAACGTTTGAAAAAATTCTCGAGGCAGATGACGAAGATCCGAACGAGATGTCGGCGAAAAAGTAGAAGGCAAAAATGTGAACATTGAAATTTCTTTTTATAGTTGAGAACGAAAAAGCAGAAAAACTTTTTCTCGTCATTCATCAAACTACACAAAACGTCAAGAAAATAATTTTATTTTTTTATTCAAAAACTTGAAAAAGTTGTTGCGACGACGCGCAAAAAAATGTAAAGTGTTTCGCAGGAGGGTTAACTATTAACTAATGCCAACTAAAGCAAAGAAACCGGCTGCCAAGAAAAAGGCAGTCGCCAAAAAGAAACCTGCAGCTAAAAAGAAGGTAGCGAAAAAGACTACTGCTAAGAAGCCAGCAGCAAAGAAAAAAGCGCCAGCTAAGAAAAAAGCAGCCGCTAAGAAACCTGCAGCTAAAAAGAAAGTAGCTAAAAAAACTACCGCTAAAAAGCCAGCAGCAAAGAAAAAAGCTCCGGCAAAGAAAAAAACCGCAGCTAAGAAAAAATAGCAGTACTATTGTTCGTAATTTGAAACGCTCCGTGCAGTAAAACGCACGGAGCTTTTTTTTCGGTGAACAAACTTGAGCGTTAATTTTTGCTAACGTCTCGTGAAGCACCAGGAGAGCCGACTCCTGTCACCTTAACGAGAGCATACGCGACACCGCCGATCGCTAATGCTGCCACCGTTCCCGTCGCTACCGGGTGAAGTGACGCTCGAGTGTAGAAACTTGATTCCGCTACATGCCCCGGATAGCCTCCGCGCTCGCTCAAACTCGAATCATTGCTCTTATAAAGCCCTTCCTTGTCGCGGCCGTTAGACGGTTCGTCGGTTGTTTGAAGGTCGACCATCGTCGCTTCCATCAGACGGTCTGTGATACGTGGCACGACTTCGCCGAGAAGTGAGATCGCCTTGGCGCCGGCGCCGACGAAAATATCCCGCACCTGATGCTCGGCCGCATGCATGATGGCATGAGCGACGGTCTCGGGTGAATAAACCGGCGGCGGATTCTCCGGCTGAACGTTCAGGTAATTTTTCGCATGATCTTTGTAGGGCGTATCGATCGCTGCGGGTTTGATCAGCGTGACGGAGATCGGCAAATCATCAGCCTCGATCTCCATCCGCAGTGCCTCGGTAAAACCTTTTACCGCGTGTTTTGACGCGCAATACATACCTTGTAGTGGAATCGCTCTGTCCGACAGCGTGCTGCCGACATTAATGAGCGCACCGCCGCGGGCACGCATTTTTTCAAGCGCCGCCCGTGAACCGTTGACCACTCCCCAAAAATTGGTATCAAACAATCGACGTGAATCTTCGTCGGTAATTTCCTCCAGCTTGCCGTAGATCGAAACGCCGGCATTATTGATCCATGTATCGATACGACCGAAATTCTCTATGGCCTTGTCTGCGACTGCGTGCAGATCTTTTTCGCTTGCAACGTCTGCTTGTTTCCAACGCGCCTCGCAGCCATCGACCTTGAGTTCATTGACCAATGCGCGCAGTGCGTCGCCGTTACGTGCCGTCAGCATCAATTTCGCTCCGCGCTTTGCCATCTCGCGCGCGGTGACCAGTCCGATTCCGCTCGTTGCGCCGGTTAACACGATTACTTGCTCGTCTATTTTTTTTAACCTCATTGTTAAATTATGCAGCGAAAAGTACGTTCGGTTGCGTATGGCGTAATACGCTTGTCGAGAAGTTTTATCACGATTTCTCAAATGTCTGTCAGGATACAATTCTCTCGAAGACGCGATCGTATGATGTTCTGAAAATCGGAGGTTTCTGATTTAGGCCGATCGTTCGCTTTTTGACTGACTCATGTCTTATGGACGGTCGACCTTGCTGCCAAAAAATAAAATTAGAAAGAGGGAAATATATGAAATCAATAGCTTTAGCAGCATTGCTAACGGTTGTCCCGGTCGGTTTTGCCGGATGCGGATCGACAGCTAACAATGCAAATAACATGAATACGAACGCGAGAACCGGAACGCCGACGCCGACGACATCGCCGATGATGTCGCCGACAAGCAGCCCGAACTCGAACATGAATTCGAATATGAATTCCAACATGAACCGGCCGATGAATTCGAATATGAATTCAAACATGATGCCGAAAAAGACGCCGTAAGCGGCCGAGACAAGTTAGGGAAATAAAGACTCCGCGTAAAGCGGAGTTTTTATTTCATATTAAGTATGTTGCCATACGATAAAGAGATGAAAGCGCGCATTATGATGGCTTTACTAAACAAGGAGGCTAACGACGATGCGAGTTAATCTTTATTTGCCGACGCGAATGCAGCGATCGATGTTTTGGTTTTTCAGATATTTCTTTCGCGCATAATTCGAGTTACGCTTTTTCGAGCGGTGTCATCGCCGGCGAATTTATCGGTTCGCCGTCCACGGAAAATCGCGAGCCGTGACACGGACAGTCCCACGTCTTTTCAATCGAATTAAATCTGACGAGACAGCCCATGTGCGTGCAGACGGCGACACGTTTGTGCAGTTTACCTTTGTCGTCGCGATAAACGGCGAACTTCGATGTGCCTTCGGTGAGAAGAGCACCTTCGCCTTTTTTTACATCGTCCTCGCTCGCAACGTCGCCGCCTTTTAACCAATCGACGTATGGCGTCGTCGAGCTGACGATTTCGGGAATCGCCTCTTTAAGCGATTGGGTTGCGAGTCGCGACGGATCGAAAACTTGCTCCCAACGATTCTCTCTTTCGCAAATCAAATCGCTGACGATCATCGCACCGATCGTGCCGTGAGTCATGCCCATTCCCGAGTCGCCGGTGATCAGATAAACGTTTGGCTCGCCGTCGGAATAGCGACCGAGAAAGCCGAGCCCGTCGTGCGTTTCTAAAAACTGTCCCGACCATTTGTATTTCGGTTTATCGACTTGAGGAAAACGTTTTTTCGTCCACTGCACCAGCCGTTCGAATCGATCTTCCGCGTCGTCGGCTTGACCCGTGCGATGATCTTCGCCGCCAACGATCAAAACATCGCGGTCGTTTTCCTTTTGAGTTCGCACGTAAATATAAGGCTCGCCTGTGTCCCAGATCAGCGCCGGCTCGATGGAATCCGGCGGCACTTCGAAACCAACGGCATAAGTTCGATACGCCGGGAGCATCGCAAACATTTTGCTCATCAACGGATAATTTGTAGCGAGCACAAGCGAATTGCAGTTGATAATTTTACCGTTTTCGGTTTTTACAATTGGCTTATCGCCGCCGGTCCACTCGACGGCACGAGTAAAGGAAAAAAGTTTGCCGCCGCCGCGTTCGATCGCGTTTACCAATCCGTGAAGATATTTCAGTACGTGAAATTGCCCTTGATTTGGAAAGCGAATGCACTTGCCCGTATCGTGATCGCGAATCGGTGCACGCTTTACAAACTCGACATCCGACATACCCAATCGGTGCGCGGCAATGAGCTCTTCTTCAAGATCGTCGTCGCTTTCGTCAGCCTCAATGAGATAACCGTCGAGCCGCTCGAAATCGCAGGCGATCTCTTCTTCATCGACGATCGTTTCGATCTTATCGATCGCGGCCACGTGCGCCTCGACGGCGAGTTTTGCTCTTTCCGTGCCGTGCCATTTTTCGATTCGGTAAAGCCGGTCGTCGATCGCGGACGTGAGATGCGCGGTCGTGCGGCAGGTTTCGCCGCCGGCGATCAGCCCGTCGTCGATGACGACGACCTCGCGGTCTTCTTTCGCCAGCAGATATGCCGTCGTTAAACCGGCGATGCCGGCACCGATCACGCAGATGTCGGTTTCGACATTGCGGCTCGCCTTGTTTGCTTCGATCAGGCGTTCGGATACTTCCCAGTACGAGAGGGTCTTGCCCTCGTCACTCTTTGGCAATTTATTTTCCATGACGTTCGAGTATTAAGTTTGTTAGTGTAATTTTCTGCACGCCGGAATACACAAAAAAAGAGCGCCGGACGGGGCTCTACACCCCCACCGGCGCCCAGCATCTCTTGCACCAAGGTCCCCAATAACCGCGGCGTAAGAGAGCATCTTGATCCGCTGATCTTTACGGATTAGTTGCTATTGCTGACTTCTAAATAACAATTACATGCCTCGCGAGCCAAACCGTCGGCGTCCTTGATCGCGACACGTCCTCGCGCATAATCGATCAGGCCTTCGTCGCGAAGTTCGAGCGCGATACACGTCACACTTGGTCGGTAAACGCCGAGCGAGCGTGCAATCTGTTCGTGGGTCAGCTTGAGGTTATCCTTCCCGCAGCGCTCATTCATCATTAGCAGCCAGCCGCAGAAACGTTCCTTTACCGAGTGATACATGTTGCAGATCGCGCGTTGCGAGATCTGGCGAACATAGTTTTCCATGTCCGGCAAAAGGTGTGTCGTGAGTTCGGGATTGAGCCGCGCCATTTTTTCCAGCACCTCGCGTTCGATGCGAACGGCCGAGCCGGCTTGTGCGACTTGCGAATAGTTTGCCGAGCGCTTGGCGCTCAACATTCCCGAAAGACCTACGGCGCTTTCATTGCCTTCGAGTGCAACCTCGACCGTGCGCCCGTCATCGAGCGTGCGAATCTCGGATATAACCGCAGTTTCCGGAAAGTAAACATAATCCATCCGATCGTCCTGCATAAAGAGCATTTGATCTTTCGACAAAAAGACCGAACGCAGCGAGGTGCGGATTCTCTCGAACAACTCTCGCGGTAATGACCGCAGTAATTTATTCGTGGTCGTTGTGACCGGCTCCGATTTTCGTCGAGTTTTGCCCGGCGTGCTCCAGCTATCGGTTCCAGCTATTTCGTTATAAGTAATAATGCCTGTACTATCCATGATTCCTCCCCCTTTCCATAGTTTGGTTATCTACTTACATCCAGGCTTCGGTAAGAAGCGAGGTGTGGGAGTTTTGCAAGATCGTTAATTTTTCAAATGGGCAGTTTGTTATGAATAAAATGAATTAGCGGTTGTTGCCAGCAAGGGGCCTCGCTTTCAGGCCCCTTGCCATCCCCCTTGAAAATCAAACTTGAAATCTCTACTTACGAATTTCAAGTTCGACCGCTGTTGCCCAATATCGCAATAATCGCGCAACTCGTTTTTTAGCGAAATCGGGAAAACGGACAAACTTTATAGGGGAAAACCCTTATACGATTTCTCTTGGCGTCTTTGATGGGAAAAGAGGGTTTCACGCAAAGAGCGCAAAGAAAACCGTTGACTCAAAAAAACTACCCAAGGGCTTTGCATTCTTCCTTTTGCGTTCTTTGATGTTAAAAAGACGGTTTCTCCTGACATTGAACTACAATCGATGTCGACAAAAACAGATCTTGTTCTTTGAAAAGGAGAAACCGTAATGACATTGTACATCGGAGTTGAT
>Ga0187892_10005831_pt1 | contig 18913 bp, 17 predicted proteins | sample MA1701073metaG_FD_139345 | JGI IMG/M metagenome (GOLD analysis project Ga0187892, IMG submission 139345) | Bio-ooze microbial communities from a basaltic lava cave in the Kipuka Kanohina Cave System on the Island of Hawaii, USA - MA170107-3 metaG ...
TGCGGCTGCGAAGCCGGGTGAGGGGTTCCTATTGGCGCACATCCGGTCAACTCCCTTGCCCTCTCCCCTTGCGGGAGAGGGTCGGCGCGCCGCTCCTTGTTGCTTCGGAACGGCGCAGCTCTGTCAGATTCCCCTCTCCCCTTGTGGGACTGTTGCGCAATTCCGGTATTCACGGGACGTTCCGGAATCAGAGAGAGAACGCACCAGAATCGAACCAGGAACATCGTTCTATTGCGCAACAGTCCCCTTGTGGGAGAGGGTGGCTTCGCAGCCGTGTGCGGCTGCGAACCGGGTGAGGGGTGCTTTCTGCAATGATCTCCAGAAGCCGCGCGGCGACGCCATCGAGATTCGTCAGAACGTCATTGTTCCAGAAGCGCACAACGGTGAAACCCTGGCTCCGGAACCAGGTGTCGCGCGCGACATCGGACGCTCTTCCCGAATGTTGACCACCGTCGACTTCGATCACGACTTGCCGCTCGAAAGAGAGGAAATCCGCCACGTAAGCTCCGAGCGGCACCTGGCGCCGGAACTTGGCGCCGCTGAATCGCCGGTCGCGAAGCAGGTACCAGAGCTTGCGTTCCGCATCGGTCATGCGGCCGCGCAACGACCTTGCCTTTGCTACTGTGGACGAAGCCCCCTCACCCGGCGTGCGGCGATGCCGCACGCCACCCTCTCCCACGAGGGGAGAGGAGTTTTTCATTGCGCGCTTCGAGCTCTCCCGCGAGGGGAGAGGGGTTCTGGTCGAGCCGCGCCGTGTCATGGCGAAGCCCCCTCACCCGGCGTGCGGCGAAGCCGCACGCCACCCTCTCCCACGAGGGGAGAGGGGTTTTGCGGCGCCGGCTTCGAGAGGCGTTGCGTCATCGCGCCACCTCCCAGGTGGTGACGAGATCGCCTGTCTTCGGGTCCTTGGCGTCCTTGAGCGTGATGCCCATGGCGGCAAGTTCGTCTCTGATGCGATCCGCCTCCTTGAAGTTCTTGGCCTTACGCGCCGCACTGCGCGCCTTTATCAGCTCCTGAACTTTGGGGTCCGACGGCGCGACCGTGAATGTGATTTCTCCGCCTTCAACAGGCATAGTCGCCGGCTCAACTTTCAGGACCCGGGAACGGCGAACATTCGCCCGATCGCAGGAGAAACCGAGGAACTGGAGCGCGGCGCGCAGGCCCTGCCAATGCCCCGCGCTGTGCAGCTTGTGCATCTCGGCGATGGCTTTGGGCGTGTTGAGATCGTCCAGCAGCGCATCGAGCACCGCATCCGGCAGGCCGCCCGCAGTCCCTTTGCCTTCAAGATCGCCGTACCACTCCCACAGCGTCTTGTGCGCCTCGTCGAGGCCAACCAGGGTCCAGTCGAGAGGCTGGCGATAGTGGGTTCTGAGCATGTTGAAGCGGAGCGCCTCGCCCGGCCACGCATAACCCTGCCACCCCGTGAGGAGCTCGTGCACCGTGACGAAGTTGCCCAAGGATTTCGCCATCTTCTCCCCTTCGACCTGGAGGAAGCCGTTATGCATCCACGCTCGCGCCATCATCGTCGTGCCGAACGCCGAGCGCGATTGCGCGATCTCGTTCTCATGGTGCGGAAACACGAGGTCGATGCCGCCGCCATGAATGTCGAAGGTCTGGCCGAGATGCGCCGCCGCCATCGCCGAGCATTCGATGTGCCAGCCGGGCCGCCCTGGAGCGGCAATCCCGGCAGGCGACGGCCATGACGGTTCGCCCGGCTTCGACGGCTTCCACAGCACGAAATCCATCGGGTCCTTCTTGAACGGGGCGACCTCGACCCGCGCGCCGGCGATCATCTCGTCGAGAGACCGTCCCGAGAGCTTGCCGTAGTCCGGCATCGACGCGACGTGGAACAGGACATGATCGTCCGCCACATAGGCGCAGCCGCGTTTCACCAGCGTCTCGATGATCTCCTTCATCTGCGGGATATGCTCGGTTGCCCGCGGCTGGACATTAGGGTCGAGCGCGCCGAGCGCGCGCATGTCCTCGTGGAACTGGCGCTCCGTCTTCTCGGTGACGAGGCGGATCGCTTCGTTCAGAGGAAGATTCGGATATTCCTCGGCCGCCCGCGCGTTGATCTTGTCGTCGACATCGGTGATGTTGCGGACATAAGTGACGTGCTCGGGCCCGTAGAGCTGGCGCAGCAGCCGGTAGAGCACGTCGAATACGATCACGGGTCGCGCATTGCCGATATGGGCGAAGTCGTAGACCGTCGGCCCGCACACATAGATGCGGACATTCGCGGCATCGAGCGGCCGGAACGGCTCCTTCTTGCGGCTAAGCGTGTTGTAAAGTGTCAGCACGACCGACCAAGCCCCTTCGAGGCTCGCCTTCGGTTCTGGTACTGCGATTGATGGTAAAGGGATACCGGCCGGGCGAGCTTGCTTTGCTAGCCCAGAATGATGCCGCGGAAAATGATAAGGATGGGTTGCAATTGCGTCATCTTGAGACGCTTATGGCTCCAATCGGCGGGAGCGTCAAGCAACCCATCTTATTGATGCCTCATTGACCCCCAAATCTGAACGGGCATAATGCGTTGGGTCGTCCCTCGGGGATCGGGAACATCGTGAGCGTCCGTCGTGATTTGTGGCGCGGTGTCGCGCCATTGGTGCGGCCGGTCGGCGTGCGCTCGGCCGTGCTCGCGCTCGCTTGCGCCGGCCTTATCGCCGGCCCGGGCCCGAGCTTGGCGCAAAGCGAGCAGCAAGTCCGCTGCATGCAGCTCCAGCAGGAGTTCGCCGCCGCACAAGGCGGTGGCGGCGCGAACCGGGAGGAACTCGGCCGCATCGATCAGCAGATCGCCCAAGCCGACCGCGTGTTCCAGGGCACGCAGGCGGCCATGGAAGACGCCCGCTGCTTCGACAGTTTCTTCATCTTCGGCCGTGGGCTCGTGCGGAGCCCGAAATGCCTCAACATGAATGCCCGCGTCGAAGACGCGCGGCGCCAGCTCACCCAGCTTCAGCAGCAGCGCCAGGTGCTCCTCGGCGGCGGCGGCAACCGCCGGCGGCAGGCCGAACTTCAGGATGCGCTGGCCCGCAGCGGCTGCGGCGGTCAGGTCCGCCCGGCCCGCCGCGGCTTTTTCGACTTCTTCGGCGGTCGAGACGAGGAGGAGGAAGAGCTGCCCCAGATGCCGATCTATCGCAGCATCGACCCGAACGGCCGTTACCGGTCCGTTTGCGTCAGGCTTTGCGACGGCTTCTTCTATCCGATCCACTACTCCACCTACGGGAGCCTCCTCGGGCAGGATGCCCAACAGTGCCAGGCGAGCTGTGCCGCGCCTGCCGAGCTCTATGTCTACCGCAACCCCGGCCAGGAGATTGAGCAAGCGGTATCGTTGACCGGCTCGGCCTACATGGACCTCCCGGTCGCCCTGCGCTACCGCAAGGAGTACGTGAAAGGCTGCTCCTGCAAGCAGGCGGAGTACAATCCGACCGAGATCGAGGCGGCCAACAAGCGGGCCGGAATCGACGCCGGGCCGATGCCGCCTGCGGCGCCCACGACACAGGCCGCGGCGCCCGCGGCAGCTACGGTCGGTCAACCCGCGCCCGGGACGAATGTCGATATTACGGGAAGCACCACGCCGGCCGATCCGGCCGCGCCCGCTCCGGTACAGGCCGCGGTCCCTCCGGCGCAGGGACTTCCCCCGCCTCCCGCGGCCGCCGCTCCTCCGCCGCCGCCTGCCGCTGCCGTCGCCGTCGAACGCGCTCCGCCAGCCGCGAAACCCACAACCGCTCCTCAGCGGCAGAGGCTGCCGGCTCCGCCACAAGCGGCCGCTCCCCCGCCACCGCCAGCCTCAGCGGAAGCGCCGCCAGAGCCCGCGCCTCCGAAGCGCCAGGCACCCCCTGCCGCGCCCAAGGCAAGCCCCTTCGCGCAATACTGAAATCAAGCCGTCTTGACTCAAGCCGTCTTCCCTTCGAGCCGTGCCGCCGCACGGCCGCGCCCGATCAACGGCAAGAGATGCTTGAGCTCGGGCCCGTCTTCCCGTCCGGTCAGCGCAAGACGAAGCGGCGCGAACAGGGCTTTGCCTTCCGCGCCCGTTGCCTCCCTCACCGCCTGAGACCACGCCGCCCAGACATCCGCATCCCAGGGCTCGGGCGGGAGCAGTTGCGCCGCCTGACGGCATAGCTCGCGGTCGGCGATGACCGGCTCAATCGGGCCGTTCACCACCCGCCACCACAGCGTGGCATCGGCGAGAACGGCGAGGTTTCCGCGCACCGCCTCCCAGAATTCCTCACCGCCCTCAACGCCCATGGCACGCAGCCGCTCGGCGACGGCGCTGAACGGAAGCAGGTGCAGGAGCTTCGCATTCAGGAGGCGAAGCTCGTTCGGATCGAAACGGGCGGGCGCGCGCGACAACTTGCCAAGATCGAAACCGCGCACGAGCTCATCGAGGCTCGCATGCGGCGCCACAGAATCAGAAGTTCCGAGCGCGGCGACATAGCTTGCGAGCGCGAGCGCCTCGATGCCGCCGGCGCGCAAGCCCTCGACGGCAAGCGACCGGTCGCGTTTGGAGAGCGCATGTCCGTCGGCGCCCACGAGCAGGCTGTGGTGGCCGAAAGCGGGCGGCACGGCTTCGAGAGCCTCGAAGAGCTGGATCTGCGGCGCGGTGTTGGCGACGTGGTCCTCGCCCCGGATCACATGGGTGATGCCGAGATCGATGTCGTCGGCCACGCTCGGCAGCGTGTAGAGATAGGTGCCGTCGGCCCTGACCAGCACCGGGTCCGACAGCGGGGCGGCGTCGACATGCTGGTGCCCGCGCACCAAGTCCTCCCAGACGACGTCGCGCTCTTCGAGGCGAAAGCGCCAATGGGGCTTGCGTCCTTCCGCTTCGAGCCTCGCCCGCTCTTCGGCCGTCAGTTTCAAGGCGGCGCGGTCGTAGACCGGCGGCTTCCCGCGAGCGAGCTGGCGCTTGCGCTTGAGCTCAAGCTCTTCCGGCGTTTCGTAGGCCGGGTAAAGCCGCCCCTTCTGCTTGAGCTGCTCGACTGCCTTGGCATAAAGGGCGAAGCGATCCGACTGGCTGACCTCGAGCGCCGCGCCAAGCCCGAGCCAGGCGAGGTCCTCGCGAATTCCGCGGGCGAATTCCGCCGTGGACCGCTCCCGGTCGGTGTCGTCGAGGCGGAGGATGAAGCGGCCTTCGTGCGCGCGCGCGAACAGGAAGTTGAAGAGCGCGGTGCGGATATTGCCGGCATGAAGCCGCCCCGTCGGGCTCGGCGCAAAGCGGACCGTGACGCTCATCGTCTAAAACTTCTCGCGGAATCTATTGGTGATGGGATAGCGGCGGTCGCGGCCGAAATTCTTGGCGGTGATCTTCACCCCTGGCGCGGCCTGCCGCCGCTTGTATTCGGCGAGGTAAAGCATGCGCTCGACCTTCTTCACCGTCTCGGGCGCATGCCCGCGCGCCACGATGTCGGCAAGCGGCATCTCGCCTTCGACGAGGCAAGCGAGGATGTCGTCGAGCACCTCGTAAGGGGGAAGCGTGTCCTGATCGCGCTGGCCCGGCTTGAGCTCGGCGGTTGGCGCCTTGATCAGCACATTCTCCGGGATGACGATACCCTCAGGCCCGAGACAACCCTTGGGCCGCGCGCGGTTGCGGTAGCGCGCCAAGGCATAGACCTGGCCCTTGTAGAGGTCCTTGATCGGGTTGAATCCCCCATTCATGTCGCCATAGAGCGTCGCATAGCCGACCGAGACCTCGGATTTGTTGCCGGTGGTCAGCACCATCTCCCCGAACTTGTTGGAGATGGCCATGAGCAGCGTGCCGCGGGCGCGAGACTGCAAATTCTCCTCGGTGGCATCGGGGTTTGTGCCAGCGAACGCCTTCGCCAGGTCCTTGCTCAATCCCTCGACTGTCGAGGTGATCGGCATGATGTCGTAGCGGATACCGAGCGCCTCGGCGGTTGCGGCGGCGTCGCTCAGACTTTCATTGCTCGTATATTTGTAAGGAAGCATGACGCCGTGAACGCGCTTGGCGCCCAGAGCATCGACGGCAAGTGCCGCGCAAAGCGCCGAGTCGACTCCGCCCGACAGCCCGAGCACGACGCCGGGAAAGCCGTTCTTATCGACATAGTCGCGCAAGCCCAAGACGCAGGCGAGGTAGTTTGCCGCATCGCCCCGCTCGACTTCGGCGATCGTGCCCGGGACGCAGCGCCATCGTCCGCCCTCGCGCCGCCATTCGCTCATCCCGAGCCCCTCCTCCCAGGCCGGCATCTGCACTGCGACCGTCCCATCGCCGTTGAGCACGAACGAGGCGCCGTCGAAGACGAGCTCGTCCTGTCCACCCACCTGATTGACGTAAGCGAGCGGCAGCCGGGTTTCGGCGACCCGCAAGCGCGCCACGTCGTAGCGGACCTCGTGCTTGCCGATCCAATAGGGCGAACCGTTGGGCACGATCAGAAGCTCGGCGCCCTCACGGGCAAGCGAGGCGCAGACATCCTCGGTCCAGATATCTTCGCAGACCGGCACGCCGAGCTTCACCCCCCGAAAGGCAATCGGCTGCGGCAACGGACCCGGGGCGAACACCCGCTTCTCGTCGAACACGCCGTAATTCGGGAGATTGTACTTGTAGCGCACCGCCTCGATACGGCCGCCCTCCAGTAGGGCCATCGCATTGTAGACCGAAGGCCCCTCGCCCCATGGCAAGCCCATGAGCATGGCCGGGCCGTCATCCTTGGTGTAGCGCGCGAGAGCCTCGCACGCTTCCCGCGCCGCCTTCTGCAAGGCGGGTTTCAGCACGAGATCCTCGGGTGGATAGCCGCTGATGAAGAGCTCGGTGAAGGCGATGAGATCGGCGCCGGCATCGGCAGCCCGCGCCAGGACCTCGCGGGCTTTGCTCAGATTGCCGTCGAGATCGCCCAAGACCGGGTTGAGCTGCGCGAGCGCGAGCTTGAACTTGTCTTTGATCGCACGGGCCATGACAGGAATTATGTCGCCGTCGCCGAGCCGGCAAGTGAAAGCGGGTTAACGCGGCCTACTCCCCGGCGGCAATCGAGATTTCGGGCTCGGGCCTGCCTTCCCGCTCGCGCTTCAGCCTCTCGGCCATGATGAAGGCGAGCTCGAGCGACTGGTCGGCGTTGAGCCTGGGATCGCAGTGGGTGTGGTAGCGGTCCGACAGGTCGGTCTCGGTGACGGCCTTCGCCCCTCCCACGCATTCGGTCACGTTCTGGCCGGTCATCTCGACATGGATGCCGCCGGCGTGAGTTCCTTCGCTGCGATGGATGTCGAAGAAGGCTTCGACCTCGGACAGGATGAGATCGAAAGGCCGCGTCTTGTAGCCGCTTCCCGCCTTGATGGTGTTGCCGTGCATCGGATCGCACGCCCACACCACGCGCTTGCCCTCGCGCTCGACCGCGCGGATCAGGCTTGGCAAATGCTTGCCGATCTTGTCGGCCCCGAAACGGCAGATCAGCGTGAGCCTTCCTGCCTCGTTCTGCGGGTTGAGCACGTCGATGAGCGTGAGCATGCCCTCTGGCGGCAGATTGGGTCCGATCTTGGCGCCGATCGGGTTCTTGATGCCGCGCAGATATTCGACATGGGCTTGGTCGAGCTGGCGGGTACGGTCGCCGACCCACAGCATGTGCCCGGAGGTCGCGTACCAATCGCCCGAGGTCGAGTCGACCCGCGTCAGCGCCTGCTCGTAGCCGAGCAGAAGCGCCTCGTGGCTGGTATAAAGGCTCGTGGTGCGAAGCTGCGGCGTGTTGTCGGGGTTGAGCCCGCAAGCGCGCATGAAGCGCAAAGTCTCGGCGATGTGCTGGGCAACCTCCTCGTAACGGTGGCCCGCCGGGCTGTCCTTGACGAAGCCGAGATTCCACCGATGCACGTGCTCGAGATTGGCGTAGCCTCCTTGGGCGAAGGCGCGCAGCAGGTTGAGCGTGGCGGCCGCCTGCCGGTAGGCCATCAGCAGGCGCTGCGGATCGGGCTTGCGCGCCGCCTCGGTGAACTCGATGCCATTGATGATGTCGCCGCGATAGCTCGGCAGCTCCTTGCCGTCGAGCGTCTCGGTCGGCGCTGAGCGCGGCTTGGCGAACTGGCCGGCGATGCGGCCGACCTTCACCACCGGCGAGCCGCCGGCATAGGTCAGCACCACCGCCATCTGCAAGAACACGCGGAAGAAGTCGCGGATGGTGTCGGCGCGGTGCTCGGCGAAGCTCTCGGCGCAATCGCCGCCCTGCAGCAGAAATCCTTCGCCCGCGGCCACGCGCGCGAGGTTGGCCGTGAGCTCGCGCGCTTCGCCGGCAAATACGAGCGGCGGGAACGTGGCGAGCTGCTTCTCGACCTGATCGAGCTCCTCCAGGCCGGGATAGATCGGGACCTGCTCGATCGGTTTTGAGCGCCAGCTATCTGGGCTCCATCGCGGTGCCATCTCGGCTCTCCTAAAAAGTGACCGCTATATAGGCGATCGGCGGAACGCTGGCTAGGCGCGAGGCGCCAATTGCCTGCCTTCTTCGAGCATGCCACATATCCCTTAACGCGACCCAAGAGAGCTTGCATGGACCCAAGGCACCTCGAACACGGACATCAACCGCGCGACATTGCCAAGCGCCTTCGGCAAGGGCCGCGCGTCAGCTATCTCCGCGATTGGGTCTATGGCGGTATCGACGGCACGGTGACCACCTTCGCCGTAGTGGCAGGGGTGACGGGCGCGGAGCTGTCCACCAATGCCCTGCTCATCCTCGGCGCCGCTAATCTGTTGGCCGACGGGTTCTCCATGGCCGCCGCCAACTATTCCGGGACCAAGGCCGAGATCGAGGAATACGAGCAGGTCCGCCGGATGGAGGAGCGGCATGTCGAGTATGCGCCCGACGGCGAGCGCGAGGAGATCCGCCAGATCTTTCAGGCCAAGGGCTTCACCGGCGACGCGCTCGACAGCGCCGTCGATGTCATCACCGGCACGCGCGAGCGCTGGATCGACACGATGATGACCGAGGAGCACGGGCTCCCGCCGATCAGCCGCTCGCCGGGGCAGGCGGCACTCAGGACCTTCTTCGCCTTTCTGCTGTGCGGCTCGATTCCGCTCCTTCCGTTCGCCATCGGCGCGCCCGGCTCGGTCTGGGCCTCGACCATCATGACCGGCGTCACCTTCTTCTTGATCGGATCGCTCAGGAGCCGCTGGTCGCCGGCGCCGTGGTGGAAGGCGGGGATGGAGACCTTCCTGATCGGCATTGCCGCCGCGGGTTTGGCCTACCTCGCCGGCGTGTTCGTCGCCGGCCTGATCGGGCAAACGCCATAGGGCCCTACCGCTCGACTTGCGGTTTGTGCCACCATGCGCGCCATGGCGATCAAGGAACCAAGTTTCACCATCGGCATCGAGGAGGAATATCTCCTCGTCGATCGCAACACCCGCGACCTTGCCCAGGAGCCTCCGCCTGCGCTGCTTGCCAAATGCGAAGAGGCGCTGCGCGGGCAGGTTAGGCCCGAATTTCTGCGCTCGCAGATCGAGGTCGGCACGCGGGTGTGCACATCGATGCAGGAGGCGCGCGACGAGCTTGTCCGCCTCCGCAGTACCGTCGGCCGCATCGCCAACGAGTTCGGGCTCGCGCCGATCGCGTCCTCGACGCATCCCTTTGCCCAATGGCAGAGCCAGCACCACACCGACAAGGAGCGCTACAATGTGCTGGCCGAGGACCTTCAGCTCGTGGCGCGCCGGCTCGTGATCTCCGGCATGCACGTGCATGCCGGCATCGAGGACGACGATCTCAGGATCGATCTGCTCGGCCAGGCCGTCTATTTCCTGCCGCATCTGCTCGCGCTGTCCACCTCCTCGCCGTTCTGGCAAGGCGCGCAGACCGGACTGAAATCCTATCGCCTGTCGGTATTCGACGAGCTTCCCCGCACCGGCATCCCGCATCAATTCTCGAGCTGGAGCGAATACGCCCGCACGCTCGAGCTTCTGGTCAGTGCGGGGCTGATCGAGGACGCGACCAAGCTATGGTGGGACTTGCGCCCCTCGGCGCGCTTTCCCACGCTCGAAATGCGCGTCACCGATGTGTGTCCGCTCATCGACGACGGCATCGCCATCGCCTCGCTCTATATCTGCATCTTGCGCATGCTCTATCGTCTGCGCCGGCAGAATCAGCGCTGGCGCCATTACCCGCCGCTACTGGTGCGCGAGAATCGCTGGCTCGCGCAGCGCTACGGCATCGAGCAGGGCATGGTCGATTTCGGCAAGGGCGAGATCGTGCCCTTCGCCGATCTGCTCGAAGAGCTGTTCGATCTCGTCGCCGAGGATGCCGATCATTTCGGCTGCGCCGCCGAAGTCGCGCATGCGCGCACCGTCGTCGCGCGCGGCACGAGCGCCGACCGGCAGCTTGCCCGCTATGAGGCGGTGAAGGCGCTCGGCGGCACGGAGGAGGCGGCGCTGATGGCGGTGGTCGACGAGATCGTCGAGGAGACCATGATGCCGCCGGGATCGAGTGCGGCGAGCGCGAAACACCCCTCTCCCCTTGCGGGAAAGCAACCCTCCCCTTGATGGGGAGGGCGGCGAAGCCTGAGCGAAGCGAAGGCTGAGCCGGGTGGGGTGACGGCTCTTTGCGGACCTGCGATCCAGGTTTCCTGTCATTGCCCGGCTTGACCGGGCAATCCAGTAACCTCGGCAGTCGGAATACTGGATTCCCGCTTTCGCGGGAATGACATCGAGAGGCTGAGGCGGGTAAGCCAACCCTCCGGCGCTCGAAAGGCGACCCGCGGCGGCTTTGGCCCACCGACTAGGTGGCCAAAGCCATTTCCCGCCACACGCTCTTCATCATCGCCAGCACTTCGGCGTAGCAATAGACCACGCCATCCGGCATAGCCCTGCCGATGTCTCCAGTCCAAATCACCATCGATTCTTCAGAGCCGTCGACCGGCGTAAATTCCGCTCCGGTCGGCGTGTGAATGATGGACTCGTCTTTGACCTGAAATTGGTCCCGCATCACCTTTGCGTACATGAGATTTCCCTCTCCCCTAACGCGTGTGATTCGCACGAGCCCATTATTGCAGCATGTTAGGATTAAGGAGCGATTGCGGCGGGAAGTCGCAGCGGAAAATGGGCAAATTCAACCTGGAACCAAGAGCACCTTCATGAACACCCTCTCGAACCCGAACACCGTGCACAAGCCGGCTGGCCCCTATCATCACACCGTCTTGGTGTCCGAAAACGCCCGGTGGCTGGCGATCTCCGGGCAGGTCGGAATGGATCGCGAGGGCAATATAGCGAGTGGCGTCAGAGCGCAGTCCGAGCAGGTGTTTCGCAACATCGCCGCCTGCCTCGAAGCGAACGGAATGCGCAAGCAGGACCTTGTCAAGGTCACGGTCTACCTCACTGACGCCCGGTTCGTGGCCGACTACCGGGCAGCCCGATCGGCAGTCATGGGCGACGACATTCAGCCTGCCTCGACACTCGTGATCGTCGCCGGTCTTGCGAGCCCCGATTTCCTTGTCGAGGTCGAAGCCTGGGCCGCCAGAGTCATATAGGTTCGACTGAATCGGCCGGGTGATCGTCGGCTAGTTGCGTCAACTCCGCTTGACAGCGCAAGCTGACAGCATAAGCTTTCATAGTTCCTCAAGCGGACCCATAGCGGCACGCCATGGCGTCGTTTCCTGCACGCCCGCAGACAGCATCGAAGAGGTCATGAATCTCATGACGCAGCGGCGCATCCGGTGAAAGACGGCGAAAAACTGATCGGTATCATCAGCATCAGCGACGTCGTGAAGCTGCATCTCACGGAAAGACTGTTGGCGATCAGCCCAGGGCGTGTCGGTTAAGACCCCGTGCGGGCGCGACGGCGCCGGACATGGCCGCGGCTTGACAAGCGACACTGCCGGCTAACGCCTCGCGATCGCGTAGTCGCGCAAGACCTCGGCTTCCATCTGTATCTCGCTCAGCCGGTGCTTCAGCACGTCGCCGATGCTGATGATGCCAACGAGCCGGTCGCCGTCCTTGACCGGCAGGTGCCGGATCCGCTGTTGCGTCATCACGTTCATCACGTGATTGACGGGGTCGTCCGGCGAGCACACGACGACCACCCTGGTCATCAGGCGCTCGACCGTCACCCGCGGTAGTTTGCTCGCATGGGCGGCCAGCGCATAGGCAAGATCACGCTCGGAAACAATTCCTTCGATCGTGACGCCGTCGCTGCTGACAATCATGGCGCCGATACGCTCGGCTCGAAGTTGCTCGGAAAGCTCGAGCGCCGTTTCGTCAGGTCTTACCGTCTTGACCGCCGGTCCTTTTCTTTTGAGGATTTCCGATACCTTCATGGCATGAACTCCCATGATCAGCGCGCTCGAAGTCACCCCTTGCGCAAAGAGGAAGAGGCGCAAGCCTCGGAGCTTAGGCTCGCGATCCTCCCTGTCAAGCAGCGTTGACGCGACGATTATTTGGCCTGGCGCATCCAGAGGTCTACGAGCGGTCGTCGTCGGAATCGAGATCGCCGAGCCCGAAGCGCCGAAGCTTCGAATAAAGGCTTTGCCGGCTCAATCCTAGCATTTCCGCGGCGGACGCGCGGTTGTCGCCGGTGAGCTCCAGCGCCGCTTCGATGCACAAGCGTTCGATAACGTCGGTCGTCTCGCGCACAAGTTCCTTCAACGTCACGCGGCCGACCAACTGCGTCAACTGCTCCACCGAACGGGGCAGCTCCCGCGGATGGCGCGATTGCGCCGGCCTGCGTGCCCCGACCATCCGAACGGTGAAGCCGTAACAGGGATGTTCGCCGGTCAGGACCGACACCGCGGAGATCTCGACCTCGTCATTCGCCCCGTACTCGCCGCGCACGATCGTGTTGAAATGGCGCACGGAGCCGTGCTCTCGAAGATTGGCGATCAGCGCATCGACATCGACGCCGGGACGGCCGATCCAGCGCTCGAGCTGCTGTCCCCTCGCCTGCTGCTCGCTTGCAAGCTCCGCCAAGTCGAGGAAGGCGGGGTTGGCGGTGATGATGCGGCGTTCGAGATCGGTCACAACGAAGCCGTCGGGGAGACTCTCGACGACGCGAAGGAGTTTCGACCCGGATCGCGGCTGAGCGAGGTCTGCTTGGGTCGGCGAAAGGCGAACGAGAAAATGCGAGGCGCTCTCTTGGCGGAAGATCGAAGTGCCGACAATCGTTTCCTGGTTCCCCTCGTTGAGATGGGCGGTCAGCTCTTCGGCAATGCCGGTCGCGCGGACTTGCGCAAGCTGCGACTGGATGGCCTTGGCGCTTTCGCCGTTGAAGAGTTCGAGGAAGGCGCGGCCCGAGAGTCGCTTGGTCGACTTGTTGAGAAGCTTGCCCGCGGAGGGATTGGCTTCCACGATCTTGAGACTGTTGGCGTCGACGATCAGGACCGGCTGTGCGGCGATCTGAAACAGCAGCCGGTAGCGCGTTTCCGCGTGGCGGAGCCGCGCGTATTCGCGCTCCATCGTCTGCTGGGCGTCGACCAATCGCTGCTGGAGGGCGGCCACCGGCCGCAGATCCCGGCCGACGGCAACGACGCGGCCGTTGGCGATCCGAATCGCGGCGTAGCGCACAGGGAGGTCGGCGCCGTCGGCGACCGGATGGTTTACCTGGCGCCAGCGAAGCGGCGCTGCCTTCTCCGCGTCAAGAAGCAACTCCTCGATCCTGGGCCGGCTTTCGACGGTGACGGTATCGATCCAGCGCTTGCCGATCCAAGTCTCGAAAATCGTCGTGGGCAAGTTCGTCGCTTCCCAAAGCGACATCGCGAATGACGCCCTTCGAGTCGACGACCAAGGCAATGTCCGACGCGGCCGCTATGAGTTGAGCGGCGATTTCGGCGTCAAGATCACCGAGCGTTCTCTTCGGCGCGCGGAACACGTATCCTGCTTCTCGAACGAACACTGCGGCGGATCCTGTCAAGCTTAGTTTCGGCCTTGAGGCGTACACTTAGCCTGACATATTGCGGCCGAGCAAGCGCGAAACCCCCAGGACCGCGCGCCGTCCGTCCTTCAGAGTGTCGTTGCCATGCCGCCATCGACATTGAGGCAGGCGCCGGTGATGTAGGCCGCCTCGTCCGAGGCGAGGAAGAGCGCGGCATTAGCGATGTCCTGCGGGGTCCCGAAGCGCCGGAGCGGCGTTTGCGTGATCAGCGCCTTGGCGATCATCGGGTTCGAGATGTAGCGGCCGATCAGAGCCGTCTCGACATAGCCCGGGAGCAGCGTGTTCACGCGGATGCCGTAAGGGGCATATTCGACCGCGAGGCTCCGCGACAGCGCCGAGACCGCGCCCTTGGTCGCCGAATAGACCGCCATCTGCCGCGTGTGCTTGCTCGCCATGATCGAGGAGAGATTGATGATGGAGCCCTTGCCCGAGGCCTTGAGCAGGTCGAACGCCTCGCGGGCGCAGCGGACGGTTCCGTCGAGATTGGTTTTCCACACCCGGTCCCAGGCCTCGTCGGAGAGATGACGGAAGTCTGACCGCTCGCCAACGCCGGCATTGTTCACGAGCACGTCGAGCCGGCCATGCGACTTGCCGATCGCTCCCATCAGCGCCTGCACTTGCGGCGTGTCGGTCACATCGACCGTGTGCGCGCTCGCCGCGCCGTTCGACTTGACGATGGCGCCCGCAACCTCGGCGGCGGCTTCGGCGTCGCAGTCCGCCACGATCACGGCAGCGCCTTCGCGCGCGAAGGTTTCGGCGATGGCACGGCCGATCCCGGCGCCTGCCCCGGTCACGAGCGCGATCTTGTCCTCAAGCCGCCGCATCTGACCCCGCCACCGGCGCCGGCGGCTCCCATCGATGGCGCATCGTCACGAGTTCCTCGGCCGCGCTCGGATGCAGCGGCATGGTGGCGTCGAATTCCGCCTTGGCGACCCCGAGCTTGAGCGCCACTGCCGCCATCTGCACGATCTCGGCGGCGTCGGCGCCGAGCACGTGGCAGCCCAGCACCTTGTCGGAATCGGCATCGACGACGAGTTTCATCAGCATCTTCTCCTCGCGGCCGCCGACCGTGGATTTTAGCGGGCGGAAACGCTGCTTGTAGACATCGACATTGGGATGGAGCTCGCGTGCCTTGTGCTCGGCGAGCCCAACCGTGCCGATCTCAGGCTCGGAAAACACCGCGGTGGGAATGACGCTGTGATCGACGGGCGTCGGTTTTCCGTTGAACACGCTCTCGACGAACGCGTTAGCCTCGTGGATGGCGACCGGCGTCAGGTTCTTCCGGTCGGTCACGTCGCCGACGGCATAAATATTGTCGACCGAAGACTTGGAGAACTCGTCCACGACGATATGGCCGTTCCAGCCGAGCGCGACGCCGATCCGCTGCAATCCAAAGTCCGAGGTGTTCGGCGCCCGGCCCGTCGCCGCCATGACCAGATCCGCGGTGAGCGAACCGCCGCGTTCGAGATGGACCCGGTAGCCCTTCCCGTCCTTCGCGACCGACGCCACCTCGGTGCTGGTGCGGAGTTCGATGCCGCGGTCGCGCATCGCCTCGGCGAGACCGTCGCGAAGGTCCATGTCGAAATCGCGCAAGATTTGCTCGCCGCGATAGAGCACGGTCACTGCGACGCCGAGCCCGGCGAAGATCGAGGCGAATTCCATGCCGATATAGCCGGCCCCTATGATGGCGATGCTCGCGGGCAGACGCTCGAGCTCGAAGCATTCATTCGAGCTGATCAGATGCTCCCGCCCTGGCACGTCCGGCATGACGGGGTGCGCGCCGGTTGCAACCAGGATCGTCTTGGCCGAGAGCGTGCCGTCGCGATCGGCGAGCGCAATCTCATGCGGGCTTGCGAGCCCGGCGCGGGTGAGGAACCGGTCGACGCCGGCATTCTCCAAGGTCCGCGTGTAGACGCCGTTCAGGCGATCGACCTCGCGCCTGACGTTATGGATCAGGGTCGGCCAGTCGAAGCGCAGTTCTTCGCAAGTCCAACCGAATGCGCGCGCGTCCTCGAACTCGCTCGCGTAACGGCTGCCATAGACCAGGAGTTTCTTCGGCACGCAGCCGCGGATCACGCACGTGCCGCCGATTCGATATTCCTCGGCGATGCCCACATGGGCGCCGAGCTCGGCGGCAAAGCGCGCGGCGCGGACCCCGCCCGAGCCCGCGCCGATGACGAACAGATCGTAGTCGTACTCAGTCACTTGCCGTCAGGCTCCTGCGCGGCGCAACGCCCGGACACCGTCTTTGCCGGCGACGATAGCCAAATCGGCGAGCCCGAGGAACAGGCCGTGTTCGATCACGCCCGGCACGCGCTTGAGCGAAAAGGCCAGCACTTCGGGCTCGGGGATGCTGCCGAAGGCGCAGTCGAGGATGAGATTGCCCTGATCGGTGACGAACGGCGCCTCGCCCTGCCCCGGCCTGAGCGTGATCGCTCCGTGACACCCGGTCTCGGCGGCGATGGCCTCGATCAATCCGATCGTCGCCATCAGCCCGAAACGCACGACCTCGACCGGCAACGGAAATGTGCCGAGCACGGAGACGAGCTTGCTCTCATCCGCCACCACCACCATGCGGTCCGAGGCCGTGGCCACGATCTTCTCGCGCAAGAGCGCACCGCCCCCTCCCTTGATCATTCTGAGCTCCGGATCGATTTCGTCGGCGCCATCGACGGTGAGATCGAGCCGAGGCGTCTCGTCGAGCGTGGTGAGCGGGATGCCGAGCCGCGCCGCCTGCTCGCGCGTGGCCTCCGAAGTCGGGACACAAAGCACTCTCAATCCCGTTGCCACCCGTTCGCCGAGCGCCGCGACGAAGCGCGACGCGGTCGATCCGGTACCGAGCCCAAGCCGCATGCCATCGGTGACGAGATCGAGCGCGGCGCGGGCGGCGGAATCCTTGAGTTCCTTCGTCTTGACCAACGTCCCTCTCCGCCAGCGAGCGTCCGCCAAGCCACCCTCTACGCTGCCGCTTGCCAGGCCGCAAGGCGCGTGTGACAGAGTGGCCTCATGTTCAAGGACGCCACCATCGTCTTCGACCTCGACGGCACTTTGGTCGACACCGCGCCGGACTTGACCAACGCTCTTAACGACATGCTCACGCTGCGCGGGCACGCGCCGGTTTCATCCGAGGCCATCCGCGACTACGTGGGCTACGGCGCCCGGGTCATGATCGAGCAGGCGCTTGCAAGAGCCGGCGCGCAGGGCGACGTGGAGCGGATGCTGGCCGAGTTCCTCGGCTACTATGAAGAGAACCTCGCGCGCGAGAGCAGGCCTTATCCCGGCGCGTTGGCGGCGCTCGACCGTCTTGCCGCGCAAGGCGCGACGCTCGCCATCTGCACCAACAAGCGCGAGCGCCTGAGCCGGCGCCTGCTCCAAGAGCTTGAGATGGCAGATTATTTCAGCGCTATCGCCGGGCGGGACACCTTTCCCGTGGCAAAGCCCGACCCGGGCCACCTCAGAGGGGTAATCGCTCTTGCAGGGGGCGACCCGGCGCGGTCGGTGATGATCGGCGACAGCGACGTCGATCTTAGGACCGCCGAGGCCGCCTCCATCCCCATCATCCTTGTCAGTTTCGGCTACGGACCCTTGCCCATCGATCGCTCGGCCTCGGGCGGGATGATCGATCGTTTCGACGAGATCGAGGGGCGCGCCGCCGCGCTGCTCGACGGGGGCGCCGCCAGGGTTGCGCGCGGCTGAAACGCCTCAATCCCGCCGCAGATCGGGCCTAATTCCACCCGGCCGCCCTCAATGAAGAGCCACAGTCGAAACGGATATTCGCATGCCCTTCGGGGGGTGGCAGAACTGCGCAAAGTCAGGGAGGGAGAGATGCTGAGACGTGTCGTGATCGGCGTTGCCATAGCGGGCCTGATGGCCGGGGCAGCCTACGCGCAGGACGAGGAAGCAGCAGCCGATAGCGAATGCGCCCAGCAGCTCACAACGGCGCAAGAGGCCGTGCAGGACAAGGTCGATGCCAACGTGCTGAGCGAGGCCGACCAGGAGAAGATCTACGCGCTTCTCGACGAAGCCGACGCGCTTTGCACCGAAGGCAAGTCGCAAGAAGCGAGTGCCGCTCTCGCCACCGTAAACACCATGGTCGCCAAGGGCCAATAGCCGCTCCGGCTTGCCGGGCCGGCGGACTGCGGTTCCTACGCAAGGCCCAAACCTCCCCCTCATAACCTCCCCCTCGTGGGGGGGTCGGCGCGCATCTGCGCGCCGGGTGGGGGGTTGCGGCTCAAGTGGCAAAGCGGTCGCAGACTGAAACACCATCACCCCACCGTCGCCAAGGGCCAATAGGCGCTCCCCTCTAACCTCCCCCTCGTGGGGAGGTCCCGGCGACGCCGAATTACTTTGCGCTACCGCTCCGCTGCTTGAGCGCAAGGCGGCGCCGGGTGGGGGGTTGCGGCTCAAATGGCGAGGCACGGCAGCGCAACGCGTCATACCGGCGGAAGCCGGTATCCAGGCTCACAAAACGCAGTGCGGGCCGCTTCTCGATTCCGGCTTTCGCCGGAATGACGGATTACTTCTGCGGCGCGAATTCCATCCCTCCTCCTCGTGGGAAGGTCCGGCGATGCCGAATTACTTTGCGCTACCGCTCCGCTGCTTGAGCGCAAGGCGGCGTCGGGGTGGGGGGCTGCGCTTCACGTGGCGAGCGGTTTGCCTTGCCCTCTCCCCTCGTGGGAGAGGGTGCCGAGCAGCGAAGCTGCGAGGCGGGTGAGGGGGCCTTTCTTTCGCGTTGCAACTCACCCCCTCTCTTCATCATTCTTTCGAGGCTTCCGTGGCGAGGCGCGGCACTGCGCTCGGGCGTCATACCGGCGGAAGCCGGTATCCAGAGCAACAAACGCGGTGCATGCCGCTTCTGGATTCCGGCTTTCGCCGGAATGACGGATTACTCTGCGGCGCGAATTCCATCCCTGCCCATCGAGGGGAGGGTAGTTCACTCGCGCGTCTCTTCATCATTCTTTCGAGGCTTCCGTGGCGAGGCACGGCACTGCGCTCGGGCGTCATACCGGCGGAAGCCGGTATCCAGAGCAACAAACGCGGTGCATGCCGCTTCTGGATTCCGGCTTTCGCCGGAA
>Ga0187892_10005833_pt1 | contig 18906 bp, 12 predicted proteins | sample MA1701073metaG_FD_139345 | JGI IMG/M metagenome (GOLD analysis project Ga0187892, IMG submission 139345) | Bio-ooze microbial communities from a basaltic lava cave in the Kipuka Kanohina Cave System on the Island of Hawaii, USA - MA170107-3 metaG ...
ATCTCGCCCAGGAACTCGCTCAGGCTCAAGCCGGCGACGAGGACGCATAACACAAGCCACAGCAAACGGTTGCGCATGCCTTCCAGGACAGTGAACAAGGCGATGCTGAGGATCGTATGAAACATACCCACGGGCTTATTAAGGGGCTAGGAGCCTGTCGGACTTGGGAGATGGTAGCGAGGCGGGTCGGAGATCGAGGACAGTTTTTGGATCATTTGAGGCGAATAGCGAGTTCTATTTAACGAACATGAAAATGATCGAAAAAATGGACCGATGGCCCACCGCCGCAATGCAGATACCTCTTAAGTCCGACACGCTCCTAGATTATTGTTATTATGGAGTAGCAGAAACGCGTGCGCGCGTAGTGTAACTCATCGAGTCTAGATCGGTATTCTCTTTGAAGCGAGGTAGGTATTACTCGTCCTTACCCCCCCTCGAAAAGTGTTTAGGAAATAAATCCTCGCTGCCATCGAGGTGAGCCGCCCGCGGTAGACTAAAGGCCTTGCCAATGATTGGCCCATCGCCGAAATCACATCGGTACCTGGGCTTGATCCCCGTGCTTAGAGCGAGGCGTTGCATCGAATAGCCGAATTGTCCTATCTTGGTTAGGAGCCTGTCGGACTTAGGAGAAATCTACTGCCGCGGAGGCCAATCGGTCCATTTTTTCGATCATTTTCGTTAAGGGCACTTCGATTGATTCGAGGTGCTCGGTGGTATAGGGTTATGCCACATATGTTTCAAACAGGTAACTGTTTGAAAAATGGAGCAAAGCGAAAATCGCATTTTTAGCTTTGCGATGCGAAAAATTCCACGGATGGAATTTTTCGAAGTGCCTTAGATAGACTCGCTATTTGCCTCAAATGATCGAAGCTAGAGAACGATCGGGAGCGTAAAGGTGCAAGATAAATCAGCGAAACAGGCACCCATCGATGATTTCATCGCCACTGTACAAGCGCTGAAGCGGGCGCTTGGGCAAAGAGGGATCAGACCGAGCGCCGATGGGTTTGTTGGTGAACAGAGGCTATATGAACATTGGTTGCGCCAAGACGAATGGCGTGTTCGTTCGGAGGCCCTGCCCTTGCTTTTGGGGGTAGAGCCCTCGCAATGGCCGGAGTTGATCCGAGATCTTGAGCTAGGGCTACAGGCTGAGGGTGCTTGGGGCGCGCTCAAAGCCTGTATCGCGCGAATGCAGTTTCCGCCCCTTATCGGGGCTCAGCGTGGGGAAGAGGAATGGGGGGTCCATCCGCTGGATTTTTATCATTGGGCGCGCGGGCAAGGTCTGGATATTCCCTCGGCCTTCGAGCAGCTGGCGCAGTTTATCGCCACGGTAATAAGACGTCCGCATCCTTCGTCCCGTGCGGCGCACCCGCAGTTCGGTGCGGCGCTTCCGCCACAGACCCAGGCGAGTGAGCGCGAGAAAATACTGGGCGCCGCGCTCAATGTCTTGGCCAAGTGTCCGCAAGGATGCCGCGATGAACATGGCCTGGTCAGCGGCGAGGCCATCGTGAAGCTGATCGGCAAGCAGTGCGTACGCTGGTTCGACGCCCCACAGCTCCCCGCCCATCCGAGGGATATGGCAGCTTTGATCGACCGATGGCTGGAATAGCGGGAACCGAGCTTATAGCAGCGCCGTGCTGTCCGGCTCTTCGATCACCTGGTTTTCGATTTGCCCGATCCTTTCGATTGCAACGCGCACCCGATCGCCGGGTTTAAGGTAACCCCTTGGGTTCATTTTAACGCCCACCCCGCTACTGGTGCCCGTGGAGATGATGTCCCCGGGCTCTAGGGTAAACGCCGTCGATAAAAATTCGATTTGTTCAAAACAATCAAAGATCATTTCTCGGGTATTGGCAGATTGTCTCAGCTCATGGTTGACCCAGGTTTTTAGATCCAGGGTGTGCGGGTTGCCGATCTCATCCGGTGTCACTATCCACGGTCCGATCGGCCCATGGGTATCGAAGGACTTGCCTAGAGTCAGGGTCTTCGAGCGCGCCTGCCAATCGCGCACACTCACGTCGTTGACGATGAGATATCCCGCGATCACCTCTGGCGCCCGCTCTTTGGGCACATGCCGGCAACGGCGGCCGATCACGAAACCGAGCTCACCCTCATAGTCGAGCTTATCGGAGACGCGTGGTTTGTGTATGCAGACGTAAGGCCCGTTGACGCAAGTGGATTGCTTGTTGAAAAAGACTGGAAATTCGGGTGGCTTCAGCTCCGTCTCTTGGATATGGTCGAGGTAGTTGAGGCCTATGGCCAGAAACTTCCCTGGTCGCAACACGGGGGCTCTCAAATGCACCTCGCAGAGCGGGATGCGGTGGGCTTTGGAGTCCGCGAGGACCTTGAGCGCCTGCAACGCCGGCTGGCCTGCCGCGATCAGCGCTATCATTTCTTGCGGCACCGGGGCGTGGCGCCCATCCGCCACCTCACCGTCTGCGACCACGCCGATCCGCGTGTCCCCCAAGTGAGTGAATGTCACGAGTTTCATGTCTACGCGTTCTCGGAACGATTCATATCCTAGCCAACATCAGCTCCAATAGGCGGTAAGGCAGGATATGCTTCAAGGCGGCGAAAACATAGCTTGGGAAGGTCACATAGTAATGCGGCCGCGGACGCCGGCTCTCTAACGCTGGGATCACGCGCGCGAGCACCGCATCCGGAGGCAAAGTAAACGGCACTGCGGGGCCTTTTGCAGCGAGACGCTCTAGGAGCTTATGATAGGCTTCTCTGTGCGCGCTCGCGTTCGGGTCGACATGGCGCAGAAAGGCTTGCTGCGCGTTGGCCCGGAAACGACTCGCTATCGGGCCTGGCTCGATCAAAACGGCGTGAATGTCGGTGCCTCTCAGTTCCAGGCGTAAGGTTCGCGTGATCCCCTCCAGTGCGAATTTGCTGGCATTGTAAGCCCCACGATAGGGAAGCGCGACAAAACCCAACAGCGAGCTGTTTTGAATGACCCGTCCGTAGCCTTGCTCCCGCATGACGGGAATAACCCGGTTAGTCAACTCCAGGGTCCCAAACAGGTTTACCTCGAATTGTTCACGCAGGCATTCTCGTGACAGATCCTCCACCGCCCCCGGCTGCCCGTACGCGCCATTGTTGAATAAGGCATAGAGCTGCCCGCCGGTCTCCTCGAGCACCCGGTTTACGGCCGCATGGATAGACCGTGAATTCGCGAGATCGAGCTGAAGGCTTGCAAAGCCCTCCGCCGCCAGCTGCGCCACGTCGGCGTGCTTTCTTGCGCTGGCAAACACCCGGTAGCCGCGTTCCCTCAAGCCACGCGCCACACAAAGGCCGATACCGCTAGAGCACCCCGTGATCAAAATCGCCTTGTCTTGCATTTGATGGCCCTTCGAGACGGGCTCTCAACACATTCTTGCGGTGGCGATAGAGGAGGGTGCGCGTCCAAAACACAAGATGCTGTTACAATGGGGTTTAGGGGAAAAACGTCTGGGGCGTCGAATGTCATACCCATCCATTTTAAACGCATCGGGCAAAGGTTTGGCCAGGTAAGAATATAAAACATAAAACAGGCTTTTTACCCTTGCTCAAGCCATTGTTGTTACGCGGCCCCCGCGGCGTTTGCGGCATTGGGCGCATCATGCTTGTTCTCGCGTGCGCATGGGCGCTTAGCGCCGACGAGGGTTTTTCGGCGGAAACCCTCTGGGGGCTGTGTCCTGCCGAGCCGGCGTTGCCCGAAAGACCCCTTGCCGACGCCAAGCAGCGGGAAGCGGGCAGCATCGCGGTTAATGCGGATGAAGCAAGAGTAGTGGAAGAAGGCGTGTCCACGTTCAGCGGGAACGTACAGGTATCGCAGTTTGACCAGGCCATGCAGGCCAATCGGGTGAACTATGACCAGAAACAGGACTTGATCACGGCAAGCGGAAACGTGCGCTATTGGGACAATACGCTCTTTTGGACAGGGGAGAAGGCGACCTTAGAACGACCTAAAGACCTCGCCCGAGGTGAGCAGGGGCGCTATCGCTTGCTCAACATGCGCGGACGCGGCGCCGCGCGCTTGATCAAAGTCGAAACCAAGAATGACATCACCCGCTTGGAAGACGTGGACTACACAACCTGCCCTGGCGAGATCCCGGCGTGGAAGCTCGCGGCCAAGGACATAAAGCTCGACCACGATGCCGACAGGGGCCGTGCTTGGCACACCTTTTTGCGCGTGCGCGATGTCCCGGTGCTGTATCTTCCCTACCTGACTTTCCCGATCAGCGACAAGCGCAAGAGCGGTCTTCTGCCGCCCACGTTCGGCAACAGCTCGAACTCCGGAGCGGACTTGCGGATCCCCTATTATTGGAATATTGCCCCCAACCAAGATGCGACGCTCACCCCCAGGATATTGAGCGATCGCGGTGTCCTGCTGGGGGCGCAATACCGCTATCTGACCCATTCCGGCGATGGGCGATTCGACCTGGAGCTCCTGCCTGGCGACAATGAGCGCCAGGGTGACGATCGCGCGGCCGCCGGGGTAAAGCTAAACCAGCGCTTCGCGAGAGACCGCGGCACGGCCACGGTGGACTACAATTGGGTATCGGACAAGGAATATGTGGAGGATTTGGGCACCAGTCTAAGCCTAACTAGCGAGCGTTTTCTTCTACAAAGGGGGACCGCATCCTATGCCGGAGGGATGTGGAGCTTGTTTGGCCAAGCGCTTAATTATCAAAGCATAGACGACAGTCTTCCGAGTGCGAACGAACCCTATAAAATCCTGCCGCAGGTCGTGTTCGGTTACAGCCCCTTGAGCGGAAACCGGCGCCTTAACGCCTACCTTGCGGCCGATAGCACCTACTTTGAGCGGGAAGACATCGTAACCGGCGCACGCGTTGATCTGGCCCCGGTGCTCAGCTTGCCCATGCGTTCTGCGGGCACCTTCTTGGTGCCCAGTCTCAGGGTCCGTCATACCCAGTATTTTCTGGACGATCCGCAGCAGCGGTTTAGCGATCGAATCGAGCGCACCCTGCCTCTTTTCAGCATCGACAGCGGGCTTATCCTAGAGCGCGACTTTCGCTTTGGTCGAACGGGCCTGCTGCACACTGTAGAGCCCCGGTTGTTTTACCTTTACGTTCCGGCGACTGGCCAAGAGGACATCCCGGTATTCGATACCGGAGAATACCATATCTCCTATTTCAACCTGTTCCGGGATAATCGCTTTATTGGTCTTGACCGCGTCGGGGATGCCAACCAGTTTTCGCTGGGCTTGACCTCGCGCGTGGTGGAGCGTAATACCGGCTGGGAGTACTTTCGCGCCAGCATTGGCCAGCAATATTTTCTGAGAGACCGTGAGGTGCAACTGCCGGATCGGCCGATCGAGGATAACAACGTCTCCCCCTTCATTGCGGAATTTGCCGTCAGGCTCCCTTCGGGCTGGAGCGCCATCTATGATCTACAATGGGATCCCGCGGACGGGGAGACAGAGAAAAACGCAGCTAGGATCCGCTACCAGTCCGAAGAGGGCAAAATCGTAAACGCGGCTTACCGGTTTCGGCGCAATCAATTCGATCGTGGCGAATTTGACCTCGAGCAAACTGATGTTTCGGCGCGCTGGCCGATCACGCCCAACTGGAGCATCCTTGGCCGCTGGAATTTTTCTTTGGCGAGCTCAGAGACCTTGGAAGCCGTAGCCGGCGTGGAGTACAACGATTGCTGCTGGGGGGTGAGGGCCGTGTTTCGGCGCTTTCTGCGCAACACAGAAGGGGAATTCGACAATGCGTTTTTTGTCCAAATCGAACTAAAAGGGCTCGCTGGGCTGGGGGGCGGCATCACCACGTTCCTCAAGAGAAGCATTCCGGGGTATGAGAATGAATTCTAGAGTGCAACTATCAAGGCTTGCTTGTTACCTTTACGGTGCCATCCTATTAGTCGGCCCCGTCGAGGGCGCTATCCCTATCGATGAGATCGTCGCCGTCGTCAATGGCGATTGCGTGCTCGGGAGTGAGCTGCAGCGGGACACGAGGCGCATCGCCGAGGAGCTGCGCCAGCGAGGCAGCAGCCCGCCATCCCCTTCGGCGTTGAAACTGCAAGTCTTGGAGCGTTTGGTCTTGAAGAAAATTCAACTTCAGGTGGCGCTTCGCGCCGGGCTGCAGGTGGATGATGCGGCCCTAAACAAAGCCGTGGCCAATATCGCAGCGGACAACGGGCTATCGCTACCACAGTTTCGCGCCATACTGGAGCGCGATGGCTATAATTTTAGCCAGTTTAAACGCGATGTGCGAGATGAGATCCTGATCACCAAGCTGCGTCAGCGCGAGATCGACGAGCGAGTACAGATCACCGATGTCGAGATAGATGACTTCCTCGCCACACAACAGCAGCAAGGCGGTAAGGAGAGCGAATACCACTTAGCCCATATTTTGGTTGCGCTCCCCGAAGGTGCTGGCGAAGAACACGTTGAGGAGACGCGCCAGAATGCAGGTGAGGTGCTAGCCCGACTTCGCGCAGGCGCGGATTTCCATCAAGCCGCGCTGTCCTCATCCGATGACCAACAAGCCTTGGAGGGAGGAGATCTGGGGTGGCGTACAGTGGCTAACCTACCTTCCTTGTTTGCGGATAAAGTGGACGAGCTCCATAAGGGCGACATCAGCGAGTTGATACAGAGTCCGAGCGGGTTCCACATCATCAAGCTGATGGACCTGCGCCGCGATGAAACGCATATGATCAAACAAACAAAGGCCCGCCACATTTTGATCAAACCACACGAGTTAGTTTCCGAGCAAGAGGCTAAGACACGGTTGTCGCAGTTGCGGCTGCGCTTGATAGGCGGAGAAAACTTCGCGGAGCTCGCGCGCTCGCATTCAGACGACCGTGCCTCGTCCGCGAACGGCGGAGAGCTGGGATGGGTCAACGCCGGCGATTTAGTGCTCCGGTTCGAAGAGGTAATGAACCACCTGCAAGCGGGGGACATCAGCCAACCCTTTGAAACCGAGTTTGGTTGGCACATTGTGCAGGTATTGGAGCGTCGCGACTACGACGGTACAGAAGAGGTACGCCGTGCGGATGCTAAGGCAGCCATCCGCAAACGCAAGATCGAAGAGGAACACGAGATCTGGCTGCGCCGACTCCGAGATGAAGCCTACGTGGAGTACCGCATCGATTCAGAGTAATCGCCTGCGCATCGCGCTGACTTTAGGAGAACCTGCCGGGATAGGGCCCGAATTGGTGATCAAAGCAGCCCAGCGTTGCTTTGACGCCGAGCTGGTTGCCATCGGTGACCCGGATCTGCTTACCCAACGCGCGCAACAAATAGGGTTGCCGATTCGCTTAAGCGTGTTTTCGCGCACCGAGCTGCCGAAAATACCTAAGCCCGGTCGACTGGCCGTGATCCCCGTGCCTCTGTCGAAACCCGTGTGCTGTGGTGTTGTGGAGGCGGGCAATGCTCGGTCTTTGCTGAAAACCTTGGATATCGCATGCCGTGGGTGCCTGGAAAACACCTTTCAAGCCATGGTCACGGGCCCGATCCACAAAGGCGTGATCAATGACGCCGGGATCCCTTTCTCAGGGCACACTGAATATCTGGCGGGTCTTACCCAAACGCCTCACCCCGTGATGATGTTGGCAACCGATACCCTGCGGGTGGCTTTGCTCACTACCCATGTGCCTCTGTCCCGCGTTTGTTCGCTGATCACTGCCGAGGGTCTAAAGCGCACGGTGAGAGTGCTGGTGCGTGAGCTCACGCGGCGATTTGACATCGCACGGCCGCGCATTGTCGTGTGCGGGCTCAACCCCCACGCCGGCGAAGGAGGTCATATTGGCAATGAGGAGGAAACCATCATCCGACCGGCTCTGGACGACCTCAGGGCCGAGGGGATCCGAGTTCACGGACCATTGCCAGCAGACACGGCCTTCTTGCCGCAGTTCTTGGACCAATGCGACTGTGTCTTGACCATGTACCACGATCAAGGCCTGCCCGTGCTAAAGCACCAGGATTTCAATACGGCTGTGAACATCACCCTGGGTTTGCCCATCATCCGCACCTCCCCCGACCACGGAACAGCGCTGGATCTCGCTGGCACCGGGACCGCAGACGAAGAAAGCCTCTGTTGTGCGATCCAAACGGCAATAACCATGGCGGGGGCGGAAAACCGGGTGTTACAAAGATCCCATGCCGAGAGCTGTTCGGGGTAAACACTCCCGCCCCCGGCTCGGGCAACATTTCCTGCAAGATCTGGGTGTAGTAGAACGCGTGGTGGCGACCATCGCGCCCGTTGCCGGTGAGCGCATGGTGGAAATAGGACCCGGTACTGGCGTACTGACCCGCCCGCTACTGAAGTGTTTGGGAAAGCTGCATGCGATCGAGTTGGACCGAACACTTATCCAGCGTTTGCTCGCTGAGTTTAGCCAGGGATCGGGGCTAGAGATCTACGACACTGATGCGCTGCGATTCGATTACCGTGAGGTAGCCCATGCGGAGGGCGGGAAATTGCGGATCGTCGGAAATTTGCCTTATTCCATCTCGACTCAGCTGCTGCTGCGACTCATTGCTTGCGCAGACTGCGTGATCGACATGGTGTTCATGTTGCAAAAAGAAGTTGCGGAACGGATCGTGGCCAGTCCTGGAACGCGAGCATACGGCCGCCTCAGCGTCCTGGTGCAATACCGCTGCGAGGCCGAATTGTTGTTTTACATCGGTCCTGATGCGTTTAATCCACCCCCTCGGGTGGACTCTGCCGTGATTCGCTTGTCCCCCAAACCGCCGCTATTAGGTGAGCCTGCGGAGCGCATTTTTCGGGAGCTTGTCGCCCGCGCTTTTGCCGGCAGACGCAAGACACTGCGCAACGCCTTCAGGGGATTACTGGGCGAGAATCACTTCGACAAAGCCTCACTTAAACCCGACTCACGACCGGAGCAGCTCAGTTTAGATCAGTTTATGCAGCTGGCGCGGATATTGCCCACAAGCGACTCTTGCAGCAAAGGCTAGTTTGACAAGGGTCCCGACGGACTACAGAATAAGATTCATGAGGCATTATTCTCGTGTCACAGGTTCGAATTCTCTGAGGGCCATCGACTAAAACAAGCGGAAGAATAAGAGTCCTGCCCCCGTGAAAGACATTTTTTTGTCTTACTGAGCAGCAGAAACTCGGTTCTCCTTAGGCGCATGGATCGGAAAGCACACCGCAACGCGCTTCAACCTGGTTACCGGCTCCATTGGTACGAACTAAATAAAACCCTTGGGCGAGGTTGTTTTGGCGTCACATACCTCGCTCGGGACCTTAACCTCGCCCAGCTTGTTGCGATAAAGGAGTACCTTCCAGTAGAACTCGCGTTAAGAGACATCGATCTCTCGGTATGCCCGCTGTCGGAGCATTTGTGCGGAGCTTACCAACAGGGCTTGCAACGATTCATCCTCGAGGCGCGTACTTTGGCCCGGTTTGACCACCCGAATATCGTGCGTGTGTTGTCTGTATTCGAGGAGAACGGGACCGCTTATATGGTGATGAGTTACGAGGAAGGCGAAAGCCTGGACAATCTGCTTAGCCAAGGCAAACACTTTAGCGAAGCGGAGCTGAAAGGCATCGTATTGCCGATATTGGAGGGTCTTGCCGATGTCCACCAAGGTGGCTTTATTCACCGCGACATCAAACCGGCGAACATCTTTATCCGCAAGAAGGATGGCAGCCCAGTGCTATTGGACTTCGGATCGGCTCGGCAGACCTTACAGGGAGAAACCCGCTCGCTCACCAGTGTCGTCTCTCCGGGGTATGCGCCGTTCGAACAGTATTCGGGTAACGGAGAAAAGCAGGGGCCGTGGACTGATATATACGGTCTGGGGGCGACCCTTTATCGCACGGTCGTCGGCGTATCGCCGACCGATGCGATCGCCAGGAGTGAGGCACTCTTAAAGACTTCGCGTGATTCAGTGGTAAGCGCGACAAAAGCCGCGGGAGGTGGGTATTATTCCAGGAAATTTCTGCGAGCCATTGATCACGCGATTCGCTTCGACGAACGGGAACGGCCTAAGAGCGTTACCCAATGGGCCTGGGAACTGCGAGGGGAACGCGACCCGCCGGAAACGCCCTCTGAGCTTCCCAGGATCACGAATCCAGACGCGAAAATGGAAGCGCCCACCCTCGTGGTGACCGGGGGCTTATTGGAGCCAAACAAGCGATCGTTTAATCTAATTCGCGTGGCCTTGGTGTTGCTGTTTGCTGCTGGGGCCGCCGGGACGGCTTGGCATTACGGTTTAGTGGAGATCCCGAAGAGGGATGCGGTTTTTTCTGAGGCAGAGATCGCTGGGAAGACTGCGCCGGCTAGGACCAATCCAGTTAACCCACCGCGGTCAGAAAAGGAGGTCTCAGCGGTTGCCGTGCAGTCACCTTCAACAGAGGAGCGAGTGGCTGAGCTCTTGGGCCTAGCACGGCGAGACCTTCATGAATTGCGGCTCACTAACCCTAAAGGGGACAACGCGTTAGAGCGCTTTCGCGCAGTGCTCGATCTCGAGCCAAAGAACCCTGCCGCGAATGAGGGGATCCAGCATATCGTCCAGCGCTACCTCGCCATGGCCACGACAGCGGTGGATAAGGGCGCTGTGCTGGAAGCGAAACGATACCTCGCGCAGGCGGCGAAAATAGATCCCACCGCCGGTGGGTTGTTAGGGATCCAGCAACGTTTAGATGTGGTGAAAAATAGCGTGCCGCATCGTCCGGTACCGCGCCCCGTCGCCCCATCTCCCGAACGGCGACATCCGTTGGCAGAACCCCCGGCTGAGGATATCACGCACCTGCTAACGCGAGCCTCCAATGCCTTGAGCCTTGGGCGGTTATTCGGACCCCCGGGCGAAAACGCCGTTGAACTGTATCGGCGGGCGAAGCAACTCTATCCGCAAAGCGGAGCGGTGAGGGAAGGGCTGGTCAATTTAGGCAATAAGCTGCTCGAACTCGCTGACCAAGCAACATACAGCGGAAATTTCGCGCAAGCCGAGGTTTATTTGGACGAGGCAGAAGCATTGCTGCCCCACAAGCCGGAAATCCGATCTGCCCGATGGTATGTGGCAGAACGTAGGGCCTCAAGGGAGCGCGCGGCCTTGCGCAAAAAGGGCTATCAGCGCCGAAGGCAGGAAGATAAGCTTTGAAACATCGCGATTTGTCAGCGTCAATGAGAGCATGCGCCCCGTTTTTGGTGCGATGCCACGTGTTTCTCATATACCGCTTTGGGGAGCCCACCGTTCTTGGTGTGTATAGCCTCTGGTTGAGCGCCATTCCCAGAACGCGCCCGCGATACGGGCGGCGTTTCATGCCGGCGATTACGAGATCGCGCGGTGAGATCGCTCGGGGAAGGTCCGAACATGAGTGGGGGTTCTCCCATGGTGTTTTATTTATTGACAGATGTGTGCTTTATTCAATAGAGCACTTCGATTAATTCGAAGTACCAAGCGGTATCGGGATATGCCGCACAGGTTCAAACAGGCAATGGTTTGAAACATGGAGCAAAGCAAAATCGCATTTTAGCTTTGCGACTTGCAAGAATTCCACGGATGGAATTTTTCGAAGTGTCCAGTTAGAAACCAGCGCAAAGGGTTAACGGATATGTGCGGAATCGTCGGTGGCATCGCTGAACGGGACGTCGTCCCTATTCTGTTAGAAGGATTGAAACGCTTGGAATATCGCGGCTACGACTCTGCCGGCGTTGCCGTTATCGATAAAGAAACAAGACTCGAACGTGTTCGCGTAGTGGGAAAAGTCAGCGGCTTAGAAGACGCCCTAAGGGAGCGTAGGATGTCCGGCGCTCTGGGTATCGCCCATACCCGATGGGCGACCCACGGGAAACCAAGCGCCAGTAACGCGCATCCACACATATGCCGGGACCGGGTGGCTTTGGTGCATAACGGGATCATAGAGAACCATGAGCAGCTGCGCCGACAGCAGCAAAAACACAGTTACGAATTCACCTCGGAAACGGACACCGAAGTTGTGGTCCATCAAGTCTATGACCATCTCGAGTGCGGAAAAGATCTATTACGCGCCGTAATGGACACCACCGGGGAACTGGAAGGCGCGTATGCGCTTGGTGTAATCAGTCGTACAGAACCGCGGCGCTTGATTGCCGCCCGGCGGGGCAGCCCGTTGGTGATCGGCGTTGGCATCGGAGAACATTTTATTGCCTCTGACGTGTTTGCGTTGCTGCCGGTAACCCAGCGTTTCCTGTTTCTGGAGGACGGTGATGTAGCCGATGTGCGCAGAGACAAGGTCACGATCTATAACGCTGAGGGTCAGGAGGTTCAACGTCGGGTTAAGGTATCACAATTGGCTGCCGATGCCGCCGATAAATCTGGTTATCGCCACTACATGCAAAAGGAAATATTCACCCAGGCCCGTGCCGTAGCAGAGACTTTGGAAGGGAGAATTCGAGACGGAAAGGTGACGAATGATGCTTTTGGTTTAGAAGCGGCCAGCCTCTTGCCCGCCATCGATACTGTACAAATCGTCGCCTGTGGCACCAGTTACCATGCAGGATTGGTAGCACGGTATCGGATGGAATCGGTGGCGGGCGTGCACTGTAGTGTGGAGGTTGCCAGTGAATTTCGGCACAGAAACCCCATCGTGCGAGAGCGCACGCTTTTGGTCACCATCTCGCAGTCGGGTGAGACCGCAGACACCTTAGCGGCGTTGCGGGAGGCGAAGCACTGGGGATATAGGTACACTCTGGCGATCTGCAATGTCGCAGAGAGTTCGCTGACGCGGGACTCGGATCTGGTGTTTATGACCCGAGCGGGTCCTGAAATCGGCGTGGCGTCGACCAAGGCCTTCACCACGCAACTGGTTGCATTGATGCTGTTAGTTATCATCCTGGGGCGGGGCCACGGCTTATCGCCAGAGCGGGAACGAGCGCTGGTGCGACAGCTGGAAACGCTACCCGGTAAGCTGAATGCCGTGCTAGAGCTTGACGCTCAGATTCAGCTCTTATCCGAACAATTCGCTCACAAGCACCATGCCCTCTACCTTGGTCGGGGCGCTCTCTATCCCATCGCCATGGAGGGCGCGTTAAAGCTAAAAGAGATCTCCTATATCCACGCGGAAGCGTATCCTGCTGGTGAACTAAAGCACGGGCCCTTGGCTTTGGTCGACGAAGACATGCCGGTGATCGCCGTGGCGCCGAACAACGAGCTTTTGGAGAAATTAAAATCAAACTTGGAAGAAGTTCGGGCGCGCGGTGGGAAATTGTTCATCTTTGCGGATCCCCGTTCTCGGGTGGAACCGTCAAAGAGCATTAAAGTGTTAGAGGTGGCTGCGGTCGAAAACCTTATAGCGCCTATTATTTACACGGTGCCGCTGCAACTTCTAGCCTACCATGTGGCGGTACTAAAGGGCGCAGATGTAGATCAACCCCGCAACCTTGCGAAGTCGGTCACGGTAGAATAAAAAAGATTAGGGGCACTTCGATAAATTGCTTCCTTGCAATTTACCGAACCGCAAAGCAAAAAGCGTGGTTTTTGCTTTGCTCAATTGTTCAGTTACTTAGAGTGATCGACCCATGCCCTCACGTCCCTGTGAGGGCGGGGCACTCCGGGTTAGTCGAAGTGCCCTTAGCTTAAAAACTCGCGATTAAAGGTCCATCGACGATCACGAACACGGCCTAAAACGACGTCTCAATTCTTGAGTGCCATCGCCGAACTGCAGGTGGGAACCATTGGCTTTTGAAGAGACAATACCTGAGAAGGAACAGCGGCCCCGGATCCTGATCGTGGACGATGACCAGGATACCCTGGCTTTGCTGGCGACTTGGCTCGATAACACTGGGTTTCAAACCGTTTCGGCGAATTCAGGCCCCGCGGCGCTGTCTCAGCTCAGCCTAGTACAGCCCCACCTCGTGATCACGGATCTCGTTATGGAGGGCATGGACGGAATGACGCTAATGGCGGAGATCCATCGGCAGAACCCTCTTAAGCCCGTCATCATGCTGAGCGGTCGGGCGAAGATCCCTGATGCGGTCAAGGCGACACATTTAGGCTCGCTTGCCGTACTCACGAAGCCGATCGACAAGGATGAGCTTATCGAGCAGGTGAAAAAGGCTTTGCATTTGCATATCAGCGACCGGCAGGAGGCTGTTCTTGGCCGCCATATCGTCTATCGCAGCACTGTAATGGGTGAACTTCTCGAGCATGCACGGCTGGTGGCCGATAGCGATATAACGGTGTTTATAAACGGTCACACCGGCACCGGTAAGGAAGCGTTAGCGAAGGCGATCCACGAAGCCAGTCCCCGTAGAGAAAAGCCCTTTATCGGGGTCAATTGTGGTGCGATACCGGAGCAACTGCTGGAGTCTGAATTGTTTGGCCACGAAAAGGGGGCCTTTACCGGGGCTGTGACCCGTCGTGAAGGGCTTTTTCAGGCGGCGGATGGCGGAACCCTGTTCTTGGATGAAATAGGGGATATGCCTTTGAGTTTGCAGGTGAAGTTGTTGCGCGTGCTACAGGACTTTGAAGTCCGGCCGGTGGGGGCGGTGCGAAGCAAGCCGGTGAACGTCAGGATCGTCTCTGCAACGCACAACGATCTTGAGGAAGCCGTGAAGGCAGGGGAATTCCGAGAAGACCTTTATTATCGCTTGCACGTCGTTCCGTTGACGATGCCAAGCCTTGCCGAGCGGCGGGAGGATATACCTCTGTTGCTGGATCATTTTCTGCGAGCGCATGCGCGGCGCAGGGACCTCAAAAGAAAGCATTTTGCGCCGGACGCCATGGAGTATTTGACAGCGGCGCCCTGGCCAGGAAACGTAAGGCAATTGGTCAATGTCGTGGAGCAGTGTGCTGCTCTTAGCAAGGGGCAGATCATCCCCTTGGCTATGGCTAAACGAGCGCTGCGCGATGAACCCGGACAGCTACAGACCCTAAAAGAAGCGACCCATGCCTTAGAAAGAAAATATTTGATCACCGTTTTGCGCTTAGCCAACGGCAATGTGGCAAACGCCGCCCGAATGGCAGGTCGCAATAGAACAGAGCTCTACAAGCTGCTCAGCCACCACCAATTGACGCCTTCGGATTTTCGTACGCTGGATAAAGCCGAGGACTGATCGTGCGATGGGCAAAGAGAGGATCGTTGTTTCAGGCGACCCGGATTTGGCGACGCTGATCCCGTGTTTTTTGGACAACCGGCGCAAAGACGTTTGTGTCATGAGGGAAGCAATGTCTTATGCAGATTATGAGCGTATTCGCATACTGGGCCATAGCATTAAGGGAAGCGGTGGCGGCTATGGGTTTGACACCATCACCGAGTTGGGAGCGCGCATCGAATCTGCTGCAATGATGGGCGACCGGGTTCAAATCATGCAGGCGCTTGAGGCTCTCAACGAATATCTGGAACGGGTGCAAGTGGTCTATGATTGATCGGGAGTGTTTCCGTCGGATAACCGCGCATGTTCATGACGTTAGCCCGACCCTCGAGGGGATTCGCCTATTTCGTGGCCACGACCTTGGGGATAGGATTCTCGGTCATTCTCATTCTTTTAGCATGGTTTAACGCGATAGAAGACGTCAGGCGGACGTTTGGGTTTGAGTCGCAATTTGCCATTGACCGCGTAAATCAGGGAGTAACCACGAGCGAGGACGCGGCGAATGACGTCGCCAACCTGATCGAGTCTTTATCCGGGAGAGATGACCAACAAGGGCCGTTTCGGCGCTTCTCGCGCTCTATTTTGCAGCGTTATCCCTTTATCGTATCGATATCGTATCACCCACGGCTGCACAGTGAACGCGATATGGCGCCGCAAGGGGAGGCGCCAGCGATCGCCAAGCCTTCCCCGTTGCCGATGTTGGCTGTCTACGGATCGCTATTTGGGGATTCGTTTCGCTGCTTGTACACGGTGCAGCGTAGAGCAAGCGCGGGGATATCGGAGGGGTACGATTTGGCTCGCGATGATAGGCTACGGGAGGCTCTTGGCGCAGCGGTCCACGGAGAAGTTGTTCCTACGCCGACACTGGTTCTTGAAGGGAAGAGCCGTGCCTATGTTTTGCTCAAAGCGATTGGTGTGTCCTCCAACATTGCCGCTGCTCCCGCCGATCACAGCGATGAGGTTCGCGGTTTCGTGGTGGTTGCCGTGGACCCCGCAGCGCTGTTTGCGGATCTCTCGTTAAAGCCTGGCTTGACGGTCACCATGGTCAGCGAGTCTGAGGGGGTCCCAGGCCGAAGTCTTGTCTTTTCAAAAAAGGATGTTGAACCGCAGAAGACGCTGGCGGGGTTGTCGGTGTTTCGGCTTGACAAGGAATCTTCGGTCCGATTTCCTCGTTATGCGATGAAGCTAAGCCTGTCAAAGTCGATTCGGCTGGGTGATATCGATTATGGGGTTATGGTGACAGCGATATTTGTCGGCGTGGGTGGCAGTTTGTTGCTTGTTGCCCTGGCTCGCGCTCGGGAAATTCAGGCGAAAGAGCTGGAAGGCCGCAACCGCGAGATCGAACTACAGGTGCAAGGTCAGACCCAGGAACTGGCGCAAGCCCGGGATCAAGCTTTAGAGGCATCGCGAGTTAAATCGGAATTTCTCGCCAGCATGAGTCACGAGATCCGAACCCCGCTTAACGCGATCATTGGCACCGCGGACCTATTGGGCGAAAGCCATATGAGCCCAGATCAGCGCAGTTACGTAGACTTGTTGAAAAAAGCCGGGGAAGCCCTGCTCAGCCTGGTGAATGATATTCTCGACTTATCGAAAATCGAAGCGAACCAAATCGAGCTGGAGGAAGTTGGGTTCAACCTCAAAGAGCTGATCGAGCAAGCGACGGAGATCTATGCGCTTAAGACGGACAAGAAAGGGATAGAACTTGCCTGCCAGGTGGCCCCCAATGTACCCGAATTTGTTAAGGGCGACCCCGCTCGACTGCGGCAGATATTGCTTAACCTCATAGGCAACGCTATCAAGTTTACCGAACGTGGCGAAATCGTGGTGCGGGTTGCTCGTTTTGAGGGGCAGCCGTCCGGTGCACTGCTGTTTTCGGTCTCCGATAGCGGGATCGGGATCCCGCGGGACAAGTACGAGAGCATTTTCCAAAGCTTTACCCAAGTCGACTCTTCCACGACGCGAAAATACGGTGGCACCGGATTGGGACTGGCGATCTCAAAGCGTTTAGTCGGACTGATGGCGGGGCGCATTTGGGTGGACAGTGAAGAAGGGAAAGGAAGCACGTTTAGGTTCACGGCGTGGTTGCCAGACACATCGCCCGCAGCAGGCGCGGCGACTCACGCCGAGGACCTGCGGGTCAAGCACGTACTGGTCGTCGACGACAATGATACCAATCGCATGATCCTGCGGGAGATACTGGAACGACACGACGTGATCGTTAGGGAAGCGGCGGATGGCCTATCCGCGCTCAAAATGCTACGCGCGATCAAGAGCAAAGGCAAAGTGTTCGATTTGGTATTGACCGATTGTCGGATGCCCGGAATAGACGGATTCGAGCTCGCGGAAATGATAAACCGAGAAGGGGGGCATACCAAGATGGTTATCATGCTGACTACTTCCAACTTGTCTCATGACTTGGCGCGTGCCAAGGAATTGGGACTGGGCGGCTATTTAGTCAAGCCAGTGAAATCGCAGGAATTGCTGGACGCGGTATGTGGGACGCTGGCGGAGTTTCCGAGTTCGCAGCCACCCAAGCTAGAGCGTGCGCTACCCGTTTTCCCTCTGATATCCGTGCTTCTGGTGGAGGACAACCCGGATAACCGCCTATTGTTCCATGCGTACTTAAAAGAAACTCCTTATCGGCTGGTTAAAGCGGAGAACGGTGCGGAAGCGCTGGAAAAGTTCAAGCGCGAGAATTTTGGTCTGGTACTAATGGATATCCAGATGCCTGTCATGGATGGTTACTCGGCTACCCGGGCAATTCGATCTTGGGAGCGGGGGGTTGGCCGTGATCTGACTCCAATCATTGCTCTGACCGCGCATGCGGTGGCTGAAGACGTGGAAAAAAGCCTAGCGGCCGGATGCAATGCCCATCTGACGAAACCTATCAAGAGGGCCTTGCTGCTTCAAACCCTAGAGCGTTTTTGCTCCCGCCCCAAAGCGATTCCCTGAATTTAATTTAGCCTGTCTGTGTCGGCCGCGAGCGACAGGCGTCCTATTGTGTGTTCGGCACAATTCTGTAGAGACCAAGAACGGCAGTTCAGCGAAGTGCGTAGGGGGTTGGGGTGTTTCGGGCAGCCCCTCAGTCCTCAGGACAGGCGGTTTTTGGGTTTCTCACAACATGGTCCACGGGCCGCTCATCCTCCGTATCTTATCGTATCGTCTTCCCACCGGTGCAGGCGACAACGTTTAGGCACATGAATTGCGTGGGCCTCAAAATAACCAAAAGACTAGCAATGAGCGGGGAGCACCTGTGTTAGCAAAGGCCCCATGTATAGAGTTTTCGGATATTACCTACCCCGTTCGTTAGTCATCCTCGCTATGGCGGAGATAGCGATCCTGTTGGCTTCCGCGTATGTTGGGGCAGCGTTTCAGCTCTACGACTTCGGAGTCATCCCCAGTGGAGAAGGACCGATATGGATGCGAGCGGTTTTTTTCTGCGCATTGGTGTTAATGGTCATGATGGCCACCGGGCTCTACCAACGCGATCTCAGAGACCGCGGGCACACCGTGGTTCTCAAAATCACCGCGAGCTTTACCCTGGCGTTAATCACCGTGGCGTTGTCGGAAAGCTTCTTCCCTAACGTCGGTTTGGGTGCGGGCGCCTTCATTATCGCGCTGATGTGCTCTGCGGTAGGGATCCTTGCCTGTCGGCTTATCTATTTCCACGACATGGAAACAACGATGCGGCAGCGGGTTCTGGTCTTGGGAGTGGGTAAAAAGGCGCGCTTAATCGAAGGGCTGCGGCGCAAAGCGGATCATCGCGGAGTGGACATCGTGGGATTCGTCGATATTGAATCGGGCCAACGCCTGGTGGCACCTGCTAAGATTGTGCAGGGTTCGTCTATTCAAGAC
>Ga0187892_10005834_pt1 | contig 18904 bp, 15 predicted proteins | sample MA1701073metaG_FD_139345 | JGI IMG/M metagenome (GOLD analysis project Ga0187892, IMG submission 139345) | Bio-ooze microbial communities from a basaltic lava cave in the Kipuka Kanohina Cave System on the Island of Hawaii, USA - MA170107-3 metaG ...
ATGCATATGTCGACGGCCTTCTCGAAAGCCTTGAGGGGCAGTTCTTTCAGCTCGGGATGGTTGTTCCAGACGCCAAGGTGGACGTCAGACATATGGGCAAATTTCATTCCATATGATTGTATCCAACTTTTTAATTGGCATCAGAGTGCTAAGGCTTTAATTCGCATATTGTCTTGTACCACCTTTCCCAGTTTTCCAGGCGCTCGGGCGGTATTTCCATATTAAATTCGAACTTTTCCACCTTCGACAGGCCTTTCCTCTTCATGTCCCTGAGAGCCTCATCTATGGGCTCTGCAAAATAATCCCTGACTATTTCAGGGGAAACCTGGGTCATGCTTTCAAAGTCCCTTACCGTGTAGGTGGCTTGCTTCAGAATCTTGGTATCCCCGTTTACAATGGAACCCTGCTCGACCTCGGCAATCCATTTCAACAGCCGAACATTCATAGAGTCTGCAGGATAAACCACGAGCAAGTCCCCGGAATACCTGTAATCAAGGGCATTTGCCGAAATGCCTAGACGCGCATAAGGATGCTTCGCATCCCTGGATTCTCCCGCTATCACTGGCTGTGGTTCTTCTGTAATACGCAACACCTCTTGCCTGAAAATGAAATAGAGTAAAAGAAAAGAAAATCTTATCCTCCGCTTGTTGCACTTGTCTCATTGGAGACTGAAGAAGTTTCTGCGGAAGTGGCCTCTCCCTGCTCACCTTCTTGGTGCGCTTCTCCAGTTTCGGTCTCGTTCTTCTCTACGGCCGGGCACCCCTCAACTCCAGGTAGAATTTCCTTGCATCCAGGGCGCGGTTCTTCGCCTGGAGCCAATTTTCTCCTGACTAGATGCTCTGCTATCCTGGAACTGGTTCGCTCTCTTGACTCCTCAATCTGCCCCCTCTTTCGCTCAAGGTTCTCCTCGGCCTCGCTTCTGATTCTCCTGAGGGCTTCGGCCTGCTCTTCCCTTCCGGATTCCTCGGCTTCGGCAATCCTGCGCTCTAGGTTATCTAGGATTTTTTCAAGCCTTTCCTGGAACCTGTGCTCAAGGCTGCTCAGCCTTTCCTCGTGCTTCTTGAGCAGCTCTCTGAGGCGGGCTTCATACTTGGCCTTTATCCTCGCTTCGATCTCTGCGTCTGTAAGCTCTTCCTCGTCCTTGATCTCCTCGCTTACATCAGCCGCAGCTTCTACGCGGGCTTTCTTCTCAAGAGACTTGTTTATTGCGCGCTCTATTGCAGCCTTTGCCTGGTCAGGGACCTTTTCCTTCACAAGGGCAAGGACAAGAGCGGACTTGGCAGTGGACTCTTCGGTATCGCGGGCTATCCGCGATACGTCAGATCCCATCTTGACACGCTCCCTTATGCGGACTTCAATCTCGTCCACATTCGTCTCGTGCTCCCTGATGAGTTCCGCTGCCCTGTCATGCTTGCCGCGCTGCGCCATGATGTTGGCTTCTGAGAGGCGCTCCTTGGCGAACTGTATGCGGAGCCTCACCTTTGCGTCTGGGTCAAAGGTGAAAACGTCCTGGAAAAACTCTCCAAGGCGCTTGAACGGATAGCCGACGCCTTCGGGGTCCGTGGACGTATTATACTCCTGCTCGACCACGCTGAGCTCGGTCTCGGTGACGACTTCGTCATCGAAATCCAGCTCTCCCGACTGCTCGCTTACCGTTGCTCCGTTGGTGGAAACTTCCTGGGCAAAACCCGGGACTGCTAGGACAGCTGCCATCATTGCGATGGCGACTATCGAAGCTATTTTCTGGCTTTTCATTGCATTTCACCTTTGGCTATTATACTGTTTCATAAGGATAAGCCTGACGTGAAACAATCTGAAACAGTCGTTTTCAGTAAAAGTGCGAAATTTAAGCATTTCCCTGAAGAGCCGTATTATGAAAAGGATTATTTTCGCTGCCGCTGTGCTGCTGCTTGCAACGGCTGCGCTGGCGCAGGAGATAAGCGTCGAGCAATACAGCATAACTTTCGCAGTTTCCGAGGATTATGTCAGGGAGACGGTTGTACTGGAGCTCAAGGAGCCTGCGGAAAGGATACGCTTCGTCACGAAAGGCGCATATGACATAAATGCGCGCAACTCCTACGGCACTATAGGCTTCAACATAAGGCAGGAAGGCTCTTCCTCTGTGATAGAAGTGTTTCCAAAGAACGACACGCACGTGGAACTGGCGTTCAGCTCCAGAGAATACGTGATAAGAAGCGACAATACTTTCCAGTTCTTCATCGAGCTTGCACTGGGGCTTAATGTAGAAGAGCTGCACGCAGACCTTGTGCTCCCGCAGGGCTACGTTCTCGACAGCCACTATCCTCAGGAAGGCAGCACGATTCGCTCTGACGGGAGAAGCATAATAATATCCTGGGACTTTGCAAGCCCGCAGTCTGTGCCGCTGTTCGCCAGATACAGCACTACGCAGGCTTTTCCTTCCGTGCTAATCGGAGTGATAGCCGTTCTTGCCGCCGTTGCGGCCATAGGCGTGCTCTACTATAGGAAAAGGGCGAAGGGAGAGTTCCTGAAAGGCTTCTTTGAGGATGAAGGCAAGGTGGTAGGCTACATGATGCGGCACAAGACAGCCTACCAGAACAAGATAGAGCAGGAATTCCACTTCAGCAGGCCCAAGATGACGCGGATAGTGTACAAGCTAGAGCAAAGAGGCTGGGTAAGGAAGGAGCGCCGAGGGCGCACCAACAGGCTTACGTGGATAAAAGGAACGCCTGAAGAAAAGAAGACTGTGAAAAAGTTTGAAGATATGCGGAAAAAGCAGAAGCAGAAAGAGACTATAGAAAAGCTGATGGAAAATACAGAGAAAATCTGAGGATTTGCTCAAACTTCGGTTTTCGCTATCATAGAAATGGCTTTTTCTAATCTGGCTTGTAAGTTTCACAATGGACGCTGCTAACACTGTCAAGCATTTGCTCAAGCGCTACCCTTCGTGCAGGCAATACAACATGATATGGGCAAGGAGGAGGGAGCCTCCGTTCAAAGTGCTTATAGGAACCATCATTTCTCAGAGGTCAAGGGATGAGACGACCGAGAAGGTCGCAAGGGCTTTGTTTGGAAAGTACAATACCGCCGAGAAAATTGCAAGGCTTCCTCTCAGGGCGCTTGAGGAAATAGTCAAGCCCTCAGGCCCTTACCACCAGAAAGCGCACAACATCAAGAAGACGTGCGAAGCCCTTGCGGAGAAGTTCGATGGGAAAGTCCCTCGCGATGCGGAAAGCCTGCTTTCCCTGCCGGGAGTCGGGCAGAAGACTGCGGACTGCGTCCTGCTCTACGGCTTCGGGAAAGACGTAATACCCGTCGACACGCACGTCCACAAGCTGGCAAACCTTCTGGGATGGGTCAGGACGAAGAAGCCCGAGCAGACTAAAGTGGAGCTGGAGAAAATATTCAGCGGAAAGGAGAGGAAAGTGGTTAACTGCGTCCTTGTATCGCTGGGGCAGGAGACCCGCTATAACCCGAAAAAGCTCGAAGAAGCTATTGGAAAAGCGGTTCCCGATGTTGCGAGAAAGCACAAGAAATTCCAATTGAGGAGGAAAAGGAAAGACTTCGACAGGTAGCCTATTGCTTTACTGCAACTTCTATCTTCTGCTTTGCCTGCCTCTCATGAAGGGTCCTTCTGACCTCAGACAGAAGCTTTTCCGTGTCGTCAGAAGGATTGTGAATGAGCCAGCGGGATTTCTTCGCGACCTTAAGCAATTCAGGCGTGGGATTGAGGACTACTGGCGTGCCCACCATGTCCAGGAAAGACAGGTCGTGCTGGCTGTCTCCGAATCCCATGGAGCCCTCAAAGCCCAGCTTGTTCTTTGACATCAGCTCCTTGAGAGCGGCGGCTTTCTTTCCCTTTCCTGCGAGGCTCTTCTCAACGCGTCCTGTATAGACGCCATCCTTGGCTTCGAGCTTTGTCGACAACACAAAGTCGAACGGGAATATGTTCTTCATCGCGTCGATGACTACAGTGCCCTTTGTTACAGCTATTGTCTTTGCATAGGACCTGACCAGGTTGAAGAGCCTTCGCGAATACTTGAAAAGCGGTACCCTGCCTTCCTCGACGAAGTCCGCAGCCATCTTCGCTACTTTCTCCACCGGCTGGCCTTTCAGTCCTAGGGCGAACTTTCCTATCGCGGCGTTCGCAGCCTTGTCGTAGTCGAGCTCGCCTTTCTTGTATTGCAGCCAGGCAAGACGTATGGCTTCGCTGCATTCCTTGCTGAAGCTCTCCCTTATGCTGAGGTAGTCGGAGAAGTCGGTTATAAGGAAGCCGTCCACAAGACAGTCGTTGACGTCGAAAATGGCGACACGGTCGCGCTTGAAATATGAAAGGACCTGGCGCCTGAGGTGCTCGGCTATGGCGGGGTTCTTTATCACGACGAAGCGGACTTCGGACTTCGCGTTGTAGACAAGCCTGTAGAACTCCTGATCGTTGACGTCGGACCTGTCCTTGGACTTGTCGAAGCTAATGTCGATGTACTTCTGCAGCTTCTGCGGAAGGTATAGCTGCGTGACGACGTCGCCCAATATCATTATGTCGCACTTCTCCGCGCAGGGTATGCCTGTCTGGACGTAGATGTACTGGTTGCGGTAATAGTCTGCGCACCACTCGTCCAGCGTGCTATTGCCCGACACTATCACGTATGCTTCGGATTGTGCTTTCGTGGCTGTGTTGAGCAGGTTGAGCGAGCGTTCCGAAGCCATAAGCGGAGACTTCAAGTGATGAGCCATTGCGCAGTAAGGCGCCTTGTCGCCTTTCTTCAGCAAATATTCCCACTGCAGGCGCTTCCTGTAGTTCTCTGCCTCGGCAAGCGTCTCGAAAGTGAATGTCTGGGTGTCGCCTTCCTGCTTGAACTCCATGAGTCCAGGAAGGTTCAGGGGCTTCCTGTGCAAGTAATTTCCTTTTATCTGCTCGATTATGCCCGCGAGGTTTTCTATCCAGTCTATCGAAATCATGTAGCCGTTCTTCTCCCTGCGGAGAACGCCCTGGCTAAGAAGCTGCCGCGCAGCCTTGTGGACTGCGTGATAGGTTATGCCGGACCTGTAGTGGCTTATCTTTGAGTGAAGCTGCCTGACGCTGAGGGGCCATTCCTGGCTCAGAGTAAGTATGACAAGGTCCTTGGCGTTCTTCTCGCCGTTCATCTCAACAAGGGGCGTTATCTTCATCTGCCATTACCTTCCAAAAACTTCCCGTATATAGAAAGGACTTTTCCTTTTTCCTTGGCATATTCCTTCATATCCCTGACGCATCGGTCTACGGTCTCCTTGCCATATTCTCCTATAAGCTTCGGGCTTTCGGCTGCGCGCGACCAGTCGCCGCGGTATTCTGATACGGCAGAAAGTACCCTCTTGTATTCCACAGGAAGGCCTGACAGCCATCCAACGCATGCAGGGTCTATCCTTATCGCAGGCCTGCTGTGATCCCTATCAGAAAAGTTATGCAGGGCGATTGATTCCCACCATTCAAGCTCAGGGCGGTTGGGCTTTTCCTCGAAAACGCCGCCCCTCACCTTCAGGGTTCTGATCGGGTAGTAGAAGCCTGTTATCTGGGGTATGAGCTTGGGATTGTTACTGATTGCGCCGTCGTTCTTGGCTGGAGGGGCATCCAGCGTAAGGCTGGATAGCAACATCTTGCCTTCGTCTATTACCTTGCCTTTCTTCTTGCCGCATGCTATCTCCCTGAAGCCCGAGAGCACGCTTGAAACATATTTCTTTACTTCCAAATCTTCCACAAGCTTTCCATTATTCGCTATCATCCCGCGCTGCATGCTTTGCATTTCCTCGAGGACTTCAAGCTTCTCGCCCTCCGGATCGGTCATTACTATGTGCCAAGCCAGATGGAGGGCGTTGTCTATGTCAATCTTCGGGGCTATGAAGGCCCTTCTCTCCCATATGCTAAGCCACACCATTGAGTTCACCAAGAAGAGTCTGCAGCTCCATGTCAAAGGCTTCGCGGAAGTCTGCGGGGTCGATAAGGCTTTCCCGTCCGGTTACCTGCTTCACCAGCGCCGCCTTCGACGCGTTGAACAAGTGAGAGAAACGGGTCTTTGTGACCCATCCGTCCTGGAGCAGGCTGTCACCCAAGCCTATCGTGTATTTCATCTGCACATGGTTTCGCCCCACGTGCTCGTCGAAAGGAATAGTCTTGTCTGCGGTGACTTCCCTCACGAACTTGCCTCCGACGAACCTGCCGCTTTCGTCCACAAGCTGCTCATTGTAGACGCCCGACATCTCGAAAGGAAGACGCTCGTGTATAGCTTCTATCGTCTCCTTCCAGTTGAATGTCACCGGGCAGAATGAAATCTTGTCGGGATTTTTCCTAATCGCACCCATCATGTAGTCCACGCGCGGGTAGAGCATTAGATGAGGCGTCACCTTGCGCTTTATTATGTCAACGGCATCGGCATAAGGCTTCCCGGCCTTCGCTTCGGTCATCATGGGATAGAACTCTTTCGTGGCTGCGCCTATGCTTATCTTGCCCCTCATCATCTTTTTGTAAAGGCCGATGGTCTTGGCTACGTAGGAGTCGTCTATGAAACCCTCCTTTGCATAAGCCCTGACGACCATCATATCCAGGGGCTCGGGATTTATCCTCATGCTGCCCGGCTTGATGTAGCCCTGGACGCACGTATCGTCTATGTCCGCGAAAATCGTTATCTTGGGCTTGTCAGTCTCCATTGGCAAGCACCTCACGGACTTTGAACAGCAGCTTCGCGGTGTCGCCATTGTAGGCAGGCCACCTGTTCTGCTTTGCGACTTTGGCAAGCTTCTCATCGGGATTAAGGACAAACGGCATGTCCACCCTGCTGAGGAAGGAGAGGTCATGGTAGCGGTCCCCGAATCCGAGGGAGCCTTTCAGCGAGCTTCCATTGGACTGCAGCCACTTGACGAAGGCTTTTTCTTTTGAGCCAGGCATGCAGAGGTTGGCAGCGACTTTGCCTGTGAATATACCGCCCGATAGCTCAAGCTTCGTCGATATTATTTCATCAAAAACGAACATTCCGGAAAGGCTGCGTACGAACTCAACGGGGAGCCTTGTGAACGCAATAGCTTTCCTGTAGGAGTGCACAAGAGAATAAAGCTTCTCCGCGTGCGGGTAGATGAACCTGAAGGTATTTTCCTCCACAAACTTTGCTATAGCTTCTTCTATGGAAGCGGCAGCCTTTCCCTTGACAGCCTTCGGGTAAATCTTCATGTAAGCGTCCGCGAACTTGTCGCGCTTGAGCTTTCCCGCCTTGTATTGTCCGCAAAGCTCGGCGAGCTCCTTGCCTTCGCCGGCGTTGAGCAAGCCTTTTGCATTGAGCATCTCCGTGGCTTCAACGGGGAAAGCGGGATCGACGAAAGTCCCGTCGATGTCGAATACCGCCACCTTTTCGTTCCTGAAGTTTGCAATCACCTGGTTCCTTATCTGCTCGGCAATCTCGGGGTTCTTCATCACGACGATCTTGACGTCGCCTTTTGTCAGGTAAATCTGCTTGTAGAAGTCCTGGTGGTTTATCTCGGAGACGTCCTTGACGTTGCTGTAGATGTCGTGGATTCTCTGCCTAACCTGAGGGGGCAGGTAAGCCTGGACTATCGTGTCGCCGAGGACGTTTATCTCGCAGTTCTGGGCTGAAGGCACCCCGGTCTTGACGAAGTGCTTCTGGAGCCTGTAGAAATCGGCGCACCATTCGTCAACAGGAGTCTTTCCGGTGACGACGAGGTAGCAGGTTATGCTGAACTTGCTCGCGACAGACGAGAGGTCGCGCGACTTCTCGGTATAAAGCAAAGGAGTCCTGAAATGCAGGCCCATGCTGACGTAGGGCTGCTTCGCGCCTTTCCTGTTGCCGTACTCCCACTGGAGGCGCTTGCGGTAGCTGTCAGCTTCTGCAAGGTTGTCGAATATGAAGACCTGGGTGTCTCCTTCCTGCTTGAATTCCTTTAGGCCCGGCAAATAGAGGGGCTTGTTGTATAGGTAATTGTTCTTCATCCCTTCAACGAGGCCTGACATCTGCTCTATCCATTCTATAGAAATCAGGTAGCCGTTGCGCTCCTTCTTGAGGACGTTCTGCTTGACGAGCTGCCTTACGGCCTTGTGAACCGCGTGGTAAGTCACGGATGCGCGGCTTTTCTCTATGGCATTGTGTATCTTGCGCACCGTGAGCGGCCATTCCTGGCTTAGAGTAAGTATGATGAGGTCCTTGACGCTGTTATCGTGCCCAAGGCTCACAAGAGGTGATATTTTCATACGAATCACGAGTTGCTCAAGCCAATGATAAACTATGCGGCTTTCGTTAGCTTATGAGACATCCGAAGACTTTTTAACCCTTTGGTCAAATTCGCCAAAAGGGTTTAAGTCCCACAACTCGCCCACTCAAGAATTCGAATTTGGGCGCTTTTGTTTAACTCCTAGGTATAATACCGGCTTAACTGGCTGTATTTACTATCCTGGCAATAAGATATAGAATGGCTGCTGAAACATTTGTCACGGGCGACAGCGCGCAGCTGCACGGTTTTCTAAAGAAATTTGCCATAAACGTCGACAAGGCAAAGCTTGAGCGCACGCTGCCCAGGGTCCAGCGCATCCTAAAATCTCAGAAAAAGCCAAAGCCCGGATATTCCATGAAAACCCTATTGCAAGAGCTCGACAGGGTAATAGACTGGAGGCTTGCCGAGGAGATTGAAGCGACATTCTTCGAGTTCAACAGCCATAACAACTGAGCGGGAGTCCTGGATGCCGAGAAAACCAAAATACGCCAAAACCCAGATTGAAACATGGAAATGCGACAAATGCGAGTTTGTCTGGTACTACAAGACGATGCGATGCCCGCTCTGCGCGTCGATAAAGCTTATCAGGATGAATTGAGCTTCTGCAGGGCCCTCTGCACTTTCTGAATGTTATACTTCGGGTTCACTGCGTCCGAGTCCACAAGAAACCACCCGTTTTCCTGCGCTATGTTCCTCAGCTCAGGCTTGGCGTTGAATAGGAGCGCTATCTTGCAGTAAGTGAATATCTTAATAGGGTCCTTTTCGTAATGCCCTGAGACCAGGCGAAGCATGGAAAAGTCTTGCTCTGTATTGCCCGCCGCGAAAGAGCACTTCCAATCTATCGGGTCCGCTTCAGCATATTTCATCACGATTTCTTCCTTCATTCCTAGCCTAGCCACGTTGACACCAGGCTTCCTGCCAACGTATCTCTTGCCTTCGACAAGGTCAGGCTGGCTTCCGAGAACAACCGCGAAAGGAAAGACGTTCTTGAGCGCTATTCCGAGCTCTTCCGGAAGGCCCGTAACGGCTATAGTCCTCTCATAGTTCTCCCTGACCACGTCGTAAATCTGCCTCGACGTCCTGTAGAGATACCTGCGCATGTCAGTCTCTACGACGAACTTTTCGGTCTCTGCTATAAGGTCGTCCCTGGCTACCTTGTCGAGCCCCTGATAGAAGTCGGTTATGCAGTTCTTGGTCATCTCGTTATAGGTGAGGGCCCCTGCCTTGTAGTTCTCCCTCCATGCAAGCACGCAGCGGTACATGTTCTCGTCAAGGAGCTTCTTGCCGACAAGATGCGCGCCCCAATCGAAGGCTATCTGGCTCTTCACAAGCGTTCCTGTCAGGTCAAACAATGCTGCAGGCTTGGTCGGGATAAGGTTTGTCGTAAGCATCAATGAAGTCGCTTGGGAAATCCTTAAAAAGTTCGCAGAATCGGGCGAATTGCTCAGCCCAAGCACTGCAAGGCTTCGTTAATTTATAGTTTTACTTTAGAAGTAGAGTATGCGAGTGATTGTGGTCGTCGGCGGCATAATTTCCGGCGTCGGAAAAGGCATCGCTGCCGCCTCGATCGCAAGGATACTGCGCGAATACGGCTTCTCAGTGACTTCCGTCAAGATCGACCCTTACATCAACTTTGACGCCGGTACGATGCGACCCACCGAGCACGGCGAGGTCTGGGTAACGGACGATGGCGGGGAGATAGACCAGGACCTTGGAAACTACGAAAGGTTCCTGGGAATACCCATACCGAAAAAGAACAACATAACTACCGGCCAGGTCTACTGGAAAGTCATACGCGACGAGAGGAAAGGGAAGTACCTCGGCCAGACCGTCCAGTTCATCCCGCACATCCCCAATGAGATAAAGCGCAGGGTGAAGGAGGCCGGAAACGGCTACGATTTCGTGATAGTGGAAGTCGGCGGAGTGGTAGGAGACTATGAGAATTCCCCGTTCCTTTTCGCGATGAAGTCGCTTGAGCTGGAGCTCGGGCGCAGCAACATCGCTTACGTCCTGGTCACTTATCTTCCTGTCCCCAGCCACATCAAGGAGATGAAGACGAAGCCGACCCAGCAGGCAATTCATCTAATGTCAGAATCAGGGATATGGCCTGATTTTGTCCTGTGCAGGGCGCACCAGCCCGTCGACGACGTGCGAAAGAAGAAGATAGAGACCTACGCCAACATCGACATAGCACACATAATCTCCGCGCCCGACGTGAAGAGCATCTACGAAGTCCCCCTGAACTTCGAGAAGGACAACATGGGAATAAAGATGCTAAAGCACTTCGGTCTGCAGCCGAGGCATCTTCCTGACTGGAAGCCGTGGAGCAGGACCGTTTCCAGGATACTCAACCCTTCGAAGAGGATAAGGATCGCGATGGTCGGGAAATACGTTTCCGTCGGGGATTTCCAGCTGGCGGACTCGTACATCTCGGTAAATCAGGCCCTCGAGCATGCAGGCGCCAACCTGGACTGCGGTGTCGACATAGCCTGGATTGACTCCACGCGCTTCGAAAAAAGCGCCTCGGAACTGAAGGAGCTAGACCATTTCCACGGCATAATCGTGCCCGGGGGATTCGGCTCAAGCGGCGTTGAGGGAAAAGTAGCCGCGATAAGATACGCGCGTGAAAACGATATCCCTTACCTAGGCCTATGTTTCGGCCTGCAGCTTGCTACGGTCGAATATGCCAGGCATATAGGCCTCGAAAAAGCTAATTCCACCGAAATCGACCCATACTCACCCAACCCCGTAATAGACATGCAACCTGCACAGAGGGCGATAATGGAGAAAAGCAAGTATGGGGGTAGCATGCGCCTCGGCGCATATGCTGCGGACGTGATTCCGGGCTCAAGGATAGAAAGAATTTACAAGAAATCCGGCAGGATGGACAAGGATATGGAGCAGATAGAGCATCTCAAGAAGGACCCGAAGCAGGCCTTTAGGATTGGCACGCTCAATGGACCTTCAGTGCTTGAGAGGCACAGGCACCGCTACGAAGTGAACCCAAAGTTCATAGAGCAGCTTTCCAAGCAGGGCCTTGTATTCTCAGGATGGCACACGCGCTTCGACGGGACGAAGCTCATGGAGTTCATTGAGCTCCCGAAGCACCCATGCTTCATCGCGACGCAGGCGCATCCGGAATTCAAGAGCAGGCTCCACGACCCTTCCCCGATGTTCAATGAGTTCGTCAGAGCTTCCAGTGAGCAGTAAGAAAAGAAAATATTAACAGAAAAATAGGAAAAAATTCTCAAAGTTGTTTTGCGATAGGGCGAAAGGACTTACTCTTCGTCCTCGTCTTCGTCTTCGCCCCAACCGCCTTCGTCGTCATCGTCGTCGTAATAGTTCATTCGCATTTCGACACCTTTGTAGCCAATAAGTGTCAACATATTTAAAGATAGGTTTCCCACCGGACATGCAAAAATCGCGAAATTAACGCTGTTCCCAGCCTTTCCCACACTGTTTCCAGTTGTCACTCAGCAGAAATTACTCCTCTGAAATATATATCCCTAGAAATAGTTTTAGGAAATATACTTATAACAATATATATCAGCCAATCTTGGGCTTGTGAAAGAACTGACGCTGATTGATAATGAATATAAACAGTCCAATCCAGTAAATGGAAGGGTAAGTGGTTAGTTTATTGGTCAGAACATGCAATCTCGCCGTCATAATGCTATCTACAGGCGAGGTCTCGCATAGCATAGTAACAATTTGGGGTGTGTGTATGAAGAAAAGAGGACTGAGGGCAGTCCGCGGTATCCGCGGCGCCAGGGGAATAAAGCACTGCGGAAAGTGCAAGGAAGGAAGGCTGATCGAGCTCAAGCCTCGCGGCCTGGTCTTCTGCGGCTTCTGCGGCTCTGAGTTCAGGATCTGATTTTTCTTTTCCAGCCATGTAGAAAAACTGATTCAAATAGGGGTTCGAATCCTCAGAGCGCCTTGACCGGGATTGCTGCAAAGAAGCGAAGCTTCTTTGAGCCCCCGATGAGCTTCGCTCAATCGAGGGCGAACCCGAGGGTTCGAATCTTGAAGCGCCTTGACCGGGATTCGAACCCGGGTCGGGACCGTGACAGGGTCCAATGCTAGACCGCTACACCATCAAGGCATTGTTAATTCTTCAACAATTGCTACTCGAATACTTAAAAGCTATACGGCAGATATGAACTTTCACAGGGCTCGTAGCTCAGCCTGGTAGAGCATCGGCCTTTTAGCGCAAGCTGAAAGATCTGACCGCGAAAGCGGGTTGACGAAAGAAAGCCGACAGTCGCGGGTTCGAATCCCGTCGGGCCCATTTTCAATCCTTAAATATATTACCTTCTGAGTTATGTTCGGTTGGCGACCAAAGCGGAGAGGGTAGACCCGTTCCCATTCCGAACACGGAAGTGAATCTCTCCTGCGGTGTGGTCGGTACTGCTGCACAAGCGGGAAAGCCACAACGTTGCCAACCATTATAATTTGCTAATAGCTCACTTGCGCTATAGAAGGCGGTCGTTAAAATATGGCAGAAAAGAAAGAGAAGGCTGCAAAGGCCGAAGGTTCCGAGGAGTTCGACATATTCCAGTCGAACCTTGTCCCAAAGCATGAGATCATAGCAGAGGACGAGAGAAGGGACCTTCTGGCAAAAATGAAGATAGACGAAAGGCAGCTCCCGAAAATAAAGGGCAATGACCCGGCCATCAAGAGGCTGGGCGGCAAGAAAGGCGACATAGTAAGGGTATCCAGGAAGTCGCCAACTGCAGGAGAATACCTCTACTACAGGCTTGTAGCTTGATTTCTTAACTAAAAGGTCAATAGAGCGGCTTTTGCAAGGTATTTATATTTTGGTATCAGTATCTTGGAATCCTCCTGCGTGCGTCGGGTGGATTTGCCGAGACTTTGCACATCTTACAGGTGTGTATAGGTCTCTTTCCGTGGGTCTGTAATGAAGGAGCTAATCAAATCTTTCATTGATTCTGTAGGTCTGGTCGAGCACCAGCTTACTTCGTTCAACGAGTTCATAAATTTCCGGCTGCAGAAAATCATCGACGAAATCGGCGAAATCGCCCTTGAAGTCCCCGAGATTGCAGAATTCAAGATAAAGCTCAGCAAGGTCCGCATCCCCAAGCCTTCGATTAAGGAGGCGGACGGTGCCGTGAGGCTCATCACGCCGCAGGAAGCGCGCATCAGGGACCTGACTTATTCTTCCCCGATTTTCGTCGAAATGATTCCTATTATAAATGGCGTCGAGCAGGAACCCCAGGAGGTCCAGCTTGGCGAGATGCCCATCATGGTGAAGTCGAAGCTGTGCACGCTGCACGGCATGAGCCGCGAGGAACTCATAGAAAATTCCGAGGACCCCGACGACCCCGGCGGCTATTTCATCGTCAACGGCACGGAAAGGGTAATAGTCCTTGTCGAGGAAGTGCTCCCAAACAGGCCTATTATCGAAACCAAGAACGAGTCCGTCACGGCGAGGATAAACAGCGAGGTTGCAAGCTTCGTGCAGAAGCACCTGCTCGAAAGGAAGGACAGCATAATAACGATCTCATTCGCGAACCTGAAGAAGCTGCCCGTTGTAGTGCTGCTCAGGGCGCTCGGGATGGAGACCGACGAGGACGTAATCAATTCCATTTCCAAGAAGAAGCGCGAGATTGAGGACATATTCTTCAACATAACAGAGTTTGATGTCCGCACGAAAGAGGAGGCGTTCGACTTCATAGGGAAGAAGCTCAAGATACCGCAGAAGGAATACAGGGACCAGAGGGTCAACGACATCCTCGATAAGTATCTTCTTCCGCACCTCGGCCAGAACTCCAAGGCGCGTATGGAAAAGGCGCAATACCTTTCGAAAGTCATGAGGAAGATGCTCCGCATGGCGCTTGAAGGGCTCGAGGAGCAGGACATAGACCATTATACTTACAAGCGCATCAGGCTCGTCGGAGACTTCATGGAAGTGCTCTTCAGGTCGCTGCTGCTCGGCAAGTACGGGCTGGTGTCCAGGATAGTCTACTCATACCAGAAGCTCGTCAGAAGGGGCAAGATGCCCGCGATAAAGTCCATAGTCGAGAGCGACTACCTCACCAAGAGGATAATCTCGCACATGGCGACGGGCCAGTGGGTCGGCGGGCGCACAGGAATCTGCCAGCGCCTCGAAAGGACCAACATGATACGTACCCTGGCTCATTTGCGAAACGTGATTTCCCCGCTCAGTTCAAGCCAGGAGCATTTCAAGGCGCGAGCGCTGCACCCGACTCAGTGGGGACGCCTGTGCTGCGAGGAAACTCCCGAAGGAGTGAATATAGGCCTCAGAAAATACCTCGCCCTCATGGCCGTTCTGTCCGAGACCGCAAGCGAGAAGGACATTGAGCTCATACTCAGCCTTGTCGGCAAGGAAGCGGAAGGAGAATACGTCATTTTCCTTGACGGGCGATTCGTAACGAATACCAACTCGCCTGAGAAAATAGTGCAGAAGATACGCGAAAAGAGGAGGGCAGGTCTCCTGGACTCCCACATTTCCGTAGGCTTCGACTCGACCTTCCAGGAAGTCAACATCAACACTGACCCCGGGAGGCTGATGAGACCCCTCATAATCGCGGAGAACGGAAAGCCCCGCCTCAAGGACACGCACACAGAAAAGATAAACAGCGGCGAGATGAGATGGGACGACCTCCTCAAGGAAGGAGTCATCGAATACCTCGATGCGGAAGAGGAGAATTATTCACAGACTGCCTTAGACAAGGAGAAGCTTTCTAACTCTGCCACGCACATGGAGATAACTCCCATCGTGATACTCGGCCTGAGCGCCTCGCTGGTGCCGTTCGCGCCGCACAACAGAGGAGACCGAGTAAACTTCGGGGCAAAGATGTCCGGCCAGTCGCTCGGCATATACGCGAAGAACTTCTTCGCGAGGACGGACACAAAGTCGGACGTGCTTGTCTATCCGCAGCAGCCGCTTGTGGGAACCGTGACGGGCGAGGACATCGGGCTGCTGCAGGGGCAGAACATAGTAATCGCAATCATGTCCTTCCGCGGCTACAACATGGAAGACGCAATCATATTCAACAAAGCCTCGCTGGAAAGGGGCTTCGGACGCTCGATAGCGTTCCGCTCCTACGTCACCGAGGAAAAGAGATACTTCGGAATCGAGAGGGACGAGATAAGAATCCCCGACAAGTCCGTGCAGGGCTACAGGACGGAAGAAGCATACTCCAACCTTGACAAGGACGGCATAATCAACCGCGAGACCCCGGTCAATGCGGGAAGCGTCATAGTAGGAAGAGTTTCTCCGCTAAGGTTCTTCGGCGCTGCGGAATCATTCATGGTAGGCGCAGAGTCACGCCGCGAGACTTCCGAGACCATCCGCTACGGCGAGGAAGGAATAGTCGACAACATACTCATCACGGAGACTTCGTCCGGTGACAGGCTAATCAAGGTAATAGTCCGCGCCGAAAGAGTACCTGAACTTGGAGACAAGTTCGCATCAAGGCACGGACAGAAGGGCGTCGTGGGAATGATAGTGCCCGAAGAGGACATGCCATTCACTCCTTACGGTCTAGTGCCCGACGTCATAGTCAACACGCACGCCATACCCTCACGTATGACCCTTGGCCAGCTGCTCGAGATAATCGCAGGAAAGAAGGGCGCACTCAAGGGAAACAGGATAGACGCAACGCCTTTCACCACGGAAGAAAGCGAGGAGAAGATTCGAAAAGAGCTTTCGCAGCTCGGCTTCAGGGACGACGGAAAGGAAACCTTGTACGACGGAATGACAGGCAAGCTCCTCGAGGGAAGGATACTCGTGGGACCTTGCTACTTCCAGAAGCTGCACCACATGGTCGCGAACAAGATACACGCGCGTGCAAGGGGTCCCGTCACGCTGCTCACCAAGCAGCCGACCGCAGGAAGAAGCAAGCAGGGCGGACTCAGGCTGGGAGAAATGGAAAAGGACTGCCTGATAGCCCACGGAGCGTCTATGCTGCTCAAGGAAAGGTTCGGCTCGGACCGCGCGAAAATCCCCGTGTGCACCAAGTGCGGGCTCATCGCAGTGGACGACAAACTCAAAGGAAAGACGTTCTGCCCGGTGTGCGTAAAGTCGAACGTAGTCACGGTAGAAATCAGCTACGCCTTCAAGCTCATGCTTGACGAGCTCAAGGCGATGGGCGTGTACCCGAAGATAATCGCAGAGTGATATTATGGTTTTGAAGGGAATTGAATTTGGATTTTTGTCGCCGAAGTTCATCAAGGAAATGTCGGCGGTGAAGATAGAGCACCCCGAGCTCTACGACCCCGACGGCTTTCCGATAGACGGCGGGCTCGCAGACCTGAGGCTTGGAGTAGTGGATCCGGGACTGCGATGCAAGACCTGCGGAAACGGCGTGGGCGCATGCCTCGGCCACTTCGGCTTCCTCGAGCTCACGAAGCCCGTCATCAACCCGCTGTTCGGCAAGAAAATCTACATGACGCTAAAGGCTATCTGCACGAAATGCCACAGGCCGCTCGCGACAATGGAAGACCTCGCGAAGATGAAGCACCCGCTCAACGAGCTGCAGAAGAAGCGCGCGAAGTCCTGCCCGTGGTGCAAGGAGAAGCAGAAGGAAATCAGCTTCAGCAAGCCCACGTCCTTCAAGGAAGGGCGCGAAGACCTTACGGCGGAGCAGGTCCGGCAGAGGCTCGAGAAGATGACCGACGAGGACATCGCTGCGCTGAAGATGGCTGGCAGGCCCGAATGGCTCGTGCTCACGATACTTCCGGTGCCTCCTGTCACAATGAGGCCTTCAATCACGCTGGAGACGGGCGAGCGTTCGGAAGATGACCTGACGCACAAGCTCGTGGACGTCGTAAGGATAAACGAGCGGCTGAAGAAGAACCTCGAGCTCGGCGCTCCCGACTTTATCATTGCAGACATATGGGAGCTTTTGCAGTATCACGTATCCACTTACATGGACAATGAGATATCCACGCTGCCTCCGGCGAGGCACCGCTCCGGACGCGCCCTCCGCACGCTCGTGCAGAGGCTCAGCAAGAAGGACGGAAGATTCAGGGGCAACCTGAGCGGAAAGAGGGTAAACTTCTCCGCAAGAACCGTGGTTTCTCCAGATCCGCAGATCTCGCTCAGCGAAGTCGGAGTGCCGATGGAGATAGCCAGGGAGCTCACTACGCCCGTCCGTGCAGGAAAGAACAACCTGAAGGAGCTGAAAGAATACATCAAGAACGGCCCCGGAAACTATCCAGGCGCCAATTATGTCATAAGATCTGATGGAATACGCAAGAAAATTACAGAGGAAAACAAGAAGGATATTGCCGAGGAAGTGGACGCAGGCTTCACAGTAGAAAGGCACCTGCGCGACGGCGATATCGTCCTGTTCAACCGACAGCCTTCTCTGCACAGGATGTCCATGATGGCGCACAAGGTGCGCGTGATGCCCTACAGGACTTTCAGGCTCAACCTCGTGGTCACAGTGCCGTACAATGCAGACTTCGACGGCGACGAAATGAACCTTCACGTGCCGCAGTCCGAGGAGGCACAGGTCGAAGCGGAGATGCTCACGTCCGTCGACAGCAACATCCGCTCGCCCCGTTACGGCTTGCCCATCGTGGTGTGCAAGCACGACCACATTACAGGCGGATACCTTCTCACGCGCAAGGGCAATGAATACTCAAAGAAGGATGCGGCAGAGCTGCTCCTTGCAATAGGAATGGAAGACAAGATACCGGAGCTTCCGGAGACCATCAAGGGCAAGGACCTGTTCTCGCTCCTGCTTCCGAAAGAGCTCAACATAACTTACAAGTCCGCCGCAGCCGGATGCAAGTGCAAGCTAGGCGATGCGGAGAACTGCGAGCATGACGGCTGGACAATCATACGCGACGGCAAGCTACTCAAGGGCACTATTGACGAAAACTCGCTCGGCGAGAAAAAGGGCAAGCTAATCAATGCGCTGGAGCACCTCTCGAAGAAGGTCGCGAAGGACTTCATAGACAGGATGTCCAAGCTTGCGCTTGAAGTGGTCACTCGCTACGGATTCAGCATATCCGTCGCAGACGAAGACCTGTCCTCGTCCGCCAGGAAGAAAGTGCAGGCAATAGTCGACGAGCTTGACGACAAGGCGAAGAAGCTGATAAGGGACTTCCATGCCAACAAGCTCGAGAAGCTGCCCGGCCTGACGCCGCGCGACGTCCTCGAGAACAGCATAACCAGGATGGCTGGAGAGATGGCGAAGAGGGCGGCTGACATTGTGAAGGAGGACCTTCCGCTGAACACAGCAGTGATAATGGCGCGAACCGGCGCAAGAGGCTCATACGTAAACCTCACGCAAATGACTTCGTTCGTGGGGCAGGAATCGCTCGAAGGCCAGCGAATACACCGCGGCTACACGGGAAGGACGCTTTCGCACTTCGCCGTCGGAGACCTCGGCCTGAAGGCGCGCGGCTTCGTCAACCACAGCTACAAGGACGGGCTGGACCCGTTCGACCTGTTCTTCGACGCAATGAACAGCCGCGAGAACCTCATGGACAAGTCACTGCACACGAGGCACTCAGGCTACATGGAGCGAAGGCTCGTGAACGCGATGCAGGACCTGCGCGTGGAGTATGACATGACAGTGCGCGACAGCCGCGACCACATAATCCAGTTCATAGCGGGCGAGGACGGCATAGACCCCGCCAAGTCCGACAACGGCAAGGTCCCGCTCCCGATGATAGG
>Ga0187892_10005836_pt1 | contig 18901 bp, 22 predicted proteins | sample MA1701073metaG_FD_139345 | JGI IMG/M metagenome (GOLD analysis project Ga0187892, IMG submission 139345) | Bio-ooze microbial communities from a basaltic lava cave in the Kipuka Kanohina Cave System on the Island of Hawaii, USA - MA170107-3 metaG ...
GAGCTCCCGCGCGGCGGCGGGAGGCACGCCGCGCTTCGAGGCCTCGCCCGAGACGTTGACCTGGATCAGGACGTTGAGCGGCGCGAGGCGCTGCGGGCGCTGCTCGGCCAGGCGCCGCGCGGTCTTCTCGGCGGCGAGCGTGTGCACCCAGTCGAAAGCCTCGGCCACCGGGCGCGTCTTGTTGCTCTGCAGCGGGCCGATGAGGTGCCACTGGATCTGCGCGCGCAGGTCGGCCAGGGCTTCGACCTTGCCGATGGCCTCCTGCACGTAGTTCTCGCCGAAGGCGCGCTGCCCCGCCTCGAGCGCCGCGCGCAGGCGCGCCGCGGGATGGGTCTTGGAGACCGCGAGCAGGCGCACGCTCGCGGGGTCGCGCCCCGCGGCCTCGGCCGCGCGCGCGATGCGCCCGCGCACGTCTTGCAAGTTGTCACCGATTGACCGCATACTTTGCCTGTCCACCCCCCGGGGAGATTGTAATGGATCTCACTGAATTGCTTGCCTTTGTGGTCAAGAACAAGGCCTCCGACCTGCACCTGTCCTCGGGGCTGCCGCCCATGATCCGGGTGCACGGCGACGTGCGCCGCATCAACGTCCCGGCGATGGAGCACAAGGACGTGCACGGCATGATCTACGACATCATGAACGACGGGCAGAGGAAGTTCTACGAGGAGAACCTCGAGTGCGACTTCTCGTTCGCGGTGCCGAACCTGGCGCGCTTCCGCGTCAACGCGTTCGTGCAGAACCGCGGCGCCGCCGCGGTGATGCGGACCATCCCGTCGAAGATCCTGTCGCTCGAGGAGCTGAAGTGCCCGAAGATCTTCGCCGAGATCGCCGACCAGCCGCGCGGCATCGTGCTGGTCACCGGGCCGACCGGCTCGGGCAAGAGCACCACGCTGGCCGGCATGGTCAACCACATCAACGAGAACGAGCAGGGCCACATCCTCACCATCGAGGACCCGATCGAGTTCGTGCACGAGTCGAAGAAGTGCCTGATCAACCAGCGCGAGGTCGGGCCGCACACGCTGTCGTTCTCCAACGCGCTGAGGAGCGCGCTGCGCGAGGACCCGGACGTGATCCTGGTGGGCGAGATGCGCGACCTCGAGACCATCCGCCTCGCGCTCTCCGGCGCCGAGACCGGCCACCTGGTGTTCGGCACGCTGCACACCAGCAGTGCCGCGAAGACCATCGACCGGATCGTCGACGTGTTCCCGGCGGCGGAGAAGGAGATGGTGCGCGCCATGCTCTCTGAATCCATCCGCGCGGTCATCTCGCAAACCCTGCTCAAGACCAAGGACGGGTCGGGGCGCTGCGCGGCGCACGAGATCATGATCGGCACGCCCGCGATCCGCAATCTGATCCGCGAGAACAAGATCGCGCAGATGTATTCGGCGATCCAGACCGGGCGCCAGATCGGCATGCAGACCCTCGACCAGAACCTGCAGGAGCTGGTCCAGCGCAATCTCATTTCTTCGGCCGAAGCGCGGGGCAAGGCCGCCAACAAGGACACTTTCGCGGGGTAACTCATGGAACGCGAACAAGCGACGAAATTCATCTACGATCTGCTGCGCGCGCTGGTCGCGAAGAAGGGCTCGGACCTCTTCATCACCGCCGGCTTCCCGCCGGCGATGAAGATCGACGGCAAGATGACCCCGGTGTCGCAGCAGGCGCTCACCGGCCAGCACACCGCGATGCTGGTGCGCGCGGTGATGAACGACAAGCAGGCCGCCGAGTTCGAGGCGAAGAAGGAGTGCAACTTCGCCATCAACCCGGCGGGCATCGGCCGCTTCCGCGTCAACTGCTTCGTGCAGATGGCGCAGGTCGGAATGGTGCTGCGGGTGATTACCACGACGATCCCGGCGTTCGACGACCTGAAGCTGCCGCCGGTGCTGAAGGACGTGGCGATGACCAAGCGCGGCCTGGTGATCTTCGTCGGCGGCACCGGTTCGGGCAAGTCGACCTCGCTCGCGGCGATGATCGGCTACCGCAACGAAAATTCCCATGGCCACATCATCACCATCGAGGACCCGGTCGAGTACGTGCACCCGCACAAGAACTGCCTGATCACCCAGCGCGAGGTCGGCGTCGACACCGACTCGTGGGAGGCGGCGCTCAAGAACACCCTGCGCCAGGCGCCCGACGTGATCCTGATCGGCGAGATCCGCGAGCGCGAGGTGATGGAGCACGCCGTGGCCTTCGCCGAGACCGGCCACCTGGCGCTTGGCACGCTGCACGCCAACAACTCCAACCAGGCGATGGACCGGATCATCAACTTCTTCCCGGAAGAGCGCCGCCAGCAGCTCCTGATGGACCTCTCGCTCAACCTCAAGGCGGTGATCTCGCAGCGCCTGATCCCGCTGCGCGAAGGCAAGGGCCGCGCCGCGGCGGTGGAAGTGCTGCTCAACTCGCCCCTGATCTCCGACCTGATCTTCAAGGGCGAGATCCACGAGATCAAGGAGATCATGAAGAAATCGAGGGAGCTGGGCATGCAGACCTTCGACCAGGCGCTGTTCGACCTCTACGAGGCCGGGCGCATCAGCTACGAGGACGCGCTGCGCTTCGCCGACTCGACCAACGAGGTGCGGCTCAACATCAAGCTGCACGGCAAGGAAGCGAAGGACAAGGACATCACCAAGGGCATCGAGCACCTCGACATCGTGTGACCTCGCCGCGGCGCGGGCGCGGCGAGCGGGGTTTTCAGGGGGGAGACCATGGTCGTGCCGCGCGTCACGCTGATCTGCATGCTCGCGGCGCTCCTCCCGTCGCCTTCCACGCACGCGCAATCCAAAGCCGTTGCCCGCATCGGCGTACTGACGCTCGGCGTGTCGCCTTCCTCGCCGTTCACGGAGGCGTTCCGCCAGGGCCTGCGTGCGCACGGCCACGTCGAAGGCCGCGGCGTGGCGTTCGAGTACCGCTTCGCCGAAGGCAAGATCGACGCGCTGCCGGGGCTCGCAGCCGAGCTCGTGAAGGCCAAGGTGGACGTCATCCTGACCGAGAGCACCGCCGCCGCGGTTGCGGCAAAGCGCGCGACCGACACGGTCCCGATCGTGATGGCGGCGACCGCGCTCGACCCGGTCAAGGCCGGCCTCGCGGAGAGCCTGAACCGCCCCGGCAGCAACGTCACCGGCCTGCTTCTCTTCGGCCCGCAGCTCGACATGAAGCGTCTGCAGATCCTCAGGGATACGATGCCGGAGCGAAAAACGGTTGCGGCGCTCGTTAACGCCGCGAGCCCCAACGCGCCGGAGCGCATCGCGGCAACCACCGCCGCGGCGCGCACCCTCGGCCTGCAGCTGCACTTCGTCGAAGTGCGCGGCCCGGCGGACCTCGATGCGGCCTTCAGGGCGGCGGAGAAGCTTAAGCCCGGGGCCTTCATCACCATCTCCGACGGCATGCTGCTCGGCCAGCGCAGCCGCATCGTCGAGTTCGTCGCGAAGAGCCGGCTGCCCGGCATCTTCCCCGAGCGGCAGTTCGCCGACGCCGGCGGTCTGATGGCCTACGGCGTGAACATCGAAGCGAACTTCCGGCGCGCGGCGGCCTTCGTGGACAGGATCCTCAAGGGGGCGAAGCCGGCCGACCTGCCGATCGAGGAACCGGCGAAGATCGACTTCGTCGTCAACCTGAAGACCGCCCAGGCGCTCGGCGTGAGCGTGCCCCCGAGCATCCTCGTCGGTGCGGACGAGGTCATTCGATGAAAAGGCGCCAGTCGATCGCTGCTTTCGTCGCCTCGTCGTCAACCTGAAGACCGCCGAGCGCATCGGCGTGAAGATTCCGCAATCGGTGCTGACCAGAGCAAATATCGTCGTCAAGTAATCGCCGGCATCAAGCTGCGGTAAGAAATTCCACGCTTTTGCCCCCGATCCGGACTTCGATGGGAGCCGGGGCGGGCGGCGGTTTGTCCTTCTTCTTCGGCCAGCGCTTGTCGTCGATGTGCACCTGGAAGCCGGTCCATTCGAGCGTCAGACGCTTGCCGCGGTGCGAGGGGAGCACGGCGAGGCGCTCGCGGTTGTCCTGCCATTTGGAAAGGTACTCGACGAGGCGCTCGCGCTCGGCTTCGCTCACCAGCACGACATCGAAGGTGCCGTCCCCGGGCTTGCTTTCCGGGGCAAGGAACAGGTTCGGGCCCACGTAGAGGATGTTCAGCGCCTCGAGCAGCAGGTAGCTTCCGGAGATGTCCCGGCCGTCGAGGCTCGCTTTCAGCGCGATCGCCTCGCAGGTCTTGACGCGCTGCCTCAGCATGCGCAGCGCACGGGCGACCCGGTCGCCGGCGCGGTCGGATTTTGCCGCCTTCTTCTTCGCCTTGCCGTGCGCGAGCAGCGTCGCGAACAGGCCGACCCCGACTCCCTCGAGGAACTGCCGCTTGCCCCAGGGCCCTTCGGCGACACCGACGTCCAGCTTGACGCGCCGCGGGTTGCGCCAGCCGCGCACGATCTCCTCGAGGGAAACATCGGCGACGCCCAGGGTGCGAGCGATGTTGTTAGCGGTCCCTAAAGGCAGCGGCGCCACGGGAATGCCGCGCCCCACCATGCGCCGCGCGACACGGCTCACCGTGCCGTCGCCGCCGGCGACCGCAATCAGCTCGGCGGGCGCCGCCAGGGCTTCGTCCCAGTCGTCGTCCTTCGACGACTGGTAGCGCACTTCGTGACCGGCACCGCGCAGCAGCTTCACCAAGGCCGTTCTGGCATCGCGTTCGCCCTGCTTTCCGGCTTTCGGGTTATGGATCAGCGTGACGCGCACGCTACTTGCTCGGTCGTCTCATGTGCGCATCCTCATCACCAACGACGACGGCGTCTATAGCCCGGGCATCGCTGCCTTGGCGCAGGTGGCTTCCCGATTCGGCGAGGTGCGGATCGTCGCCCCCGACGTCGAGATGTCCTCGGCGAGCCATTCCATCACCGCCTCGCGCCCCGTCACCTACAAGCGCACCCCGCTCCCCGGGCTCGAGGCGTATCGCGTGAACGGCACCCCCGGCGATTGCGTGATGCTCGGCACCACCCTCTGGGACAAGGTCGAGGTGGTGCTCTCCGGCATCAACATCGGCACCAACCTCGGCAACGCGGTGTGGCATTCCGGCACGCTCGCCGGCGCCAAGCAGGCGGCGCTCCTCGGCCTGCGCGGCATCGCCTTCAGCGCGCCGGCCACCGACCGCGAGCAGCCGAGCTTCGAGCTGCTGAAGCCGTGGGTGGCGACCGTGCTCGAGGCGCTGCTCGAAGCGCCGGACATGCCGCTCGCCAACGTCAACTTCCCGGCGAAGCCGCCGCGGGGCACGCTCTGGACCCGCCAGTCCATGCGGCACTACGACGGCAAGGTCGTCCCCGCCAAGGACCCGATGGGCCGCACCCACTACTGGTTCACCGTGGTGCCGGTCGAAGCCACCGAGGAGGGCACCGACCGCTGGGCGATCGAGCAGCAGTACGTCTCGATCACGCCGCTGCGCCTTGACCTCACCGACCACGAGAAGCTCGCGGAAGCCCGCAAAGTCGAATCCTGGAAGAAGCTCAAGTTCGCCTGACGGGACGCCCCGAGACGATCTTGAACTCGTACAGCCGGCATTCCAGCGCGCCGTTCCAGAGCGGCGTGCGGCGCGAGGGCTCGAGGCGGATGAGCTTGGGCAGCCTCAGGTCGGCGGTAAACAGGTAGCAGCGCCACCCGGGAAAGCGCTTTTTCAGGGCATCCCCCAGCTTCGGGTAGAAGCGCGCAAGCTCGTCGGCGCTCCCCATGCGCTCGCCGTAGGGCGGGTTGGCGATCATCACCCCCCTCGCCGCCGGCGCCGCGCGCTCGAGCACGTCAGCCTGCTCGAGCTTCACCCAGCGCTCGACTCCCGCCGCGGCGAGGTTGCGCCTCGCGTCGTCGAGCGCCCGCGGATCGTTGTCGCTGCCGAAGAGCTGCAGGCTTTTTTCGGGAGTGGCAATCGCCTCGTCGCGGATCCGCTCCCACAGCTTCGAATCGAAACCAAGCAATTTCTCGAAGCCAAAACTTCGTTTCGCGCCGGGAGCGCGGCCGCGCGCCATCGCCGCCGCCTCCACGAGGAGCGTCGCGCCGCCGCACATCGGGTCGAGCAGCGGCTCGCCGGGCTGCCAGCCGCTGAGCATCACGATTCCCGCCGCGAGGTTCTCGCGCAGCGGCGCCTCGCCCTGCCCGGCGCGCCAGCCGCGCTTGAAGAGCGGCTCGCCCGAGGTGTCCAGGTAGAGCGTCCCCCTGTCCTTTTCCAGGAAGGCATGGACGCGGACGTCCGGCGCGGCGCGCTCGACGTCGGGGCGCTTGCCCACGGCATCGCGAAACCGGTCGCACACCGCGTCCTTGATGCGCAGGGTGGCGAATTCCAGGCTCCTGAGCGGGCTCTTCTGCGCCGTGACGTTGACGCGGATCGTCCGCTCGGCCGGGAAGAGCTTCGGCCAATCCAGCACGCGGGTCTTTTCGTAGACGTCCGCCTCGTTGCGGTACTCGAAATCACCCACCTGCCACAGAACGCGGGAGGCGATGCGCGACCAGAGGTTTGCCCGGTAGCAGGTTTCCCAGGTGCCGCGGAATGAAACGCCGCCCGGGACGGCGACCGGGTCCATTCCCCCCAGCGAGGAGATTTCCTGGAGCAGAAGCGATTCGAGCCCCCGCGGCGCGGTGGCGAAGAAGGCGCTAGAAGGGCTTGAAGACAACGACGAGCACCGTCGCGACGAGCACCAGCGCGGGGACTTCGTTGAACCAGCGCAGCCAGGTGGCGCTCTTTCTGTTGTGCTCCTCGGCGAAAGCGCGCATCAGCCGCCAGCACCAGAGGTGATAGCCGGCGAGGAGCGCCGCGAGCGCGATCTTCGCGTGCACCCAGCCGGTGGCGGGCCGGAACCAGCCGAGCCAGAGCCACGCGCCGAGGGCGAGGGTCAGCACCGCGCTCGGGGTCATGATCCCCCAGAAGAGCCTGCGCTCCATCAGCTTGAAGCGCTCGAGCGAGATCCGGTCCTCGGCCGCGGCGTGGTAGACGAAAAGCCGCGGCAGGTAGAACAGGCCCGCGAACCAGGTCACCATGAAGATGATGTGCAGCGACTTTACCCAGAGCATCGGCTAGGAGGAGAAGCGCCGGCGGGCGAAGTGGATGGCGAGGACATAGCCGGCGGCAGCATACGCGAGGAGCACCGCGACGTGCAGCCAGAGATCGGGCGGCGGGCCGCCGGCGATCAGCGGCCGCACGATCTGCACCCCATGGTAGAGCGGCAGCGCCTTCGCCACCGCGAGGAGCGGCGCCGGCAGCTGCTCGGCCGGGAAGAACACCCCCGAGATCATCATCATCGGGGTCATGACGAGCGTCATGTAGTAGCTGAAGAAGTCCCAGCCGCGCGCCAGCACGCACATGATGAGGCCGATCGCCGAAAAGGCGAGCCCGACGAGGAAGGCCGCCGGCAGCGCGAGCAGCACCCACGGCGAGCTCGCGAGACCGAAGACCGCGGCGACGCCGAGGATGGTCGAGCCGGTGAGCCAGGCCTTGCTCGCAGCCCACACGATCTCTCCCGCGACGATGTCGTCGATCACGAGCGGCGCGTACAGGATCGCGTCCCACGTTTTCTGGCCGTGCATGCGGGCGAAGCCCGAGAACATCGACTCGAACGACGCGGTAAACATGGTCGCGGTGCACAGCTGGCCGGCGGCGAAGAACGCGATGTACGACATGCCCTCCACCGAGGGCAGCAGCGCGCCCAGGCCGTAGCCCAGCCCGAACAGCATGATCAGCGGATCCGCCAGGTTGCTGAGCATGGCGGCAGCGATCAGCTTGCGCCACACCAGCATGTTCCGCCGCCAGACCGATATCCAGCGCATCAGTCTCTCAGATCCCTTCCGGTCAGTTTCAGGAACACGTCCTCCAGGCTTGCCGGGCGGTGGAGGTAGCCGAGCTCGCCGGAAATGCTCTTCAGCAGCGGATCGACATCGTTCCCGTAGCAGTAAACCGTATCGCCCACGCGCTCGACGCGGGGCGCGAGCGCTTTCGCGCGCTCCATCCAGCTCTCGTATCCCGGGCCGTGCACCTCGAGCACCTGCGGCTCGATGTGCCGGGCGATGAGCGAGCGCGGCGAGCCCTCGGCGATGATGCGGCCGCGGTCCATGATGGCGAGGCGGTGGCACAGGCGCTCGGCCTCCTCCATGAAGTGCGTGGTGAGCACCAGCGTCTTGCCTTCCTGCGTCAGGCGCCGCAACCGCTCCCAGATCAGGTGGCGCGCCTGCGGGTCGAGCCCGGTGGTCGGCTCGTCCATGAACACGAGCTGCGGGTCGTTGACCAGCGCGCGCGCGAGCGTCAGGCGGCGCTTCATTCCGCCCGAGAGCGTCATGATCTTCGCGTCGCCGCGGCCGGTGAGCCCGGCGAATTCCAAGAGTGGGGGTGTACGGGCAGCGATCTCCCGCGGCGCGATGCCGAAATAGCGCCCATACACCGCCAGGTTCTCCTCGACGGTGAAGTCCGGGTCGAGGTTGTCGAACTGCGGCACCACCCCGACGCGCGCGCGTGCTTCTCTTGCTTTCCCTGGCACCGGCTGGCCGAGGAGCTCGATCTCGCCGCCGTCGGGCTCGATCAGCCCGAGGCAGAGCTTGAGCGTGGTGGTCTTGCCGGCGCCGTTCGGGCCGAGCAGCCCGAAGCATTCGCCCGGCGCGACCGCCAGGTCGATGCCCGCCACCACCTCGAGCGCGTCGTACGACTTGCGCAGCGCGCGTGCCGCCAGGGCGCTCATTGCCGGTGCGCCTGGACGATCCGCTTGATCAGGTGCAGCTTGCGGTGGAAGAAATGGTCCGCGCCCGGCACGACCACGACCGGCAATTCTTGTGGCCGGGCCCAGTCGAGCACCGCGGCGAGCGGCACGGTGTCGTCGTTCTCGCCGTGGATCACCAGCGTCCCTGTGGGGACCGGCGGCGCCTCGAGCCGCGTGATGCCGAGCCCGACGAGCACCAGCCATTCCGGCTTCGTGCGCTGCGCGAGCCTCGCCTGCAGCGAGGCACCGAAGGAGAACCCTGCCAGGACAAATCTCTCGGCCTTGGCCGCCCTTAGCACAACCTCGAGATCCTCGAGCTCGCCACGGCCCTCGTCGTGCACGCCCTCGGTTTCGCCGACGCCGCGGAAATTCGGCCGCCAGGTCTCGTAGCCCAGGTCGAGGAGCGCGCGCGCGAGCGTCTGCACGACCTTGTTGTCGAGCGTGCCGCCGAATAGCGGATGCGGGTGCGCGATCAGCGCGATGCCCCTTGCAGGACTGTCGGGCTTGTCGACGGCACATTCGATGCGGCCCGCCGGGCCGGCGATCAACTCGCGACGGGTGCTCGCCCGCATTACATCCTGAGGCGCTCGACGATGCGGCCGTTCCGCAGGTGCTCCTCGATGATCTCGTCGATGTCGGACTGGTCGAAGTAGGTGTACCAGACCGCGTCCGGGTAGACCACGACGCAGGGCCCCTCCTCGCAGCGGTCGAGGCAGCCCGCCTGGTTGATGCGGATCTTGCCTTCGCCGGAGAGCCCGAGCTCCTTGATGCGGCCCTTCGCGTAGTCGCGCATGCGCGATGCGCCCTTGTCGTTGCAGCAGGTGCGCCCGCCGTCGCGCTGGTTGCAGCAGAAAAAGACGTGTCTTGCGTAGTAAGACATGCGCCCGCGATTCTAACCGACCGAGTTGCGCCTCCCGGCCGCGAGGTAGATCAGGTAGCCGAGCGCGATGAACGGCCACAGCGCGCTCACCAGCCATGTCAGGCCGTTGAAGTTGAGGAAGTGCCCCTGCTGCCAGACTTTCAGGGAGGCGGCGAGGTAGGGATTCGGCGGCGCGAGGTTGACGAGCACCGTCGCCGCCATGAGCAGCACCGCCGCGAGCGCGAGCCGAGCGGTGCGCGGAGCGGCGACCGCGGCGAGCGCCGACGCGATTCCGACAGCGAGGCCGATCTGCGCGCCGTACGTGAGCCAGGCGAGCACGTTCTCGGCGCGCATCAGGATGGCGAACGCCGCGGTCTTCACCGCGAGCGCGGCGAGCACCAGACCGACGAGCATGGCGCGCACCGGGCGCCCCGGCGCCACGAGCGCGGAGAGCAGCAGCGCGATGGCCACCAGGTTCGCGGTGGTGGTGAACGCCTCGATCGAAACGAAGAACTCCGGCCGGCGCGCGCGTCCCTCGGGCGGGGCGAGGAAGTCGCGCAGGTCGCCGGCGCCGAACAGCAGCGCCGCCGGGTTCAGCTGGATGAAGAGCCACAGCGCGACCAGCACCAGTCCGAAATCGATGCCGGCGCCCGCGAGGAACGCGTGCGCGCGCCAGCGCTCGAACGGCCCCTCGGCGATGAGCGGCGCGAGGCGCAAGCCGAGCAGCGCGCCGAGCGCGGCGCCGCCGACGTTGCACAGCACGTCGAGGTTGTTCGCCACGCGCACCGGCAGGTAGCTCTGCCCCGCCTCGAGCACGAGCGACAGCGCCGCCGCGCCGCCGACCGCGAGGGCGAACGCCGCCGCGCCGCGCACGCGGGGACGAAAGGCGGCGATGAGGAGGAAGCCGAGCGGCACGTAGCCGGCGACGTTCACCGCGACGTCGAACGCGGTGACGTAGCGCGGCCAGGCGCCGCTCAGGTAGGCGAGCGGCGAGAGCCCGACGGCGCGCCAGCCGGCGAGCGGGTAGAGCGAGGCATACGCGACCAGCAGGACGTAGACGAGAAGCAGGATCCTCGCCAGGGGCGAGGGGCGCGCTGCAGGGGCGTCAGTGCTTGGCGTGGGTGTCCGGCGCGGGCTCGGCGCTCGCGCGCGGCACCAGCGAGCCGAGCGCCATGCCGACGATCGAGAAGCCGAGGCCGACGAGCTGCGGCGGCACCGTCGCGTCCGCTGCGACCCACTCGGCGATGGTCCAGGAAAGCAGGCCGAACAGCACCGAGAGCATCGCGCCCACCACGTTGGCGCGCTTCCAGAAGATCCCGGCGGCGAGCGGCACGATGCAGGACACCAACGTCACCTTGTAGGCGTTCTGCACCATCTCGTACATCGTGCTCTTCGAGTTGACCGCGAAGAGCAGCGCCGCCAGCGTGAAGGTGATGAACACCACGCGCAGCAGCAGCACGAACTGCCGGTCGCTCATGCCACCGTAGAAGGGCTTGATCACGTTCTCGGTGAACAGCGCCGTGGGCGCGATGATCGCGCCGCTCGCGGTGGACAGGATCGCCGAGAGCAGCGCGCCGAAGAACAGCACCTGCGCCCACATCGGCGTCTGGTTCAGGATCAGGTCGGGCAGGATGCGCTGGATCTCGCGCGCGTCCTCGTTGGCGAAGAGCTTGGCGTAGCCCGGGTCGATCACCAGCGCCGCGTAGGCGATGAAGATCGGCACGAAGGCGAAGCAGAAGTACACCCCGCCGCCGATCAGGGTGGCGCGCACCGCGGTGTTTTCGTCCTTCGCCGAGGTGACGCGCTGGAACACGTCCTGCTGCGGAATCGAGCCGAACGCGGCCGTCAGGAAGGCGGCGAGGAACGCGAGCCATTCCTTGCTGGTGCCCTTTGGCCAGAACTCGAACTTGCCGGCTTCCGACGCAGCGGCGATCACCTTGCCGGCGCCGCCCGCCATGTCGCTCACCAGCCATGCAACCCCGGTGAGGCCGAGCAGGATGATCACCGACTGGAACAGATCGGTGAGCGCCACCGACCACATCCCGCCCCAGACCGTGTACACCGCGACGATCGCCGCGCCGATCAGGATTCCGGTGGTGAGGTCGATCGCGCCGCCCGAGAGCACCGAGAACACGAGCCCTAGCGCGGTGAGCTGGGCGGAGGTCCAGCCGAGGTAGGAGGCGGTGATCGCGACGCTGGTGATGAGCTCGACCGGCTTGTTGTAGCGCTTGCGGTAGAAGTCGCCGATCGTCAGCAGGTCCATGCGGTAGAACGCGCGCGCGAAGAACAGCGCCACGAACAGCAGGCAGAACGAGAACCCGAACGGGTCGGCGACCACGCCGCCCAAGCCGTCGCGCGTGAAGGTCGCCGAGACCGAGAGCACCGTCTCTGCGCCGAACCAGGTCGCGAACACCGTCGCCGTGGTCATGTAGAGCGGCAGGCTGCGGCCCGCGACCACGTAATCCTTGGAGTTGCGCACCCGCTGCGCCGCCCACAGCCCGATGGCGATGGTGAGCAGCAGGTAGAGGACGACCGAGCCGATCAGCATGCGCGCGTCATCATAGCCGCCGCCTCCAAACCTGCCAAATCTCTTTCCCCTTGAAAACCGGCAGCGACTGCGCCGCCGGAATCAGATCCTGCTCCTGGAGCGCGAAGGCTGGGGCTAGCAACTCCTCCAATTGCTCCTGCGATACCCCAAAAGGCGGCCCGCGCTCGTTGTCGTCCATATAGAAGAACCCCGCCAGCCCGCCGCCCGGGCGCACTAGCTCGGCGATCCGCCGTCCCCAGTCGGCCCACAGCGCGCGCGGCAACGCGCAAAGGAAGGCGCGCTCGTAGACGAGATCGAAGGGCTCGGTATCGAACTTGAAGAAATCCGCCTTCTGGACGCGGGCCGCCAGCGGGCCGAGCTCCCGCCGCGCCGCCTCCAGCGCGGCATCGGAAAAATCGATCGCCAGCACGTCCCAGCCGCGCTCGGCGAAGAACCTCACCTCATAACCGGTCCCGCAGCCGGGAATGAGGACGCGCGCGGGGGTCCGCGCTTCTGGCCAATCCTCCAGCTTGGGCGGGACGCCGCCCGCGTCCCACGGCGTCACGCCATCGCGGAAACGGGTGTCCCAGAACCCAGGCCGCGAACTATCTTGCAAACGCCTTCAACTGCGCCCGAAGGCCCGGTCGGCCAGCGCGCCGTAGAAGCGCCGGCAAATCCGGTAGCGCCGCTCCTCGGGGTCGAGGCCCGGCGGCAATGAAGCCTCCACGATGAGGCGCGCGGTCTCGAACATGTCGGCGCACATCCGGACGCGCTCCGCCGGCGCAAGGGCGAGCAGGCGGCTGCGCATCAGGCGGCGGAACTCAGGAGTCGTGTCGTCCACTCAGGCAGGTCTCGAGCAGCGCCGCCACCGACAATTCCGCGGCGCAACGACGAAGATAGGCTTCATCGGCGCCCGCGGCAAGCAGCGCGCCGACGTCCCGGAGCTGCAGCTCGGATCCGGACTGCATCGCCCATTCGAGCTTGGAAAGGATCAAGTCTTCCCGGCTGACGATCCATGCCTCGAAGCCGGGCATCCGCACCAGGCTGCGACGCTCGAATTCCCGGCGCCGGTAGGGCGTGTCCTTGCGGACGATGAAGTCGAGCTTCACGACTTTCGCGAGGTGCAGGACGTTGAACATGGTGCGCGCGGCGATTGCTCGGCTCACGTCGGTTTCGGAGACGTAGTAGTCGGGCGCGAAGAGAGCGACGATCGATTTCGGCTGCTGGCCGGCCAGCTCGACCACCAGATCGACATCGCGCGTCATGCGGGGCTCGGCGTAGTAGCTCAGCGCGACCGATCCGGTCAGCATGTACGCGATTCCCGCGCCTTCCAGGCGCGCGATCGCATCCTGAAGCACTTCAAGCTCGGCGCTCATTCGCGGCGACTGCGCAGCCAGCTCCACAGGAAAAACGCTCCCGCGAGGAGTACGGGCGCGAGCGCGTGCGCGTACTGCACATACCAGGCCCAGCGCCCGCTCGCTGCCGCCCACGGTTGCACCAGGCCCGCGAGCTCGAGCAGCGCCACGCCGATCCCGAGCAGCGTCCAGCCGAGCCAGCCCTCCGGCGCTCCGGGCAGCGTGCGCAGGGCACCGACGAGCGGCCCGCCCGTCGCGAGCGCGAAACCAAGCCCGATGATCGCGCCGTTGAGCGAATGGTTGGCGAAGCCGAGGTGGCGTCGCTTCATAGAAGACGCAAACCGAATACCACGAGCGTGGCGGCGAGCACGACGAGCAGGGCGGCAAGCAACCGGTTGCGGCGGGCGTTTTGCGCCGCGATGCGATCGAGCGCGGCGTGCAGCGCGCCGAGGCGGTCCTCGGCGAGCGCGCGGTGCACGAGGCGCGGCAGCTGCGGCAGCGTCGCGGCCCAGAACGGCGCCTCGTGCCGGATGGTGCGCACCAGGCCGCGCCAGCCCACCTGCTCGCGCATCCAGCGCTCGAGGAAGGGCTTGGCGGTCTGCCAGAGGTCGAGGTCGGGATCGAGCTCGCGCCCCAGGCCCTCGATGTTGAGCAGCGTCTTCTGCAGCATCACGAGCTGCGGCTGCACCTCGACGTTGAAGCGGCGCGAGGTCTGGAACAGGCGCAGCAGCAGCCTGCCGAAATAGATCTCCTTCAGCGGCCGGGCGAAGATCGGCTCGCACACGGCGCGGATCGCCGCTTCGAACTCGTCGACGCGCGTGCCGGCGGGCACCCAGCCCGCGTCGAGATGCGCCTGCGCCACGCGTCTGTAATCCCGGTTGAAGAACGCGAGGAAGTTCTGCGCCAGGTAGTTCTTGTCGACCTCGGTGAGCGTGCCCATGATGCCGAAGTCGAGCGCGACGTAGCGCCCATCGTCCGCCACCAGGATGTTCCCCGGGTGCATGTCGGCGTGGAAGAAGCCGTGGCGGAACACCTGGGTGAAGAAGATCTCGACCCCCGCCCGGGCCAGCGCAGGAATGTCCACTCCCTTATCTCTTAGAGCCTGTACTTGAGATATCGGGGTTCCGTGCATGCGCTCCATTACCATCACGCGCTGCGAGCACAGGTCCCAGTAGACCGCCGGCACCACGAGCAGCGCCGAGCCGGCGAAGTTGCGCCCGAGCTGGCTCGCGTTCGCCGCCTCGCGCATGAGGTCGAGCTCCTCGTCGAGGTGGCGCGCGAACTCGGCGACCACCTGGCGCGGCTTGAGGCGCCGGCCGTCGGCCCAGTGCCGCTCCACGAGCCCGGCCGCGGTGTCGAGCAGCGCCAGGTCGCGGGCGATGGCCGCCTCCACGCCGGGGCGCAGAACCTTCACCGCGACCTCGGTGCCGTCGTGCAGCCGGGCGAGGTGAACCTGCGCGATCGAGGCGCTCGCAACCGAAGTTTTCTCAAAATTCGAAAACAGAACATCCAGCGGCTTGCCGAAAGAGCGCTCGACCTCGGCCACGGCGAGGTCCGAGGGAAACGGCGGAACGCGGTCCTGCAGCTTCGCCAGCTCGTCGGCGATGTCGAGCGGCAGCAGGTCGCGCCGCGTCGAGAGCACTTGGCCGAACTTGACGAAGATCGGGCCGAGCGTCTCGAGCGCCTGCCGCAGCCGCGGCCCGCGCGAGCTTGCAGGGTCCGGCGCGAGGTCGTGCAGCCTGTAGCGCAGGCCGACGGCGAGGATGCGCGCGAGCCTGCCGAGCCGGGTCAAAGGCGCTCGACCCGCTTGTCGAGCCGCGCGATGGCGTCGCGCAGCCCGGCGACCGACTCGGCGAGCCGCTCGAGCTCGGCGCGGCGCGCGAGGAGCTGCTTCTCCTCGGTCGCGTAGTCGGCGAGCGCGGCGGCGAGGCGCTGCGCGGCGTCGAGGTGCCAGGCGGCGAACGCGCCCGCCGCCGCGGCGAGGCGGTGCGCGGCCGGATCGCCGATGAGGCGCGAGAGCTCCTCCTCCAGGTCCCAGCGCAGATGGCGCGCGAGCAGCAGCACTTCCGCCGCGAGTCTTGCGTCGCCCTGCACGTCGACCGCCCGCAGCGCGTGCTCCTCGCCGCGCCCCAGCGCGGCAAGCAGCTCCGGCTTCAGCGTCATCACCAGGCCTGGCTCGGCGTCCCCCGCTTCCACGGTCCCCCCCGCAAGAATCGTGAAGCGTAGCGTGGGAAGCGGCGGCGCGCGCAACTCGAGCGTTTCGCCGGCGAACGGCGCGAGCCGCTCGCGCGCCCAGCCTTCGCGGGTCAGAAGCTGGTTGAGGAGAAAACAAAAGGCCACCGCGGGGGTGGCCTTTTCGAAGAGCGGAGACTCGCTCAATGCATCTGCTGGATGCCGGCGAGCAGCCAGCCGCTCGAGCCGTCGGCGGGCTTGACGAGGTTCCACACCTCGGCGAAGGCCTCGGGCGCGGCGCCCGGCTCCTCGCGCACCGTTCCGGAGAAGCGCACGCTCGCCCAGTGCTCGGCGCCCTCGGTCGCGAGCTCAAGCAGGTCCGCCTCGAGGGCGACTACCTCGGTCTGATGCATCGCGCCGAGCTCTTGCTTCAGCTCCCGGTACAGCTCGTCGGTGGTGAACTCGCGGATCTCCTCCAGCCGGCCGGCGTCGTTGGCGGCCTGGAGCTTGAGGAAATTCAGCTTCGCCGCGCGCAGGAAACCCGCCGCGTCGAAGCCCGCGGGAATGCTGGTTTTCTGCGGTGCCGGGAGAGCGCTCCCGGGGGAAACGGCAACTGTCTCGCGCATCCCGGCGAACTGCATGGGCTGTGGCGCTTCCTGGCGCCGGCGCGCCAGCGCACGCACCACCATGAACGCGATCGCGGCGAGCAAGACGAGGAGCAGGACGGCGCCGAGGCCGTTGCCCCACATGAGGTAGCCGAGAATGCCGCCGAGCGCGAGGCCGCCGAGGATCGGCAACCACCGGCTGCCGGGGGCGGCTGCCGCCGGCTGCTGGGCACCTTGCTGCCCTTGCGCGGCCTGCTGCTGCGCGGGCTTGGCGGGCGTCTGCGCGGGCGGCTGGGTGACGTTGCGCTGCGCGCCGACGTTGCGGCCGCCGCCGAGGCGGCGCGCGTCGACGTCGGTGGCGACGAGTGCGCCGCCCAGTCCGATGATTGCTGCCGTGAGTAGCCACTTGCTCATGGTGCGTACCTCCGAACCTGACATGCTATCAAAAACGATACCCGCAATGGACCGCAACCACGCCGGCAGCGAGGTTAAAGACCTCCACGTCTGAGAAGCCGGCGGCGCGCAGCATGCCGGCGAGCGCCGCCTGGTCGGGGTGAACGCGGATCGACTCGGCGAGGTAGCGGTAGGCGTCGGCGTCGCCCGCCACCCTGGCGCCGAGCCAGGGCAGGACCGTGAACGAGTACCAGTCGTAGGCGCGCTCGAGCGGCTTCCACACCTTCGAGAACTCGAGCACCACCAGCCGGCCGCCGGGCTTGAGCACGCGCGCCATCTCGGCGAGCGCGGCGTCCTTGTCGGTCATGTTGCGCAGCCCGAAGCCCACGGTGACGCAATCGAAGCGCGCGGCGGGAAACGGCAGGCGCTCGCCGTCACACTGCACCGCGGGCACCGCGAGCCCCTCGTCGAGCAAGCGATCGCGCCCGCGCTCGAGCATGCGGCGGTTGACGTCGGTGATCCACAGCTCGCCCTGCGGCAGCACCTTGCGCCCGAGCGCCGCCGCCAGGTCGCCGCTGCCGGTCGCGACGTCGAGCACGCGCTCGCCCGGCCGCGGGCGCGCCACCGACACCGCGAACGCCTTCCACGCCCGGTGCAGGCCGAGCGACATCAGGTCGTTCATGACGTCGTAGCGCTCGGCGACCGAGTCGAACACGCGTCTGACTTTTTCGGCCTTATTCCCGGCTTGCATTGGCTGCCTTGAGCTTCTCCAGATACTGGGACCAGAGCTTGTCCTGGTTCTCTCCCAGCTCATAAAGATACTCCCACGAATAGATGCCGGTGCCGTGCCCGTCGGAGAACTGCGGCTGCACCGCGTAGGAGCCGACCGGCTCGAGCGCCCGGATCTCGACCGCGCGCTTGCCGACCTGCAGCACTTCCTGCCCCGGGCCGTGGCCGCGCACCTCGGCCGAGGGCGAGTACACGCGCAGGAACTCGTAGGGCAGCCGGAAGCTGCGCCCGTCCGAGAACGCGACCTCCAGGACGCGCGACTTCTGGTGCAGCGTGATGCCGGTGGGTACGCGCTCGGTCATAGAAGGACTCGTTCGATGCCCCCGGAATTGGCCTTGGCGACGAACTCCGGCATCCAGTTCTCGCCGAGGAGGCGCCGCGCCAGCTCGACCACGATGTAGTCGGCCTGCGCGCCGGTGTCGTCCTCGAAGCGCGCGAGGCCCTGCAGGCAGGATGGGCAGGAGGTGAGCACCTTGACGCTGTCCGCCCCTTTCATTTCCTTCATGCTTTTTCGCAAGCTCTCTTCCTTGCTGAACCGTACCTGCGTCGAGATGTCCGGGCGCGTCATCGCGAGCGTACCGGATTCCCCGCAGCATCTTTCCGAAAGGGGCACGCCGCCGCCCATCAGGCCGTTCACGACGCTGAGCGGCTTCGCGGTCTTGATCGGCGTGTGGCACGGGTCGTGATACATGTATTTGACGCCGGGAACATCGCTCAGCTTCACGCCTTTCTCGAGCAGGTATTCGTGGATGTCGAGCAGGCGCGAACCGGGAAAAATCCGGCCGAACTCGTATTTTTCGAGCTGGTCGAGGCAGGTGCCGCAGGAAACGATCACGGTGCGGATGTCGAGGTAGTTGAGCGTGGTGGCGAGGCGGTGGAACAGCACGCGGTTCTGCACGATGATGCGCTCGCCCTTCTCCGATTCCCCGGCCGCGGTCTGCGGGTAGCCGCAGCACAGATACCCCGGCGGCAGCACGCACTGCGCGCCCACCTCGTACAGCATCGCCTGGGTGGCGAGCCCGACCTGCGAAAAGAGCCGCTCCGAGCCGCAGCCCGGGAAGTAGAACACCGCGTCGGAATCCTCGCTCACCTTGGCGGGATCGCGGATGATCGGGACGACCTTGGCGTCCTCGATGTCGAGCAGCGCGCGCGCGGTCTTCTTCGGCAGCTTTCCCGGCATCGGCTTGTTGATGAAGTGCACGACCTGGGCTCGCAGCGGCTTCTGGCCGGTAGTCAGCGGGGGATGTGCCGTCTGCCCTCTGATAAGTCCCATCCTTTTGGCCGCTGTATGAGCAAACCTTTGCATCCGATAGCCCCACTCGATCATCACGGTGCGCGCCATCTTCACGGCGCGCGGGTCGGTGAGGTTGAGGAACAGCATCGACGCCTTGGTGCCGGGGTTGAAGCGGCGCTTGCCGGCGCGGCGCAGGTAGTTGCGCATGGTGACCGAGACGTCGCCGAAGTCGATGTCCACCGGGCAGGCGGGC
>Ga0187892_10005838_pt1 | contig 18898 bp, 14 predicted proteins | sample MA1701073metaG_FD_139345 | JGI IMG/M metagenome (GOLD analysis project Ga0187892, IMG submission 139345) | Bio-ooze microbial communities from a basaltic lava cave in the Kipuka Kanohina Cave System on the Island of Hawaii, USA - MA170107-3 metaG ...
CGTCAATGTAGAGGATGTTGCTGCCGCCGCGATGCCGACGCGAGACGGGACGGATATTGCTGGCGGCTACTCCCGCGCCATACAGCAGCGTGGCCCAGGAATCATAGCCGTTCGCAGCATCAACGGGCTGGGCGAGTCCGCTGTAGGCGCTGTCGGCGAAGAAAACCTTGGCTGCCGGGTTGTTGACGTCCGAGAGGGTGATGCCAACGCCGGTGGCCCCATTGGCCATCTCGTGGTTCATGCCGTAGGCGGGGTAATACTGTTGCTGCGGGTACGGCGAGGGCGGCTGCGCCCAAGAATGGCGAAGGCACCGTTGCCGAGGGCATCCGAGCACCTCGAGGTTTCGTCCGCCGTACTCGAAGACGGCGTCGAGCCAGATACCGGCAGTGGCACCGGGCGCGACAATTTTCGCGCACCAAGGATTGGGACACGGTCCCCACATCCAGCCGATGAACCGCCCATTGTAATCGACGGTATAAGCCATGGCAGCGATGCCGACCTGGCGGATGTTCGAGAGGCAGCGCACTGACCAGGCGGATTCCTTGGCGTTCTTGAGCGCGGGAAGAAGGATGGCTGCCAGAATGGAAACGATGGCGACGACAACCAGTAACTCAATCAGAGTGAACGCGCGCCGTCTCATCGCCGCCAACGCAGCAACACTCCGCCCAATGCCAGTAGCGCGAGACACGACGGCTCGGGAATCGAGTAGATGAGGTCATCGAAGTACAACTCCGTGGTCTGGCCCAGCAACGTGATGTCGAACGTCCCGAAGTGATTGAATTGCGCTCCATTGCCGCGCTCCGCTGCGGTGAGGTCGTAGCTGACGACGGTGGTTCCATTCCCCACGAAAGTGACTCGCCCGAAACTTCCCAGGTTCGGGTTGTAGGCCAGCGAGAAGTTTGTCAGGGAAGTCGAGGAAACGCCGGTGGCGATCTCGTTCGGGAACCCTGGGGTGGTTCCATCGGCGACAGTGATGTACACGCCGCCATCGAGAATTTCGAGCCCGAGAACGTTCCTGCTGCTCGAATAGTGGAACGTGGCCGAATCGAACCAGCCGATGGTCATGCCGGAACCATCGGGAATGGAAATCACTTTCATATTACCGGCGGCGAACAACGTGTCATTGAACGACAGTCCCGGGCCGAAGTTATGGGCATAAAACGCCGCCGTGGGGTGGCGCGCGTAGAAACCGCCGATTTCGCCCGCGCTGGCGCCGGCGAGATTACTGTTCGTAAACCCAAAATTCTGCGGCGCGGTGCGATTGTTCACTGCGTCCCAGTTCGGGTCCGCATCGAAGTGGTTGGTGACGACCGGGGCCGCCGATACGGAGCCTGCAAGCGCGGCGAGAGCCAGAGCAGGCGCCAGAGAATTGCGAACGTTCACGTTTGCCTCCGAAGTTACAGTTCCCCGTCAGGATAAACGATCGCTTGTCCTGTAAACAACCCGATTGAGTTCGCGAAACTGCCAAGACAGTTGCACAAAGTGACACGATGAAACTCGCAGGTTTCGCTTGCACGCCACGGCACCCTCGCCAAACTGCCCGCGTGAGCAAGCGCCGAGTCGGAGTCGCCGAATACAGGTTGGTTTCGCCTTCGCCGGTCGCGAGGAGGCTGTTCTGGCACGTGCTGGGTGTGGGCCGTGGACAACACGATCGGCCTCGCCAGTATCCACCACTGAACAAGCCGGGTGCCGTGTTGCTCTGGATTGAATCGGGAACGGGTCGGTTGGAACTCGGTTCGCAGACCGTCGTCTTACAATCCGGGTTGCGATGCTGGCTGTACAACTTGAGGCAACCCCGCCGGTTCACGCCCGCTCCCGGCCAACCGCTGGTGGTTCAGTCCATTCGCTTCAGCGGCCCCGATCTCGACGCCTGGCTCGACACGTTGGGAGTCGCACGCAAGGCCGAGTTCACTCTCACCGCAAAGTGGGCGTCGCATATTGTCGCCACGCAGGACCGCTTGGTTTGCCTGGCCAAAGCTCGCCCTCCCCACTGGGAATGGAAGGCGCATCTGGCGTTCACCTGCCTGTTCGAGCCGTTCGTGATCGTGCGCAATCTGCTCAACCCGGACCAGTCGCAATTGCCCGCCGCCATCGTCCGCGCCTTGAACGCAATCGAGACCGACCCGTTTCGCGATTGGAGGGCGCGCGAGCTGGCGCGGATCGCAGGTGTGAGCTACTCGGCATTTCGCGCGCAGTTCCGGGAGCATATGCGGGCTGCGGTTCACCAACACCTGCAAAGATCGAAGATGGAGCTCGCGCAAAGGCTGCTTTCCGATCAGCGCTTGCAGATCAAACAGATCGCCGAGCGGTTGCATTTCAGCAGGGCCGCGTACTTCAGTCGTTTCTTCCGCCAGTTGACAGGGATGAGTCCCACCGAGTTCCGCGAACACCTCGGAGTTCAATCGTAGCGCGGAGTAACGGAGGTCCGACGGCGTTGATGATTCGGCCCGGCAGAGAAGGGCAGGTGCTTCGACACCTGGCACGTCGAACTACGGCAAATCCCACGATTTCGAGTAGCTGCCGCGGTAGACTTCGCCGACATTGTAGATCGTGTCCACCTGCGGCATGCCATCGAAGTTCCACGCCATGATGTCGAGGTAATGACGCCACTCGGCGTGGCCGTCGATGAAGAGGATATTGCTGCCGCCGGCGCTTGCCGAGATGGGTTTGACGGACTCTAAACGTCGCGCGGTGCTCATGAGTCGCGCATCGTATCGGCGGGCAGGGCAGAGTCAATTCCGCCGATCACTTCGCGGCTGGTTGCTTGCCCTTGAACGCCTCGTCCGCCGTCGGAGCAATCGTCAACGCCTCCGCCGCGCCATCCCACTTCAAGCAGAGGCGGCCGCTGCCTTTGTACAGTTTCCACGGCGCCTTCTGTTTCCGCGCGTCGAGCGTGATCGACCCTTCGGGACGTTTCGAGCCGTTGAGGATCGTCGTTTCGAGAAGGACTTTTCCATCCGCGTCTTCGAGGCGAACGTACGACGGGTACGCGCTGCCCATCATCGCAGGACCGTATCCAAACTGGCCGAGCACGGGGGAAATCGTGAGTTGGACGACCGGCTCCGCGCCCTTCGGATGCAGGTAACCATAGCCGCCGCTGGATTTCATGAAGAACCAGCCATGCGGCGCGAAATTGTTTGCCTTCGGGATTTCCATCGTCGCGGCAGCGGGCTCGGCCTTGCTTTCGTCCGTGGGCAACGACGCGATCCCCGCATCGGGCAACGCGCCCGCATAATACGCGAGCGCCTGCGACGTCCACGAGCGGGCGACGCAGCCGAGGCCCAGTCCGTTCAACGGGTCGTCCTCGTTGAAGTAAAGGTCCTGCCAGATCGTGGATGCGTTCGCGAGATGTTGCGTGAGGTAATTCTTGTCGCCCGTCCACTCCGCCAGGAGCGCGTCCACATGCATGAACCCCGTCGTGCCGTTGTTCTGGTCGGCACATTCTTTCAGCCACGCCACGATCCGCGGATCGCGGGTCAATTCCCAATAACGCCGCACCCATTGCTGGTGGAAAAATGCGTGGCCGGTGGTCGCGGGAATCTCCATGACGGGACGGCTCATCATGTCGCTGGCGAGATCGTGGATATGGATGATCGCCTGCGGGTCCCAGGTCGTTTCGTAATAGCTGATCAATTCGCCGAGCGTGACGCACGCCTCCCGGCTGCGCTCGGGCGGAAGCTGGACGCGATTGATCGCGCGTCCGCCCCATTCCTCCATCAACTCCTTCGCTGCGTGATCGCCGAGCAACAGCCAGCGGATGATGAACGTGTCCGGATTGATGAAATGCGCGCCGACCTCGACGTAATCGTCGCCTTTGCTGATGCGCGCCGTCTGCGAGCCCCACGGCAGAAATCCCTTTGTGTGATACATCGCGCCTTTCATGTGGCCGATGATCGGCTCCTTTGGATCGTCGTAGTTGACGGTGCTGACGTTCATGATGTGGTCGGTGTTGTCCATCGCCCAGCGGTAGAGGCGCGGATCGCCACTGCGAAGGTACATGAGCCAGTTCACCCAGCCGCCTTGGTAATGCGTGTTCATCCAGAAGCGATGCCACTCGGGAAGTTTGCTAGCCGGATCCCAGTTGTTGTGCGTGTCCGGCCAGATCCACATGCCGTAGTTCTCGCCGACGTTCACCGAACCGACGTGCGAACCGTAGAACCCGTCCACGAGCACCTTCTCGACGTTCGGGAATCGTTTCGGATCGGCGGGCGCAAACCGTCCTTCGACTCCCGTTGCGGAAGTCCACGCCGGGTCAGCGATGGCGTGGGGCGGATTTTGGAACAGCGCGGCTTGTCTCGGCGTCTCCCTTGGGTGCCTATCTTCCGAGAAATAAACTCGGAAATCGTTGCCGATGGCCAGACCCTGACCGTTCGCCTGCAACGCATTGTCGTCCTGCCGCTCGATCATCGGCATGATCTTCCGCATCGCGTCGTAGTACTTCTGCGGCAGCTTCAGATCGAGCAACGAGCCTTGATGCGCGTAGAATATCTTGTGGATGTTGGACCGTGCCAGTTCATCAGCCTCGCTGAAGGTGGTAAGGCCCTGGTTGGGCCAGAAGTGCAGCGTCATGGTGTCTGGGCCCATGGACAATTGCTTTGGATACAGCTGCCATAGGTTGCGCAGAACCACTGCGACGGACTTTGTTTGCATCGCTGCCCAACCGTCCGAGTGCTTGCCCTCAGCGACCACCTTGTCTCCGTTCACCAGTCGGAAATGATCCCAACGATCTTGGTGGAGCGATGTGGTTTGTTGCGGATTTGGGGTTTCTCCGCTGGATAGCTGGATCGCAGGCCAGATTTTCTGATCGGCACCGAACCACACCGGATAGCCATCCGCGAGCTTGAGGGTAAAACCGACATCCGCGAGCTTCCTCTTGTTCGTGTCGTAGGTGAGAATGGTGCGGTGGTTGACATCGAGAAACGGCTGACTTGCATACGCGCTGGTGCGTGTCTGGAAGAGGCAGAGCTTCTCCTTGGTCTTGGCGGAGGTGTACCAGCCGGTGGCGCGGATCGTGACGCGCACGGGACCGCGTTCCTCGACCTCGACGATCGCGTTCTCATCGTTCGCTGCTTCGAATCGCTCGCCTCGTTCGTCAACAAGGTACGGCCCTCCGCCACCTTGGACCATCCTATTTCCATGAAGCGATGCGTCCTCGACTCCGGCAAAGCGCTTGCGGTTGACGGTGAAGCGGAGCTTGCCGGTGTCCACCGTGATGTGATCGTTAGTCTGCGTGACCCAGTTCGTAGCACCGCCTTCAGGTGGAATCCGCTTCTCGCTCGTTGTCGAAGGCCGACTAAAGTCGGTACTACGAACTTTGACCCGATACTCGCGCGGCTTGCCGTTGTCGTACTTCGCTTGGAAATCCAAACCCACCCATTTGATCTGCGTCTTCTGGGGAGTCCACCACGCGCGGGTCGTGAACTGTGCTGGCACGGGCTTGCCGTTTTCTAGCAACACGAACGGCTCGATCGAATCCGTCGCTCCGCGCGGAAGTGGGATGCCGGTCGTGATCGGTACGGTGCCGTTTGGTAGGTTGGTTTGCGCGTGAACCAGCAACGGGATTCCATCCTTCGGAATCGCGACGGGCTTGCGCCGCTCCTTGCTCTTTTGGAACTCGTAGTCGGGGATGGTCCGGTACTGGTTGGCACCCACGAGCTTCGCGCGCAGACGATACGTGCCCGGCTTTAGCTCGCCTGTGTTCAGGAGCAAAGCATACTTCGGTTGTTCGACGGGCGACACCTCCTTGCTGCGAATGACCTTTTCGTCTTGAACTACTTCAAGCACGAGCTTTGCCCCTGCGCTCCTGTAGTCCTGCCCGATGAAACAGACGAGAAACTGCCCGACAGGATCGTCCGCGAGATAGACCTTGCGGTCGCCGAAGACGCCGACGCGCTTTGATTCGCGCGGGCGCTGGGTGTTGTAGGGCGTAAATTCATATTGCAAGTCATAGAGCTTGTCGGTAACGAGCGCGCGTTCCTCGACGGGGGTGAGCGGCAGCGGCTTGACGCTGTGGATCAACTCTCCACCAGAGACGGGAACCACGAAAGACACGAAATACACGAAAACGACCGCAGTAAATTTCGCCCAACACCTTTCGTGTCTTTCGTGTGTTTCGTGGTTCATTGAGTCCTTCACGGTTTGATCGGCAGCACCACGCGCAGACCGAGGTTGTTCAACGTCCGCGATGGCTCATACCGGTCGCGGTGCCAACTGGTGCAGAACTTTGCATCGTAGAAACACGACCCGCCGCGCACGACGGCGTACTCGTGCGGATATTCGTCCTTGGGCAGCGACGGGTTCGTGGCAGGCAACTTCGTGTACGCCTCCGCGTCGTAGAAATCGGCCGTCCATTCCCAAACGTTGCCGAGCATGTCGTACAGCCCGAACGCGTTCGCCGTTTTCTGTCCGACTTCGTGTGTCGTGCCGCCGCTGTTCTTCTCGTACCACGCCACCTTGTCCAGCTCAGGTTCGGTCGTCATACCCGCGCGGCAGGCGTATTCCCACTCGGCCTCGGTGGGCAGCCGGTACATGGCGACGGCGTTGGTGATCCCTTCCGCCTTGCTCAACGCAGCGCAAAATCCGTTCGCCTGGTAATGGTGGACGTGATTGATCGGATGCTTTGGGCCGGGAAAGAAGTTCGAACTCTTGCCTTTCATCACCTTCTCCCACTCCTGGCGCGTGACCTCGAACGTGCCGAGGTAGAACGGCTCGGTCAGCTTCACGCGATGCAACGGCGCGTCCTTGTCGCCGTCCTTCACGCCCATGTCGAACTCGCCGGGCGGGATCAAGTGGAACTTCATCCCAAAGGAGTTGGACCATTGCACTGGCTTTCCGAGCTTCGCCGCCCATGCCGCCTGCGCGGCCTTCGCTTTCTCGGGAGTGTCAATCAGCGAGATGGCCGCTTCCTGAGCGATCAGAGAGACCGGCATGCAGAGACCGCACAGTATGAGCGCGAAACAGTTTGGGTTCATCGGACGCAACGAGGCGCGAAACTATCCGTCGAGGCAAGAACCGCGCAAGCGAGAAGCATCTGTCAGCCTGCTAGACAAGTCCAGCAGCGAGCCCCGACCTGTACCCGACCTGTTGAGATTGGCAGCAAAAAAGCGTGTCACCGGAAAAGCCACGCCTGGGTGCGGGTGCGCAGCTTCTCCTTGTTCTCCCCGGTGACGTGGCCGTCCGCGTAAGCGATGTTGAGACCGCCGCCGTGACGGTCGTGGGCGTTGTTGTTGTAGTAGTTTGGATCGGAGTAATAGGTAAAGCTCAGATAGGCTGCGGTGACCGGATTGTAGATGTACTCCACCCCGGCGGTCTGGTCTCCGTAGGAATGCATGGCAAACACGTCTCCCAACATCACGAGTTCCGCCGTGCGGGCAATCGCCCGCGAGCGAAGCACTCCGCCATAACCTTCCGGCATGAGGTCAAGGACAGCAATGTCCTGCGATCCATACGTCGGCCACACCAAGCCGTAGCCGCCGCTCAGGTTCAGTTCGCTGGTGATCGTGGCCGGGATCTTGGCGGTCGGCAGGCTGGGACAGGTGAACGCAGCATTGTTCTTCACGTAGGGACCGATCGCCTGCGCCCAACTGCGGATGTTCGCGGCGGTCCAAGTCCCATTCCAGTAATAGACCCACGGGTATTTGTCCTCGAAATCCTGCAAGTACATCTGCATCGCCAAGCCGAGCTGTTTCATGTTGTTGGCGCAGACGGCCTGTTTTGCTTTGTCTTTGGCGCGCGTCAAGGCCGGCAACAGCAGCGCGGCGAGGACCGCGATGATTGCGACCACGACCAGAAGCTCGATGAGGGTAAAGCAGGAACGTCGATTCTGGATGCTAGGTGCCGGGTGCTGGAAATCCAGAATCCGGTATCCAACATCCAGTATCATTGCTGGGCGTCTCACCGCCGCCGTCGCAGCAACAGCAATCCGCTGACTCCCAGCAATGTCATCGCGGTCGGCTCCGGAAGCGCATCTATGAACATCTGCGCCCCGGTATTGCCCGCGCTGAACAACAAGCGGGAGGTTGGGTTTGGGCCAGTGGTGAAAAACGGCAGGTTGAAAGCGGACTGATTGTCCACCGTGAGATTGTAGCGATTGTTGTCGAGGTCCACATCAATGAGCCAGCGTTGCCAATCGTTGGTCGAAAATCCCGTGATGCCCGTGGGTGTATAGGTGCTGCCGGTGACGTAATGGTGGATGCTCCCGTCGCTCTTGGTCACCAACGAGAAGCGGATGTCGGGATCGTTGAAACTGCCGGCATCCAGTTCGACGCCCGCCTGGAAGTCCGGCGTGTAGGTAGTGACTCGCAGGGCAAATTGGATTTGCAGTTTGCCGGTCGTAAAACTGGTGGGAGTTTCGCCTACCCCAAACGTCCCACCCAGGAGCGAGAAACCGCCACCGGGCCTGGACAGCCGCACGTACTGGTTCCCTTGAAACGCAGCCAGGTTGGGCGACAGGGACGCATCCCAGTTTTGGACGGTCGAGCCGCTCCCGGTGGTGACGGTCCAACTGCCCGGGAATGATCCGTTGTTGGGGTTACTGCCTGAAGCAGGAGCCTCAAAATTGTCGTCGAGATTGGTTGTCGTGACCCCGCCCAGAGTGCGCGTGACCAGCGGTATGTGCCCGTCGTTCGCCCCAACCGGTGTGGGCGCCATGATGCCCACGAACAGAAAGATGATCCCCGCAACAATCAGCGACCCGAGCCTGTGTTTCATAGATGCCTCCAGTTCGACTGGGCGAGTCTAAACGAGCGGGGTGACGAATCAACTGCTCCCTCTTGTCTCCTCGGGTAACAAGGCTCTCGGTCACGGCGCATGGACGGAAAGCGCCGCAAGCGTGCCACCGGACCGAAACTCCGGCATCACCCAGGTCGCACGCCGCGGCAGGAAACCGGTGGCGGCCAGTTGGACGACCAGCCGGGCGAGCCGGGCCGCGTAAATGCGATGATCGAATTCGTAGTGCGCCACGCTCGGATAGAGATGGTCGAGGAAATAATCGTAATCGCGAGAGATAAGGGAGAGGTCCTGGGGAATTCGCAAGCCCGCGCTCAAGGCATAGCTGAGCACCGTAAGGACGTGTTCCGGGTACGAAACCAGCAACCCGGTCGGGCGATCCTTTCCCGCGAAGACAGCGTCCAGCGAGCTGCGAATGCCGTCCACCGTCGAGTTGTGGTGGATCACCCGGGCGGCGACCCCTGTCGGCAATCCTTCCCGAAAGCTTTGTTCGCTCGCAAGGTTGCCCGCCAAGTCGCTTCGGGGTGTGACGAACGCAATGCCGCGATGACCGTGGTGCAGAAACACGCCCACCGCGTGACGGCAGACCGCGCGGTGATCGGTGGCGATCGAGGGCAATTCGATTCCCTTGTGCGCTGCGCCGGAGAGCAGGCAGAGGATGTTCCGTTCCCAAAACCAGCGTTGCACTTGGGACGAGGAATGGACCAGCACCCAGCAAGCGGCATGGTGCTGACGGACCGTGTTTTCCAAGGCTGCTTCGGGATGAGGCGAGGAAGGCGGCGAGGGCACGATCTGCAAAGCGTACCCGGCCTCCTGGAGGCGCCGCCGCAATTCGGCCACGTACAGCAACATGAACTCCGACAACGTGTGCAACGGGTCGGGCGCGAACCACGCAACCAGGTTGGACTTGACCGATCCGCGTCTCCGAATGCTCTTCGTGATTCGACGTCGCTGTCCCTGCGAGGAGGCGATCAGCCCTTCTCGTTCGAGCACCTGCAACGCGGCGCGCAAGGTCTTGCGGCTGACGTGCAACTGGTCGCACAGCGCGGTCTCGCCGGGCAGGAACTCGCGCCACCGCCCCGCTCGCAGGTCGTCTCGGAGGAGTTCGACGACCTGGGCGACGAGCGAGGAACGTTTGGGAATCGCGCTCATGTTGGGGCATCACTCGCAACGGGCCTTGCCGGCAAGTTCAGCGGCGCTTCTTTGACCGCAACGCCGCGAGCGCGCTGCCCGCCGCACCGGACAGGAACTCGATGTCCTCACAGAACCCGATGAAACGGAACCCGCGTTGAATATACTCACGCGCTTTCTCGATCTTGGAGACGTATGCCATGCTTGGGACGATACCGTGACGTTCGCAACTGCGCAGCACCCGGTCAAACGCCCGTTGATACTCCTTGTTCCGGGGGTTGCCGAAGCAACCCATCGTCTTCGCGAGGTCGCCGGGGCCGATGGCGGCCACGTCCACGCCCTCGACCGACACGATGGCATCGATGTTCTCGATCGCTTCGGGCGTCTCGATCTGAACCACGACGAGCACTTCGCGGTTCACCGAGCGAAGGTATTCCTCGAAACGCCGGCCATACCTTGTGGCGCGGCGCGGCCCCATCCCGCGCGTGCCTTCAGGCGGATATTTGCACGCGGCGACCGCCCGGCGCGCCTCCTCGGCGGTGTTCACCAGCGGAACCATCACGCCGTGCGCGCCGCCATCCAGCGCCTGGCCGATATGCCACGAGTCGTTGCGCGCCACGCGGACCAGAGGCGCGGTCGCGCTCCCGCCCATCGCTTGCATCATCGGATGCACCGTCTCGTTCGTCAGCGGCCCGTGCTCCATGTCGAACAACAGCCAATCGAACCCGATGTCCGCGAGAACCTCGGCCACGTCCGGGTGTCCGATGGAAACCCACGTGCCGAGAGAGAGGTGGCCCCGTTTGAGTTGCTGTTTGAGTGTGTTTCTCATGTGATATCAATCGCCCGGTTTCCTCCGCGCGTCCCAGCAGGAAAAAATCACCCGTCCACCCGAAAGACAAGGTCTTTCACGGCGCGCGCGCCCAGATGGTCCCGTACCTTTTTGAGGATCAGCGGTTTCTGGTAACGCTTCAGTTCGCTCAGCCACATCGGGTGATCGACCGCTACGGTGAGAATGCCATCGCGCAGCGCCACCGGCCGGGCGTGCTTGGCCACCGCCTCGCCCACGACCTTTTGCCAATCCTGGACGAGTTGGTTCTGGTGGACCTGCTGTTCCAGCCCGAGCTTCGGGAGCAGCTTTTCCAACACCTGGCCGGCAGTCTTTTCGGAGCGCGCCGGCAAGCCCGCCGCCCCGCGCCGCCATTCCCGCATGGCTTGATCTTTCGCGCTCGGATTTTTCATCGCGCCGATCCTTCGTCGAGCACAGCCTGGATTTCCTTCGCGGCGGCATCGAGCGCGGCCTGCGGCGTCTTCACCCCGCGAAAGGCCAGGTTGCATTCGAGCGCGAGGATGGCATCGAGCTGAGCGGCTTCGGGGACGTTCCAGGGCGAACGCACGGCGCCCAGGTCGAACGATTCGACCACCACCCGATTGACCGGGGTGGCGGAACGCGATTCCGCCGCCAGGTCTTTGCGCGCGCTGACGAAGTTCGAATCCTTCTCGAAGATCAACGCGGTTTGCGTCTGCCGCGAAAAAAGCCATTCGAGGTAGCGCCAGGCCGCCGGCTTCTGCTTCGAGAATGAACTGATGCCGACGCCGACGCAACCCGACAACGTGGCGCGGCGGATCGTTGTCTCCGCCTGAAACGAGTCCAGCGCGCCGGTGACCGCCCCGCCCGGGTCCTTTGACGGCTTGGCCTGGACGACCACAGCCACGACGCCGGGCGCCACGGCGAACTCGAGCCGCCCGGCCGCGCGCACGGTCTTGTCGTTCTGGACCTTCCAAGCCGGCACCGGTCCGAGGAGCGCGGCGGCGATCGTCCCGTCCGCCAGCGCTTTCGCGGTTTCGGCTTCGCCCCAGGTGACTGAGCCGGCGGGAACGATGGGCGTTTTCGATTTCGAGTTCCATTCGCAATAGTAATGGAGAGCTTTGACGTTGCTGGCGCTGTTGAGGACGCCGGCGGCCTGGCGTTTTTCCTCCTTCCAAAGCTCGCCGCCGAACGCCCAGAGCATCGGCAGAACATCCCGCAACACCGCGTCGCGCGATGCCGCCCCGCGCGCGCCGGCGGCCTTCACGTTTTCGTGGACGAGTTGCACCAGACGCCCGGCGGAACCAAACGCGCTCCATTCGTTCGTCCAGTTCGGCGCGACATGCGTGTTGTAGAACTCGGCCACGGACGGCTGCACCCGCGCGAACGCGCTGTCCACGAGGTCCACGCGAAACGCCAGGATTTCCGCCGCGACGCTCCACGGCAGACCGAAGACCGGCGTCGCGGCGTACTTGTCGAATTCCCGCCGCGCCAGATCGCGTTCGATGGTGGGGAACTTGGCGAGGCGGTACGTCATCTCGGGACGGAAAATCGCGAGCGTCAGCGCCTGGTTGGTTGCGGCCGCCAGCATTTGCGCTTCGGTCCATTCGACGGGCGAATCCGCGGGCGCGTTGGTCCCGAGGAAGGCGGGCGCGTCCAGTTGTTCCAACGCCCCGGCCCCGACCAACTGCCCGAGCCATTGCGGGTCGTAATGAAGCAGGTCGTACTCGGCGGCCTTGTCCCGGGCGACCTGGGTGAGCTTTCGATGCAGTTCGGTGGCCGAGTTGGTTTGTAGAACGACTTTGATCCCGGTTTGCGCGGTGAACGCCTTGTCGGCCAATTGTTGTTCCGCCGCCGCCTGTGGCCGGTCGAGCGCCAGCACACGCAGGGTGACTTCCGGCTCGGCGAGCAGCGCGCGAGCGCACGCGAACAGGCCGCAAAGAAGGATCGTTCCCAACTTCATGCCAGCGCCAGTATGAACGAGTTTGGGTCTGGCGTCGAGGCCCCTTCGCCGTCGGTAGTGCCCTGATTTGAAATCGGGCCATTGCTTCTTGCGGACTTTCTGCATCTGGTACGCGACCCAAGCCAAGGCAGAAAATATGGTTGATGGATCGCAATCGGCATGGGATTTCATCCCGACGACAGCTTCCCCTTGTACGGCTCGGAGCGGGTGGCGTGCTGTCGCCAGTGCTCGGCGTCAGAAGCGGGCCAGACCGTTGCAATCGTTCGGTCCCTGCGATCGACGAGGCGCAACTCATCCAAGAGACTGTTACAGATTTCACGAATGACGGGCGCATTCCGAAAGGCGAGGCAATGCTTGATGTAATACTCGGTCGCTGCCGACAATGTTGCTCCATAGGGGTTGAGTTGCTCCAAGCACCGGGCCGCCTCTAGGCTGACCTCATGGGGGATGACCAAGGCTGCGATCCCGTGGTTGATTTTCTCGATGGCCTTGCGTCGGGCATACGTCTCGGCCTTGTTCTTGTCCCGAAACGTCTTGAACCTCGGCTTGACTGCCTTGCCGTGATCCACCATATGGTTCCAGTTACCCGATGGCAGGCGGCGTCTATAGATGGGCAGGGACTTGATGCGAGTGCCCCGCGTTGTTCCGACTTCTGCCTTCTTGACTCACCAATCGTCTCACCGTCGGCCCCTCCACCCACTCGCCGCGGATGTGGACGACCTTGGGCACGGCGGGCAGACCGAACTCGTTGCGCTGAAGCTGCGATGCGATCAGATCGATCGCGGCCGCTCCGATCATGCGCGAGTTGTTCTCGATGCCGGCCACGCGTTCAGTCGGACGCTTCACCAGGTTGACGAATCCCACGTCGTGTGGAACACGCAGCCGCATTGCGCGCAACCAGCCCACGATCCGATGGTCCGAACCGATCACCACCTCGGGCGAGTGTCTGCGAAACCATTTGTTGAACGTTGATTCGTCGAGCGTCTGCGGCTCCAGCAACGGAATGCGGTCCGCGGCGCGCACATGTTGCTGGTACGCGAGAAATCCTGCCGTCCAGCGATGCGCCGTGCGCGCGTCCAGCGGCGACCACATGGCCATCGCGATGCGCCGGTAGCCGAGGCGTTTCAGTTCACGGATGGCGAGCGCCACGTTGTGGACATAGTCCGGCACGGCGCGATGGAGATGCGGAAGCCGCACGCTGTAGCCGAGCGTCGCGCAGGCGAACTCCGGCCAATCGAGCGAGAGATGACCGATGACCGGTGTCAGCCCGCCGATGAGCAGGCCGCGAATGCCGCGCGCCTTGAGGATCTGGCTCATGCGCCGGCTGGTCATGCCCGGCTCGCGCAGCCAGAACTCCTCCAACTTGTACCCGAGCTCCTCGGCTCGTTGCGCAGCGCCTTCGATGTACTCGCGGTTGGGGTAGTAGTCGCGCCAACCACCGAATTTGTGGATGGCGGTGACATGGGCGATGGTCGCCTCGTGGACAAGCGTGCGCGCCGTCCGCATTCGGGTCATCAGGTCGGAGACGAGCGGATTGCGCCGGTAGCCGAGTTCGCGGGCGAGACTCTGGATCCGCTGTCGCGTCGGCGGCGGGATGCGCGGGTCGTTGCGCAACGCCAGCGAGACGGTCATGTGCGACACCTTCGCGGCGTCGGCGACCGAACGGAGCGTGGCGTGCGGTTTCGGCTTCATTTTACTTGGAAAGCGACGAGGCCGTTGCAGAGTATCGCACCGGTTCTTACATGCAACCCAAGAACAGAGACCGCAAGTCTCCCGAAGCATCAGCCCGGAAAGGAATTGTCATGAAAGACACTTTCGATAGCCAGCGCAAGGCCGAGAACGCGTTTGGAGTACCGCCTTCAGGCGGAATACTGCCATCGTCCACAGAAGCGTTCCGACTGAAGTCGGTACACCGAACGCTCCATCGAGTCGCGACGGGTTTTCTGGTCTTCGGTTGGGTTGCCGGCGTGTCCTTCGCCGAATCGTACGACCAGACCTGGCGCTACGCCACCATCGCCATCCCGCGCATCGAACAGTCGCCGAAACTCGACGGAGCGATCGCTGACGACGAATGGGGCCGGGCCACGTTGTTGCCGCCGTTCCTCAGTCGCGATCCCGTGCGCGGCAACGGGCTGCCCTCCCGGCATCCAACGCGCGCATGGATGGCGTACACGACCGACGCGCTCTGCGTGGCGTGGCGGCAGGCGTTGCCGCCGCACGAGTTGCCGGTGAAGGCAAACATGACGGCTCGTGACACATGTGAAGGCAGCGACAACACGGTCGTGATCTGGTTCGGCAAGGACGAGAGCAGCCCGCAGATTTACAACATCTCCGGCAACGCGGCATCGGCGACCTACGACCGCCGCTTCGACGACGGCAGCATCAATTACTGGAACCCGAAGATCGAGTATGTGTCGAAGCCGACCGCGACCGGCTGGGACGGCGAATTGAAAATTCCGTTCGCCGAGCTGGGCTGGAACGGCGCGCCCGAGGACGGCAAACGCGTGGCGTTCTATCTCTATTCGTCGTGGCGCAAGACCGGGACGGAGTTGTTCGCGTGGCCGTACGTCGGCTGGAGCTCCCGTGGCGAACACGGGATTCTGGTATTCGGCGGCAACGCGCCGGCGGTCCGATTCGAGGACGACGGCGCGGTCAAGCTCGTCGGCGGCGAGGCGCAGGTCGCGACGAAGCTGTACCGTCGCAAGGAAAAATCGCGTGAGAGTTATTTGCAGCACCTCGACAACGCGATCAAAGTCAGCCAGGTCGAAGGCGGGACGTTCGAGAGCCTCGACAAGATCGTGGCCGAAAGCCTGACGCCGTTCGAGCCTGCGTCGAAGATCGAGGCGCCCGGCGAATATCTGGTCCGCTATGACATCAAAGCCGGTGACCGCGTTCTCGCGTCCGGCGTGCAACCGTTCTGGAAAGCGCCGCCGCTCGACCTGGACGTGACGCCGTTTTATCTCAGCGCGAAGAAGCTATTGATCGAGGCCAACACGGAGCTACCGCAAGCCACGCGGCTTGAGGCAAGCTTGAACCCCGTCGCTCAGACCACGCACGCGGATTTCAAGTCCCAGCAGGCACAGGCGAGTTTCTCGACGAGCAATCTGAAGGACGGGCCGTATGAAGTTGCCGCCGCCGCCAAGGACGCGCAGGAAAAGATTCTCGCCAAGGCGTCGGTGAATGTCACCAAACCCGCGCCTCCGGATTGGTGGACGAAACAGGAGGGGTTCGAGCCGAAGATTCCTCCGCCATGGACGCCGGTGAAGGCGAGCAAAAGCAAAGTCAACGTGCTCCTGCGCGAATACCAGTTCGACGCGTTGGCGGTGCCTTCGCAAGTCGAGACCCTCGGGAAAAAGATCCTCGCCGGACCGATGGAGTTCCGCACGTCGAAGCCGTGGGAAAAATCCAAACTCAAGCTGGTGAAAAAAGACAACGAGGCCGCCGTGTACGAAAGCGAAAGCGTCGCAGGCGGGCTGACGTTGAAGGTGCGGACGCAGGTCGAGTTCGACGGGTTCATGTACGTGGACATCGACCTCACCGGCGAAGGAGACGCGGACAAGCTGGATTTTGTGATTCCGTTCAAGAAAGAGCACGCGATCCTGATGCAGAACTACTTCAAGTCCGGCGGACCCGGCGACTTGCAGTGGAAAAACCCGAACGACACCGAGAACCCCTACAAGAAGGGCCGCCGCTTCGTCGGCTACGTGCCCGATTACACGCTGTTCACGCCGCCGATGCTGACGACGTGGATCGGCACCGACAAGTATGGCCTCGAATGGTCGAGCGAATCGTCGCGCGGATGGTCGTTGGCCAGTCCGAACAAGGCGCTGGAGATCAGCCGCGATGGCGACAAGGTCGTGTTCACCGCGCATCTCATCACGCGTCCGGTGAAGCTGACCAACAAGCCGCGCCGCATCCGGTTCGGGCTCGTGGCGACGCCGACCAAGACGATCCTGCCGCACATGGCGAAGATGCGCATCTTCGACGATTGGTACCCGGCGTTGCTTCCCGCGGATTGGAGCGGGCATCCTTGCTGGCACGGGCCGGTGAAAGACCCGAAGGTCATTGAGAAGAATGTCAAATGGATCGAAGGCAGCCGCAACGCCGGCGCGAAAATCGGCCTCAACGGCGGCTGGAACATCTCGACCGACCACTCCGATTGGGAAGTCTGGGGCAAAGAGATGGTCGCCGAGCCATTGCAGAACGTGAGCTGGCAGAACGTCAAGAACTTCGCCGCCTGTTACAAGACGCCGTACGCGGAGTTCATGGCCAACAGCTTCGGCTTCAACGCGCGGCTCTTGAAGTTCGACGGCATCCGCTTCGACACGATCATCCCCAGCTACGAATGCCAGAGTTTGGTCCACGACTGCGGCTGGTACGACGACGACGGCAAGCTGCAGCCGAGTTCATCCATCTTCAGCCAGCGCGAAATTTGGAAGCGGCTCTATCGCATCTTCCACGGCGGCGTACGGCCTGAAGGCGCGATCTGGCTGCCGGTCGCGGCGGGGCCGATCATGTGCGCGCATTCGTTCTCGGACATCCACGAGATCGGCGAGAGCTATTACGAGAAGGCCAAGACGATCAAGGACGGGTACCCGCCCGACATGATCCGCGCAAACATGACCGGCATCCAATACGGCATGATCGCGCAATCGAACATCAAGGGCGTGCCGCTGATGTTCAACCAGCGCAACGCCGCGCTGCTCGTGAACGGCTCGACGCCGCGCTTCACGGACTACCGCTTCTGGCGATCCGATTACTCCGCACAGGGCAACCCCGCGGTGTCGATCTGGGACGCGTGGGATTGGGTGGATCGCTGGAACGCCGAGTGGCTCGGGTGGTGGGAGAACGGCGAATTGGCGATTGCCGATTGCCGATTGCCGAATGTGGAAAAGCCGATGCTGCTCACGAGTTTCTGGCTCAATCGCAAAAGCAACCGCCTGCTGCTCATCGTCACCAACTATGAGACCGAACCGATGGACGACGCGAGCGTGAAGCTCAACCTCGCCAAACTCGGGTTGAAAGGGAAGCTGTACGCCGAAGACGCGGTGACGCTGGAGCCGGTGGCGATCCGCGTCGATGGCGCGATGAAAATCGACATCTTGCCGGAACGGTATCGCTTGATCAAAGTGTCCAACGAGCCACCGCGGTATCGCGACGACGTTCTCGGCGCGAACCTCGTCGCCGGCGCGCCAGCCGAGATCACGCAGAACTGGTCGAGCGCGGAGCTCACGCTGGATCCGAACTCGACCTACGTTCTCAAAGCGCAGGTGAAAATCGACCAACCGCTCGGCGTGGAGAGCCAGAACCCGAACGCCGATCTGCACCGCATGTTCCATTACGTCACGGTGCATCTTGCCGGCGAGGGGATCACCGGCGTGAACGCGACCAACAAGCTGGCCCTCTGTGCGGTGAAGGGAACCGATCAGTTCCTGCCCTACCGCGAGACCGATTTCTACCGACGCATGTGTTTGCCTCAAGTGTGGGAGAACACGCCGGGCTGGCAGGACATTTTCGTTCCGTTCGGCACAGCCACGAACACGACGAGCGGCAAGGTGGTCGTCGCCTACACCGATGGCGATGCCGGCAAGGCGGCGGTGAAGAACGTAACGCTGCAGAAGGTGAAGTGATGCGTCGAGGATCGAGAGTCGAGAGTCGAGAGGATCAAGTCCGCATACACAAAGAGCGCGCATGGAGTACAGGCTTCAGCTTGCCCGGCTGTCTCGGCTTTCTATCCGCCATCCTCCATCTGCTATCCTCGATCCTCAGCTCCGCACACGCCCAGAACCCCGTCGTCCTCTACCCCGCCGCCGGCAATCTGCGCCCCGAGCAAGGCACCCTCGAGATGTGGTTTCGATTCGAGGACGAACCGAGCGGAGCCGGCGAACGCGCTCTCCATTATTTCCCGTTCTTCTTCATCAACATCGATGGCGAAAAACAGCAGCGCGTCAGTTTCGCGTACCAGACGATCTGGGGCACCAACAACTTCCATTTTTTCTTCTCGTCGCTCACGAGAGTGGAAGGCGAACTGATGCAAAGCCCGTACGTCGCGACCGTCGAAGAAGGCCAGGGAACCAAACCCGATCCGCGCGGCCCACCGATTTTCATCCCGCGGATACACAAGGGTGATTGGCATTACCTCGCACTGACGTGGACCAACGGCCTCGTGAAAACCACCGTGGCGATGTATCTCGACGGGAGACTCGTGATCCGTCCGAGCGAGTTGCCGGGCAAACTCTGGGACGACATGGAAGCGACTTCGCTGCGTTTGA
>Ga0187892_10005839_pt1 | contig 18894 bp, 18 predicted proteins | sample MA1701073metaG_FD_139345 | JGI IMG/M metagenome (GOLD analysis project Ga0187892, IMG submission 139345) | Bio-ooze microbial communities from a basaltic lava cave in the Kipuka Kanohina Cave System on the Island of Hawaii, USA - MA170107-3 metaG ...
GACGAGGGCCGAGTTGGCCGCGTGGAGGAGGACGTTGCCGAGGTGGTAGGCGACCGGCGCCGTCCCGACCAGGGCGTAGGTGAGGGCGTACGCGAAGATGACGAGGGGGCGGTAGAGGAGGTCGGTCGTCGGGTCCGGCCAGTACCCGCGGGCGAAGATCGCCTTCAGGTCGGTGAGGTCATGAACGGCCGGGTTCTCCGGAACGATGGTCCAGTCGTCGTACGCGAACCCGTGCCCGAGCGTGTTCACGAAGGCGAGGAGCGCGAGGGTCGCGACCGCCCCGGCCGCCCAGCGGTCCGGGTGCCGCCGCGGGAGCCAGGAAGTCAGTGGGTCACGCGTCACTTGACCTGAAAGCTGTCTCTCAAGCGCCTCATCGGCACTTTGACCCACTCGCTGCAGCCGCCCTTTTCCTCCCGGAGCCATGACTCAGCAAACGCGTCGTATTCTGCCCAATAGACCCGGTTGTCGAAGAAGTGAACCCGGAGCACCTCTGTCTCTCCCGGCTTCGTTCCTGGCAACCACCGCCCCCAGGTTTCGTGTTTCACGTCCATCGGGCCCTGGGAGGCAACGATCTTCGAGACCTGTTCCCGGGTCATGCCCAGCTCGATCGATCGGAACCATTGTCTCGCGGCCGTCACGGCTGCCGGCGACTGCTGCGCCATCGCAGGTCCGGCGACACACGACATCATCACTGCCAGCACGATGAGGCTGGCCATTCGGGTCATAATGGCCTCCTTTGTCGAAGCGACCGCGCGCGACGGGTGCGCTACTGCCTGAATCCGGACGGCGAATGTTTCGGGACAGACTTGAGGAGCGGCTCGACCGCTTCGATCCGGCGCTTGAACTGCTCTGTCAGCATCCTCCCCTCCTCGGGGCTGGCGATCACGTGGGGCGTCAGCATGATCAACAGCTCGGTCCTCCTCACGCTGTCCCTCGTCCGCCGGAAGAGGTAGCCGAGGAGGGGGAGGCGGCTCAGGAACGGGATCCCGGTGCTGCTCTTCTCCACACGGTTCTGGATGATCCCGCCGATCACGATCGACTGATTAGCCGGGACGACCACCGAGCTCTTCGACGATCGCTTGCTGAACGCCGGCGACTGCGTCTGCCCGAACGACTCCGCCAGGATGTCGGTCTGCTCCGTCTCGATCTCCAGGGTGACCAGCCGCTTCTCGTTCACGTGGGGCTTGATCGCCATCAGGATGCCGATATCTTTTTGTTGGATCGTCCGGAACACCCCTTGGGCGGTGGCCGAGGTGGCGGAGGTCAGGCTGGACTGCTCACCCGTGATAATCGGCACCTCCTGCCCGATCTGGAGCTTCGCCTCCTTGTTGTTCGCCGTCAACAGGTGAGGCGACGCGAGGATCTGGACGTTGGTGAGCGACGCCAGGTTGTTCAGCACCATGCGAAACCTGGCGCCATCGACGTAGGTGAAGGTGAACCCGGCGGCGGGCGAGACGCCCGGATCCGCCAAGGCTGCAATCCCTGCGCGCGCGGCGTCACTCACGCCGGCGGGACCGAACACCCCCGAAAGCAGGATACCGCCGCTTCGAAACACCTCCTCCAGGCTGAAGGTGAAATCGTCCGTCAGCGTCACCTCTGCAATCAGGGCCTCGATGATCACCTGTTTCGGGACGATGTCGAGTTGCTTGATCGTCGCCTCGATGATCTCGTAGTTGCGCGGCGAGGTCTTGATGACCAGCGCGTTCGTCGCCTCGTCCGGGACGATCGTCACCTCCCCCACGACCTCACCCGGCGCGCCCTCGACGCTGATCGGCCCGGCCGTCCCCGGCGGCGGGGCGGCCGAAGGGGGGGCCGCGCCCGGGGCGGGAGGTGGTGTCGCCGGCGGCTGGACACCGAGCCCCGGCCTCGGAGTCGGCTGCCCCGGCCTCGGAGTCGTCGCCGGCGCTCGCGAGACCTCGCGGCGCCCATAGAGAGTATTCAAGATCGTGGCGAGTTGGGCCGCCTGGACGTTCTCCACGAAGTAGACGAAGATCCGCTGGATATTATCGCGTTTGGTCTGAGTGTCCAGGGCCCTGATCGTATCGAGCAGCCTCCTCACCGTCGAGCTGAAGCCGCCGACGATCAGGCTGTTAGTCTCCTTGTGGACGACCAGCTTGGCGCCCCTGGCGAGGAACGGCTGGAGGATCCTGGTCATCTCCTCCGCGGAGAGGTAGTCGAGACGGACGATCTGGGTGACGTACCGCTCTCGCTCCTCGCCGCGCTCCTTCCCCACCTGCACGTCCTGGGGCTCCTGCTGTGCGACGGCGATCGGGACGATCTTGTAGAACGATCCCTCCTTGACGGCGACCAGGTTATTGACCTCGAGCACCAACTCCATGATGGAGAAGACCTCGCTCGCCGGGACCTTGGTCGTGGTCCGCATCGTGACGTTCGCCTTGACGCCGGGACCGATGATGAAGTTGATCCCGGTGATGTCGGCGATGGAGCGAAGAACGATCTCCAGATCGGCGTTATCGAAGTTGAGCGAGACCAACTGGGTTTTCCCCTGCTGAGGAGCGGGTGCCGCCGGCGCGCCGGCGGGGACGGCTGGTGCCCCTCTGACGGAGGCGGGAGATCCCTCTTTCGAGCCGGGCGGTGCGGGTGAAGTGGCTTCCGGTCGTTCACTCGGCGCAGCGGCCACGTCCGCCGACTCCGCTTCTTCCTCCTCGTCCGGCGGCGCGGGCGGAGCAGCGGCAGGCGAGACCGACGCGGGCGGCGCGGGAACGGGCGGCGGCGCCTGAGCCTCAACCTTCGGCGGCTCCGTCTTCGACCAGGGCCACTCCATCGCGCCCAGGGTCCCGCAGGCGGGAAGGCACGCGGCCATGACCACAACCGCAAGGATACCTCTAGAGGTCGCGGGCATGCGCTGTCTCACGCTCAAGTCCACTCGGCTCAGATCACAGACGCGAGTCACTGGGTCGGTTCCTGGGGAGCCGGGACCGCTTCCTGCGGCTGCTGCTGCATAAGGAGCCGGGCCCGCCGCCGCTGGGCTCTCGTAAGCGGGGACTCCGGCGTGCCGGGGGCCCCCTCGATCGCGCCGGGCGGAGGCGAAACGGGAACGGCTGCGGGAATCGGTGCCGGCGCAGGCGGGGGCGACGGTTGCGCCGCTGGCGGCGGCGCTCCACCGCTTTGGATGGGGGCCTTCAGGGTAAGCTCCGAGACCGCATCGCCGCGCTTGAAGAGGACCCGATCTTGCGATACTGCCGTCAGTTTCCCTCCGGCCACGTCCTGGCCGATGGAGTAGATGTTCGCCTTCCCTTTATCGCTGAGGATCGCTCGCCGTTCATCATCGACAAGGATCGTCCCGACGAGAGTCGGCAGGGGCGCCGGAGGAGGCGGAGGGGGCCCGGGCGCGTGCGGAGGCACCGGCACGGGAGGCGGCTTCCTGAAGGGACTCTTTTCAAGCACCACATCGAAGTGCGACAGAGGGGGGCGGCTGGCGCGGACGAAGGACGACGCCGTCACCTCCTGGGAGGCCCTCACCGACGGAGGGATGGAGTGGGAAGCCGGGGGGGTGACCCAGGCCCTCACCAGGGCGGCCGCGATCAGCAGCGCGACGGCACCGAGGGCAAGGTTCACAAGTCGAATCGGCTTGCCCATCTCAGCTCTTCTCACCCTGCGAGGGGGTGAACCCGCTGACCATGACCGTCACCTGAAGCTCTGCTCCAGGCCGTGGGAAGGAGGCGTTCACGATCAGCTTCGGCACGGTCAGGAGCCGCTTCGAACTCTCGATCTTGTGGAGGAAGTCACGAAGCTTCTTCGGATCGGCGTTCAACGACAGCTCAACCGAGACCTGCGTGAACCCCTCTATCGGCTTCGGCGACTGGATGCTCTCGCTGGCGATCGTCACCCCGCTCTCTCCCGCCATCTTGTGCAGCGTCGCCTGCAAGTCGGCCGCGGCCAGCGTCAGCTTCTCGCCCGGCAGGAGCTGCTGCTTCAGTTGCTCGAAGAGCTGCCCGGCGTCGGTGAACTTCCTCTCGTACCGCCTCCTCCCCTCCACCACGAGCTGATACCGCTCCAGCGCTGCGAGCTTCTCCCGGTACTCGCTCCGGATCTGCATCTGGCTCGAGACGGCCGGGGCGATCAGGTACTGGACCGCGAGAAAGAGGCCCAGCCCGACCCCGCCGGCCACGAGGAATTTCCGCTCACGAGCCGCGATCTTCACGGCCTCCGCTCCTTTCGAGTCTCCAGGAACGCCTTGATCTGGAAGTCCTGGGTCTCCGCCCGACTGGCCACGGGTGACGTGAACTGGACGTTCTCGAGGATCGGAGACTGCTCCAGGATCGAGATCAGATCGGACGCGGAGCCGCTGATGGCGCCTCCGATCCGCACCTCCCGCCCTTCAACAGAGAAGAGGGTCAGGACCACGCCCTTCGGGAGGAGCTGAACGATCTCGCGCAGCAGGTCCAGTTTCCTCACCTCCCCCTGATCGATCTTTTGAAGGGCCGCGATCTGGCCGTCCAGCCTGCCGACCTCTCCCTTGAGCTGCTCCACCTTCGCCGCCTCCGCCTTCAATGTCTCGACTCTGCCCGTGAGATCCGCGAGGGCGCGCCGCTCCCGGATCGCCTCGCTTATCCCGAAGGCGAGCCCCAGGATGGCGATCAGGGCCAGCAGCCGAAAGGTCAGCGCCAGGCCGGGGTCCCGGCGGGGAGGGGCCATCTCCTTCGGGAGCAGGTCGATCTGAAGCGGCAGCGGCACGAGCCCGTTCAATGCGAGCCCCACCGCGGCCCCGAGCGACTGGGCGATCTGTGGATCCACGCCGCGCGCTCGAATCCGCTGAAACGGCTGGAGGGGCTCGACCTCCAGCCCGCTCCGCTCGGCCAGGTGGTGAAGCAGATCCGACCGGCCGCCGCCAACCCCGGCCAGGGAGATCCGTGCCCGTCCCGTCGGACCGCTGTCGGCCTGCGGTTGCGCGAGCAGCACCGACAGCTCAGGAAGCAGGACGTCGAGCGGCGCGGCCGGTCCGAATGTGAGATATCGACAGTGCCGGAGCACTCCGGCCCTCGCAACCCCGATCTCGGCCTCCCCATTTCGGAGATCGACCAATGCCGTCGTTCGCTCCCCGCCCCCCCTCTGGTTGTACATCAGCGTATTGAACGACGCGAACGCGGAGACCCCGATCGACGTCGGGTTGAGGCCCGCTTCTTTAAGGAGCGTCACGTAGCGATCGATCTCCTCCCGCCTGGCCGTCGCCAGCAGGAGCGTCGATTTCTCAGCGTCCTTCTCCAAGACCTGAAAATCGTAGTGGGCCTCCTCCGGCGGGAACGGGGTGTGACGCTCCACCTCGTAGTCGAGGATCCCCTTCAGCTCCTCCTCGCCCACCGGCGGCATATTGATCGCGCGCATCGTGACAAGGCTTCGCGGAAGCCCGACCGTGACGAAGGTGGGGCGGACTGAGAGCCGGGAGAGGATCGCTTCCAACTTGGCTTTGAGCGCCGTCTCTCTCCCGTCCTTCTCGCGCGGCAGCTCCTCCACCCCCCAGTCCAGCAACTCGATGCGCCCCAGGCCTCTGCGCAGCACGGCATGGCAGAGGAGACCCCCTCGGATGTCAATGCCGAGGCCGACCCTCCGCCGCGGGATCAGCTCGCCGATCTTCATCATGCCCCCTGGCTCGGCCCCAGGCTCCAGAGCCGGATGGAAAGCTTCGGCCTGCCGGGGTTCCCGTCGTTTCGCAAGACTGCGCCGATCCGGCTCGCGAACCGCGAGCCGTCCAGCCGGCCGGCCGACACCACGTAAAAGGTGCGCGAGGAGACGGTCCCGATCTGCTGAAGTTCCGCCATGGCCTGCCCCAGCGGGATCGCGCCAGGCTGGCCTGTCCCGACGACTTCGAATCCTTGCCTCCCCGGGCCGCCGGCCGACACCAGGAAGTTGGTCAGTTCAGCGCCGTAGCGGAACGGCACCTCGGCACGCCGCGCAAGCGCAAGCTTGCTCTCCGCTGCCGTCAGTCCCAGCGCCATCAACACCTCCGGGCTGGCCGTGTTCACGTTCACCTGACCCGAGCCGAACACGGACAGATGCCTGGCCACTCCGAGGTATTCCCCCGACCCGAGCTGCCGCTCTCCGGGGAACTGTCCCTTGAGTTCCGCCTGCCGCTCTGGGTTGGAGACATTCCCATAGAGGATCTCCGGGCTCATCCCCTTCACCAGGAGGAGCTCCTCGATCGTCTCGAACGCGCCGTTCCTGGCCTTATAGGGAACCGGAAGGGTGAGATAGTAGTCGTCCTCAGCCCCATTGATGCGATGGAGCTTGTCGGGGTCGCGCCAGTCCAGGATCGAATCGACGATGATCGACAGGCGGCGTGCGTCCTTCACGCCCGAATTCGAGAAGAGCCGGCGAAGCACCGCATCCCCGACGTTGTTCACAGGGATCTTGCTCTCCTCATCCGTGACGGTGACCCAGTATCTCCCTCGCCCCAATGGGACGTGTTCGTAGGCGGCGGGATTGCTGTGCCAGCGCTCGTCCAGCGCGTCATACTGCGACGAGTCCGGGTCATCGTTTCGATCCGCGTTGACGATCTCCGCCGCCGCGCGATAGACCCCCGCCTCCGCAAGATAGTAGGCCTCCGCGTCCTCCCTGAAGTTTCCGGCCGCGGCCAACTCCGTGCGCATGGAGAAGGTGAAGGCCGTGAAGACCACGCTCAGGAACGTGAGGATCCAGAGAACCACCATCAGTGCCAGGCCGCACTCCGCACGTCGCACCTCGCACCGCCCTCTCATCACAGCGTCCGTCCCGCCTGCACCGGAAAGACCAACGGTGGAAGGACCAGGTCTCGAGCCCCTTGCTGCCTCGTCTCGCGGACCGTGAGGGTCATCTCCACCGCCAGCGGCAGGCGATCGGAGCCCCGGAAAGCCGACTGGCCCGCCTGCCCGATCAGGACACGGCGCGTCGAGAGTTCCGCCTTTTCCTGCGAGGGGTCCCAGAGATCCCGCCACGCGAAAGAGGGTTTCTCCTCCGGTCTCCCCTCCTCCACGAGATACCGGAAACGCGCCTCGGACACCCGCGCATCGAGCGTTCTCACGTGTTGCTCACGCGAGACGGCGGCGGCGTCGCCACTCACAAGAGGGTACCGCTCCGTCGCCACCAGTCCCCGATCCGGCTCGACGGAGTACGTCACCACCCGGACCATATGGCTGAACGGTTCGGCCCCGAAGCCTTGGGGAAGGGTGGCGAACTCGACGGAATCGGGCTTTCCACGAAAGACCATCACCTCTGTAGTCTGCTCCTTCAGCCGCAACGGATACAGCATCGACAGGTCGCGGGCCAGCGTCTCGTGGAGCGTACGCGCGCGTTGGCTCTCCTCCGCTCGCTGCTCGCCGCTCTCCCAGGACCTGGTGCCGACGCGGATCGCCCCCAGGACGGTCACAAAGATGAGCGCGAGTATTGTGAGCGAGATCAACAGCTCGAGCAACGTAAATCCCGACCATGCCCGCGGCGTTTCGACCCTCGAGCGAGGGACGCGCCTGCGCGGCAGTGCCCACGGCCACCCAGGGAGCCCGCGCTGCGCTGCGATCATCATCGCCCTTGACTCCCGCTGCCGCGGCGGCCTGTCGGTTGGACCACCTGCGTCTGGCCGAGCTTCGATTCGTCCACCGCCATCCTGAGCGTGTACAGGTCGAGGGATTTCTCCCCTGCCCGTGCCGGCCACGTGACGCGCACTCGAACCTGGTAGAGCCGGGCGGGAAGCTCGTCGCGCTGGTCGGCGACCGCGCGGACCTCGGACGCCCACCGGAACCCCCCCCCGAAGTCGCCGCTGCCGGCCGCAGCCGTGAGGGAGGACGTCACCGCGATCTCGGCCATCTTCTGGCGCGCGAGCAGCGCGGCGTTTGTGTAATCCTGTGACGCCTTCGCCGAGCGGACACCGGTCCCAAGCAACTCCATGGCGAGGGCGAAGGACACGCCGAGGATCGCGAGCGCGACGATGATCTCAATCAGCGTGAATCCCTCGTCGCAAGGTCGGCGGATTGGCCGCCCGCGGCTACGCCGTCGCGGCGGCATGAATGCGAACCAGCCCGATCGACGGGTCCACCACGATGCGATACGCTCTCCCCTTCTCATCCCCCAGCCAGATCTCCCCCCCTGTGGAGCCGCCTTGTGGGAAAAAGGCGATCGCGCCCCGTTCATCGTCCCGCAGCGGTTCCAGATCGAGGATGACCGACTTCAGCGTGACACCGGCCGGGAGGGCGCGCACGCGCGCCTGACGCATCCTGGCCAGCCACGGCTGCTCGGGATCCTCCGCCGTCGGCGCCCGGTCGATGCCGCCGAGCCTCCCGACGACCCAGTCGGGACCTCGCAGCCAGTACTGATTGGTCTGCCGGTCCACCACGACCTCGAGCACCGCGTGATTGGTGATCGCCTGCGCGCGGGCGAATCGACACAGGGCGGCGAGATCTCTCGTGGCAGCCTTGAGGCGAAGCTGACCGAACGAGCGGCCGAAGCTGGGCGCGATCAATGCCGCCGCCAGCCCCAGGATCAGGAGCACGACCGTCAGTTCCAGAAGGGTGAACCCGGAACACGCGCGGCCTGCGGACCGACGAGGCCGCGGCGCGGCGGGTGCCACGGCCCGCACGCCCCGCGCGTCCGCATGCCGGGGCCCACACGGTCTCACGCTCATTGATCGATTCGTTCCCCTGCCCGTTTCACGCCCCTCCAGCTGACGATGTCCTGTTTTTCTCCCTCTCCGCCCGCCACGCCGTCCCCGCCGAACGAGATGATGTCATACTCCCCATGCTCGCCGGGAGACTTATAGACGTACGGGTGTCCCCACGGGTCCAGCGGGATCTCCTCCTTCTTCAGGTAGGGGCCGTCCCAGTGCTCGATCCCGCCGGGGTTGACAAGAAGGGCCCTCAGTCCCTGATCGCTCGTGGGGTAACTCCCAACGTCGAGCCGGAAGTTGTCGAGCGCGGCGCCGAACAGCTCGATCTGAGCCTGCGCCGCAGCCTGCTTCCCTTTTCCGACCCGCCCGAAGAGCCGCGGACCCACCAGAGCCGCAAGGAGCCCGATGATGATGATCACCACCAGGAGTTCGATTAGCGTGAAGCCGGACCGGCGAGCGCGAGCGCGATGGGCGGTGCGAGGCGGCGGTTGCAGCGAACGGACCACGGCCGCGATCGCGCGTCCGCAGACCTCCCGCCCCGCATCCATGGCGCCACATCGATGGATTCCCATCCCCGGCTCCTTCGTCAACCCCACCACCTCGTGTGCGTTCTCACCCCGCACGTCGCACCTCGGACCGCCGTTACAGCGGAAGCTCATTGATGCTGAAGATGGCCAGCAGCATCGAGAGGACGATGAAGCCGATGATCGCGCCGAGCGTGAGGATCAGGACGGGCTCCAACAAGGAGGTCAGCCGCTTGACGGTGCGCCTGACGCGCTCGTCGTACGTGTCGGCGACCTTGATCAGCATCTCCTCCAGCCTGCCGGTCTCCTCTCCGACCTTCGCCATGTGGATGGAGAAAGACGGGAAGGCCCCCGTAGCACGCAGGGGACCACTGATCCCCTCGCCCCGCTTGACGCCCTCATGCAGGCGGGACATCGCGCCGGCGAGCACCCGGTTCGTAATGGTCTCCCTGACGATGGAGACCGCAGACAGCACCGGGACGCCGCTGTGGAGCAGCGTGCCGAAGGTTCGGGCAAAGCGAGAGACCTCGATCTCCCGGATCAGGCCTCCGAGCAGCGGCAGCTTGAGTTTCCACTCGTCCCACGCGATCCTCCCCGGCTCCGTCTGCACGTACGTCCGAAGGGCGATCCAGCCGATGAGAAGCGCGCCGACGAACGCCCACCAGTAGTCGGTCGTGAAGGTGCTGACCGCCAACAGGATCCGCGTCGGCGCCGGCATGAGCTGCTGCGTATCGGCGAAGATCTGCGCGAAACGGGGGATCACGACGTTCATCATCACGACGACCGCGCCGCCGCCGACAAGCAGCAGCAAGAGTGGGTAGATCATGGCCGACGTGACCTCGTCCCGCATCGCCTTCGACCGCTCCAGGAACCCGGCGAGCCGCGACAGGATCCCCTCCAGCACGCCGCCCGCCTCCCCGGCCTTCACCATATTCACGTAGAGTCTGGAGAACAGCCGCGGGTGTTTGGCGAGGCTATCGGCAAACGAGCTCCCGCCCTGGATGTCGGTCAGGATCCCGCGGAGCACCGACCTGAACCGTTGATTGTCGGTGAGGTCCAGGAGCGTCGCCAGGCTCCGGTCCAATTCCATCCCGGCATCGAGCAGCGTGGCGAGCTGCTGGGTGAACACCAGGACGTCCTGAGCCGACGGGGCTCGAGAAAAGCGCGTCGGCAGCCGGATGAGGCCACGAGGCGCCTCGGCCACCGCCACGGGCTGCCCGACCCTGATCGGATAGTAGCCGTTCGCTCGGAGCCAGGCGACGACCGCCCGCTCGTCCGCGGCCTCCATGCTTCCACGGATGATCTTGGCAGCCGTATCGGTCGCGGTATACTGGAATGTGGCCATGACAGAGTGTTTCCTTTATTGACACCGAGTTCCGGTATTAGGTTTAGGACTATAGCAACTCATCATGGAGTGTCAACAGAAATCCTGGCCGCCGCCGTGGGTGAAAAACCCCGAAAAACAAGGCAGATAGGGGTTCCCTATCTGCCCTGCTCGCCACGGGACGCGTGGCCTCGCACAAGGGAATGAACTCGCCTAGCCCTCCTCCTTCGTGACCCGGAGCAGATCCTCGAGGGTTGTGACCCCCTCCTCGACCTTTCTCCACCCATCGTCCCAGAGCGTCTTCATCCCGAGCGTCAGCGCCTTCTGCCGGATCAGGTTCGCGTCAGTCTTCTCCAGGATCAACCGCTGGATCTCTTCACTGATCACGAGGAACTCGTAGATCCCGGTGCGACCATGATATCCCGTGAAACTGCAGGCCGCGCACCCCTTGCCTCTGAACACCTGGAGCGACCCATCGACCTCGGTCTTGATCCCCATCTTCCGGACGGCGGCCGCGTCGAGCTCGTCGGCTTCGCGACACTCGGGGCAGATCACGCGAACCAGACGTTGCGCCAGCACCGCCACCAGGACGCTGGACACCAGGTAGTTCTCGATCCCCATGTCCAGCAGCCTCGTGATCGCCCCCGGCGCGTCGTTCGTGTGGAGCGTGCTGAAGACCAGGTGGCCGGTCAGCGCCGAATGGATCGCGATGTCGGCGGTTTCCGCGTCGCGAATCTCTCCGACCATGATGACATCGGGGTCTTGCCTCACGATGGAGCGGAGACCGTTGGCGAAGGTCAGGCCGATCTTCGATTTCACATGGATCTGGTTCACCCCGTGGAGCTGGTACTCCACGGGGTCTTCTATGGTGATGATCTTCTTGTCGGGGGAATTGATCTCGCTCATCGCGGTGTACAGCGTCGTGGTCTTGCCGCTTCCGGTCGGGCCTGTCACCAGGATCATGCCGTGCGGCTTTCGGATCAACCGCTGAAACTGGAGCCGAACGTCGTCCGGAAATCCGAGCTCCCCCAAGCTCAGGAGCAGGCTGCTCCGATCGAGGATCCGCATCACGACGCTTTCGCCGTAGAGCGTCGGGACCGTCGAGACCCGGAGATCCAGGTCCTTCCCCAGGATGTGAAGCCGGATCCGGCCGTCTTGAGGCAGCCGCCGCTCCGCGATGTTCATCTTCGCCATGATCTTCACGCGGGAGATCACGGCCGCCTGGAGCCGCTTCGGGGGAGACTCGTAGTCCAGCAGCACCCCGTCAACGCGGTACCGGATCCGCAGCCGGTCCTCGAACGGCTCGATGTGAATGTCGCTGGCCCTCCCCTCCACGGCGCGGGTGATCAGGAGGTTCACCAACTGGATGACCGGCGCCTCGGAGGCGAGATCGCGCAGGTGATCGACATCCTCGACGTTCTGGCTCGATGGCCCGCCCTCCTCTTCGCTGTAGCCCTTGACGATCGTCTCCATCGTCGTGTGGCCTTCGCCGTAATACTGATCGACCGCATCGAGGATCTCCCGCTCTTTGGCCAGGCAGACGGTGACGGGGAGCCCGGTGCTCATGCGCAGGTCATCGAGGGTGTACGGATCAGCCAGGTCGGCCATCGCCACGGTCAGGACGCCGTCCTTGACCTCGATAGGCAATACCCGGTGCTCGCGCATGTACTTCGGGGAGAGGCGATCGCGAATCGGAACGGGCGTGATGGAGAGGGAACCAAGGGAAATATGGGGGAGCCCGAATTGGCGGCTGAGCGCCCTGACGACGTCGTCATCCGACGCGTACCCGAGCTCGACAAGGGCCTCGCCCAGCCGCTTGCCGAGTTCCTTCTGGCGCACGAGCCCTCGCTGGAGCTGATCCCGCGTAATCGATCCTTCGCGGATCAGGATCTCCCCGAGCGGTTCGCGTGGCGTCCCGCTGCGCTCACTCATCACTGTCTCAAATACCCTTCTACGACCCCCACCCCATCTTCCTTCTATTAGTATATACTATATGTAGGACACCGGCCGTCGGGAAGCGTCGCGGCCGAAATGAATCTTAGAACGGGCTCGACAGGCCTGTCAAGCGCATAAAATACCGGGACTGCGTCCAGTGCGAGCGGACCCCGTGCCCTTCGGAGAACGCCGAGGCGATCCTGCAGTGACACTCGCTCCAGAAACAAAAAACCTTGTTGACATCGACGAGGCCGGTGCGTATTTTAAAACTCCAATACTCCGAAGGCCAATGCTGCCTAGGCGAGCTTCTCGGCATCTCTCAGGAAGGCGGAATGCTGCATCATAGCGATTTCTAGTGACTACTATGTATCGATCGAATCTGTTAGCAAAATGTGGCGTGTTCGGTCGGCTGGCGCGTCGCGACTTGACATCGTTCGTGAGATCCGCGCGCTGCTCCATAGCGCGGGAGCCAGTCGGACGTCGCGAGAGCGAGTTGGTGAGCACCATCACGTCATGAGCCCAGGCATCGATAAACAGGAGACCATCGTTGTCACCGGCGGCGCCGGCTTCCTGGGATCCGCGGTCGTGAAGGTCCTCAGACAGCGCGGCTTTACACGGCTCACCATCCCTCGAAAGGCCGAATACGACCTCGCCCGGGAGTCCGAGGTGATCCGGCTCTATCGGGACACTCGACCGAGTATTGTGATTCACCTGGCGGCCTTGGTGGGGGGTATCGGCGCGAACCAACGAAGCCCGGGAAGGTTTTTCTACGACAACCTGGTCATGGGTGCCTTCCTCATGGAGCAGGCTCGCCTTGCCGGCGTCCGGAAGTTCGTTGCCGTCGGCACGGTCTGCTCCTACCCCAAGTTCGCCCCCATCCCCTTCAGAGAAGACGACCTCTGGGAGGGGTATCCCGAAGAGACCAACGCACCATATGGCCTGGCGAAGAAGATGCTCCTGGTCCAATCCCAAGCATATCGAGCCCAATACGGGCTGAACTCGATCTTCGTCCTTCCGGCGAACCTGTACGGACCGGGGGACCAGTTCGATCCGGATCGGTCCCACGTCATCCCGGCGCTCATCAAGAAATGTTTCGATGCCATCAGGGAGGGACAGCGGGAGCTCGTCGTCTGGGGGGACGGTACGGCGACCCGGGAGTTCCTGTATGTGGATGACGGGGCCGAGGGCATCGTTCTTGCAGCCGAGCGCTATAATGAGCCGGCTCCGGTAAACCTCGGATCCGGAACCGAGATCAGTATTCGGAGTCTCGCGGAAACCATCGCGTCGCTCACGGGATTCGAGGGGCGCATCGCGTGGGATACGACCAAACCGGGTGGCCAGCCCCGCCGACAGTTGGATACCACGCGGGCGGAACGTGAGTTCGGGTTCAGGGCGCGCGTGGGGATCGAGGAAGGGCTTCGCACAACGATCGATTGGTACAAGCAGAGTCAACTCTAACGCGAGAGTCGCCCTCAAAGAGACAGGCCTTGCGCATCGGCGTCAATACCCTCCGTCTCGTCCCCGGCCAGATAGGCGGGATGGAGATGTATACCCTGAGCCTCCTCGCCCACCTCCCGCCACTCGACCGCCAACACATCTACTATCTGTTCGTGGCCCGTTACAACCAGCATCTCTTCAATTCTGACTCTCCTCAGTTCGTGCAACTGGCAACCGTGAGCCTCCAAGGCTTCCGCTACGCCACAACAGGCCTGGCGAGGTTCGTGGGGTTGGCGGGGCGCCGCTTCCCGCGCACGGCGCGACTGGTGGGAGATGCGGCCGCCAGCGCCCATATGCTCTATGGCATCGAGAAACATGCCCTCGACCTCTGGTTCTGCCCTTTGATCAATCTGGCGCCGCGCCGCACCAGACTCCGCAGCGTCGTGTCGATCCCCGACCTCCAGCCTGAATTCTTTCCGGATTTTTTTCGGAAGGACCTTCTCGAATGGGCGCGCAGACGCTATCCCGCGTCATGCCGGGACGCGACGAAGGTGATTACCTTCTCTGAGTTTTCCCGGGCCACGATCATCGATCGGTACGGCATTGCGCCGGACAAGATCCATGTGATCCCTCTCGCGGTGGGCAACGAGTTCCTCCGCCCGCGCGATGACGCGGCGCTTCGTGCCGTGAAGGCCAAGTACAACCTTCCCTCCGAATACGCCTTCTACCCCGCGAATACCTGGCCGCACAAGAATCATGGGGCACTGTTAGAAGCCCTCCACCTGCTGCGCGTCAAGTACGGGAGGAGACTCGCGTGTGTCCTCACCGGGGAGGAGCGCGGGGCACACGGGGCCATCCTGGACGCCGTCGAACAGCATGGCCTGGGTGAACAGGTCCATGCATTGGGATACGTCGAGAAGAACGACATCCCCATGCTCTATCGCGGCGCGAGTTTCCTCGCGTTTCCTTCACTGTTCGAAGGGTTCGGCCTCCCGCTCCTTGAGGCGATGGCGTCAGACTGTCCTGTTGTCTGCTCCAGTGCCGCCAGCCTCCCGGAGGTGGCCGGGAACGCCGCGCTCCTCTTCGACCCGCATGACCCCGAGGAAATGGCCGATGCCATGCATCGCGTGCTGACCGATGAAGAGCTGCGCCGAGCGCTCCGCAACGCGGGGAGCGAGCGATGCCGGCAGTTCTCCTGGGAGACGACCGCCCGAGAAACCCTGAAGGTCCTGGAGGCGGCCGGGTCCCGTTGGGCGGACCCGGCCGGGCGTCGATTGTGACCGCGACGGATCGCCTGCCGCTGGTGTCCGTCATCACCCCTTCCCTCAACCAGGGGCGGTTCATCAGGGAGTCCATCGAGAGCGTCCTCTCGCAGGATTACCCCAGAATCGAGTACATCGTCATGGACGGGGGGTCCACCGACGGGACCCTCGACATCCTGCGCAGCTATGGTGACCGGCTGCTCTGGAGGTCGGGCCCGGACTCGGGCCAGGCCGAGGCCGTCAACTCGGGCTTCAGGCTGGCTCGGGGCGAGATCCTCGGGTGGCTGAACTCCGACGACACCTACCTCCCGGGGGCCGTGAACGCCGCCGTCGAGTATCTCGTCACCTCTCCTGACGTCGCCGCCGTCTACGGGGAGGCCTACTACGTCGATCCGAACCACACAATCATCGGAGTCTACCCCACAGAGGATTTCAGCCTGCGCCGTCTGGCCGAGACATGCTTCATCTGCCAGCCGGCCGCCTTCATCCGGCGTGCGGCCCTTGAGGCCGCAGGCATGCTCGACCCCGCCCTCCGGTACTGCATGGATTATGAGCTCTGGATCAGACTCGGCCGTCGATACCGGATCGAACGGATCCATCACTTTCTGGCCAACAGCCGTCGCCATGCGGAGACCAAGTCGTTCGCCCACCGGGATCGATGTTTCGAGGAGATCTATGCCGTCGCGGAGAGATCGTTCGGCCGCGTCTCGCCGCACTGGCGGGCCTGTCGCGCCTACTATAGGGTTGTGGATCTCTCCTGGCCGCTCGCTCGCTGGGTGCTATGGCCGGCCAGGCGGTTGCTGCCGAATAGTCTCCGTCAGTGGTTGCGGACGCAGTTTCCGCTGTTGTTGGATCGCGGGACCGCCCGCCAGGTCGGCACGGGAGCCGGCTCGTGAAGCGGGCGCTGATCACCGGAATCACCGGACAGGACGGCTCGTACCTCGCCGAGTTCCTCCTCGACAAAGGCTACCAGGTCTACGGGATGGTGCGGCGCTCCAGCGCGGACACCCTGGGGCGGATCGAGCACCTACGGAGGCACGTCACCCTGCGGCCCGGCGATCTCCTCGATCAATCGTCCCTCTGCTCGATCCTGCGAGAGGTGCAGCCCGATGAGATCTACAACCTCGCGGCGCAGTCATTTGTCCCCGCCTCATGGGAGCAGCCGATCACGACGACCCAGTTCACGGCCCTCGGCGTCGCTCGTCTGCTCGAGGGAGTCCGGCGGGAGTGCCCCCGCGCGCGCTTCTACCAGGCCAGCAGCAGCGAGATGTTCGGAAGGGCCGTTGCGGTGCCGCAGAATGAGCGCACGCCGTTCTACCCGCGAAGTCCATATGGCGTGGCGAAGGTGTACGCGCACTGGGTGACCGTGAGCTATCGGGAACGACACCGCCTCTTCGCCTGTTCCGGGATCCTCTTCAACCATGAGTCGCCCCGCCGCGGCAGGGAGTTCGTGACCCGGAAGGTCACCGACGGCGTCGCCCGCATCGCGATGGGTCTCGACATGGAACTGCGCCTGGGCAACCTGGAGGCGCGGCGCGATTGGGGCTTCGCGCGTGACTACGTCGAGGCGATGTGGCTCATGCTTCAGCAGGATGCGCCGGACGACTATGTCATCGCCACCGGCGAGACCCACTCCGTCCGCGAGCTGGTCGAGATCGCCTTTGGGGCGGCGAATTTGGACTGGAGAGCTCACGTGGTCATCGATTCGACGCTGCTGCGTCCCACCGACGTCGAGCTGCTACAGGGCGATGCCCGGAAGGCCAGCGCGCGCTTGGGCTGGAAGCCAACCGTTGGCTTCCGGGCGCTCATCGAGATGATGGTGAGGGCTGATTTGGAACACTACCGGCGCGGCTCCCGACCCTTGGCGCGCTGAACCATCAACTGGAGCGATTGCCGCGCGGGTCGTTCCTGGGGCTTACTCGTGTGCGCCCAGGCCTGCCACGGATCCGCTGACGAACGTTCCCAGTGTGTTCCGAGGGACTCGCAAACACCTGAATGGGCGCGTGATCGGGGAAGGGACTACCCGGAGGAGCCAGATCCAATGAAGCGCTGATACTCGGCCACCACGTCGCCGGTCGGGCCCAGGGCGACGGGGCGCCCGTACTTCAAAAAGAGCGTTCTGTGGCAGGTCTCGCGAATCAAGTCCAGGTCGTGCGATACCAGGAGCATCGCGACCCCCTTCGCCCTGAACGCCTCCATCCGTGCCTCGCATTTCTTCTGGAAGGGGGCATCCCCCACCGAGAAGATCTCGTCCATCAGGAGCAGGTCCGGTTTCACGTCCGTCGCGATCGCGAAACCGAGCCGCGCGGACATCCCGACGGAATAGTTCTTTAGGGGGACATCGATGAACGCCGCCATTTCGGCGAACTCGACGATCCGGGCAAAGCGAGCCTCCAGGTCCCCGGGGGAGAAGCCCAAGAGAGCGCCGTAGAGAAAGATGTTCTCGCGGCCGGTGAGCTCCGCGTCGAACCCGGCCCCGAGCTCGATCAGGGGGGCGATCCTCCCGCGCGCGACCACCACGCCGGTCGAGGGCGGGATGATCCCGGCGATCACCTTCAGGAGCGTGCTCTTCCCCGCCCCGTTCGGCCCGATGATGCCGAGGATCTCACCCTCCCTGACCGTCAGGGAGACGTCGCGCACGGGCCAAAACTCCTCCCGTTCGATCCTTCTGCCCTTCATCAGGCGGATCACATACTCCCGTATCGATCGGGTCGGCTCGCGCTGCCGCGCGAGCCGAACGGCGAGGCCATCGATCTCCAGGACCGGCGGAGGGGCAAGGCGACCCGGCGAGCCTGGCGGCGGCGGTCCCTCCACGATGGCCGCAGCGTGATCGGGCCGAGAGGTCCGTCCCGGGTTCCCGCTCTCAGACATGGTGAATGAACCTGGGCTCGAATCGGTGAAAGACCTTCCACCCGGCGGCGAGGGTCACCAGCGCGATGCCGAGCCCGGAGATCAGCATGCCAGCGGCAGGCGCCACCCCCTGATAGATCGGCGCTCGAAGGGATTCCAGGAGAACGTACATCGGGTTGACGTGAAGCAGAAACCTGAATTGAATTGGAATGATCTCCGGAGGATAAAAAATCGGCGTGGCGTAGAACCAGGCCTGGATCGCAGCCTCATAGAAGAACTTCACGTCTCGAAAGAAGACGTTGAAGGTCCCCAGGAGCAGGGCGACCCCCATGGCGAAGCAGGTCAGGCTGAGCAGCGGGATGGGCAGCCACAGCAGGCTCAACGTGAACTCAGCTCCGATGACGAGCATGTAGAGGAACAGCGGGATGAGCGAAAAGATGAAGTTGACGACCTGGGAGACGACGGCCGCGGTCGGAAAGATCGCCTTGGGCACGAAGACCTTTCGGATAATGGGACCGTTCACCACGACCCCGTCCAACCCCCTCGCGGTTCCCTGCGCGAACAGATTCCAGCCCAGCAGGGCGGTGATGACGTAGAGAGGGTAATGGGGACGGTCGCCGAAGATCCTGGAGAAGACCATGGTGAAGATCGCCATGGCGAAGAGGGGATTGAGGATCGTCCAGGCGAATCCGAGAACCGATCGCTTGTACCGGAGCTTGATCTCGCGGATGACGAGCTGGCGCAGCAGTTCCCGATACCGAAGAAGAGTCACGAGAGGGCCGGCCGAGCGGTGATCGGCCAGATACAACGGTGGGTGATGGGCGCCGGCGTCCGCACTCATCAAGCTACCAGCACGCAGATCCTCGCTGCCTACTCTACGGAGAGTTCCGTCGAAGCGTCCGGAAATAGTCGATCGTCAGGGCCAGCCCCTGCTCGATCTCGACGGTCGGCTCCCATCCGAGCCGCACC
>Ga0187892_10005840_pt1 | contig 18893 bp, 20 predicted proteins | sample MA1701073metaG_FD_139345 | JGI IMG/M metagenome (GOLD analysis project Ga0187892, IMG submission 139345) | Bio-ooze microbial communities from a basaltic lava cave in the Kipuka Kanohina Cave System on the Island of Hawaii, USA - MA170107-3 metaG ...
ACACGCGCCGCGGCATCGCCGAGATGGCGCGCGTCGTCCGGCGCGGCGGACGCGTCGTCATCCTCGAGTTCACGCTGCCCAAGCCCGGCCTCCTGCGCCGCGCCTACCTCGCGTACTTCAATCACGTCCTCCCGCGCGTGGGGGCCGCCATCAGCCGCGACCGCGCCTACCGCTACCTCAACGAATCGGTGCGCGAGTGGCGGTCGCCCGAGGAGCTGGCAGAATTGATGCGAGGCGCCCGCCTGCGGAATGTGGATTGGACCCCCGTCAGCCTCGGAATCGCGTCGATCCACTGCGGCACGAAGTAAGCCGATGCCCGACAAGGGGTTGGGATGGTGTAGAATTCCGTGCAGAAGTCCTAAAGGGACATGCGTCCTGTCCTTTAGATTCCTTAAATGTGGCGGGCGCCCTGAGGGTTTACTCCGGTGGATGCCAAGTCCGCTGATGGCGAACTGGTCGCGCGCACGCTGCGGGGCAACCGCGGAGCGTTCGACGAGCTCATCGCGCGGTACCAGAAGCTGGTCTACAGCATCGCGTACCGCGTCGTGTCGAACCATACGGACGCGGACGACCTGGTCCAGGTGATCTTTCTCAGGGCGTACGGCGGGTTGAAGACGTTCGTGCAGGGCACCGATCTCAAGTCGTGGCTCTACGCGATCGCGGTCAACACCTCGCTGAATGCCCGCAAGCAGAACGCGCGACAGCAGGGACTCGTCGTCCGCGCCGCGGGCGCCGCCCGACCCGTCGAACCGCCGCCTCCGAGCGCCGGGCTGATGGAGGAGGAGGCGCGCGCCGGCATCGAGAAGGCGATCTCCATGCTGCCGGAGGACCAGCGAATGGTCCTCCACTTGCGCATCCGCGACGGCATGACGCACGAGGAGATCGCGAAGATCCTCGGGTGCCCGACCGCCACGGTGACCTCGCGCGTGTTCCTCGCGCGCAAGAAGCTCGAATCGTTGCTCAGGGAGTTCGGAACTTGACCCATGGCATGTGACCGGATCCAGACGCTGCTGCCCGAGATGGCCGACGCCGCGCTCGGCGCCAAGGACACTATGGACGTCGTGCAGCATCTGCGCGGCTGCCAGCAGTGCTCCATCTCGTGGAAGCGGCACCTGGAGATCCAGCATTACTTCCTCCAGAACGAGCCGAAGCAGCCCGAAGCGTACTGGCAGCACCAGCGCCGCCAGCTCATCGACCAGATCGCGTGGAGTTCGGCCTCGATCAAGGCGGCCGAGACGCGCCCCGTCCGCTGGGGATGGATCGCCGCCGGCGCGGCCGCCGCGGCGGTGTTCCTGATCGCCCTCCTCGTCGTCCTCTCGTCCCCCGCTTCGAAGCCCGTGGACGAATCGCCGGAAATCGTCGAAACGACTCCGCCCGCGCCTCCCGCGCCGAAGCCGAAGGAGCCGGACGCCGTCGTGAAGCAGACGCCGCCCGCGCCTCCGCCGAAGCTCCCGCCGAAGCCCGCCCCCGAACCGAAGAAGCCGGAACCGCCGAAGCCCGAGCCGAAGCAGCCCGACCCGCCCGCGCCGGAGCCCAAGCAGCCGGACGCGCAGCCGCCGGAGCCGCCGAAGCCCGAGCCTCAGCCGCCGGTCAAGCCGGACCCGGATCCCGTCAAGCCCGAGCCGCCCAAGCCGCCCGCGCCGGAACCCGTCCCCGCGATGGCCATGCCGGGCGATCCCGCTCATCGCGCCAAGCTCCTCGAAGAGCAGCTTGCCATCCTCAACTCGCGCACCGACGCCGAGCTGATCGGCGCCGTGCTCTACGCCGGCCGCCAGCGGCTCGACGAGGCCAAGGCCGCCTCCGACGGGAAGCGCGACGAGGCCGAGGCCGAGCTCCTGGCTTCGTACATCGCGCTCGTCGGCGAGGGCGCGTCCGAGATCGTGCTGCGCGCCCGCGACCCGCAGACCCGCAAGCTCGCGGAACAGCAGTTCTCCGAACAGGTCAAGCACCTCGAGTCTCTGAAGGCGTCGATGGGCAAGGCCGTCGACCCCGCGCTCGCCGCCTGCAAGGCCGCGGCGGCGGGGCGCAAATCCCGGCCCTCGCTGCGCAAGTCGAAGCACGGGGTGCTCACCGCGATGCAGGAGACCGCCGAGGTCGCCGCCGCGAAGACGTTCGACCTGCGCGTCGTCGCGACGCTTGAGATGCTCGACCGCCGCGTCGATGCGATGCGCGCCGACGTCTCCAGGTCGGACGACGAGGCAGCGGCGTACGACGCCTTCCTCAACCGCTCCCTCGTGCCGTCCCTCAAGGCCCAGCGCGACGGCGGCAAGGACGTCGCCGGCCTGAAGGCGCGCACCCTGCGTTCGCTCGACGCGCACATCAAGGCGCTCAAGGACCTCGCGAAGAAGAACGCGGGCAACGCGGGCCTCCAGCGCGCGCTCCTGGCCGCACAGACGGGGCGCGATGCCGCGGCCGCGATCACCGATCCCGCCGCGCCGCAGCCCCCGCCGCCGCCTCCGCCGCCCCCGCCGAAGGACCCGCCTCCCTCGCCCAAGGGCGGCTCCGAGAGCGTCGACGACTAATCGGTAGCGCCGTCCGTATCCCGCCGCTACACTCTCGCGGATGCCCTATCGCGACCTGCCGCACTTTCTCGAGGTCCTCGACTCGAAAGGGCTGCTGCGGCGCGTCCGCACCGAGGTGTCGCAGGACCTCGAGATCGCGGAGATCACGGACCGCGTCACGAAGAAGGGCGGGCCCGCGCTGCTCTTCGAGAACGTGAAGGGCCACTCGATCCCCGTCGCCATCAACATCTTCGGCACGAACGAGCGGATGGCGCTGGCGCTCGAGGCGGAGTCGATCGACGCGCTGCCGGAGCGGCTTTCCTCGTTCCTGCAGCTCGCGCTGAGCCCGCCGACCGGCGGCTTCATCGAGAAGCTGAAGACGCTGCCGAAGCTCTGGGAGGCGGCGAGCTTCCTGCCGAAGAGCGTCGGCGGCGGGCCGGTGAAGGACGTCGTGAAGAAGGGGGACGAGGTCGACCTCACGAAGCTGCCGGTCATCAAGTGCTGGCCGAAGGACGCCGGGCGCTTCATCACGTTCCCGATGGTCTTCACGTTCGACCCCGAGACCGGGCGCCGCAACGTCGGCTGTTACCGCATGCAGGTCTACGACGCGCGCACGACGGGCGCCCACTTCCACCCGCACAAGGACGCGGCGCGGCACGTCCGCAAGGCGAAGGGGCGCATGCAGGTCGCCGCCGCGATCGGATGCGATCCCGCCGTCTGCTTCGCCGGCACGCTGCCGCTCCCGCCCGACGTCGACGAGATGATCTTCGCCGGGCTCATCCGCCAGGAGGGCGTGTCGCTCGTCCAGTGCGAGACGGTCGACATCGCGGTGCCCGCGAACGCGGAGATCGTGCTCGAAGGGTACATCGATCCGGCGGAGCGGCGCGTCGAGGGGCCGTTCGGCGACCACACCGGGTACTACTCGCTCGAGGACGAGTTCCCCGTCTTCCACGTGACGGCGATGACGCATCGCGCGAAGCCGGTGTACCACACGATCATCGTCGGGCCGCCGGTGCAGGAAGACGACTTCATGGGGTACGCGATCGAGCGCCTCTTCCTGCCGCTCATGAAGCTGCACCTGTCCGAGGTGGTCGATTACCACATGCCGTACGAGGGCGTCTTCCACAATCTCATGATCGTCGCGATCCGGAAGCAGTTCCCCGGGCACGCGCGCAAGGTGATGCACGCGATCTGGGGGCTGCCGCAGGCGATGTTCACGAAGATGATCGTGGTGGTCGACGAGGACGTGAACCCGCGCGACGTTCGCGAGGTGGCGTGGAAGGCGCTCAACCACATCGATCCCGAACGCGACATGGAGTTCGTGATGGGGCCGGTGGACATCCTGGACCACTCCTCGCGCCTGCCGGGTTACGGCTCGCATGTCGGCATCGACGCGACGACGAAGTGGCCGGGCGAGGGGTTCACGCGCCGCTGGCCGGACGAGCTGAAGATGTCGCCCGAGGTGAAGGCGATTGTGGACAAGAAATGGCGGGAGATGGGGCTGTAGCGGGAACCCGGAACCCGGAACCCAGTCAGAGAGTCCGAAGTGCAGCGGCTTGGTCCGACCTCGGGCTGCCGCTCCGTCGCTGTCCCGTGATTCGTGATTCGTAATTCGTGATTCGCTCTACATGTACCCCGCTTTGAGGTAGATCAGCAGCCCGATCCCGACCCCGCACTGCATGAGCAGCGGCACCAGGAAATGCGTCTGCAGCGCCGGCACCCACTGCAGCGCGAGCGAGACGAACACCACGCCGCCGACGAGCGCCTTCCACTTCCAGTCCTCGTCGGTAGCGACGACGAACCAGCCGCCCATGGCGACCGCCACGACCGTCGGGATCATGAAGAGCATGCGGGCATTGTAGCGTGAGGGCGCGTTGCCCGGTGTTTCTGCGGTGGGTCTGCTTCCAGACCACCGTGCTCTTCTGGACCGCCGCCATGAGCGCGCTCGCCGCGGGACTGTGGGCCTGCCTGTTCCATCTTGACGGCGGCGGACCCCGCAACGAAGCGGCCTTCCGCTTCCTGGCGATCGGCTCCGCGGCGGCTTGCGTTCTCTTCGGCGCCCTGTTTTCGCTCGACGGACTCCTCCATCTGAAGAGCGCCCGCTGCCGCATCGGCGCCGCCGAGCTCGTCCTCACGTCGGGCGGTTTCATGCGCACGACGAAGCGATTCCGGCTGGCGGACATCACGCGAATCGATGTACAGTCCGGCCCCCTGACGAGGCTCTTTGGCCTAGCCGATGTGCATGTCTACGCCGACTCGCGGCAAGTCGCCATCGCCGGCCTCCCGAATGCCGAGGAGGCACGCCGCTTTCTTGAAGAGCGCCGCGATGCGCTCCGCGAAGGGTTGCTCGCCGGCGACATCGCGCCGCACGAGCCCCGCGACATGGCCATCGAAAGGCTGTCGCGCGCGATCGAGCGACTGGAGAAGCGCGTCTCCTGAGCCGCTACAATGCTCAGCGCGTGGACCTCGTCATCCTCGTCGGCCTCCAGGCCTCCGGCAAGACGTCGTTCTGCCGCGAACGCTTCGCCGCCACGCACGAGATCGTGAGCAAGGACCTCCTCCGCAACAACCGGCGCCCGCAGCGCCGCCAGGAGAAGCTCATCCGGGACGCGCTCGCCGCCGGCCGCTCCGTCGTCGTCGACAACACCAATCCGACCGTTGCCGACCGAGCCCCCCTTGTCGCCATCGGGCGTGCCGCCGGCGCGACCATCGTCGGCGGCGTCTTCGAATCGACCCGCGCGGAGTGCCTCGAGCGCAACCGCCTCCGCACGGGCAAGGCGCGCGTCCCCGACCTCGCCATCAACGCCGCCGCCGCGCGCTTCGAGCCGCCCCGCCCGTCGGAAGGCTTCGACCGGCTCTTCCGCGTGCGGCTGGTCGGAAACCGCTTCGACGTGCGCGAGGCCTAGCAGCTGCGCAAGGACACCTTTGCGCCCCTGGCGTTCTTGGCGGTTGGTCCGAGAGAGCCCGGTTACCGGTGCTTCGTCCGCACCCGCTTCGGCACCTTCCCGCAGGTCGAGCACTTCACCAGCGCATTGTCGTACGCCGCGCCGCACGGGAAACACACGAAGCTCTTCCTGTCCGTGTCCCACAAGAACGTGCTGTCTCTTTTGCAGCCGGGACACCGCTTGAGGATCTCCTCGCGGTCCTCGTGCTTGTCGCTGTTGGCGCAGATGAAGAGGATCCACCCCGTGTCCGCCTCCGTGCGGTCGGGCACGTATTTCCCGTCCTTCCGCGAGAAGACCGGAGAATAGACCTCCTGCTTCTCCTCCGGAACGTCCTTGCGGCTGCGCGCGTCCTGGAGATCGTCGGCCGCCCACCGGCCCTCGGTCGCGGGCTCCACGGGAAGCGGATTGTCCCGCTTCTCGCCGCTCTTCACGTCGCCGCGCGTCGTCGTGATCTTCTTAAGCTCCTCCGGCGTGGCGCGCGAACGATCGAGGGCCGCCTCGTCGTAGACGGAGATCCACCAGCCCCCGTACGCGTCCTCCGCCGTCGGCGGCGTGACCTCGAACGTGACGGCCGCGCGGACCTTCTTGTCGACGTCGCGCTTGAGCGACGCCAGAACCTTGCGGTCCTCGCGGTCCTGCAGGATCGCGTCGACCGCCTCGATGCAGTTCCTCTTCGCGACGTCGCTCTTGAGCAGCTCGCCGGTCACGCCGATCTCGAAGCCCGCGGGCGCCGCCGGATCGCCATAGACGTTGAGTTCGTAGTCGCCGGCCCGATAGGACGTGTACGGCACGTGACGCAGCACTCCCTTGTCGATGACGGTGCTCGGGATCTGCCTCAGGTCCTTCGCCCAGGGCCGAACGGCGACGACTCCGCGGCACCGAGCACGGTCAGACAGCGTCCGCGGCGTGTCTTGCAGCCCCAGAAGAACGAGCAGGATCGCGGCATGCTTCATGAGGCAAGACGATACCACCCGTCGGGAACCCGGCCAAGCCCGGCGGCGTCCAAACCGAATGCCCCCCCGCCCCTTCTACGCCGTCTGGGAGATCACCCTCGCCTGCAACCTCGCCTGCCGCCACTGCGGCAGCCGCGCCGGCAAGGCCCGCGACCGCGAACTCGCCACCGACGAGGCCCTCGGCGTCGTCGACGGACTCGCGCGCCTCGGCGTCGAGGAAGTCACGCTCATCGGCGGCGAGTCCTACCTCCGCGAGGACTGGGACGTCATCCTCCGCGCCATCTCCGACCGCGGCATGCGCGCGTCGATCACCACCGGCGGACGCGGCCTCACGCCCGAACGCGCCCTCCGCGCCAAGGCCGCCCGCGTCACGTCCGTCTCCGTCTCCGTCGACGGCCTCGAGCAGACCCACGACATCCTCCGCGGCGTCCGCGGCAGCTTCCGCGCCGCGCTGGAGGCGCTCGACAACCTCCGCGCCGCCGCCATCCGCGTCACGGCCAACACGCAGGTCAGCCGCCTCAACTTCGGCGAGCTCGACGGACTGCTCGACGTGCTCCTCGAGAAGGGCATCGAGGCGTGGCAGGTGCAGATCACCGCCGCCCTCGGCCGCGCCGCCGACTGGCCCGACATGCTCCTGCAGCCCTACGACGTCCTCGAGCTGCTCCCCAAGGTCGCCGCGCTCCGCCGCCGCTGCCGCGACGCCGGCGTCACCCTCGAGCCCGGCACGAGCATCGGCTACTACGGGCCGTACGAGACCGAGATCCGCCACTCGCGCGACGGCGGACCGACCCACTGGACCGGCTGCGGCGCGGGCTGCTCCGTCATCGGCATCGAGTCCGACGGCACCTTCAAGGGGTGCCCGTCGCTGCCGACGAAGGAGTACGCCGCCGGCAACCTCCTCGAGCAGCCGATGGAGAAGATCTGGAACGAAAGCCCCGTGCTCGAGAAGCATCGCTCCTCCTCGGGCGCCGACCTCTGGGGCTTCTGCAAGACGTGCTACTACGCCGACGTCTGCCGCGGCGGCTGCACGTTCACCGCCCACTCGTTCCTCGGCCGCCCCGGCAACATGCCGTACTGCTGGCACCGCGCCGACGCCCTGCGCAGCCGCGGCGTCCGCGAGACGCTCGTCCGCGTGCGCCCGGCGCCCGGCAAGCCCTTCGACCACGGACTCTTCGAGCTCCGCGAGGAGCCGATCCCGGACGAACTCACTCCGCTGGAGGCCAGACGTGAAGCAATCCTTGGGACCGTGCCCAAAATGCCGGCGACACGTATCCGCTGGAGCTGATGTCTGTCCGTTCTGCGGCGTTTCGCGCCGCGGGCTCCTCGTCGCCGCCGGCGCCCTGCTCGTCGCCCCCGACGCCGCCTTCGCTCAGGACCCGCAGCCCGCGTACGGCGCGGCGCGGCCGCCCGAGCACATCGCCGTTTGGGACCGCGTCTTCGCCGACTGGCGCACCCTCTACGCGCTCGGTGGCTCCGCCGAAAGCTGGGCGAAGCGCGCGCCGGGCACCTCCGTCTCCTACCGGCTCGACACAGTGAACGGCAAGGTCGACATCCGTACGACGCTCGTCGAGGTGGGGGCCGACGCCGTGTCGCTCAAGAACGAGCCCGGCGCCGTCCGCCGCCTGTCAAGGAAGCCGTATCCGCTCAAGCTCGAGAAGGAGGAGAAGCAGGAGCTCGAGATCGACGGCAAGAAGTTCAACTGCGACGTGCGCAGCTACAAGAGCGGCATGAAGGTCTGGCTGACCGCTGACATCCCCGGCGGCGTCGCGAAGATGGCCTTCCCCGGCGAGACGCACGAGGTCGTCAAGCTCTCGGAGAAGATCGTCGCGGCCGGCAAGGAGCGCACGTGCGTCGTCTGGTGCTCGACCGGCGCGTCGGGCGGCATGGAGACGCGCGAGTGGCGCGCCGAGGGCGTCCCCGGGCTCGTGGTGAAGTGGGAGGAAACCGTCGGCAAGCAGGTGACGAAGCTGGAACTCACGGAAATCAAGGAGGCCAAGTGATGCGCAAGATGGATGCGTGCCCCGGCTGCAAGCGGCACGTCCTCGCGTCGGACGGCGCATGCCCGTTCTGCGGCGCGACGCTGACGCGGCGCGATTTCGCGGTGCTGGCGTCGTCGATCCTGATCGGCGGCACCACGCTGGCCTGCGATCAGGACCCGCCCGCCGTCGAATACGGCGCGCCGCGGGCGCCGGAGCCGGCGGTGACGTGGGACCAGGTCTTCGTCGACTGGCGGGCGACGTTCGGCCTCTCCGAATCGCTCAAGAGCTGGGCGTCGAAGAAGCCCGGCACCTCCGTGCTCTACGCCGTCGCACTCGGCACGACCCGCATCACCCTCTCAGAGGCCGCGGCCGACTCCATCACGATCACCGACGAGCAGGGCAAGGCGCGCAAGATCACAACGAAGCCGTCGGTCGACCTCGCCGCCTCGCTCAAGAAGGAGGAGAAGCAGGAGGTCGAAGTCGACGCCAGGAAGTTCAACTGCGACGTGCGCACTTACGAGGTCATGAAGCGCACGCTCAAGGTGTGGTCGTCGAACGACGCCCCGGAGCGCCTGGTGAAGGTCGAGTACGGCGGCGAGACCACCGAGCTGGTCGCGCTCGCCGAGAAGCTCACGGTGGCCGGGAAGGAGCATTCGTGCTACGTCTGGCGCAGCGTGAGCGGAAACGTCGAGACGCGTTTCTGGCGCGCGGACGGCGTGCCCGGCCTGACGCTCAAGTGGCAGCAGAAGACCCCGCGCGGGACGGCCACGCTCGAAGTCCGCGAGATCAAGGAGAAGTAGATGGAGAAGTCCCCGATGGGTCCCTGCCCGCGGTGCCGCCGCCACGTGCTCGCCGCGGAGAGGACGTGCCCGTTCTGCGGACTCACCCGACGCGAGGTGCTCATCGCCGTCGGCGCCCTGCTCGTCACGGCCGACACGTCGCGGGCGCAGGAGCAGGCGAAGTACGGCGGCGCGCGGCCCACGCCCGACTGGGCGGCGTGGAACCATGCCCTCGCGCACTGGCGCGTGACCGTCGGGCTCTCGCCGGCCGTCAAGAGCTGGTCGGAGCACAAGGTCGGCACGTCCGTCGCCTACTCGGTCACGATCAAGCGCGGCGCGGACGCCGCGAGGAAGTCGTCCGTCCAGGCGACGCTCGACGCCGTCGCGGCCGACTCCGTCACGCTGCGCGTCGAAGCCGACGGCGCGAAGCCGTTCCCGCAGCAGTTCCAGCTGAAGGCCGGCGTCCCGAAAGAGTTCAAGGTCACCGACCTCGGCAAGGAGGAGCTGGCCGTCGACGGGAAGAAGTTCAACTGCGACGTCAAGTCGTACGACGGGAACGGAATCGCGTTCAAGGTGTGGCACTGCGCCGACGCGCCGTCGGGTCTCGTCAAGGTGGTTCAGGGCGGCGAGACGACGGCCATCGAGAAGCTCGACGTGCAGCTCACCGCGGCGGGCAAGGCACGCCCGTGCACGATCTGGGTCACGACGAGCGGCGCGACCGAGGTCCGCGAGTGGCAGTCGAAGGACGTGCCGGGGCTCATGGTGAAGCGCGTCGAGACCGTGAAGGACGCCGCGGGCGCGGTCATCTCGGTCACGACCGTGGAGGCGACGGCGATCAAGTAGGGACTGCTATAATCCTTTTCGTCGATGTCCGACGAAACAGCCGTCACTCCCCTCTTCGAGGACGCCCTCACCGGCCTCTACAACCGCCGCTTCCTCTACCGCTACCTCGAGGAGCGCGTCCCCTGGAAGGTCCCCGCCGGGCCGGTCTCCGTCGTGCTCCTCGACATCGACCGCTTCCGCAAGGTCAACGAGAAGCACGGCGAAGGCGCGGGCGACATGGTCCTCAACCAGTTCGGCGCACTCCTCCGCGAGGCGACCTCCCCGACCGACGTCGTCGGACGCCACGGCGGTGACTCCTTCCTCGCGATCATCCCCGGCGCGGACAAGGACGCCGCCATCGCCCTCGGCGACCGCATCCGCGAGATGACGCTCGAACGCGCGTTCGGGCCGCGCGACCGCTCGACCGCCGGACTTAGCGTCTCCGGCGGCGTCGCCACGTTCCCCGAGGACGCCGGTTCGCTCCAGACGCTCGTCGACGCCGTCGACCGCGCGCTCTACGTCTCCAAGCGCGTCGGCTGCAACGTCGTCTCCGCCGCGGGGCGCCTCGACGAGGGGATCGCCGGCGAACGCAAGCTCTTCTCCACGCTCCCCTGCCCCCTCTTCGTCGACCGCGAGATCGAGATGGCCACCGCCATCTCCCTCTTCGACCGCCTCTGCGAGCGCAAGACGGTCCTCGCATTCCTCCAGGGCGAGGCGGGCGCCGGCAAGTCGCGGTTCCTCCGCGAGATCGCGAAGCGCGCCCGCACCGCCGGCCTCCTCCACCTCTACGTCTCGTGCGACGAGTCGAAGAAGTTCGTCCCCGGCCACCCGCTCCTGCAGTTCGTCGACCGCTATTACGCCTCGCGCGCGCCCGAGTCGAAGGAGCTCCGCAACCGGCTGAGCGCCGTCCAGCGCGCCGCCGTCCGCGACTTCGTGCCGGCGTTCCAGGCGTGGACGCCCGAGGCGATGGAGCCGGCCGCGAAGGACCGCCGCCACTTCATGCAGCAGGCGGTCGAGCTCGCGCTCCTCGCCATGTCCGAGCAGCAGCCGCTCCTCTTCATGCTCGACAACGTCGCGCACGCCGACCGCACCACCATCGAGATCCTCCGCGGCCTCGTGCGCACGCGCCGCGCGCCCGTCGGCGTCACCCTCGCGCTCAAGGGGGACCTCCAGCAGCTCGACCTCCGCAAGGACGCCGCCCTCTTCGAGCTCGTCGGCGAGTTCGAGCAGCAGGGCATGCGCACGCTCCTCCTGCGCGGCATGGCGTACGACGACGTCCTCAAGATGGTCCGCGCCATCCTCCCCGGCGCGAAGCTCCCCGACCGCTTCGACGCGATCATCGCGGGCCGCTCGGGCGGCAATCCGCTTTACGCCGAGCAGGCCATCCGCTACCTCATGCTCACCGGCCGCATCCGCCGCGCGGGCGGCGCGTGGCACGTCTCGCCCGTCACCGCGGAGGAGCTCCCCGAGTCGCTCGACGACGCGATCCGCGCCGTGCTCGACCACCTGCCCGAGGAGGCGAGCGAGGTCCTCACGAACGCGGCCGTGATCGGCTCAACGTTCGACTTCAAGACGCTCGCCGCCGTCAGCGGACGCCGCGAGGCGGAGATGCTCGACATCGTCGACCAGATGGAGCAGGTCGGGCTCGTGCGCGCCAGGCCGGAGGGCGCCGAGGCGGAGTTCGAGTTCACCGCGGGCCACGTCCGCGAGGTCGGCTACGAGTGCATCCCCGAGGCGAAGAAGCAGCGGCTCCACAAGCGCGTCGCCGGCGCACTCAAGGAGCAGGGCGCGCTCGCCGCGGCGGAGGCGACGTGGCACGCCGAGCGCGCGAAGGGGTCCGCGAAGCCCTCGACGAGAGTCATGGAGCAGGCCGCCGCCGCGCTCACGCCGCTGCGGCGCCCGCGCATCGCGGAGGCGACGAACCCCCTCGACAAGGAATCGACGGGCATCGCGCTCGACCTCATGCGGCACCTCCTCAACACGCTGAAGATCCGCCGCCTCTACCCCGAGGACAGCCGCACCGAGAAGGCGTTCCGCGCGAAGTACCGCGACGCCACGCAGCAGCTTCTCGCGCTCAGCCGCACCGTCACCTTCTCCATGGACGCGCGCGGGCCCAGGATCAACGGCGAGGCGATGCCGTTCCGCAAGGACGAGCTGCGCGAGGAGTGGGCGCTCCTCTTCGCCGACCGGCTCGTCAGCTCGCTCACCCTGCAGGCCGGCGTTTCCGACGCCGAGCTCGACGCCCTCGCCGTCGGCCTCGCCGCTCCCCTGCAGACGGCGACCGCGCCGCCCGACCACTGGGACCGCTGGCTCGACGGCGAGGGCGTCCGCGGCCTCGACATCCTCCAGCGCCGCTTCATCTCGCACGACACCAAGACGATCCGCCGCCCCGCCGCCACGCGCGAGTCGATGGACGTCCCGAAGGAGCGCCCGCTCTCCCTCGAGGAGATCGACGTCCTCTGGAAGGCCCTGCGCCACCTCAAGGCGGGGGCCGACAGCCTGCGCCTCTACCCCGCCGGCCACCCGCTCGTCGAGGACTCGATCGCCGCCTCCGCGCGCGCGTTCGAAGAGCTCCTCGCCGCCGCGCGCATCGTCACCCTCTCCGCGCCGGAGAACGACCTCGTCGTCAACGGCGTCGCGCTCGATCCGAAGCGCAACCGCAGCGCCGCCGTGTACCTCGCCGCGGAGTTCCGCCGACGCGACATGCGCAGCGTCTCGATCCGCGAGGACTTCACCGCCAACGACGTGCGCGCGCTCGTCGTGGTCCTCACCGCGGCCGACGTCTCGAAGGCGATCGCCGAGAGCGGCGTGCGCGGCATCGTCTTCGACGTGCGCACGTACGAGCGCGTGACGCCCAACACCATGGTGCGCACGAAGGATCCGCGGGAGGCCGACCGCCTCGAGCCCGCGACGGCGGCCGAGGCGCTTTCCGTCGCGTTCGAGACGAAGCGCCGCGCGACCGGGCCCACGCGCCGCCGCATGAAGCCGGACGCCGAGGACGACCTCCGCGCACGCGCCCGCGCCCTCCTGAAGGCGCCCGCCGACGAGTTCCTTGCCGACAAGGCGGAGCGCTGGTTCGCGCCCATGCTGGCGGCGCTCGGCAACGCGTCGCTCGTCGCGCTCGCCGAGCAGCTCGTCGACCGCCTCGCGTCGTTCCTCCGCTCGCCCGACGCCGGCATCCGGCGCGGCGCCGCGTTCCTCGCCGCGCGCAGCATCGCGGAGACCGCGACGGGCCCGCGCGCCATGCTCGTCGTCAGGCTCCAGGAGGCGCTTACGGCCGCCGTCGCCGCCGAGGCGGATCCGCCCGCGCTCCGCGCGTTCGGCGAGGCGTCGCGCGTCTGGATCAACGCCGCGCTAGCCGCCGGCCAGCACGCCTCGCTCATCCAGTTCCTGGCCGACGGCGTGAAGCAGCAGATGGACGCGCCGGACAACCCCGCGACGATCCGCACCTCGCTCTTCGCGACGCTGCGCGGCCTCGCGGCGCTCTCGCCGAACCCCGTGCTCGAGGCGCTGAAGACGGGCGCGCCGAAGCTGCGCTCCGCCGCGGTCAAGGTCGTCGGCCTCATGGGGCCGGCGTTCGCGGAGGCGATCAGCGACATCGTCGCCGGGTCCGACGATGTCAACGTCCGCCGCGCCGGCGCGCTCGCGCTCAAGGAGATCGGCGCCGACGGCGGCGCCGCGCTCTGCTCCCGCGTGCGGGCCGATGCCCCGACCGCCGCCGCCTTGCGCGTCCTCGACGTCCTGGAGCTCACGCGCGCGCCGAATATGCCGTCGGCCGTGCTCGCCGCGCTCAACCACGCGGAGAGCTCCGTTCACGACGCCGCGTTCCGGCTCCTCAAGCGCGGCGAGCGCTTCGTGACCACCGGCATCCTGCGCGAGCTTCTCGCGCTCGACCGCTCCGGCGTGCGGGCCTCGGCCCTGGCGCTCGCGCGCGACCTCAGGCTCCAGGAGCTGGTCCCCGACGTCGTCCGCCTGTGCACGACCGCCGACGACGAGGACGTCGTGCGCGCGGGCTGCATGTACTTCCGCGAGTGCCCCTCCCCCGCGGCAATCCCGGTCCTCCAGCGCGTCTTCGAGCACCGCACGAAGGTGTTCGGGCTGGTGAAGGGCGCCTCGACGAAGACCCGCGCCGCCGCCATCGCGGCCCTGGCGCGCATCGACCACCCGTCCGCGCGCGCCCTCCTGGAGATCGCCGAGGACGATCGCAGCCAGACTGTCCGGCGGGCGGCCCGTCCGGACGACCGCAAAAAGCCGTGATTCACGTACCCCAATCGCCGCCGGTGTCGTATCGGTATAGGTAGTGGGAGGAAGATGACATGCGCCTGGCCCTGCTTCTCATCGCGCCGCTGATCTTCGCCGATGGCGGCCGCATCGCGTGGTACGACGGCGCGCAGCACGAGAAGGCGTTCGCCGAGGCGAAGATGTTCGGCAAGCCCATCGTCATCTACTTCACCTCCGACAACTGAGCCCCCTGCAAGGCCCTGAGCGCAGGTGCGTTCTCGGACGGCGCCGTCGTGAAGGAGTCGGAGCGCTTCGTGCGCGTCATGGTGCACGCGACGAAGAACAAGGAAGTGAAGGAGAAGTTCGGCGTCTCCAGCTCGCCGCTGGTCTACTTCTACAGCCCCGAGGGGGAGAAGATCGACCAGGTCGACCGGACCGACGCGCTGAACGTCGAGCGCAAGTTCAAGGAGGTCGCCGACAAGCACACGCGCCGCCCGCCGTGGGAGGAGACGCTCGACGCCGCCCTCGAGAAGGGCAAGGGCGATTCCAAACCGGTGATGATGTTCTGGACCGACGGCAAGCCGACGAGCGGCAAGTTCGAGGGCGTGTTCGGCAATGAGCCTCTGAAGGAGTTCTACGACAAGTGCGTCTGGGTCAAGGTCAAGTTCGAGAAGAAGGACGACCCGGTCGCGAAGAAGTGGGGCGTCGACGCGGTGCCGCAGCTGCTCATCCTGGACGCGCGCGCCGCCGACCCGGCCGCCGCCCCGCTCAAGCGCCACAAGTCGTTCCGCGGCGCGAAGGACCTGAAGGCCGACGTCGAGGCCATTCTCAAGGACTGGAAGTAGCGGCTGCCTCCGCCGTCCAACGTGTAACGGGTACGTTCTAACGCGTAACGTGGCCTAGGCTGGCGGCTCCGTGCTCCACTTCTTGATGTGGATCACCGTGCAGGCGCGCCGCCGCGTCTTGGCGATCCGCGTCAGCCCCTGGCGCATCCGCAGCGGCAGCGATGAGTCGAGCACGATCACGTCGTGGTCGTTCTTCGCCAGCTTCTCGCTCGCCTCGTCGTCGACGTAGATGGTGACCTCCCCCTTCTGCGTCATGGCGTGCAGGCAGACCTGCCGGATGTGGTCGGCGCGCGTCGGCGTCGTCGCCACGACGCCCACTCGCGGCGCCCCTTCGCACATCTCGATCGCCGTGAGGAACGTCTTGCGGAACCGGCCCCCCCCGTTCACCTGCGCTGTTGCGTCGCTCACGCCCTAGAATATACCCTCATCCCGTGGACTTGTGCACCGTCCTGCTCGACGGCGACGCCGCGGTCGACGCCCGCAAGTACGGCGACCTTATCGCGCGCATGCTCGGCATCACGCGGCTGGAAGCCAAGATCCTCGTGCGCAAGGGGCGCGGGGTCTTCCTCGAGGACGTCGACGAGGAACAGGCGCGCCGGCTGGTCGAGGAGCTCGCGCGCGACGGCGTGGCCGCGCGGTGCGTTCGCAACGAGCAGCTCCCCCTCCTCTCGGCCCCCCGCAAGGTCACGTCGGTCGAACGCTCGGGCGCCTCGCTCAAGTACCGCTGGTCCGGGGAGGACGGCTTCACCGAGATCGCGTGGCCACAGATCGACATCGTGTCGATCGGCGCCGTCGCCCTCCCCGAGTTCAAGGACCTCTTCTCGAACGTCAGGTTCGATCATCTGCCGGCCCTGCACCGGCTCGAGGGGGATCCCGCGGTGCGCGACCTCCTCCGGGAGAACCTCATCCTCAAGATGGGGGCCCCGCAGGCCGCCGCCGCGCGGAAGAAGCCGCCATCGGACGACAAGACGTTCTTCGACGAGATCCAGGCGCAGTACGCGGGCAAGCTGCGCGTGATGCTCGATCTTGTTGACGAGACGCGCACGCTCTGGATGCGCGTGCCGATGGACGAGGTGGCGTACGCGTACGAGGAGGGGGCGATGAAGCTGGGCGAGGCGTGGGGGTTTCACCTCCTCGTCCAGGACCTGCGCGCGAAGTGCGGGCGCGCGTTCACCGACGTCGCCTTGAAGTTCCAGCACGGGGCCGATATCAAGGAGCTGGTGTTCCTGCAGGTGGAGGAGTTCAATCGGTACACCTTCTGGCACGCCGTCCTCCATCATTTGGGATTGAAGCCATGCGCGATCGCCGCTACGTCGTCGCCCTCACCGGAGCCTCCGGCGCCGCCTACGGACGCCGGCTCCTCGAATGCCTCGCCGGAACCGGGGCCGCCGTCCACCTCGTCGTGAGCGAGCCGGCGGCGAAAGTCGCGGCGCACGAGCTCGGCGTGCCGCTCGATCTCGACGACGGGCCGGGGGTCGTGCGCACGCTCCTCGGGAGCGAGCCGGCGAACGTGCGCTACCATCACTATCGCGACCTCGAACAGGCGATCGCCAGCGGCTCGTACCGGCACGACGGCATGGCCGTCTGTCCGTGCTCCGGAGGGACGCTCGGGCGCATCGCGACCGGCGCGAGCACGAACCTGATCGAGCGGGCGGCGGACGTGTGCCTGAAGGAGCGCCGGCGCCTCGTGCTCGTCCCGCGCGAGACGCCCCTGTCGCTCATCCACATCCAGAACATGCTGACGCTCACGCAGGCGGGGGCGGTAATCCTGCCCGCGTCGCCCGGCTTCTACGCGCAGAACGACTCGGTTGAGCGTCTCGTCGATTTCATCGTCAGCCGCGTGCTCGACGTGCTCGGCGTCGAGAACGACCTGATGCGGCGGTACGGCGAGCCGGCCCGGCGGCGGCATCCCGAAGAGTAAGCGGGAGATCCCGGATCCCGGATCGCGGGATGCAGGACCGGCTTGACATAGACGCGCCGCGGGCTAGAGTTCCCACGGTGCGGGCATCGTCCCGCGCGTCTGTGCGCGCTCGGACCGCCCGGTTTCGGGCGGAGTCGATGTCGGCGTAGTCGGATGGGCGGCGTAGGCCTCTTGTGCGGTTGCTTGTGCCCTACGCCGCCTGTCCTCTTTCAAGGCGGATGCATGGCGAGCGTGCCGAGCCTGCGTCGCCCCTCATCATGATCGGCGATGATCGTGCTGATCGTCGTCGCGGTAGCCGCGGCGAGCCGCGCGTGCTCTGGCTCGACGCCCGGATGTTCTGGGTGATCTGACAGTCTGCGTCCTTCCGCCGCGAATCGTCGCCGCTTTTCGGCAAGCACCCTGCACCCGCGCGTGATTCCGCATGGCACACGTCTTGCATGGACCGTGCGCATGAAGTGGACGCGGCGCGGCTGAGGCAGCGAACGCAACGCCTCAGCGTCGCTGAAGACGATCGCCACCGCCCAGGCCGACTTCCGCGCGAACGACCGCGACGGCAACGGCGTCAACGACTTCTGGACGGGGGACATCTACAACCTGTACGCGCTGGGCGGGGATCCGCGCCAGCCCCCATCGATCGGCACCATCATCAAGCTCGTCGAAGCGTCCATCGGCGGCGCCGACGCCGACCCGCACCTGACGCACCGCACGCTCGATCCGAAGGAGTGCATCGTCGTCTTCACGTGAAAGTCGGGCTACTTCTACGGCGCGTGGAAGGGGCCGGACACGGACGGGCGACCGTACCGCCTTGCCACGGCGGGCGACCTCGGCGAGTGCTTCCGCAGGTCCTCGTGGGCCGCGTACGCCGCCCCGATCTCCCGGAGCGCCGGTCGACTCATGTTCATCGCCAGCGCGGACAACACGGTCTGGCGCGCGGACGTCGGTAGCTGCTACGAGGCGACGCGCAGCGGGCAGACGGGCCGGGTGAGCTTCGAGAACTCGCGGCCGCTCGATCCGGAAGCCGCCTTCCCCGGTGATCCGCAGCGCGCACGCTGGCGGAAGATGGACTGATGATGCATCCCGAGGAGAACGATGCCTTCCTGCTGCCCATCGTCATCGCCGTGGCGGCGCTGATCTGTCTTGCGGCGGGCATCGTCGCCGTCCGCTTCCTTCCACGCTGGTTTGAAAGCTGGTTCTGCTGCCTGTGACATGGACTTCTTCGGCGTGTCCGATCGGAATCTCAGCGGCCTCGCAGGAGGCGCGGCGCTGGTGCTGCTGGCGCTCGCCCTAGTCCTGGCCCGGATCGCCCTCAGCGCGCTCTTCGACGCCGTTCGCGACATCCTCTCCATGGGCCCGCGCGCGTGGCTCGCCCACGCCTTCGAGTTCGACAGCGACAGCGCGCGGCTCGTGGCCGTCCTCGTCCTGGTCGCGTCGATCGTCCTGGCCCTGATGATCCCCGTCATTCGCCGCGTCTCCTTCTGACCGCGGGTCAAGCATGTACACAGTGGGAACAGAAACGTGTACAAACTGCGTATGCCCGAGCGAGCACGGTCCGGCAGCTATGGCAACCGCCTGATCACCACTCCGGCCCGCGATACGCCATCCCAGAATCCCGGATAGCTCTTCGACACGCAGTCGGGATCCGCGATCACGATGCCCGGCGCCGCCGCCCCCACGACCCCAAACGCCATCGCCATCCGGTGGTCGCCGTACGTCTCGATCTCCGCGCCGCGCACGTCCGCCGGGGGTTCGATTTCCAGCCCGTCCGCGTGCTCGACCACCCGAGCGCCGCACTTTCCCAGCTCGCGCGCCAGCGCCGCCAGCCGGTCGGTTTCCTTGAACCGCAGGTGCCGCACGTTGCGCACCCGCGTCGGCCCCCTCGCGAAGAGCGCGACGGCCGCCAGCGCCGGCACCGAATCGGGGTGGTCGT
>Ga0187892_10005841_pt1 | contig 18893 bp, 14 predicted proteins | sample MA1701073metaG_FD_139345 | JGI IMG/M metagenome (GOLD analysis project Ga0187892, IMG submission 139345) | Bio-ooze microbial communities from a basaltic lava cave in the Kipuka Kanohina Cave System on the Island of Hawaii, USA - MA170107-3 metaG ...
CTCTTCGACGAACACCGTGTCGCCGGGCTGTGTGAAACGGGCACAAACGAAGTCCAGCGCCTGCGAAATTCCGGCGGTGAGCAAAAGCGACTCGGAATCGATCCTGCCGCCGCCCGCATTGCCCAGAAACGACGCAAGCGCGGCGCGGAAACGCGCATCGCCTTGGCGTTGCCCGTAGTTCATTTCGAGCGGCTGGGCGCCGGCGAAGAAACGCTCGCAGGCGCCACGGAGCATCGCCAATGGCAGCAGGTCGGCGGAGGGCTGTCCGACGCCGAAGTTGATCGAGCCTAGCTCAGGCGCGCCATCGAAAGTCACGGCCGCGCTCATGTTGCGGACTCCGCGGGTGAAACCAACCGGAATACCTCATTGGGGCGGCCTTCGAGAAATGCCCGGATGTTCTCGGCCGAAATACGCCGCAGATCGGCGAGCGCCGACTCCGAATAGAACGCCACGTGCGGCGTCAACAGCACATCGCGGCGACCGGCTAGCGGATGCCGCAACAGGTCCGGCGAATCCTCCGTCAGCACATCGAGCGCCGCGCCCGCGACCAGGCCACGGTCCAGCGCTTCAACCAGATCGGCCTCGACAATCAGACCGCCGCGCGCGACGTTCAGCAGCAGGGGTTTCCGCCGCATCAGGGCAAAAGCACCGCGTTTCAGCAGGCCGCGATTGTTGGCGTTGAGATTGCAGTGCAGGCTGACGATGTCCGCCTCGGCCAGCATTTCTTCGAAACCAACCCGCCGGGCGCCATGGCGGTTGGCCGTCACGTCATCGAGCAGCGGATCGCACGCCACGATGCGCAGGCCAAAACCAAGGCCGCGGCGACAAACCGCCTGCCCGATGCGCCCGAATCCGACGAGACCCAGTGTCTGGCCGGCAAGGCGTTTCACGCCGTGGACTGAGTTCCAGTGCCAGCTTCGGTCAGCCTGTACCTGATGGTGATACGCGAGCAGGTGGCGATTGAGTGCCAGCAACAGCGCCAGCGTGTGGTCCGCAACTTCGTCCGTGCAGTATTCACCGACACAGCTCACGCCGATTCCCCGCTCCGCCGCGGCCCGGACATCCACGCAATCCCAGCCGGTTGCCGCCACCGAGATGATGCGACAGTGTGGGAGCCGCTGCAGCACGTCCCGGTTGAACGGGACATAGTCCGTCAGGATGGCGTCGGCATCACGGCAGGCGTCGATCAGGGCGTGTTGATCACCGAGATAAGTGAAATTTTCGATGCGCGCGGCAGCGGGCAGATGCCGCCGCTCGACTGATAGATCGCGGCCTGCCGCCTCTGGCATCTCGGCAAATACGATGGTCATCGGTGACGCGCTCAGGTGGCCACCTTGGCAACGGCCCGCGAACGCAAAACCGTCATGGCCAACAGCAGCGTCGCGGAAACCAGCAAACCCGGCCACAACGGATCGATGTTGAATAGGCCGCCCAATCCGGTGTCGGCCGCGATGCGCCAGCCAATCACGGTTGCAAGCGACAGGCCGCTGCTCCAGAACGCGGCGCTCGCAGGCACATGGTCCCAATAGATTGCCGCAATCGTCGGCAGGAACAGCGCCGCCGAGTTGATCGTGAACCCGAGCTGCAGGATGTCGATGATGTCGCGCATCTTCCAGGCCATCAGCATGGCAAGCCCACCCGCGCCCAACGATGCGAGCGTGCCGAGTCTCAGCATGGCGGAGTGGGCGATGTCCGGCTGGATGTAACGTTGATGGATGTCGCGTGCGTAGTTCGCGGATGCCGTGAGCACGCAGATCGACGCGACCGACATGAGGGCCGAGAGGATTCCGATCACCATCAGGCCTTTCAAGCCCACGGGAAAGGCCTTCAACACGAAGGTGGTGAGGATACCGGAGCCGGATACAGGGTCCGGGTAGAGTACGGCGCTGGCGAGGCCCAGCCACGTCACCGCAAGCGCGATCGGCAGAATCAGCAATATGGCGAGCAGCGCGCCTGTTTGCGCCGCTGCCGGATCGCGCGCGGCAAAACTGCGCGAAAAGCTGTCCATCGCCACGAAAAAGCTGAGCACCAACGAGACGACGAGCGCGGCGATCCGGTCCCAGCCCTGGGCGCCGAATTCATAGTAGGAGGCAGGCAACACGGCCTCCATTTCAGCCCAGCTGCCGGCGTGCGAGATCGCGACGGGAACACCGACCACGACGATTCCGAGCAGCACCAGTGCAACCTGCGCCCAGTCGGTATACGTCACCGCCAGGTATCCACCGATGGCCGTGTAGAGGATCACGATTGCGCCCGACAACAGCAGCGAGGCGCCATAGTCCCAGCCGAGCAGCACCTGCAGGATCGAGGCCGCGGCGGCGAACTGGCCGGCTGTATACGCCGTGTATGCCAGGACGGTCGTGATGGTGGCGACCGCGCGGGTGCGGTTGTCGTAATGCTGCTCGATGAAATCGGGGTACGTCAGGTGCTGATAGCGGTCGCCGGCCCGCTTCACGCGCCCGGCCATGAGGAGGCCGAACAACAGGCAGCCGATTGCGATCGCAAGAATGTACCAGACACCCGTCACGCCGAATTCGTACACGCGCGCCGAGGTGCCGACCACGGATGCACCGCCGATCCAGGCCGCGACCCACAGGCATGCGATCGTCATTGGACCCCGGCGCCGGCCCGCGACGAAATAATCCTCGATGTTCTGCTGGCGGTGCTTCGCAACAATGCCGAGGCCCACCAGCAGCGCGAGGTAGACAACCAGAATGCCGGTATCAAGAGTGCCCATGTGAGAATTCGGTCCCGTGTCTCAGGCGATGTTGATTAGGGCACAATAGCAAGCCATTGCCGCACGGAGGTATCGGCCTTGACCAAGATCAACAAGCACCCTGGCGTCATGCAGTACTCGCGCATCCGGAAGTCCCCGTACTTCTATGCATCCCGCCGCCACGGCGTGCAGCTCTACAGCTTCTATAACCACATGTACCACCCACGCCATTATGGCGACCCGGTGGCGGAGTACTGGCAGCTCCTGAACGCCGTCACGCTGTGGGACGTCGGCGTCGAGCGGCAGGTCGAGATCACTGGCCCCGATGCATTCACGTTCACGAACATGCTGGTCCCACGCGACCTGACGAAATGCGAAGTCGGCCAGTGCAAGTACGTCTTCATCACCTCGCCCGAAGGCGGCATCCTGAATGACCCCGTGCTCCTGCGACTCGAAAAAAACCACTTCTGGCTCTCGCTCGCCGACAGCGACATCCTGCTCTGGGCCCGGGGAGTGGCGCTCAACTCGGGTCTTGACGTCAAGATCAGCGAGCCGGATGTTGGGCCACTCCAGGTACAGGGACCGAAATCGACGGAAGTGATGGTCAACCTCTTTGGCGACAGCATCGTCGACATCCCGTACTACTTCCTCCGCACGTACAAGCTCGACGGCATGGATGTCGTCGTCTCGCGGACGGGATACACGGCCGAGCTCGGGTACGAGATCTACCTCAAGAATGCGAGCCGCGACGGAATCAAGCTTTGGGATGCGGTGCTCGAGGCCGGGAAACCGCACGGACTCTCCGTGATCGGGCCGTGTCATATCAAGCGCATCGAGGCGGGCATCCTCGCTCTCGGCTGCGACATGTGGTTCGACACGAACCCTTATGAAGTCCAGATGGGATACGAGTGGATGGTGGATCTCGACCAGGAGGCGGAATTCATCGGCAAGAAGGCGCTCAAGCGCATCAAGGCCGAAGGCGTCAAGCGAATGCTCGTCGGGGTCGAAATCGGCGGGCCCGGGCTCGGCAGCTACAACGACGGCTCGATGATCGACTACTTCCCTATCTCCAAGAATGGGAAGCCGGTGGGAAAGGTGACCTCCGCGTGCTACTCGCCGCGGCTCAAGAAGAACATCGGATTCGCGATGCTGCCGATCGAGCTCACCAAATTCGGCACCGAGCTCGAAGTCGAGGCGCCCGCTGGCCGAACTTCGGCGGTCGTCGTCCGGAAGCCGTTCATCGACCCGAAAAAGGACACCCCGAAACAGGAGGTCGCGCTCGGAGCGGCCGGGCAGACGTCGCACGTCGGTTGAGGGGAGGATCGATACGCACGGCTCGGTCGACGTCCGCCTCGTCGAGTTTTTCGCTCGGCCCCGCTACGAAGTGATCCCGCTCGCCGGGATCGAGGAAGCGGTGCTCGAGCACGTGCCCGCCGAGGTGAAGGTCACCGTCACGAACTCGCCCACCAAGGGACTCGAGCCAACTCTCACCCTCGCCGAGCGCCTGATGGCGCACGGCTATTCCGTCGTGCCGCATCTCGCCGCCCGACTGGTGCACGATCGCGGCCATCTCGCCGAGCTGGTCGAGCGGCTCCGCGGCTGCGGTACGCGCGAGGTGTTCGTGGTTGCGGGTGATGCGACCCAGCCCTCGGGCCAATTCGCCGGGGCGGCCGCGCTCCTGCGCGAGCTCGCGGATCTCGGCCACCCGTTCAGGGACGTGGGGATCACGGGGTACCCGGAGAGCCATCCTTTCATCTCCGATGAGGCGACGATCCAGGCGATGTTCGAAAAGGCCGAATTCGCGACGTACATCGTCAGCCAGATCTGTTTCGACCCGAGGATCACCGCGGCCTGGATCGAGGCGGTGTGGACGCGGGGCACACGGCTCCCGATTCACGTCGGTCTTCCGGGCGCCGTGCCGCGGACCAAGCTTCTTCGCGTGTCTCAGCAGATCGGGCTCGGCGAGTCGACGCGCTTCCTCCGGCGACATGGAAGCTGGCTCACCCGAGCCTTGAGGCCCGGCGGGTTCAGTCCCGATCCGCTCATCGACGGGCTGGAAGAGAGCTTCAGCGACGCCGAGCGAAAAATCGCCGGCTTCCATATCTTCACGTTCAACGACGTGGCCGACACCGAGCGCTGGCGGCAGCGAGCACTGGAGCGCCATCGATGAAGACACATGCGCGGGTGGTCGTGATCGGTGGCGGCGTGGTCGGCGTCAGCACCCTCTATCACCTCGCGCACAAAGGCTGGTCCGACGTGGTGCTGGTCGAACGCGCGGAACTGACCGCCGGCTCAACTTGGCATGCAGCCGGACTGCTCCCACTTTTCAACATGAGCTACACAGTCGGCCAGCTGCACAAATACTCGGTCGACCTGTACAAGCGCTTGCAGGCTGAGACCGGTCAGGACGTGAGCTTTCATGTGACCGGGAATCTGCGCCTCGCGACCTGCCGCGAGCGCATGGACGAGTACCAGAAGTACTGCGGCACGGCGAACACCATCGGCGTGCCGTTCCAGGTGATCGGGCCGCGCGAGGTCAGGGAACTCTGGCCCCTGGTCGAGCTCGGGGATGGCGCTGACACGCCTGCGATCGTTGGCGCGCTTTATCATCCGCACGACGGGCACATCGCTCCCGCCGACCTGACAATGGCGCTCCGCAAGGGGGCGAAATCGCGTGGCGCGGAGATCTACGAGCAGACCGAAGTCACCGCCGCGTCCCGCCGCCGGTCCGGCGAATGGCAGCTGAAAACCAGCAAGGGCGACATCGTTGCCGAACACGTCGTCTGCGCCACCGGAAATTACGCGCGCCAGACGGGGCGGCTGTTCGAGCTCAATGTGCCGGCTATACCGGTCGAGCACCAGTACCTCGTCTACGACGAGTCGCCGGAGCTGAAAGCCTATCGCCAGGCGGGTGGCCGCGAACTCGCGGTGCTGCGCGAGTCGGACAAGTCCTATTACCTTCGTGAAGAGCGGCTGGGCTGGATACTCGGGCCTTATGAATTGGGTGCACCGGCGCGCTTCGCGGACGGCGTGCCCGATTGGTTCGGCAAGAGCCTGTTCGAAGGCGACATCGACCGGTTGCTGCCGCATGTCGAAGCCGCGCAGAGACGCGTGCCGGCGCTTGCGAATTGCGGGATCAAGGACATCGTCAACGGGCCGATACCCTATACGCCCGACGGCAGCCCGATGGTCGGACCAGCCTGGGGCCTCAGCAATCTCTGGATCAACGAGGGCCACAGCTTCGGCATCACCGCGGCCGGCGGCTCGGGATGGCAGTTGGCCGAATGGATCGTCGAGGGCGAGCCGGGCATCGACATGCTGGCGGTGGATCCGCGCCGGTTCGGGCCCTACACCAGCAAGCGCTACGTCGTGCAGAAGAACGAAGAGACGTACCGGAATGTCTTCGTCATTCACTTTCCGGATGAGGAGCGGCCGGACGCGAGACCGCTGAAGACCAGCCCGGTATACGACAAGCTGAAGCGCATGGGCGCCGTGTTTGGCCAGCGCTACGGCTGGGAACGCGCCAACTGGTTCGCGCCGCCAGGCGTTGAACCGAGCGACCAGTGGAGCTTCCGGCGCACGAATTATTTCGAGCATGTCGGGAACGAATGCCGGAGACTGCGCGGCGGCGTGGGCGTCATCGACCTGACGCCATTCACGAAGCACGAGGTAACGGGCCCGGGCGCGGAGTCCTGGCTCGACAATCTGGTCGCCAACAAGGTCCCGGGCAGGATCGGGCGCATGGCTCTGTGCCACGCGTTGACACGCCGCGGCGGCATCCGCTCCGAGTTCACGATCACGAAGCTCGGTGAACAGCATTACTACGTGGTCAGCGCAGGCGCCGCCGAGCGCTACGACACCGACTACCTGCAAAAGATGCTGCCGGCGGACGGCTCAGTCGGGCTTCGCAATGTCACGACGAGCCGCGGCTGCTTTGTGGTCGCTGGGCCGCGGTCGCGCGAAGTGCTAGCGAAAATGACCGACTTGCCGCTCGACAACACCGCATTCCCCTGGCTGAGCGCGCAGACGGGCGAAGTCGGCCTTGCCCCGGATGTCCACCTGCTGCGCGTGAACTTCGTCGGTGCGCTCGGCTGGGAGCTGCATTTTCCGATCGAGTACGCGCATCACCTGTTCGATGCGCTGTTCGCGGCGGGCGAGGAATTCCGGATCGGCATGGTCGGCATGCGCGCGATGGAGTCGCTGCGTCTGGAAAAGTCCTATCGCATGTGGGGCAGCGACATGACCCCCGACTACACGCCATTCGAGGCCGGCATGGATCGCTTCGTGCGCCTCGGCAAGGGCGAGTTCATCGGCAGGGAAGCATTGCAGGCACAGCAGGCCGCCGGCGTGCCCAACCGTTTTGTGACGGTGGAAGTCCACGGCGTCACCGACGCCGACCCGCTCGGCAACGAGCCGCTATTCGATGAAAAGGGCACGATGGTCGGCCGCGCAACGTCGGGCTATTACGGCCACGTCTTGAAGAAAAGTCTGGCGATCGGCTACGTCAAGTCGTCGTTTGCCGCCGTTGGCACTCCTCTGCAGATCGAAATTTTGGGTGAGAGGAAAGAATCGACCGTGCTGGTCGACTCGCCCTACGATCCCGAAAACACGGATCTGAAGGCATAAAGACCCCGGTCGACGTGAAGCGGCAATCCTGGTCCGGTCTGTCCTTGCTGTGGCGCAGCATTTCGCGTCACCGCGGTTGGCGCGAGCAGTGGCGGAGCGCGGAGCCCAAGGCTTCCTACGATATCGTCATCGTCGGCGGCGGCGGGCACGGGCTGGGCACCGCGTACTACCTTGCTGCAGAGCACGGACTCACGAATATCGCGGTCGTCGAGAAGGGCTGGATCGGCGGCGGCAACACGGGCCGCAACACGACGATCATCCGCTCCAACTATCTCTTTGACGAAAGCATCCGGCTCTATGACCACGCGTTGAAGCTGTGGGAACGGTTGTCGCAGGAGCTGAACTACAACGTGATGTTCTCGCCGCGCGGCGTGATGATGCTCGCGCATACGGTGCACGACATGCAGGTGCTGAAGCGTCACGTGCACGCCAACCGGTGCAATGGCGTCGACAACGAATGGCTGACGCCCGCGGAAGCGCAGGCTTTCTGTCCGCCGCTCAATATCGGAGCGGACATCCGTTATCCGGTGATGGGCGCCGCGCTGCAGCGGCGCGGCGGCACGGCGCGGCACGACGCCGTTGCCTGGGGCTACGCCCGCGCCGCCGACGCGCTCGGCGTAGACATCGTCGAGAACTGCGAAGTCACCGGCATTCGCCGCAGCGGAAACGGCGCCGTCGAAGCGCTCGAGACCACGCGCGGCCTGATCCGCAGCAACAGGATCGGGGTCGTAGCGGCGGGCAATTCCAGCGTCGTGATGCAGATGGCCGGCGTGCAGCTGCCCCTCGAAAGCTTTCCGTTGCAGGCGCTGGTGTCGGAACCGGTCAAGGCCGTCTTCCCCTGTGTCGTGATGTCGAACAGCATCCATGCCTATATCAGCCAGTCGGACAGGGGCGAGTTGGTGATCGGCGCCGGCACCGACGCCTACACTTCTTATACGCAGCGCGGCGCGTTGCACGTCAACATGCACACGCTGGAGGCGATCTGCGAACTGTTTCCCTGCTTCCGTCGCCTCCGTATGCTGCGGAATTGGGGCGGCATCGTCGATGTGACCCCCGACCGGTCGCCGATCATCGGCAAAACGCCTGTGCCGGGCCTGTTCGTGAATTGCGGCTGGGGCACCGGCGGCTTCAAGGCGACGCCGGGATCCGCGCAGGTGTTTGCCTGGACCATCGCGCATGACGAGCCGCACCCCATCAATGCGCCATTCACGATCGAGCGATTCCGCGACGGCGGGTTGATCGATGAGGCGGCGGCCGCCGCCGTCGCACACTGAGTCGCCGATGCTCTTGATCGACTGTCCCTGGTGCGGCAAGAGGCCGGAACTCGAATTCGCCTATGGCGGCCAAGCGCACCTCGTGCGGCCGCCGCGGCCAGCCGAACTGAGCGACCAGCAGTGGGCGGACTATTTATATGTACGCATCAATCCGAGGGGCCTGCACGCCGAGCGCTGGCGTCACACGCATGGCTGCGGCCGGTTTTTCAATGCGCTGCGCGACACGACCACCGATCATTTCGCGGCCACGTACAAGATCGGCGAAGACAAGCGGTGAGCGCATTCCGCACAGCGAGCGGCGGCCGCGTGGACCGTACACGACCACTGCGATTCACCTTCGACGGCGAGACACTCGAAGGCCTGCAGGGGGACACGCTCGCCTCCGCGCTGCTGGCGAATGGCGTGCACCTGGTCGGGAGGTCGTTCAAGTATCACCGTCCACGCGGCATTCTCACGGCCGGCGCGGAGGAACCCAATGCGCTCATCGCACTGCGCCGCGATGCGGCGCGCTACACGCCGAATCTGCGCGCGACCCAGCTGGAGCTCTACGAGGGCCTCTGCGCCGAATCCCAGAACCGGTGGCCGAGCCTCGGCTTCGACATCGGGCGCGCGAACGACCTGCTGTCGCCGCTCATCCCCTCTGGGTTTTACTACAAGACCTTCATGTGGCCGCGGGCCGCCTGGGCCGCGCTCTATGAACCGCTGATCCGCGCCGCGGCGGGTCTCGGTCGCGCACCGACGTTGCCGGACCCGGACCGGTACGCACATCGATATGCGCATTGCGACGTCCTGGTCGTCGGGGCAGGGCCCGCGGGACTCGCGGCGGCGCTCTCCGCCGCTGACAGCGGCGCGCGGGTGATCCTCTGCGATGAACAATCGGAGCCTGGCGGCTCGTTGCTCGCCGACCCGCGACCGCGGATCGACGGTGTCACGACTGAGGCCTGGCTCAAGCGGACCATTGCGACGCTCGCCGGCCATCCGCGCGTGCAGCTGCTCCCGCGCACGACGGCATTCGGCTACTTCCCCCACAACATCATCGGACTCCATGAACGACTCACGGACCATCTTGCGCAACCGGATTCCGGGCAGGCGCGCGAGCGGCTGTGGCAGGTGCGCGCGCGCGAAGTCGTGCTGGCCACCGGCGCCATCGAGCAGCCATTGGTATTCCCGGGCAACGACCGGCCCGGAATCTTGCTGGCCGGCGCCGCGCAGACTTACCTCAACCGCTACGGTGTTCGCGTCGGGTCACGCGCGGTGATTGTGACGGCGACCGACAGCGCCTACCGGGCAGCGCTCGATCTGCGGGTCGCCGGTGTCCAGGTCGATGCGATCGCAGATCTGCGCGAGAGCACTGGCGGCGCTCTGTCACGGGCGGCCCAGAGCGCCGGCATCGAAATAATGCAAGCCGCGACCGTGCTCCGGACCCGCGGCAATCTGCGCGTCAGCGGCATCGAGCTCGAGACAACCGACTCCCTCGGCCGCGTGCAGCGGCGGACCTTGCGCTGTGACCTGGTGCTGATGTCCGCTGGCTTCACGCCCTGTGTGCATCTCTTCTCCCAGTCACGCGGCAAGCTGCGATGGAGTGATGCCGCGCGCGCCTTCGTGCCGGCGTCGTCGGTTGAGCGCGAACGCTCGGCCGGTGCGTGCCGCGGCGTCTTCGGTCTGGCGGAGGCGCTTGCGGACGGCGCCTCCGCCGGCGCCGCCGCTGCGACAGCCAGTGGTCGCAGCGCCGCAGCGCGTCACTTTGCCGTGACTGGGAGCGACATCGGCGTGAATGCAACTTCGCTCGCATTGCCGCAGGCAGGCGCGGGATCGAAGGCTTTCGTGGACTGGCAGTACGACGTCACTGCCAATGACCTGGCGCTCGCCGCGCGCGAGGGTTTTCGCTCGATCGAGCACATCAAGCGCTACACGACCGTCGGGATGGCGACCGACCAGGGCAAGACATCCAATCTCAATGCGCTCGGCATCGTCGCCCGGCAGCTCGGCAAGACCGTTCCGGAAGTCGGGCTCACGACCTTTCGCATGCCGTACACTCCGGTCACATTCGGCAGCTTCGCCGGCATGGCCCGCGGCGACTTGTTCGACCCGGTGCGCACGACGCCAATTCATGAATGGGCTGCGGCGCGGGATGCGGTGTTCGAAGATGTCGGTATGTGGAAACGGGCGCGCTACTTTCCGCGCGCTGGCGAAGACATGCACGCGGCGGTCGCGCGGGAATGCCTCGCGGTGCGCTCCGCCTGCGGAATTTTTGACGCTTCGACACTCGGGAAAATCGCCGTGGTCGGCCCCGATGCGGCCGAGTTCCTGAACCGGCTCTACGTCAACGACTGGTCGAATCTCCCGCTCGGCCGCGCGCGCTACGGAATCCTGCTGCGTGACGACGGCTTTATCTACGACGACGGTGTCGTCGCGCGCACGGCCCCGGATCGCTTTCACGTGACGACGACGACCGGCGGCGCCGCGCGCGTCCTCGCGATGATGGAGGATTATCGCCAGACGGAATGGCCGGAGCTCGAGGTGTGGCTGACAGCCGTCACCGAGCTGTGGGCGGTCATTGCCGTGCAAGGGCCGCGCGCGCGACAGGTGCTGCAGCCGCTCGTCGCGGGTGTCGACATTTCACCGGGCGCGCTGCCGCACATGAGCGTCGCCCACGGAACCATCCGCGACATCCCGACGATGCTGTTTCGCGTCAGCTTCAGCGGCGAACTGGGTTACGAAATCAATGTGCCGGCCGACTGCGGGCGCACCGTCTGGGAGGCCGTCTGCTCGGCGGGCGCCACGCAGGGCATCACGCCCTACGGCACCGAGACCATGCATGTATTGCGCGCGGAAAAAGGCTACGTCATCGTCGGTCAGGACACCGACGGAACCGTGACGCCCGACGATGCGGGGCTTGCCTGGGCCATCGGCCGGAACAAGACGGATTTTGTCGGCAAGCGTTCGCTCGAGCGTGCGGCGATGAAGTCGCCGCTTCGAAAGCAGCTCGTTGGTCTGCGCACTCTCGACCCCGGCACGGTTCTCGAGGAAGGCGCGCAGCTCGTCGAAACGGCACGACAAGTGCCGCCGATGAGACTGGTGGGCCACGTCACGTCCTCCTACTTCAGCGTGGCGCTCCGGCATTCGATCGCGCTTGCGATGGTGACCGGCGGGCGTGCTCGCCATGGCGAAACGCTGTACGTGCCAATGCCCGCGGGCGACATCCCCGTCGAGGTGACGTCCTCCGTGTTTTACGACCCGCAAGGCGCCAGGCTGCATGTCTGACGGCTGGTTGCAGATTCTTGGGCCCGCCACTCGCTTCATCCTGCAGGGTAATCCGGCGGCGCGCGCGGCGGCGGGCGAGGCGTTCGGCGTTTCCTTGCCGGAGACCGCCTGTCGCGCGAACACAGCGCTGAATCGGGTGGCCCTGTGGCTCGGTCCGGACGAACGCCTGCTTCTCGCCCCGGCGGCGGGCACGCAAGTCCTCCTCGCGGACCTCGAAGCCGCGCTTTCTGGTATTGCGCATTCGCTGGTCGAGGTCAGCCAACGGCAGATTGCAGTGCAACTGAATGGGCCGGACGCCAGCGCGCTCCTCAGCAGTGGCTGTCCGCTCGACCTCGATCCCTCGGAGTTTCCCGTGGGCATGTGTACGCGGACGCTGCTCGGCAAGGCGGAGGTCGTTTTGTGGCGGCGTGGCGCCGAGGAGTACCATCTGGAAGTCGGGCGCTCCTTTTCGAACTACGTCCTGGGATGGTTGCGGGAGGCCGCCAAGGGGAATGAACATGCGAAACATTCAGTGCGCTGATGTAAAAAGCGCAGTCCGATGCGTGCTCTCTGCGGCACTGCTGTGCGGCGGATCGCCTGTTGCCTCCGCGGATCAGGCGGAGACTCCGCCCGCTCCCGCGCAATCGCGCGAAGCGACCCCATTCGCTGAAGTCGTGGTCACGGCGCAGCGCCGTGAACAGAGCATCCAGGACGTCGGCATCGCGGTCACGCCGCTCGGCGAGGAAGCGCTGAAGGACCTCAATATCACGACGGCGACGGACATCGTGCGCGCCGTGCCCAGCCTCAAGATGAATGCCTATTCGTCGGCGCAGGTGGTGTTCAGCATCCGCGGCGTCGCGCAGAACGACTATGGCGACCAGCAGGAGCCGCCGGTCGCGGTCTACCAGGACGACAGCTACTCGAGCTCGATCAACTTGGCGAGCTTCCCGGTGTTCGACCTCGCCCGCGTCGAGACCCTGCGCGGCCCGCAGGGCACGCTGTTCGGGCGTAACGCCACCGGCGGCGCGATCCAGTTCATCTCGCGCAAGCCCACGAAGGAGTTCGAGGGCTACACCGACCTGACGGTCGGGAACTTCAACCAGTTCATCCTGGATGGCGCCCTGTCCGGGCCGCTCGGCGACAACGTCCAGGGCCGCGTTGCTTTCATCAGCAACCAGGACGATGGCTGGATGGAATCCATCATTTCAGGCGTCCCGGATCGCGGCGGCAACGACCACTACGCGCTGCGTGGGACGCTCGCCTGGCAGCCCGGCGATGCGACCGACGTGCAGGTCATCCTGCGCTACCTCAAGGCGGACGGCGAGACCCAGGCCGGACTCTACTCGCACGAGCCCGCCTGCCCGAATGCGCAGTTCCAGGGTGAATTCACGCCTGCGGACTTCGCCTGCCCGTTCTGGGGCACGGGCCCCGGCGAGAGCGGCACCGGGTTTCGTGACGATTCCATCATCCCGAGCCGCGGCGGCGATCCGTTCAAAACGGCGGAGACAGAGCCGTCATTCGTCGATCGCGAGATCTTCGGCGCGCAGTTGCGCGCGGATCACGAATTTGGGAGTGCCACACTCACTTTGATCACGGATTACCAGACTTCGGAGAAGTTCTACATCGAAGGCGGCGATTCCTCGCCGGACGAAGGCGTGTTCTTCTTCCAGGGCAGCGACCTCGACCAGGTCTCGCAGGAGTTCCGCGTGTCGTGGACCGCGGGCCAGCACGAGCTGGTCGCGGGCGTGTTCGGCATGAGCGTGGACGGAGACTACATCGGCAAATTCGCGGATCCCTTCTACGGTTACGATCCGGACGTCGTGTTCGCGCAGGAAACGACCTCCTACGCCGCCTTCATCCAGGACGAATGGAGCTTCTCGGAGCGCTGGAAGCTGATCGGCGGACTGCGTTACTGGCACGACACGCGAGAAGGCGCCTACTTCGGTAACGCCCCGCCAATTCCCGGCCTGGGGCAGCCGGAGGTGACCATCATCTTCAATCAGAATGAAATCTTCCCGCTGGGAAGCAGCGTCACGCCGGACCACGCGAAGAACTCATTCGACGACGTGACCGCGCGGCTCGATCTCGACTACCGGCCGAATGACGACCTGCTCTGGTACGTGAGCTACAACCGCGGCAGCAAGAGCGGCGGATACACGTTCTCGACGGGCACACCCTTCGACCCCAACCAGATCGCGTTCCTGGAGGGCATCGAGTTCGATCCCGAGACGCTGAATGCCTTTGAGGTCGGCATGAAGTCGAATCTCGCGGGTGGCCTCGCGACGCTGAACCTCAGCGCCTTCTACTACGACTACAAGGACTACCAGGCCTTCGCCCAGGTCGGTCCGGTGCAGTCCGTCATCAACCTGGATGCCGAGGCCACGGGCCTCGAGGCGGAACTGAATGCCCGGCCGACGGACCGGCTCACGCTGCAGATCGGCGCGTCGTTCATGGACAGCGAGGTCAAGAACATCCTGCTGCCGGACCTCGGAACGGTCGTGAACCACGACCTGCCGCAGGCTCCAAGCTTTTCCGGCAACGCGCTTGCGCGCTACGAATTCCCGCTGGGCACCGGCACGGGCTCGATCCAGGGCGACGTGCTCTACTCGGACGACTTCTGCTTCACCGTGCTTTGCGCGCCGGTCGAAGCGGAAAAGTCGTACACCGTGGCCAACGCCCGCATCGGCTACGCGGCGGGCGACGGGCAGTGGGAGATCGCGGCCTTCGTGAACAACCTGTTCGAAGAGGAGTATCGCGTCTACGCCTTCGACAGTTCGCTGTTCTCAGGCGTGGTCGCGGGCGTGTACGGCAAGCCGCGTACGTACGGGCTGACGGCGACCTGGCGATTCGGAGCCGGATACAACTAGACGCCATGCGGAGTCGCATCCGTGAAACTCGCACGGAATTTCTTCCGGCTTCCGGTTCGGTTCGACGTCGAACGGCTGCGGACCGAAGTCGAGGCTTTGCCGGCAGACGCCTGGTCGCGCCACCCAAACGAATACGCAGGTAACACCGCCGCGCGCCTCATTTCCGTCGGCGGCGCCCAGAACGATCTCGTCGGTGGCGAAATGCGACCGACTCCTGCGTTGCTCGCGAGCCCGTATCTGCAGCAGGTGCTGGCGTCATTCGGCACGGTCTGGTCGCGGTCGCGCCTGATGCGCATCGAGGGTGGCGGTTCAGTGCCGCCGCACAGCGACATGAACCATCACTGGTTCTATCGCGTCCGCGTACACATTCCGGTGATCACCCGTCCCGAGGTCCGCTTTCATTGCGGCGACCAGAGCGTGCACATGGCGGCTGGCGAAGCCTGGATCTTCGATAATTGGCGCGAGCATAAGGTCCTGAATCCAACGAATGACGCACGCATTCATCTGGTTGCCGACACGGCGGGCACGTCGTCATTCTGGGGTCTTGTCGGCCAGGGACAGACGGAGAACTTCGAGCAACCGAATCCGGAGTCGCGCCTCATTGCATTCAACCCTGAATCCCGGCCCAAACTGATGGTCGAGCGCTTCAATATCGCGCCGGTGATGCCTCCGGCGGAAGTCGAACAATTGGCGTTTGACCTGCTGGCCGATCTCGCGCCCACGGACGAACGCCCTGAATCCGTCGCAGCGGTCGGACGGTTCGTCAGCCTGATCGTCGATTTGTGCCACGACTGGCGTTCCCTTTGGAGCCTGTGCGGTGTTGCGCCTGACGCGAGGAGCCAATACGAACAACTCGTCGGCACCGCTCGCCGGAAGCTGAGCGAACTGCCGCCATTGCGGGTCGCGAGCACCGGCTACAGCGCACAGGCCGTCCTGAACGCCCGGCTCCTCGCGCAGATGCTCAGCGGAGTCGGAAACGCTCGTCAGGAGGCCGCCGAATTCAACGTCGCTGCCGCCATGCCCGGTGGCCCGGCGCGGAAAGACGACCGATCCGGCACCGGTACTCGCCTTGCGCGTTCCGCGTCCGGTGATGGGAACCTCAGTGTCCTGGGCAGCTCGGCTGCGCCCGGCATGTTACCGATCATCGAGCGCCCGATCATCATCCTGAGCGCCCCCAGAGCCGGCAGCACTTTGCTGTTCGAGACTCTGGCACATGCGGATGGCGTCTATACGATCGGCGGCGAGAGCCACCAGCTGATCGAAAGCATCGCCGCGCTCCGGCCAGGTCGCGGCGTCGTGGCCTCCAACCGGCTGACGAGAAAGGACGCGACGACCGCGATCGTCGCGGAACTGCGTCGGCGGTTCGCCGGCAGGCTCCACGATCGAGACGGCCAGCCGCCGCCGGCGGGTGCGAGCGTCCGGCTGCTGGAAAAAACCCCGAAGAATGCACTGCGTGTTCCATTCCTGCTCGAGGTCTTCCCGGACGCGCAGTTCATCTTTCTGCACCGCGAGCCACGCGCGAATCTCGGCAGCATGATGGAGGCTTGGCGCGTGAAAGGCTGGATCACGTATCGCCAGTTGCCGGGATGGCCAGGCCCCTGGTCGCTCCTGCTGCCGCCCGGCTACGAGCGCCTGCGCGACCGGCCGCTCGAGGAGATCGTTGCGTTCCAGTGGCGGACGGCAAACGAGACAATCCTCGATGACCTCGCCGACGCTCCGCGCGAGAACTGGACGACCGTGCGCTACGAGGACCTCATCCACGATCCTCGCGCAACGATCGAGAAACTCCTCGAGTTCGCCGGGCTATCGATTGATCAGCGGCTGGAAAACCATTTGTCGAAGCCCCTGCCGCTTTCGCGTCATACGAAGACGCCCCCGCAACCCGACAAGTGGAAGAAGGATGCGGCGGAGATCGAACGCGTGCTGCCGACGCTTTCGGCCGTTACCGGGAGGATCGGCGCCTAACAGGCCGATGAAAAACGGCTCGGAACGATGATTGGATGGACAGGCGGCACGTCTTCAGGGGCGAGCGAACGGGTGGGGTCCGCTCGCTGTGGTTGTGATCGCTTGCCGATCGCGCCGAACATCCTGAAGTACCGTGCGCGACGTGGTGAGCGGGCGCAGGCGCGCCATGCGGGTGAGGTTGTAGGCGCTCATCGCGAGCAGCGCATAGAGTTCGGTGCGCGCGCGGCCGAAGAAGCGACTCTTCCTCAAACCCGCCACTGTCTTCGGCCATCCGAAGGCCTGCTCGATCAGCTTGCGCTTGCGCTGCGAGAGACGGTAGCTGGTGTGCCGCAGGGTGCGCTGATCGAGTCCCGGGATGCGGCGGTCATCGGCGATGAACGCGAGGTGCGGGCGGATGCGCCGGCGACGCAGCGCCTGGACGAAGGCTTGGGTGCAGTAGCCCTTGTCGCCGGCGAGCGTCTTGATCCGCCGAAGCCTGCGGCGCGTGAGCTGGCGCAGGGCCGCGGCCCGCTCCCCGGTCAGGATGTCATCGACCGCGAAGTCGACGATCAGCCCGCAGCGGTTCTCGGCCACCGCATTGCCCGAGAACTAGAGCTTGGTCGCGGCCGCGCGGCTCTTGCGGAACAGCCTGGCCTCCGGGTCGGTCACCGACGCGTGCGTCGCGTTGCTGCGCCGCTCGCCGTGGAAGTCCACGCCTTGGTTGCTCGGATCGATCGGCCCGCCGTCGTGGTCGTCCTTGCGGCGCACACTCTTCAGCGAGGCGAGCGACTCGATCAGCGTCCCGTCGACCGTGAAGTGCTCTTCAGACAAGAGCCTCTCCGCCCGCGCCTGGCGCAGCACCTCTGCGAAGAAGCGCGGCGCCACCTCGTGTTCGAGCAGCCTTGCGCGGTTCTTGCTGAAGGTCGACGGCACGAACCCCGGCTCATCTATCGTCATGCCGAGCAACCAGCGAAACAGCAGGTTCCAGCCCAGGCTCTCGCAGAACTGGCGGTCGGATCGCACCGAGTAGAGCGCAATCAGCAGCTGCGCCAGCAGCAGTCGCTCCGGCGGAATCGAGGGACGCCCGCCGCTCGCATACATCTGTTCGAACAGCGGCGAGAGACGCTTGAGCGCCGCCTCGGCACGGATCCGAATCGTACGCAATGGATGATCCGCCGGTACGCGCTCTTCCAGACTCGCGTAGCCGAACACTTCGTGTTGACCGCTGGTCTCGCCCCGCATCGTGGATACCTCAATCACCACGATGTCCGTAGCCTACGACATCCGATGTCGAGTTTTTCATCGGCCTGTTAGGCCGCGTTGCGTTGACATTTCGCGACATCCACACCCCTGACAAGCAACCACACCGCGAGTGAAACGACAGCAAGGAACATGGGGAGAAGGAATAAATCGGAAGCGTACCTCGGCGCCAGAACCAGCAAGAAATTCTTGATGATGAAGCCTAGACCGGCGAGTAGCAGGAGCACGCCGAGGAACTTTGGAAGGTAGCCTGATCGAAAGATTAGGTACCCGCGAAGCACGGACGCGACGCCGTAGAACACCATGAATATGCCGCCGCCATAGCCATAAAACGTGAGCGACAACACCATCAGAGTGTTCAGTTGATCGGGCGAGAATGTCCTCAAATAGTCAGCGTCGCCGATGAAGAGCAACGCCGCGAAGTGGAACAGTTGTGCGCAAGCGAACACGGCGGTTGAGACGAGCCCGAAGAACGCGGCGAGAAGCGCGAGGTTCTTGTGAACTGGTTTTAGCAACACGTACAAAACCAATGACAGCCCGATATCGCTCACGGCTTCCACGAGATAGCTGGCAAAGCCGGCGCGAAATAGCAGATTGGAATTGCGCAGGTTCTCGGCTGTCGCAGAAGCATCGTCTGACATGATGAGCTTAGAGGGAACGTAAGCCTCGCCGAAACCGCCCGCAATTATCGAGAGCAGGAATAGGACACCGGCGATTCTTGCGTTACGCTGCGCTGACTCAATGTTCATGGCATGCCTCTCGCTAGAGTCGCGTCAGGCGGGAGTGTAGGCGGCGACCACGCTTCCGCGGCCTAACGTTCGCGATCAGCGGCGGCGCGCAGTCGGCGCGCCGCTTGCTGATCGCAACTTGTCCTCGCTAGTGCCTGTCCCTGCAAGCGGCGTGCCGACGCGCGACGACCGCTGCATCGCATAGTTAGGCCGCGCTGACTTTGAGCGTCTCGAC
>Ga0187892_10005843_pt1 | contig 18887 bp, 15 predicted proteins | sample MA1701073metaG_FD_139345 | JGI IMG/M metagenome (GOLD analysis project Ga0187892, IMG submission 139345) | Bio-ooze microbial communities from a basaltic lava cave in the Kipuka Kanohina Cave System on the Island of Hawaii, USA - MA170107-3 metaG ...
GGACTGGATGACCAACCGCGATCCGCTCGAGACGCTGTCCACGCGCCTCATGCAGCAGCGGCTCGCCGAGCAGTCCGTCTTCGACCGCATCCAGGCGGACGTGAAGACCGAGATCGAGAGCGGCGTGCAGTTCGCGCTGGCCGCTCCGTTCCCGAGCCCGGGCCAGGTGGACGAGGATGTCTACGCCTGACGGCGAGCCCCGAGCCCGCATCGACTACAAGACGCTCTGGGTCGGCCGCCTCACGCATCATCTGCGGCGCGCAGACGGTCAGCTGCGGATGAGCCTCAAGAAGGTCGTGCTGATCAACGCGGCCGAGCCGCTGGCGAACCTCTCGTTCCTGATCTGGGGCCACCCCCTCACCCTGCCCTCTCCCCCTCGCGGGGGGGAGGGAGAGGCTAGATCGCGCCGTCGGCGGCGAGGGCGCGGATCTGGGCGTCGCTGTAGCCCAGCTCGGCGAGGATCTCCTCGCGGTGCTGGCCGAGCAGCGGGGACGGCCCGATCGTGGTCGGTGAGGCGGAGAGCTTGACCGGGTTGCCGACCGTCACGTACCGCCCGCGCACCGGGTGCTCGACCTCCACGATCATCTCGCGCGCGAGCAGGTGCGGGTCGGTCAGCACCTCGCCGGTGTCGAGGCAGGCCCCGCACGGCACCCCCGCTTCGCCCAGGATCTTCATCACGTCGTGCTTCGGGCGCTCGGCCGTCCAGTCTTCCACCAACCGGTTCACCTCGGCGCGGTTCCGCCCGCGGGCCTCCGGGGTCTCGTAGCGCGCGTCGCCGATCAGGTCCGCGCGCCCGATGGCCCGCAGCAGCGGGTGCCACATCTGCTGCTGCACGAAGATGAACACGTAGTCGTTGGGGCCGCCCGGATGGCAGCGATACGTCGTGCCCGGCACGCCCGCCCCGAGCTGGTTGCCGGTGCGCTCCATGACCCGGCCGAAGCGCTGGTGGTCGCGCAGGCTCACCCGGATGAGGTTGACCACCGCGTCCTGCATGGAGACCTCGACCTGCTGCCCCTGGCCGCTGGCGTGCCGCTGCATCAGCGCGGCGAGGATGCCGATCACGCAGTGCATGCCGGTGCCGGAGTCCCCGATGGACGGCCACGTGAAGGTGGGCGGCCCGTCCGGGAACCCGGTGACGCTCATGGCCCCGCCCATCGCCTGCGCGATCGGCTCGTAGCTCTTGTAGTCGCGGTAGGGTCCGTAGGAGCCGAAGCCCTTGATGCTCGCGTAGACCAGGCGCGGATTGAGCTCGCGGACCGCCGCGTAGCCGAAGCCCAGGCGCTCGATGACCCCGGGCCCGAAATTCTCCAGCAGCACGTCGGCGGTCCTGAGCAGCGCCCGGAAGACGTCCTGGCCGCCCGCGTGCTTGAGGTTGAGGGTGAGGCTCCGCTTGTTGGCGTTGAAGGAGAGGAAGAACAGGGCATCCGCGTCCGGCCGATCCCTGTCCTTCTGGGAGTACCGGGCCACGTCCCCCTTGCCCGGCTCCTCGACCTTGATCACGTCGGCGCCCAGCCACGCCAGCATCTGGCCGCACGACGGCCCCGCCTGGTTATTGGTCAGATCGACGACCCGGATGCCCGCGAGCGCCTTGTCCATAGGTCGCCATCCTTACCACAGCCGCCCGGCGCGGGTCGAGGCCGGCGCTTGACTCCGCCGACCGGTCCGGAGCACTCTCGGAGCCGCGGATGGACTTCGGGATCAATCTCGCGACCTCGGCCGATTCGTGGAAGGTCGTCAAGCGGGCCGAGGAGCTCGGCTACACCCGGGCCTGGTTCTACGACACCCAGCTCCTCAACGCCGACACGTTCGTGGCGATGGGCGCGACGGCGGTGCAGACGTCCAGGATCCGGCTCGCCACCGGCGTGCTGATCCCCTCCAATCGCATCGCCCCCGTCGCGGCGAGCGCGCTCGCCTCGCTCAACGCGCTGGCGCCTGGGCGTATCGACTTCGGCATCTCGACCGGGTTCACCGCGCGCCGCACCATGGGGCTCGGCCCGGTCACGCTCGAGGCGATGCGCGAGTACATCCGGATCGTCCAGGGCCTCCTCGCGGGCGACACGCTCCAGTGGACGTTCGAGGACAAGCGGCGGGCCATCCGCTTCCTCAACCCGGAGGTCGGCGTCTTCAACATCCGGGATCCGATCCCACTGCACATCTCGGCGCTCGGCCCGCGCGGCCGGCGCCTCACCGCCGAGCTGGGCGCGGGGTGGCTCTACGCGGCCGGCCACATGGGCGCGGCCAAGGCCGCCATCGCCGACATGCAGAAGGCCTGGAGCGAGACCGGCGGGGGTGGCGCCGGGCGCGTGGCCACCGCGTTCACCGGCGGCTGCGTGCTGGCAGACGGCGAGGCCTGGGACAGCCCGCGCGCCCGCGCCCAGGCGGGGCCCCACGCCACCGTCGCGTTCCACAACGGGGTCGAGGTCGCGGAGTTTGGCAACATGGGGCGCGCGGTGCCGCCCGCGCTCGTCCCGCTCCTCGAGCGCTACCGCGAGGTCTACCAGCGGTACGAGCCGGCGGACGCGAGGTACCTGTCCAACCACCGCGGGCATCTCATGTTCCTCCGGCCGGAGGAGCAGGAGGTCTGCACCGCGGATCTGATCCGCACGATGACCTTCACCGGCACGCGGCCCGAGCTGCGCGAGCGCATCCGGGAGCTACGCACCGCCGGCTTCAATCACTTCGCGATCAGCATCCGGCACGGGCATCCCGCGATGCTCGAGGAGTGGGCGGACGTGTTCGCGGGGGTCTAGGCGCCGCGCCTACTTGCCCTCCAGCGCGGCCAGCGGCGCGTAGTCGGCCGTGGTGCCGTGCCCGCCCGCGAACTTCGCCGGGGTGATGCCCGCCTTCTTCACCCCCGCGACGAGCGCGGCCAGGGCCGGGGTGAGGCGCTCCGGCAGCGGCGCGGCGCCCGGGCTCCAGATGTCGGTCACGAAGCCGAGCTGGGCATCGGGGACGTAGCCGATCAGCAGGCCTTCCGAGTGCGGGTTCGGGTCGAGCACGTACATCTCCACCCGGCGCTGCCCGTCGGTGAGCACGTGCTTGTCCGCCACCTCGACGATCGGCGTCTGGCCCAGGTCGCGCGAGCTCAGCATCGGATTCCGCGTGAACGGCGCGGCGAGCACCCGGCGGAAGTGGGCCGCGGTGCCCTTGCCGGTCACGATGGTGGCGCCCGCGTCCGCGTAGGCCCGGACGCCGCCCGCGTGGTCCATGTGGTGATGGGTGAGCACGAGGTACTTCACCGGCTTGCGCAGGTACTTCCCGCGCGCGGCGCTGATCGTCCAGGTCGACTGCCAGTCCGAGACCGGGGCGTCGAAGACGATCACGTGATCCTTCATCTCCACGATCAGGCTATTGTGCGAGCCGCCGACCACGTGCTGGATGCCGGGGGCCAGCTCCTGGAGTCGGAGCCCCGGGGAGCCCTGGGTGTCGTAGCTCGGCTGATCCGAGTCGAGATAGGTGCCGATGAACTGGCGCCGGATGATCCACTGATAGGGCACCTGGCCCACCGCCGGCTTGCGCGCGGCGGCCAGGAAGGGGCCGGGAATCGCGAGCCGGTCCGCGGGGATCGGTGTGTTCACGGTGGCCTCGCTGAGCTTCACCTCGGTCACGGTGCGGCCGTTCAGCTCGTACTTGCGGGACATCGCGACGCGCGCGCCGCCCACCGTCTGCCAGTCGGCCAGCACCAGGTCGTAGGTGACGTCGCCCCAGATATTGTCGTAGTCGAGCGAGCGCACGCGGGCGGGCAGGCCGGTGGCCGGATCGAACAGGACGGTCAGGGTCTGCTCCCCCAAGCGATAGTTGACCGCGGGGTGGCTGACCCCGCCGATCGAGACGCTCGAAGCGGACGTGACCCGGTCCGGGTTCTTCGACATCTCGAGCGCGAGCAGGGGCGATTCGCGCAGCAGCTCACGTTGCGCGGTCGACAGCCGCAGGCCCGACATGGAGTGCGCGGGCGGGTTCGCCTCACGGCTCTGCTTGGTGCGCCCGTTGCTGTCGATGCCGGCCACGTAGCCCGCCTGCGGGGTGACGATCTCGCTGAAGGTGAAGGTGCGCGGGGCCGGGTAGTGGAAGTTGCGCACCCAGTCGTTCCGGGTGGCGCCCGCGGCCACGTCGGTGACCGAGACCAGCGTCGCGTCGTTGGCGAGACGCATCTCGCCGCCCGCGACCGCGGACTGCTCGGGCTCCCATTGCCGGGAGGTCGCCTTGTAGGAGAGGGTCTTGACCGCGGCCAGGGCGTCGGCGCCGCCCTGGGCCGAGACCGCCTTGGCCACGAGGTCCCGGCCCCCCGGCTGCATGGAAGCGCAGGCCCCCACCACCATCGAAATGGCCAGCGAAACGGCGAGCATCGTTGCGGCGCGCTTCATGGGTTCTCCCTCCGGCGAAGTGTGGTGGCGGCACAGTACCGACCACGCGCGAGACTGTCAAGCCGGAGCCCACGCGGCCGACTCGACGAGGTAGTCGTAGGCGGCGCGGGAGGCGTTGGAGCCGTCGGCGACCGCGGAGGCCACGCCCCGCGGCGAGCGGTGGCGGACGTCGCCGGCCGCGAAGACGCCGGGCAGGCTCGTCTCGAGGGAGTAGGGCGCGCGCGCCTCGGGCCACTCGGGCCGGCCGGCCTCCCCGCGTACGACGCTCGATCCGGTCAGGATGTGCCCGTGCTGATCCCGCTGGAGTGTCTTCTCGAGCCAGTCGGTATGCGGGCCGGCGCCGATCAGGACGAACACCGCCGCGGCGGCGTGCCGCGTCTCGGCTCCGGTCGCGGGGTCTCGAACGTCGAGCGCCTCGAGTCTCCGCCGCCCGACCGCGCGGGTCAGCTCGGTGCGCAGGCGCACCCGGATATTGTCGGCGCGCTCGATCTGCTTGACGAGGTAGTCGGACATGGTGAGGGCCGCGCCTCGCCCCAGCACGGTCACGCTCGCCGCGTAGCGCGCCAGATGCACCGCGGCCTGGCCCGCCGAGTTCCCGGCGCCCACCACGAAGACGTCCCGCCCCGCGAACGCGGGGGCCTCGGCGGTGGCCGCGCCGTAGAACACGCCCTTGCCCACGAGCGGACCGGCGCCCTCGATCTCGAGGCGGTTGTAGGAGACGCCGGTGGCGATCACGACGGCCCGCGCCCGCGCCTCGGTGCCCTCGCCGAGCGACACGATCTTCTCGCCGCCGTCCGCTTCGAGGGCCACGACCTCGCGGGTCACCAGGAACTCGACGCCGAGCGAGATCGCCTGCTCGTGGGCCCGCCGGGCCAGCTCCGCCCCGCTGATGCCCCGCGGGAATCCCAGGTAGTTGCGGATCAACGAGCTGGTGCCGGCCTGGCCGCCCACCACCTGCCGCTCGACCACCAGCGCGCGCATGCCGTCGGAGGCGCCCGCGACGGCCGCCGCGAGCCCGGCGGGCCCGCCGCCGATCACCACGAGGTCGTAGAGGTCGCTCTCGGGCTCGGAGCGGACCCCGAGCATCTGGGCGATCTCCGCGTTCGTCGGATCGCACAGGCACCGATCGCGGAAGATCACCGCGGGCAGGCCGCCCTGGTGCCCGGACCGCTCGAGCAGGCGCCGCCCCTCGTCCGAATCGTGCTCGACGAACTCGTAGGGCAGGCAGGCGCGCTCGAGCAGGTCCCGCAGCTCGTGGCTCCGGCGCGCCCAGTGCTCCCCGACCACCCGGATGATCGGCGCCCGCGGCCGCGCGATGCGGGACCAGGCGGCGAGGATCTCGGTGACCACCGGGTAGAGCCGGTCCTCGCAATCGCCCCACGGCGTCATCAGGAAGGTGTCCACCTGGCCCAGCGACAGCGCGCGGCGCACACCCGGGTAGGCCGCGCCGTCGCCCAGGCCCACCAGGACGCAGCGGGAGGCCAGCGGGCAGACGTCGTGGACGCGGGTCAGCCACTCGAGGTCGGTCGCGATCACGAGCGCGATCCGCTCGCCCCGGCCGCAGGCCGCCTCGAGCCGGGCCATGGCGGAGGCCGGGCAGGTATCGGCCAGGACCTGGTAGTCGGCGCCGAACCGCCGGGCGAGGGCCGTCACGAGCGCGTCGAGCGTCCGGGAATCATCGTCCACCACGAACAGGATCGGCTCAGTCATGGCTGCCTCCGCTGATGGCCGGCCGGAGGCCGACCATCGGGTATCCGTGCTTGCGCCAGGCGTGGTAGCCGCCCGCGAGCGGCCGCACGTGCTCGATGCCCCGGCGCCGCAGCAGCAGCGCCACCCGCGCGCTGGTGGCCTCGCTGGGGCAGGTGCAGTAGAGGACGATCTCGCGCTCGCGCGGGATCTCGCGATGCCGCTGCTCCAGCTCCTCGGTGGTGAGGTGCAGCGCGCCCGGGATCACCGCGGGCTCGGCTTCGAAGTCGAGCCGGTCGCGGATGTCCACGATCATCGGAGCCTCGCCGCCGTCGAGCTTGGCCTTGAGCTCCTCGGGCGTGATCCGGGCCATCCGGATCCGCCGGAGGAAGCGCTGGCGCCCGATGAACTTCCAGCCGACATAGCCGACGACCATCGTGATCAGCAGCACCAGCGCGCCGCGGCCGAGCCGGGCGATCCCGTGGGCGATCAGCTCGAGCTGGGCGCTGAAGAGCCAGCCGACCGCGAGGAAGGCGCCGGCCCAGAACATCGCCCCGAGCAGGCTGCACAACAGGAAATCGCGCAGCGGGATCCGCACGATGCCGGCCAGCGGCGGCGCGACCGTGCTGAGCCCGGGTACGAACTTGGCGAACAGCAGGGCCCGGGCCCCGTGGCTTCCGAACATGCCCTGCGTGCGCCGCACGCACGAGTCCGGCTCCATCGAGAGCCGGCAGAGCCAGCTGAGGACCCGCGGGCCCCCCCGGCGCCCGAGCCAGTACCAGAGGGTGTCGCCGATCAGCGAGGCCGCCGCCGCCAGGGCCAGGACGAGCAGCGGGTTCAGATGGCCGCCGCCCACCAGAGCGCCCGCGGCCAGCAGGAACGGCTCGGAGGGGAACGGGAGCCCCACCTGCTCGGCGAGCACGGTGAGGAATACCATCCCGTAGCCGTGCTCGATCATCACCTCGAATGCCTTGTCCATTTCATGCCTCCTCGAGATCCACCTTCTGAAGTCGTCCGTCGATCACCCGATCGAGCAGCTCGATCGTGCCGGGCGCGATGGCCGCGAGCGCCTGCCGCTCGACCGCCGTCAGCTCGCATCCCTGCCGCACCAGGTCGTCCAGGGCGACGGGGGCGTCCGTCAGGAAGCGCCGGCGGAAGCCCTCGTCCGTCGCCAGCCTCCCGATGACCTTCTCCACGTTGCGGTGTGACATGGCCACCCGTAGTGCGAGTCGTGTGCCGGTCGCCGCCGCCTTGGTCTGGGGAGAAAGTTAGCTCGTGAAATCAGTATGTTATATGACAAGACGAGGTCCCCGGACGTGCCCAGGGACGTGGCTGAAAACGGACAGGTGCGCGGAAACGGACGACGAGCTGGGCTACCGCTTGGCGCGGGTGAGGCCGTAGCGCTTGAGGCGGGAGTAGAGCTGGCCGCGGGCCAGGCCGAGCAGCCGCGCGGCCTCCGACTTGTTGTTCTTCGCCTGGGCCATCGCCTTCTCGACCAGCTCGCGCTCGATCGCCTCCAGCTTCACGCCCTCCGGGGGGGTCGGGGCCGACGGCTCGGGGGCGGCGGGGGCCGCGGTCCGGCCCTTCGCGGGGGCGGCCAGCGTGATGGGCAGGTGCTCGCCGGTGATGAGCCCGCCCTCGCACAGGATCACCGCGCGCTCGATGGCATTGCGCAGCTCCCGCACATTGCCCGGCCAGGTATGGGCCAGCAGCCGGTTGCGCGCGTCCTTCGAGAGCCCGGCCGCGGGCCGGCCCACGCTCTTGCCGACCTCGTCGCGGAAGGCTTCGGCGAGCAGCAGGAGATCGTCGGGGCGCTCGCGCAGCGGCGGCAGGGTCATCTCGAAGACGCTGAGGCGATAGTACAGGTCCTCGCGCAGGGTGCCCCGTTCCATCGCCATCCGGGGATCGCGATTGGTGGCCGCGATCACCCGCACGTCCGCCCGCAGGGTGCGGCTGCCGCCCAGGCGCTGGAACTCGCGCTCCTGCAGCACCCGGAGGAACTTGGCCTGGACCGCCGGGCTCATCTCGCCGACCTCGTCCAGGAACAGCACGCCCCCCGCCGCCTGCTCGATGCGCCCGGCCCGCGCGGCCTGCGCGCCGGTGAACGCGCCGCGCTCGTAGCCGAAGAGCTCGGACTCGAGGAGCTGCTCGGGCAGCGCGGCGCAGTTGAGCGCCGCGAACGGGTGGCCGGCGCGCGGGGAGGCGCGATGAATGAAGCGCGCGATCACTTCCTTGCCGGTGCCCGACTCCCCGGTGATCAGCACGGTGGTGTCGGTCCCCGCGACCTTGGTGGCCTGCGCGAGCACGTCCTGCCACTTCCGCGAGCGGCCGAGCGCGCGGTGGGGCGTGACCGCGTCGAGCTGCTCGACGAGGGTGTCCACCCGCTCCTGGAGCTGCCGGGCCTGCTGCTCGGCCTGAGCGGTCCGCCGGGCTTCCTCGGCCAGTCGCTCGTGGGCGATGGCCAGGGCGATGTGGTCGGCCACGCGGCGGGCCAGCTCCACGTCCTCCTCGCCGTACCCGTGCGGTCGGCGCGAGGAGATGAAGAGATAGCCGACCCGCTCCCCCCGGAGCTGAACCGGGACCCGCAGCTCCGACCGCACGCCACGCGCGGTATAGGCGGCGAGCAGGACCGGCACCGGCTTGAACTCACGGGTCTCGTCCTGCCGCGTGGTCGGATTCCAGAACTGGACCCGCACGACGTCGCCGGGCAGCACCGTGTACTCGCGCACGAGGTAGTAGTCCCACTGCAGGGACGCCGCGCCGAAATCGGTGGTCGGGCGGTACTCGGGGCGGTCGCCCATCGGCCCCCAGGACGAGGCGTGGAACCGGATGGCGCCGTCCGCCCCCGCGAGGCCCACCGTCAGGTAGTCGTGGGGCAGCACGTCCTTGACGACCGCGGAGATCTGCGCGAACACCGCCTGCAGGTCCAGCGCCGCGGCCAGGGTCGGGAGCAGCGCCTCGAGGGCGTCGCGCCTCTTCCGCCGCTGCTGGACGAGCCGCTGCAGGAGCTCGTGCTCGATCGCCAGCGCGGTGAGATCCACCACCGCCTGGAGCAGGCGGGCGTGGCCCCGGTGGTAGGCGTTCGGCTCGCGGTGGGCGAACCACAGCATCTGTCGCGCGTCCTTGTCGAGGGGGAGCACCAGCGCGGACCGATAGCCGTACTGGATCACCGCCCGGTCTCCCGCGAACGTCGGATCCAGCTCCTGCGTTGTGTCGTCGATGCAGACGGCCGGGCCACCCGGGGCCGGCCAGATCCGCGGGGAATGATCGGCCCGGCGGAGGGGGCGATCGGACTCACGGGCGCGGGGAGCGCCGGGGCCCACCGTGAGCGTCAACGGATCGTCCGGGGCCTCCGCGTGCCAGAGCCCCATGGCCTCGTAGGGCATGACGATCTGGGCGGCCGCCGCGATCCGATCCAGGACCTCCTCGAGCGGGAGCGAGTCGTTGATGGCCCGCGCGATCGAGGCACAGGCGAGGCCGAAGCCTGGCGGATGGTGAGTGCCCGGGTCGCGGTCTGGCATCGATTTCCCGGGAGATTATCGCACCGCGCCCGGAAACGCCTCCTTGACTCCGCCCGGCGGCTGGCGCGGTCTTGGGATAGGATATGCGCCGGGCAGCGTCAGGCGGAGGGAACGTGGGGACCAGCTTGTGAGAACGGGCAGCGAGTACCGTGACGCCCTGCATGACGGACGCCGGGTCTGGGTCGTCGGCGAGGGGCTCATCGACGACGTGACGCTCCATCCCGCCACCCGGCCGATGGTGGAGGAGTACGTCGCCTGGTACAACCGCCACCACGACCCCGCGTGGCAGGACGTCCTGCTCGCGCCCTCCGAGGCCGGCGGCCCGCGCGCGCCATGGGCGTTCACGCTGCCCCGGACCTCGGCCGATCTGCGCGCGATGGGCCGGAGCTACGCCGCGACCATCTTCCTGACCGCGGGCAACATGACCCACACGCCCGGCTACGGCAACCTCATCGCGCTCGGCATCCTCGACGTGGTCCAGCAGCGCAATGTCTCCCCGCAGCAGATCGCGGCCGCCACCGCGTATCGCGAGCTGATCGTCCGCACCGGCCGCTTCCTGACCTTCTCCGCGGGCGCCGCCACGATCGGCTACCGGCTCCGCGAGGACGCGGATCAACGGGCGGCGCTCCGCATAATTCGCGAGACCGGCGACGGCCTCGTGCTGAGCGGCAAGGTGGGCATGCACACGAGCCCGGTCTACGCCGAGGACGTGTACATCGGCGCGCACTCCGGCGTGGACCGCGACGGGCACCGGGCCACGTTCGTCGTGCCGGTGAATGCCCCCGGGGTCACCGTGGTCTGCCGGAAGGTCTCGGCGCGCCACGCGAACGCGTTCCTGGCCCCGCTGAGCAGCCGCTTCGACGAGCTGGACGGGCAGATGTGGCTCGAGGAGGTGCTGGTCCCCTGGGACAGCGTGTTCCTCACCGAGCCGTCGCCCGACTCGATCGCGGCCTGGTGCTTCTGGCATCAGCTCTACGCCTGGCTCGCGAAGGCCGAGTTCACGCTGGGGCTCGCGCTGGCCTGCGCGCATGCGATGGGACTCAAGGACCACGAGCCGACGATCGAGCATCTGATGGACCTCGTCGTGGACGTCCAGACGGTCCGGAGCTGCCAGACCGCCGCGGAGCTCGACCCGGACGTCTCGACCGCCGGTTACTGCATGCCCGGCCGCGGCCACGTGGCGGCGGGCAGCATCGCCATGCAGAAGGGGCGGCAGCGCATGGCCGAGATCCTCCGGATCGTGCCCGGCTCGTCGCTCGTGGTGGCGCCGTCGGACAAGGACCTGACGTCGCCCGAGGTCGGGGCCGGGCTCGAGGAGTCGTTCGGCGGGGGCCCGTACACCGCCCTGCAGCGCGCGGCGCTCCTCCAGCTCGCCGCCGACCACGTGTCCTCTGCCCTCGACGGCCGCGAGTCTGCCTTCGAGCTGCACGCCAACGGCGGCCTCTCGGCGTGGCGCGCGCGGCTGCGGCGCTCCTTCACCCGCTACAACGAGCTGGCCAACGGCGTCCTCGGCGCCGTGAATGTCGACATGCCCGCGATCGATCTGGACAGTCTCCGGGCCGCCCCGCTGCCGGTCCGTCGTCCGGTGGCCCCGCCGTCCGCGTCGCCTCCCGGGGGTGGAAGGCCGGCATGATCCGGATCTCACGGCGAGCCGTCCTCGCGCTGCTGCCGGTGGCCGTCACCCTCCGCGTCCGCGACGTCTTGGCCCAGCGCGCCGCCGGCCCCGCCCGGATCGGCTGGCTGTCGTACCTGGCCCCGCCCGACCCCGGGGTGGAGACCTTGCGCGAGGGGCTCCGCGAGCTGGGCTACGTGGAGGGGAAGTCGTTCGTGGTCGTGCCTAGATTCGCGGACGGCGATTTCACGAGGCTGCCGCGGCTCGTGGACGAGCTCGCCGCCGAGTGCCTCGACGTGCTGGTCTCGCGCGGTCCTTCCGTCGACTACACCAAGACGATCAGGGCGCGGGTGCCCGTCGTCTTCGCGTACAGCGGCGATCCGGTGGCCGCCGGCTTCGCGGACAGCCTGGCCAAGCCCGGGCGGAACATGACCGGCATCACGTTCATGGCGCTCGAGCTCTCGGCCAAGCGGGTCGAGGTGCTCAAGGAGCTGGTGCCGAGGGCGTCGCGGATCGCGCTGCTCTCGAACCCCGAGCACGCGGGCGAGCTCGACGAGTACCGGGTGACGGAGGACGCCGCGCGCCGCATCGGCGCCTCGATCACGCGCTACCTCGCGCGGGGGCCGGCGGAGCTCCTGACCGTCTACGACGAGATCCGCGCCGCGCGCCCCGACGCGATGCTCGTCTTCCCGGGCTCGCTAACCCTTGTCCGGCGGAAAGAGATCGCGGAGTTCGCCGCCCGCGAGCGCATTCCGAGCATGTATGGCTGGACCGAGTTCGTCGACGCCGGGGGCCTTGTGAGCTACGGGCCCAGCTTGACCGAGAATTTCAAGAGCCTGGCGCGATTCACGGACAAGCTCCTCAAAGGAGCCAACGCCAGCACGGTGGCCATCGAGCAGGTCAGCCGGATCACCCTGACCCTCAACGGGGGGGCGGCCCGCCGGATGGGCCTGGCGGTGCCATCGTCGATTCTCGTCCGGGCCGACCGCATCATCGACTAGCGAGACGGCACACAGGAGACGTTCATGAGCGAGCGTGAGCTGACCTACGGCGAGGCGGTCAAAGAAGCGATTGCCGAGGAGATGCGACGGGACCCGACCGTCTTCATCATCGGGGAGGACATCGCCGAGGCGGGCCATCCCTTCAAGACCCTGCTCGGGCTGGTGCAGGAGTTCGGCACCGAGCGGGTTATCGACACGCCGATCTCCGAGCCCGGCTACGCGGGCATCGGGGTGGGCGCGGCCATGACCGGCATGCGGCCGGTGGTGGACGTCATGTTCGGGGATTTCATCACCCTGACCATGGACCAGATGGTGAACCAGGCGGCCAAGGCGCACTACATGTCGGGCGGCAAGATCAAGGTGCCGATCGTCTTCCGCACTACGCTCGGGGCCACACGGCGCTCGGCCGCCCAGCACTCGCAGTCGCTCCACGCCTGGGTGAGCCACGTCCCCGGTCTCAAGGTCGCGCTGCCCTCCGGCCCCTACGAGGCCAAGGGCCTCATGAAGACCGCGATCCGCGACGACAGTCCGGTGGTCATCTTCGAGGACAAGATGATGTACCGGCTGAAGGGGCCGGTGCCGGAGGGCGACTACACGATCCCGTTCGGGGTGGCCGAGGTGAAGCGCGCGGGCAAGGACATCACGATCGTGGCCACCAGCAGCATGGTGGGCGTGGCCCTGGGCGCGGCCAAGCTCCTGGACGAGGCCGGGATCAGCGCCGAGGTGATCGACCCCCGCACGACCTGGCCGCTCGACAAGCCGGCGCTGATCGACTCGGCCAAGAAGACCTCGCGCGCCCTGGTGGTGGACGAGGGCTACGAGCGCTACGGGGTCACCGCGGAGATCGCCTCGGTCATCGCGGAGGGCGCCTTCTACTACCTCGACGCGCCGGTGAAGCGCATGGGCGCGATGGACGTGCCGGTGCCCTTCTCCCCGGTGCTCGAGGATCTCACGGTCCCCTCGGAGCAAACCGTCTTCGAGGCCGCCCGCGCGCTATGCCGTCGCTAGAACCCTCTCCCCTCTGGGGAGAGGGCAGGGTGAGGGGCTGATGCCGACCAACGTCATCATGCCCGCGCTGGAGCTGGCGCAGGAGACCGGCAAGGTCCTCCGCTGGATCAAGGCGCCGGGCGATAGCGTGCGGAAGGGCGAGCCCATCGTCGAGATCGAGACCGACAAGGTCACGGTCGAGATCGAGGCCCCCGCCTCCGGCATTCTGAGCCACGTCACCGCGCAGGAAGGCGACGTCATCCCAGTTGGCCAGACCATCGCCCTCATCGCCGAGTCCGCGGCCGCGGCCGGGGCGCCCCTCATCCCGCCCTCTCCCCAACGGGGAGAGGGCGAGCGTGCGAGACCTGCCCCCGCCGAGACCCTCTCCCCTGTAGGGAGAGGGCAGGGTGAGGGGACCGAGAACGGAAAGATCAAGGCCTCTCCGCTGGCCCGCCGGATCGCGGAGGAGCACGGCGTGGACCTCGCTCGCATCAAGACCTCGACCGGGAAGATCGAGAAGGCCGACGTGCTCGCGTTCGTCGAGAGTCGGAAGACGGCAGGCAACGGGGGCGTGGGACGGATCGTGGCGGCGTCGCCGAAGGCGCGGCGGCTGGCGGCGGAGCGCGGGGTGGAGCTGAGCACCCTGCGCGGCTCTGGGCCTGGAGGGGCGGTTCTCGTCGCGGATATTCCCGCCACCGCGCCGCCCCTCACCACCGGGCCCCTCACCTCTAGGCCCCTCACCCTGCCCTCTCCCCAGCGGGGCGAGGGAGTCAGCACGGTGTGGCGGATCATGGCGGAACGGATGACCGCGTCGTGGACCACCGCGCCGCACTTCTACCTGGTGCGCGAGGTGAACGTGGCGCGGCTGGTCGCGTGGCTCGGCACGGCGCGCAAGCAGACCGGAGCGCGGATCACGTACACGGATCTGCTCGTGAAGCTGGTCGCCGCGACGCTCGCGCAGCACCCGCGGGTGAACGTCTCGTGGAAGGACGGCGCGCTCGAGCGCCACGCCGAGATCAATATCGGGCTCGCGGTCGCGCTGGAGGACGGCCTGGTGGTGCCGGTGATCGCGCGGGCCGACACGCTCGGTCTCAAGGACATCGCGACGCGCCGCGAGGACCTGGTGACCCGTGCCCAGGCCGGCAAGCTGCGCCCGCCGGATATCCAGGGCGGTGTCTTCACGATCAGCAACCTCGGCATGTACGGGGTGGACGCCTTCAGCGCGATCGTCAATCCGCCGCAGGCCGCGATCCTGGCCGTCGGCCGCATCGCCGATCGCGTCGTGCCCGTGAACGGCCAGCCGGCCGTGCAGCCGACCATGACCCTCACTCTGTCCGGCGACCACCGTGCCCTCGACGGCGCCCGCAGCGCGCAGTTCCTGGGCGCGCTCGCGGACCTGATCGAGGAGCCTCTGGCCCTGCTAACCTGAGACCCGAGACCCCATGCCCTTCACCGACCGCTACGGCCTGACCGTCACCACGACCTCGCCCGCCGCCTTCGACCAGTTCCAGGACGGCGTGGACCGCCTGCTGGCCTATGGACCGGGCGCGGAGGATTGCTTCACGGCGGCCCTGGCCGCCGACGAGAATCTCGCGCTGGCCCACGTGGGGCGGGCCCTGCTCGCCGCGGTGCAGGGCGACGGGGCCACCGCGCGGGCCGCCGCCGGCCGCGCGCGCGAGACCGCGGCGGGCGCGACCCGGCGCGAGCGCCAGCACGCGGAAGCGGTCAGCACCTTCGTGGCCGGGGAGACCATGCGCGGCCTCGCCTTGGTGGACGAGCACGTGGCCGAGTTCCCGCGGGACGCGATGCTGGTGAACCAGGCCAGCAGCGCGATCGCCCTGGCCGGGCGAAGCGATCGCGAGGAGCATCGCGTGGCCTTCCTCGAGCGGCTCGCCCCCGCCTACGGCGACGACTGGTGGTTCCAGTCTGCGCTCGCCTTCACCTACCACGAGGTGGACCGGTTCGAGGAATCGCGCCGGCTGTCGGAAGCTTCGCTGCGGCAGTACCCGCGCAACGCGAGCGCGGCGCACAACCTGGCCCACATCTCGTTCGAGACCCTCGACATCGACGCGGGCGCCGCGTTCCTCGACGAGTGGATGGCCGGCTACGACCGGCGCGCGACGTTTCACTGCCATCTCGCATGGCACCAGGCGATGTTCGCGCTGCACGAAGGGCGCTACGCGCAGGCGCTCGCGATCTTCGACCGCGACATCCTGCGGTCGGTCAATCCGCGCTCGGCCATGACCGACGGGACCGCGCTGCTCTGGCGCGTCCGCCTCGACGGCGCGCAGGAGCCCCTGCCGTGGCGCGCGCTCGCCGATCTGGCCGCGGGCGTCTCGCGGCCCGGCTACCTCTTCGGCGAGTGCCACGCCGCCCTGGCCTACGCGGCCTGCGGCGACGACGCGGCGCTGACGAAGATGATGGACGGCCTGCGGGCCCTCGACGCGAAGGGCAATCCGATCGCGGGCCGGGTCGTGCTGCCGCTGGTACAGGGGACCGCCGCGTTCGCGGCGGGCGACCACGCGGGCGCGCTGGCCCACTTCGAGCCGGTGGAGCGCGAGATGCACCGCATCGGGGGCAGCCACGCCCAGTGGGAGCTCTTCGAGGAGACCATGGTGGCGTGCTACCTCGAGCTCGCGCGCTACGACGACGCCCTGCGCCTGGTGCGGCGCCGTCTCGCGCGCCGCGCCTCGCCGCGGGACCAGAAGTGGCTCGCGCGGGCGAGCGCCCGGGGCGCGGCGTGACCATGATGGAAGTCCGAAAGCTGGGGACGCAGATCGGCGTCGAGATCCGAGGCGTCGACGTCAAGACGCTCGACGACGCGGGCTTCGCCCGCATCTACCGCGCGTGGCTCGATCACAATGTCGCGATCGTCGTGGACCAGGAGCTCGCGATCGACGACTTCCTCGCCTATAGCCGCCGCTTCGGCCAGGTGGTGCCGCATCCCTCGAAGATGACGCGCCACCCCGAGCGCCCCGAGATCACCCTGCTGGGCGTCAACAAGTTCGGCCCGGACGGCGTCCTGGACCTGGCGATCTACCGGCGCGGCGCCGAGGGCTGGCACACCGACGGCGCCTACGACGCCGAGCCCTTCAAGGCCACCCAGCTCTACGCGCTCGCGGTGCCGAGCCGCGGCGGCGACACCCACTTCGCCAGCATGTACGCCGCGTACGACGCGCTTCCGTCCAGGTTGAAAGACCGCCTGGACGGTCGCAAGGGCGCCTTCACCTACGGCGGCCGCCGGAAGGCCACCGCCCTGCTCAACGCGGAGGACCGCGACTGGACGCCGGTCTTCCACCCGATCATCCGCACCCATCCCGAGACCGGCCGCAGGGGCCTCTACTTCGACCCCGGCAAGATCCTCTACATCGATGGGCTCGAGGAAGCGGAGAGCGACGCGTTGATCGACGAGCTGACCGAGCGCATGATCCAGCCTGATGGGCTATATACACATCATTGGAAGAAGAACGACATCGTGATCTGGGACAACCGCTGCTCGTACCACAAGGCGGCGGGGGACTATCCGCCCGAGGAAGACCGCATCCACTGGCGCGTGTCGATCAAGGAGCGGACATGAACGTCGTCGCGCGAATGCTCACCCAGGAGCAGGACGGCATCCCCGGCTACATGGCGCAACCGGATGCGCCCGGCCAGCGGCCGGGTATCCTGATGGTCCATCACGCCCACGGGGTCACCGCCGACTACAAGATCGATGCCTATCGCCTCGCCTGCCTCGGCTTCAACGTGCTTGCCCCCGATCTCTTCAACATGTTCGGCGTCGCGGGCACCAACCACATCGGCATGGGCGCCGATCTGCAGGCCAAGCACGGCGACGACGAGTTCCTGGGCAAGATGGACGAGGCCTGGCGCTACCTGATCGACCGCATGCACACCGATCCGGCGCGCACCGGCTGCATCGGCCACTGCATGGGCGGCCGGCTGCTGATCCCGTTCGCGGCCGATCACCCGTCGGTGAAGGCGATCGTGCTCTACTACCCCTCGGTGCGCGACGAGCCCGAGACCTCGCACCGGCCCCGGCACGCCTTCCACCTGGCCAAGACGCTCCAGTGCGCCTCGCTAATCTTCGCCGCGGGCCAGGACCACATCGCCACCCCCGCCATCCAGGGCCCGCTCTGGCAGAGCTTCATACAGAATGGCAAGCTCGTGGAGTGGCACTTCTTCTCCGACGCCAACCACGGCTTCCGCCACCCGGACAACGCGGGGTTCCAGCCGTACTACGCGGACCTCACCTGGCCGCTGACCACCAGCTTCCTGCAGCGCACTGTCTGATCCGAGAGGAGAGACCGAAATGAACGAGCCCAAGCAGAAGTTCAGCGCGAGCCTCGCCAAGGACGCCGTCTACCAGCCCGGCCTCCGCAGCTTCATGGAGTACCGCGACCTCGGCATCGCCGACGCCACCCACGGCAAGATGCGCGCCCACATTGTCCGCGTGAAGCAGGGCGGCGACACCCACGATCTGCACACCACCGGGCTGCACCGGCACGAGTGCGACTTCCAGATGTTCTACGTGCTCAAGGGCACGATCAAGTTCGTCTACGAGGGCCTGGGCGAGCGCACCTTCGGCCCCGGCGACTGCGTACTCCAGCCCGCCGGCATCGTCCACAACGAGCTCGAGTGCACCGACGACCTCGAGATCCTCGAGATCTACTCCCCCGCGGTGCACCCGACCGTGGTGGTGGATCGCATGCCGGAGACCGCCGCCGCTACTCACTAACGCTTGCTCTCACCACCCCTCACCCTGCCCTCTCCCCAGAGGGGAGAGGGCAGGGTGAGGGGAGCGGCCGACATCACAACCAAGAGGCCAACCAATGCGCAAGACCATCACCGGCACCGGCGGCATGCTGCTGCTCCAGACGCTCAAGGACGCGGGCGTGGAGTATCTCTTCACCAACCCGGGGTCCGCGGAGACCGGTCTCTTCGCCGCGATCGCAGAGGATGGGGATAACAGGTTGGTAGTTGGCAAGCATGAAGGCCTCGTCGCCGCGATGGCCGACGGCTATCACCGGGTCAGCGGCAAGGTGGGGGTGGTCATCGCCCACGTCATGGGCGGCTCCTATCAGCTCGCGGGGCAGCTCTTCAACGCGCAGGTGGCCGGCTCCTCGCTGCTCGTGATCGCGGGGGACTGGGCCTCGGAGCTCCAGGACTACCGTGGCCTCGCCCCGTTCCCTGGGCTGAGCCAGGCGGAGTCGATGCGGCCCATCACCAAGGAGGCGCGCTGCGCCTACCAGGTGCACACGAACCCGAAGGCCATCAGCGTGGCGACGATCCGCGCCCTGCGCGAGGCCACCACGCCGCCCACCGGGCCGGTGTACCTCTCGATCAGCGCGGAGCTGCTGCACACCGAAGGGCTCGAGGCGATCGTCGGCGAGGGCGCGGGCTACCAGATCGAGCGGCCGGGGCCGGCGCGGGCGAAGACCGTCGAGGCGATCGCCAAGCGGCTGGGCGAGGCCCGGTGCCCGGTCCTGATGTTCGGCGACGACGTGTGGCGCGAGGGCGCGCAGGCCGAGGCGGTGCGGCTGGCCGAGGCGCTGGAGGCGCCGGTGTTCGCGAGCCGGCAGATCTTCCCGAACTTCCCGACGCGGCATCCGCTCTACTGCGGGAACTATCCGGTGTCGAAGGACTTCACCAAGGTCACCGGGCTCGAGCCGGACCTGATCTTCCTGGTGGGCTGCCAGGGCGTGCACGGCAGCGTGAA
>Ga0187892_10005844_pt1 | contig 18882 bp, 15 predicted proteins | sample MA1701073metaG_FD_139345 | JGI IMG/M metagenome (GOLD analysis project Ga0187892, IMG submission 139345) | Bio-ooze microbial communities from a basaltic lava cave in the Kipuka Kanohina Cave System on the Island of Hawaii, USA - MA170107-3 metaG ...
ACCATCCTGCGGATGGCCCCCCGATGAACGCCTATGGACCGGCCTCCCGGGCCGGTCATCGGGGCACCATCCTGCGGATGGCCCCCCGATGAACGCCTATGGACCGGCCTCCCGGGCCGGTCACGACGCCACCTCGTAGCCGGCTTCTTCGATGGCGGCGGCGAAGGCCTCAGGCCGGACAGGTCGCTCGGACTCGACGGTGACCTGACCCGACGCCAGGTCGACCTCCACGGTGGAGACGCCTTCCAGCTTGGCAACCTCGGACTTCACGGACCGGACGCAATGGTCGCAGGTCATCCCGACGACGCGGTAGGTGGTGGTTTCCATGGTCTGTACTCTATACCCCTAGTGGGTATAGTGCAACCCCTGTCAGGGCGTCGCCAGGATCGCCTTGTACACCGTGCCGGCGGCGGACGCGAACACCAGCTCGCCGTCGCTGTCGGTGCCGATGTGCGTGAGCTGGGGCACCTTGGCCGCCTCCTGGCGCACCTCCCCGGCTTCACCGGCCGACCGGGCGACGAGGGACCACAGCGTGCCGGTGCAGAAGTCGCCGAAGAAGTAGCGCCGCACCAGCGCCGGGAACCGCGCCGCCGAGTACACCAACCCGCCGACCACCGAGCACCCCTGTTCGTGGGTGTAGCTGGCCACGGGGAACACCAGGTCGCCGTCGCCCAGGAGATCCTTGCCCTCCAGTCGCCGGGTTCCCTCGTAGGCGCTCCAGCCCAGGTTCTTGGGCGGCCGGGTCGGGTCGAGCTGGACCCGGTTCACCTCCTCCACCTGGTCCTGGCCGACATCGCCGATCCATACGTCGGCCAGGGCGGGGTCGAACGAGAAGCGCCACGGGTTGCGGAGCCCGGTGAGCACGACCTCCCACGTCGGCCGGGCCAAGTCGACATCGGCGGCGAGAAGCTTGCCGAGCAGGTCGTCGGGGTCCTGGGCCGCCCCTCGCGGATCGAAGGCGCCGCCGCCGTCGCCGAGCCCGAGGTACAGCCGCCCATCGGGCCCGAAGGCGACCTGGCCCCCGTTGTGGTTCGCCTCGGGCTGGTCGACGGCCAGGAGCGTCCGGACCGGTCCGGGCTGGATCGCCGTGCCGTCGGGCGAACCGCGGAACTCGGCGACCCTGGTGTCGCCGGCCGCGTTGGTGAAGTGGAGGAACACCCGCCGGTTCGTGGTGAACCGGGGATGAAAGGCCATTCCCAGCAGGCCCGTCTCGACGCCGAGACGGATGTCGTCGGTGATGTCGAGGGCGACCGCGGGTCGGCCGTCGACGATGCGCAGGACCCGGCCAGCCTGTTCCAGGACCCACAGGACGCCGGCGTCGCCGGGTGCGGCGCCCACGAAGGTGGGGCGGTCGAGACCGCGCACGACCGGTTCCAGGTCGAAGGAGTGGGCGGGCGTGGAGATCAGTGGCTCGGGGGCGGTGGCCACCCCCCGCCCGTCTCCACACCCGGCGGCAGCCAGTGCCGCGACCAGCACCCCGGCCGCCGCGCCGTGCCATGATCTTCGACAGGCCACAGTCCGGATAGTAGGTCGACCTAACAAGCTGCCGGTCGGCACGCGGCTGGGGCGCGGAGGTATGAGATTCGGCTCGCTGGCGTGGTTCGAGCGATCCATCGCCGGAACGGACCCGGTCGCCGGCATCGAGCCGCTCGCTCGATGCTCGCGGCTCGCCAGGAGGGACTGTGCCGCCAGGACGGAGGTTTCGTCTCCAGGCGGACTGGTAACTCACCAACACCGCACCAGTCGGTGAAGCAGCACCGGTAGCTCGAAGCGTCGGCCCGACCCCGGGCACTCTACGAGCCCTTTCTGGAGGGTTGGGTCGCCGTGAAAGCCACAGGGCAGGACGTCGACGAACGGTTGTCCCCCAAGGGTTGGGACGCCGGCGCGTTCGAGTCCGTCTACCGGGCACACAGCGGCGCGGTTCACGCCGTGGCCTGCAGGGTCGCATCGCCCCGTGTGGCCGACGACGTGACCCAGGAGGTCTTCCTGCGGCTGTGGCGCCATCCGGAACGCTTCGACCCCGCTCGGGGATCGCTGAGCACGTTCCTCGTGACCGTCACCCACAACGCGGCGGTGGACGTGATGCGCGCCGAGACCGCCCGCCGGGCCCGTGAGCGGCGCGATGCCTTCTGGGCGCCGACGGACTCGGTGGCCGCCACCGATTACGGCGTGCTGCAGGGCGAGCTCCGGGCGACGGTCGACCAGGCACTCGACCGCCTGAGGCCCGACGAGCGCGTCGCCATCGTCACCGCGTACTTCGGCGGATGCACCTACCGCGAGGTTGCCATCGTCCTCGACGTGGCCGAGGGGACCGTCAAGTCCAGGATCCGGTCCGGCCTGCGCCGCCTGAACGACCTGCTCGCACCAAGCGGGGTGCTTCACTGATCAGGGCCGGGCCGCGGCGCCGGGTCGGAGGTCGACGCGGCGGAGGAGCTGCGCGTTCAGTGCCACCACGATGGTGGAGGCGCTCATGAACACTGCGGCCAGCGCGGGCGGGAGGGTGAGCCCGGCCCAGGCGAACGCGCCGGCGGCAATCGGGATGGCGGCCACGTTGTAGCCGGTCGCCCACGCCAGGTTCTGCAGGGACTTGCGGTACCCGGCCCGCGACAGCCGGATGATGCTGAGCACCGCCCGGGGATCGGAGCTGGCCAGGATGATGCCGGCCGACTCGATGGCCACGTCGGTCCCGGCCCCGATGGCGATGCCGACGTCGGCGCGGGCCAGGGCCGGGGCGTCGTTCACACCGTCGCCCACCATGGCGACCTTGAGGCCCCGGGCCTGCAGCTGAGCCACCGCACCGTCCTTGTCCTCGGGCAGAACCTCGGCGAGCACCTCGTCGAGGCCGAGGTCGGCGCCGACGGCCTCGGCCACCGCCCGGGCGTCGCCGGTGATCATGACGACGCGCCGCCCGGCGGCCTGCAGCGCGGCAACTGCCTCCCGGGCCTCGGGCCGCACCTCGTCCTCCAGGGCCAGGGCGCCAATGACCTGTGTGTCGCCGCCGCCGCCCCGGACCAGGTGCAGCACGGCCGCCCCTCGGTCCCGCCAGCCCGCCGCCCACGATTTCAGCTCCTCGGGCTCTTCGAGGGAGCGCTCGCGCAAGAGAGCGGGCCCCCCGACGGCGTGGCGGATGCCGTCCACGACCGCCTCGACGCCCCGGCCCGTGACGGAGCGGAAGTCTCCCGCCTCGGCCACTGAGCCTCGCGCGGTCGCGGCGGCCACGATGGCCCGGGCCAGCGGGTGCTCGCTGTCGGCTTCGACGCCACCGGCCAGCCGCAGCACGTCCGCCTCGTCGACGCCCTGGATGCCGGCGGCTCCCACCACTGTGTGGCGGCCGAGGGTCAAGGTGCCGGTCTTGTCGAACAGCACGGTGTCGATGGTGCGGCTGGCCTCGAGGGCCAGGCGGTCCTTGACCAGGATGCCCTGCCGGGCCGCCATGGCCGACGAGAGCGAGGTGACCAGCGGCGTCGCCAGGCCGAGCGCGTGCGGGCAGGAGATGACCAACACGGTGACCAGTCGCACCACCGCGTCGTCGGCCGAACCGATGGCCAACCAGGCGAGGTAGGTGACGGCCCCGGCGCCGGCCGCGACGTAGAAGAGCAGCGCGGCCGCACGGTCGGCCAGGACCTGGGCCCGCGAGCGGGACTGCTGGGCCTGGGCCACCAGCCGCTGGATGCCGGCCAGCGCCGTCTCCTCCCCGACCGCGTCGACCCGGACCCGGAGGGCCGAGTCGCTGGCGATGGTTCCGGCCACGACCCTGTCGCCGAGCCCGCGGTGCACCGGCCGCGACTCGCCCGTGATCATCGACTCGTCGACCTCGGCCTCGCCGTCCACCACGCGGCCGTCGGCCGGCACGCGCCCCCCGGGCCGCACCAGCACGACGTCGGCCGGCGCCAGGGCGTCGAGCGCAACGGTCTCCACGCCGCCCGAGGTGACCCGCTCGGCCTCGTCGGGCAGGAGGGCGGCCAGCGCGGCCAGGGCGTCTTGGGCCTGGCCGAGCGCCTTCATCTCCTGCCAGTGCCCGAGCAGCATGATCGTGATCAGCGCGGCGAGCTCCCACCAGAAGTCGAGGTCGAACCAGCCGAGCGAGGTGGCCAGCGACGCCGTGTAGGCCACCGTGATGGCCATCGCGATCAGCAGCATCATCCCTGGCCGCCGTCCACGGGCCTCCCGGACGCCGCCGGCGAGGAAGGGCCACCCGCCCCAGAGGAACAGGACGGACCCGAGCAGTGGACCGACCCCACCGATGCCGGCGAAGTCCAGCTCGTAGCCGGCCCAGTCCATGACCATCTCGCTGGTGGCGACCACCGGGACGGTGAGGGCCAGGCTCAGCCAGAAGCGCCGGCGGAACATTCCGACGTGGTCGCCGTGGCCTTGGTGGGTGTCGTGGCTTCGGGCCTCGCCGTGCCCGCCGCCCGCGCGGTGGTCGAGCCCGTGCTCGTCGACCGTGGTGGTGTTCGCCATGTCGTCCTCCTCGTCGCCCCGGCTGTTCTTCCCGGTGATAGGCATCGTGACCATCCACTAGTACCCTATAGGGGTATAGAGTACCTGTCAAGTACCGGATGGTGGTGGCGTGTCGCCTGCTCAGGCCTTGAGGAGCCGCTCGATGGCCCGGACGGCCTCGGTCACCATCTCGTCGGCCTCGGCCGAGTCGTCGCCGGCCGCGTTGCGGACGCAGTGCCGCACGTGCTCGTCGAGCAGGCCGACGGCCACGCTCTGGAGCGCCCGGGTGACCGCGCTGACCTGGGTGAGCACGTCGATGCAGTAGGTGTCCTCGTCGACCATGCGCTTGATGCCCCGGACCTGGCCCTCTATGCGGGCGAGCCGCTTGAGGTAGTCGTCCTTCTTGATGGTGTAGCCCCTCGTCGCCACGTCGGTCTCCTTGTTCGACTGCGTCCAGGATACCCGTATGGGGTACGTCTGGCGGCCTGCCGGAACCGCCCTCTCGGGTACAGCCGCGCCGTCCCGAAACGACGCCGCCCCGGCGGCCCACCCGAACGAGCACCTGGCCGGGTGGACGATGGGCGTCGCGCTGGCCGAACGCTGCCGGGCGCGACGCGAAGGGACGGCGCTGGGAGACCACCTCACCGGGTTCAGCGACCCGGGTCAGCCGTTGGCCGGCCCTCCTCCGGGCGCGCCGGCGCCGGGCGCCGCCTGGGGTCGGGAGGGAGCGACGGCGAGGCGGGCCGGTGCCGGCGTGGTGACGGCCGGGGTGAGCAGCGGCGCGGCAGCGGTGCCCACCATCGGCTGGTTGAGCCGGATGGCGCCGGTGGAGCCGGCGAAGCTGGCGTCGCCGAACGCGAACACCCCACCGTCGCTGGCCACCAGCCGGTAGCCGCCGCCGGTCGAGGTGCCGGCCATGGACACGATGGGACGGTTGAGGCGGATGGCGCCGGTGGAGCCGAGGAAGGGAGTGCCGAAGGCGAACACCCCACCGTCGGCGGCCACCAGCCAGTACCCCCGGCCCCCTGGTGCGGCCGCCATGCCGACCACGGGCTCCGCCAGCCTGGTACCCCCTGTGGACCCGAGGAACCGGGCGTCGCCGAACGCGAACACGCCGCCGTCCCGGGCCACCAGCCAGTAGCCGTTGCCGGAGGACGACGCCGCCATGCCGACCACCGGCTGTGCCAGGCGCGTGGCGCCGGTCGATCCCAGGAAGCGGGCGTCGCCGAAGGCGAACACCCCGCCGTCGGCCGCCGTCAGCCAGTAGCCGTTGCCCGACGGTGTGGGCGCCATGGCCACGATCGGCTGCGCCAGGCTGGTGCCGCCGGTGGACCCGAGGAACCGGGCGTCACCGAAGGCGAACACGCCGCCGTCCCGGGCCACCAGCCAGTAGCCGTTGCCCGACGGCGTTGCCGCCATGGCCACGATCGGCTGGTTGAGACGGAGAGATCCGGTGGAGCCGGCGAACCGGGCGCCGCCGAAGGCGAACACGCCGCCGTCGGCGGCCACCGTCCAGTACCCCGACCGAGGCGACTCGGGCGTGTACAGCAACGAGGCGCGGTCGTCGGTGTTGCCGAATAGCAGCACCTTGCCGCAGTTGGTCCCGCACACGGCCGGGTCGGCGGCCAGGCGCTGCGTGGAGCTGGACAGGACGATGCCCTGGGTGCTGTTGGAGTTCGAGGACGACGAGCCCTGGGCCACCGGCATCACGCCGGCCGACCGCCACTCGTTGGTCGCCGGGTCGAAGATGTCGGCGGAGTACCCGCCGCTACCGCCTCCGGCCACGAGCACCGTCCCGTTGGGCAGCGCGGTGAACGAGGCGTTGAACCGCCCGAGGGAGGGCGTGCGCGTCGGCAGGTCCCACTGGCCGGAGGCCGGGTCGTAGACCTCGGCCGTGTCGGTGTTGGGAAAGCCCGGACCGACCAGCACCCGACCACCGGGGAGCAACGTGGCGCCACCCCGCGCCCGGGCCACCCGCAGCGGTTCGAGCACGGCCCACGTGCCCAGGGCCGGGTCGTAGGCCTCCACCACCAGGTCTCCGGTCCCGGTCGGGAAGCCGCCGGGCAGCAGGGCGCGACCGTCGCGCAGCAAGGTGATGCCGGCGGTGTGGTGCGGCACGCTCAGCGAGCCGGTGGGCGTCCAGGTGCCCGTCGCCGGGTCGAACAGCTCCGAGGTGGTCGTGGTGAACGTCGAGTTGCACGCGACGGGCGGGGGCCCGGTGCAGGTCCGGCCGCCGGCCACGAGAACCTTGCCGCTGGGCAGGAGGATGGCGAGGTGCAGGGCCCGCCGCGTGGCCATGGGGGCGGTCGGGGTGAACCGCCCGGTGGCGGGGTCGTAGATCTCGGCGGTGTCGAGGTTGGGCTGGTCGTTGGTCGTCAGCCCGGCGCTGAATCCGCCGGCGATGAGGACGCGACCGTCCGGCAGGCGGGTGGCGGTGTGGGCGAATCGGTCGACGCTCAGGCTGCCCGTCGGCGACCACGTGCCGGACTTCGGGTCGTAGAGCTCGGCGGTGGCCAGCGCCGGGCCGCCCTGGCTGGCACGCCCGCCGGTGGCCAGCACCCGGCCGTCGTCCAGCAAGGTTGCGGTGTGGACCCAGCGGCGGGTGGTCATGGCCCCGGTGGTGGTCCACGCACCCTCCCCTCCGTAGAGGAACCTGGACGCCGGGTTGCCCGGCGAGGTGCCCGTGGGTGCGGCGACGGTGATGGCGGCGACCGGGTTCGGCCCAGGCGGCGGGCTCACCGCCTCGATGCGGGTGGGCGAGACGACGGTGAACCGGGTGGCCGCGCCGCCGCCGAAGTTCACGGCCGTGACGCCGGTGAAGTTCCGGCCGGTGACGACCACCGTGGTGCCCCCGCCGGGCGCGCCGTGGCGGGGCGCGATGCCGGTGACGAGCGGAGCGGCCGGCACCACCGGGGCGATGCGGGCGAAGAGGACGTCGGCGTTGAAGCCGGTGGCGGTGCCGGCCACGGTGTTGACCGACGGAAAGTCGCCCGCCGCGAAGAAGTTGGACGACCCCACGACGTATGCCACGCCGGTGGCGTCGACGGCCACGGCGGCGCCCGAGTCACTGCCGCTGCCGCCGAGGTGGCTGGCGTGGACGACCGCGCTGGCCGAGGCGTCGAGCTGGGCGACGAACGCGTCGCTGTTGCCGGCCCGGTCGGCCATCGGGTCGCGAACCGGCAGGTCCGACGAACTCGTGCTGCCGGTGAGGTGGATGGTGCCGTCGGGCCCGAGGGCCACGCCGTTGGCCTGGTCGCTCGACGAGCCGCCGAGGTAGGAGCTGGACGCCAACGCCCCCGCGCCGGTGATCCGGGTCACGAACGCGTCGGTCTCGCCGGCGAGGGCCGGCTGGAACGCCGACAGGACCGGGAAGTCGGTCGAGGCGGTGTCGCCCGCCACCACGGCGCTCCCACCCGCGTCGACGGTCACCGCCCGGGCCGTGTCCGCCCCGCCGCCACCGAGGTAGGTGCTGTAGGTGAGGGCGGAGCCGGCCGGGGTGAGCCTGGCCGCGAAGGCGTCGGTGCCGGCGCCCGGCGGCCGGGCCGCGGCGACGGTCGGGAAGTTGGTCGAGGCGGTGTTGCCGGCGACCACCGCGGCACCCGTGCCGTCCACCCCGATGCCGAAGGCCTCGTCGGCCCCGGCGCCGCCGAGGAACGTGCTGAACACCAGGGCTGTGCCGGCGGCGCTGACCTTGGCCACGAAGGCGTCGTTGCCGCCACCCACCGCCGCCTGGAGCGGCGCGGCCGTCGGGAAGCCGGCCCCGGCCCGCCCGGCCACGTAGGCGGCACCCGTGCCGTCGACGGCGATGGCGGCCCCGCTGTCGGCTGCCCCACCACCGAGATAGGTGCTGTAGACGAACGACGTGCCGGCCGGGTTGAGCTTGGCCACGAAGGCGTCGGTCGTCCCGCCGCCGTTGGCTCCCTGGAGGGCGGCGGTGGTGGGAAGGTTGGCCGACGCCGTGTCGCCGGTCAGGAAGACGGCACCGGCGGTGTCGACCGCCACGCCGCGGACCGCGTCGTTGCCGGCGCCGCCGAAGTAGGTGGCGTAGAGAAGGGACGTCCCGATCGGCGTCAGCTTGGCCACGAAGGCGTCGGTGCCGCCGCCCTGGGGCTGGAGGGCGTTGAGCAGCGGGAACTCCGCCGACGACGTGGACCCGGCGACGACGGTGCCGGTGGCGTGGGTGGCGACGGCGGCGGCCGAGTCGGCCGCGGCGCCGCCGAACGTCACCGCCGAGGTGAGGGCGGGGTCGATGACGAGCGGCCGGTTGGGATCGAACGGACCGAGCTCGAAGCCGACGCGGTCGGTGCTCCGGAGGTCGTAGGCGGCGCTGACGGGCTGCCGGCGCCCGTCGACGTCCTGGTAGACGACGGGGCGCTCCTGGCGGAGATCGTCGCCGTCGGTCTCGACGATCAGGTCGCCCCGCCCGTCGACCCGCAGGGCGCGGGCGCCGGCGAACGACACCTCGACCCGGCGGGATCGGTGCCGGGGGCGACGACGACGTCGTACTTCAGCCGGCCGCCGTCGTCGTACCAGGTCATGTCGACCCCGGGCCGCACGCCCGGCTGACGGACGGCGCCGAAGGCGGGGATGCCGGTCAGCCAGTTCCGGGCATCGGGGCCGAGGAGGTAGTTGCTGACGCCGGGGAGCCGGTCCTGCCCGACGATGGGAGCCGGCCGCGAACCCATGATCTGCATGCGTACCGGCGTGGCCCCGGCCCGGGCCAGGACGGTGCCAGTCCCGGTAAGGAACGCGGTGAAGCCCGTGCCCCGCACCAGGAACTGGACGGACGGGTCGGTCTGGCCGTGGTTGGCCTCGAAGCGCAAGGGGAGCTGCCCGAGCGCACTCGCCGGGGCGGCCGGCGGCCCGGTGGGCGTGCCGGCGGGCGGCCCATCGCCGACGAGGCGGGGAACCATGGGGAGAAGGCCGGCGGCGGAGACGGCGGCGACGGCGGCGAGGGCGCGAGCGGGGCTGACCAGGCGGTTCACGGCCGGCATCGTAGGTGCCGGCCGGCCCGGCCGCCGGTGGTCAGGCCAGGGTCACGTCCACCGAGGGTTCGGCGGCGTCCTCGGTCTGCAGGGCGGCGGCCGAGCCGGCCGCCTGCAGGTCGGTGGCCGCCGCCCGGGCCGCCGCGGTTCGGGCCGGGTCGCCCCGCACCACGACGAGCGCGACCGGCGCGCTCTGCTTCAGACGGGCCGCCGTCTTGGCCCGCCGCACGGCGGCCAGCACGTCGGCGGCGACGGCCAGCAGGAGCGGGTCGGCGACGGCGTCGCCCGCCAGCTCGGACGGCGCCGGCCAGCCGGCCAGGTGGATCGAGCCGTCCTGCCACCACGACCACGCCTCCTCGGCCACGAACGGCATGATCGGGGCGAACAGGCGCAGGAGCGTGGAGAGGGCCAGGCGCAGGGCGGCCCGGGCCGAGGCCGCGCCGGGCCGGCCGCCGTACGCCCTGGCCTTGACCAGCTCCAGGTGGTCGTCGCAGAAGGACCAGAAGAACGACTCCGTGCGCTCCAGCGCCCGGGCGTAGTCGTAGCTTTCGAACGCCACCGTGGCCGTCTCGACCACCGGCACCAGGGCGCCCAGCAGGGCCCGGTCCACCGGTTCGGTGACGGCACCCGCCTCGGGCGGGAAGCCGAGGATGAGCTTGGTGGCATTCAGGAGCTTGGTGGCCAGCCGCCGCCCGTCCTTCATCTGGTCCTCGGAGAAGGCGGTGTCGGTGCCGGGGCGCCCCCGGGCGGCCCAGTAGCGGACGGCGTCGGAGCCGAAGCGCTCGAGGAGACCCATGGGCGTGACCGCGTTGCCCTTGGACTTGGACATCTTCTTGCGGTCGGGATCGAGGATGAAGCCCGAGATGGCCGTGTGGGAGAAGGGGAGCGTGCCGTGTTCGAGGTGGGCCCGTACGACCGTCGAGAACAGCCAGGTGCGGATGATGTCATGGGCCTGCGGGCGGAGGTCCATCGGGAACACCCGGGCGAACAGGTCGGGGTCCTCCTCCCAGCGGGACGCCACCTGGGGGCTGAGCGACGACGTGGCCCAGGTGTCCATGATGTCGGGGTCGCCCACGAAGCCGCCGGGCTGACCGCGCTGGCCGGCGGTGTAGCCGGCCGGCGGGTCGCTCGACGGGTCGACAGGCAGCTCCTCCTCGCCGGGCACGATCGGGGAGGTCCAGTCCACGGCGGCATCGTCGCCCACGGGGTACCAGGCCGGGAACGGCACGCCGAAGTAGCGCTGGCGGCTGATGAGCCAGTCGCCGGACAGCCCCTCCACCCAGTTCTCGTAGCGGGCCCGCATGGAGGGCGGGTGCCAGGTCAGCTCCCGGCCACGGCCGAGCAGCGCGGCCCGCAGGTCGGCGTCCCTGCCCCCGTTGCGGAGGTACCACTGGCGGCTGGTCACGATCTCCAGCGGGCGGTCGCCCTTCTCGTAGTACTTGACCGCGTGCCGGATCGGGCGCGGCTCGCCGACCATCTCGCCACTGGCCCGGAGCTGGTCGACCACGATCCGCTGGGCCTGCTTGACCGTCCGTCCGGCGACCTCGGTGTAGGGCCCGTCGGCGGCCACACCGCCGGGGGCGGTCGCGACCAGCCGTCCGTCCCGCCCGACGATGCTGCGGACGGGGAGGTTCAGCTCGCGCCACCACGTCACGTCCGTGGTGTCGCCGAAGGTGCAGATCATGGCCATGCCCGAGCCCTTCTCCGGGTCGGCCAGGCGGTGGGCCAGCACCGGGACCTCGACGCCGTAGAGCGGGGTGCGCACGCTGGTGCCGAACCGCGGCTGGTAGCGCGAGTCGTCGGGATGGGCGACGAGGGCGACGCAGGCCGCGAGGAGTTCGGGCCGGGTCGTCTCGACGAGGACGTCGGTGTCGGGGGCGTGGAAGGCGAGGCGGTGGTAGGCACCGGCGGTGTCCCGCTCCTCGAGCTCGGCCTGGGCCACGGCGGTCCGGAAGTCGACATCCCACAGCGTGGGCGCCTCGGCCTGGTACGCCTCGCCCCGGGCCAGGTTGCGCAGGAACGCCCGTTGGGCGACTCGGCGGGCCGAGTCCCCGATGGTGGTGTAGGTGTAGGCCCAGTCGACCGACAGGCCGAGCCGGCGGTAGAGCGCTTCGAAGGCGGCCTCGTCGTCGGCCACCAGGCGCTGGCACAGCTCGACGAAGTTGCGCCGCGAGGTCGGCACCTGCTCTGAGCCCGGCGTCTCCGGCGGCTCGAAGGCCTCGTCGTAGGCCATCGAGGGATCGCAGCGCACGCCGAAGTAGTTCTGGACGCGGCGCTCGGTCGGGAGCCCGTTGTCGTCCCATCCCATCGGATAGAAGACCGACCGTCCCCGCATGCGCCGGAAGCGGGCCACGGTGTCGGTGTGGGTGTAGGAGAACACGTGGCCGACGTGCAGCGACCCGCTGACGGTGGGCGGCGGGGTGTCGATCGAGTAGACGTCCCCCCGGTCGCGGCTGCGGTCGAAGCGGTAAACGCCGGCCTGTTCCCACGTGGCCGCCCAGCGCTCCTCGAGGCCGTCCAGCGTGGGTTTTTCCGGGACGTGGGGCGACATGGTCGGATTACGGTAACCGCGTGCTGCGGCTCTTCGACACCGCGTTGCAGCGGGTGGCCCCCCTCGAGCTCCGCCACCCCGGTGAGGTCTCCATGTACGTCTGCGGGCCCACGGTGTACGGCGACCCCCATATCGGCCACGGCCGGTTCACCGTGGTGTGGGACGTGCTCCGCCGTTACCTGGAGTGGTCGGGCCTGACGGTGCGCTTCGTCTCCAACATCACCGACATCGACGACAAGATCATCGAGCGGGCCCGATCCGAGGGCCGGTCCGCGGCGGAGGTGGCGACAGAGTACGAAGCCGTCTGGTACGGCGCCATGGATGCCCTCGGCGTGCGCCGCCCCGACCACGATCCGCACGCCACCGCCTACATCGGGCAGATGGTCGAGCTGGTCGGCCGCCTGGCCGGCGACGGAGTGGCCTACCCCGCCGCGGACGGCGTGTACTTCGACGCCGGGCGGGTGGCCGACTACGGGCTGCTGGCCGGCCAGCCGCTCGACTCACTGCGGGCCGGGGAGCGGGTGGCGGTCGTCGAGGACAAGCGCTCGCCCGTCGACTTCGCGCTCTGGAAGAAGGCCAAGCCCGGTGAGCCGCAGTGGGGCTCGCCCTGGGGCCCGGGTCGTCCGGGCTGGCACACCGAGTGCGTGGTGATGGCCCTCGACCTGCTCGGTGACGACTTCGACCTCCACGGTGGTGGCATCGACCTGGCCTTCCCCCATCACGAGAACGAGCGGGCCCAGGCCGTGGCCGCCGGGCGCCGCTTCGCCCGCCGCTGGGTGCACAGCGGGCACGTCGTGGCCGGCACCGGCGACAAGATGTCGAAGTCCCTCGGCAACGTGCTGTCGCTCCCGGACCTCCTGTCGGGCGCTGATCCCCGTGCGTTCCGCCTGCTGGTGCTGCGGGCCCACTACCGATCGCCGATGACGGTGACCCCCGAGCTGCTGGAGGAGACCAGCCAGGCGCTGTCCAAGGTCGACGAGCTGGCCCGTCGCGTCGCCGGCGTCGACCACCCGGTTCCGGCCGACCCTGAGCAGCTCGACCGCTTCCGGGACCTCATGGACGACGACCTGGGCACGCCGGGTGCGGTCGCCCTGGTCTTCGGCCTCGTCGGCGAGGCCAACACCGCGCTGGATGGCGGCGAGGCCGCGCGCGGTACGGCCGCCGCCGTCGCGGCCCTGGAGATGCTGGGCGCGCTCGGGTTGTCGCCGGCCATCGAAGGCTCGGCCCCGGCCGACGTGGTTGCGCTGGTGTCGGAGCGCGAGCAGGCCCGGGCGCGCCGCGACTGGGCCCGCGCCGACGATCTCCGAGGGGAGCTGGCATCGCGGGGGTGGACCGTGAAGGACACGGCCGCAGGGCCGCGATTGCACCAGTGACGCGGGACGCGATCGCTGCTAGCGTCGCGAAGCGGAGAACTTGCAAGATCGCCCGACCCAGTCGTTTGACCGCAGTCGCACGGCACGCATTCTCCTGAAGCATTCGGAACAAGAAGGAGGATCGCCAACGTGGCGACCGGCACCGTGAAGTGGTTCAACGCCGAGAAGGGCTACGGGTTCATCTCGCAGTCCGAGGGCGCCGATGTGTTCGTGCACTTCAGCGCCATTCAGACGAACGGGTACCGCACGCTCGAAGAGGGGCAGCAGGTTGAGTTCGAGGTTCAGGAAGGCCCCAAAGGCCTGCAGGCGGCCAGCGTCCGTCCCGTCTAGCTGGCGAGTCGCGCTGATCGACGTGTGAGAGCCCCGGGGCCGTCGGCACCGGGGCTCTCCGCTGTCCCGAGCGTTCCGGGCGCGGCTCTCGCCTGGGATCAGGGGAGAGCCGGCTGGAGCCCGGGTCCCAGCGGGAGCTGGGGGCTCAGCGGGGGCTGGGGGCTCGGCGGGGGCTGGGGGCTCGGCCCCGTCACCGGCGGGCTACCGGGCGCGGCGACGGGTGCCGGCGGGAGCGGCGGCAGGTTCGCCAGCAGGTCCACCACTGGGGCCAGCAGCCCGGTGACCATCTCGACCGTGGGACCGCCGGCCAGCATGGCGGGCAGGTCCGGGAGCAGAATCTCGCGGTCGGGCACCAGCCCCCCCGTCGAGAGCGTGAGGATCGCCGGCTGCCCGGCGGCCGCCGGCGTACAGCCGATCGTGATGCCGGCGATGCTGATGCCCGCACAGCTCGGGTTGGGCGTGCCCAGACCGAGGACCACGTCCACCACGCCGAGCCCGAGGGTGACACCGACTTGGCCGAGTTCGGCGAGAGCCGGGGTCTTCTTGGTGACCATCTCCACGACTTCGACAACGGTGGGCGCCACCGCGCCGACCGGGAGGGCGGCCGGCACCGCGCCGATCGTCCTGGGCGCGCGAGGAAGGGTCACGACGACGCGGGCCGGCGTGGGTGCCGGCGCGGCCGGTGCGGGTTCGGCCACGGCGTCGGGCACCGCCGCCACCGGGTCCTCGGCCACGATCGCCGGACTGGCGGCCGAGGGGGCCAGGCCGGGCTCAGGTTCGCCGCGGTCCGCGGCCACGACCACGGGCGCCGCTTCCGGTGCCGGGTCGGTGCCCGGCGTGAGGGCACCGACACCCACGACGGCGGCGACGAACAGCGCCACCGACGCGACGGTGGCGCCGAGTGGTGTGGCGAACACCGCGGCCAGCCCGCCCGCCCCGACGACCGTGGAACCGGCCACCGCGGCCAGGCCACCTCCGGCGGCGACACCCGCGCCCGCGGCCAACCCACCTCCGGCGCCGGCGCCCACCGCGGCAGCGGTGCCGGCCAGCTCCCAGCGGCCCAGGACCAGCGCGGCCAGGCCGGCGGGAACCGGGAGGGCGACACGGCGGAGGAGCGACGGCTCGATCTCGGCCAGCTCGGCCTGGCGACCTGTGCAGGCCGCGCAGCCGGCCAGGTGCTGGTCGACCTTGGCGACGTCGCGCGGGGCCAGGCCTCCGGCGACGTAGGCGCCCAGCCGGTCGACGCTGTAGCGGCACTCGGCCAGGACCGCGACGTCGCCGAGGTGGGCCTGGAGGAACTGCTCGCGCAGCCTGGTCCTCGCCCGTACGGCGAGCTGGGCGACGCCGTTGGGCGACAGCCCGAGCATGCCGGCCGCATCCCGAGGCGGGATCCCCTCGACCTCGGTCAGCCAGAGCACCGAACGCCACCGCTCGGGCAGGCTCCGGAAGGCCCGCGTCATCAGCGAGGAGTCGACGTCTCCGACCAGTAGCTCGGCCGGCTCGTTGCCGACGGCGGGCCGGTCCAGCTGCTCGGTCTCGGTGGGACTGAGCCGGCCGTTGCGGCGCAGCACGTCGATGCCGGCGTTGCGGGTGCACGCCAGCAGGTAGGGCCGGAAGTGGTCGCCGTCCTTCAGGCGAGTCGGCAACGCCTGGAACACCCGCGTGAAGGCGTCGCTGACGGCATCGGCCGCATCGTGCGGGTTCCCGGTGACGGCCTGCGCCACGCGCCACGCGGCATCGGCGTGGCGCCGGTACAGCTCCTCGAAGGCGGCCACGTCACCACCGGAGGCGCGCCCGGTGAGATCGCTGTCCGTGAGTCCTTCGCGGGGCTGGGTGACGAGGCTTCGTTGCCGCACCTGATTCGACCCCCGTGGTGGAGGCGACGCCGGAGCGCCGGATTGGTCTGACCACCAAGGGTATCGGCTGCTTGCCGGAAAAGCTGAGCGGATCGGTTCGACCGCCTTGCCGGCCCCGTACCCCTAACGTCGCCACCGATGGCCGGGTACTCCCTCGACCTCGACGACGACCAGCGGCAGGTGCGTGACTGGGTCCATGGCTTCGCCGCGGGCGTGATCCGGCCGGTGGCCGCCGAGTGGGACGAGCGGGAGGAGACCCCCTGGCCGGTCATCGAGGAGGCGGCCCGCATCGGGCTGTACTCGCTCGACTTCATCGCCGACGTCTTCGCCGACCCGACGGGGCTGTCGACGCCGATCCTGATGGAGGAGATGGCCTGGGGCGACGCAGGGATCTCGCTGGCCATCTTCGGGACCACCCTGGCGGTGACGGGCATCCTGCGAACCGGCACGCCCGACCAGGTGGCAGAGTGGCTGCCGCGTTGCTTCGTCGCCGACGACGGCCGGCCGGCGGTGGCCGCGTTCGCCACCTCCGAGGCCGACGCCGGGTCGGACGTGTCGTCCCTGCGGACCCGGGCCGTGTACGACGAGCCGACCGGTGACTGGGTGCTCGACGGCACCAAGGCGTTCGTCACCAACGGCGGTATCGCCGGCGTCCACGTGATCGTCGCCGCCGTCGACCCGGCCCTGCGGTCACGCGGTCAGGCCAGCTTCGTGGTCCCGCCCGGCACGCCGGGACTGGTCCAGGGCCAGAGGTTCCGCAAGATGGGGATCCGGGCGTCGCACACCGCCGAGGTGGTCCTGTCGGGGTGCCGGGTACCCGCCCGCTGCCTGCTGGGTGGCAAGGAACGCCTCGACGAGCGGCTGGCCCAGGCCCGAGAGGGCGGACCGGCGGGGCGGTCGCAGGCCGCTCTGGCCACCTTCGAGGCGTCGCGCCCGGCGGTCGGCGCCGGCGCCCTGGGCATCGCGCGCGCCGCGTACGAATACGCCCTCGACTACGCCGGGCGGCGCCGCCAGTTCGGCCGGGCCATCGTGGAGAACCAGGCCATCGCCTTCAAGCTGGCCGACATGAGGGCCCTCGTGGACGCCAGCCGCCTGCTGGTGTGGCGGGCGAGCTGGATGTCGAAGAACGCCCGGCCCTTCGAGGCCGGCGAGGGGTCGATGTCCAAGCTCTTCGCCAGCGAGGCGGCCGTGCGGGTCACCGACGAGGCCATCTCGATCCTCGGCGGGTACGGCTACATCCGCGACCACCCCGTGGAGCGCTGGCACCGTGACGCCAAGATCTACACGATCTTCGAGGGGACCTCGGAGATCCAGCGCCTCATCATCGCACGAGCCATATCCGGCAGGCATATCTCGTAGTCGAGCGGTTCTTCCCTCGACGGTTCGTCCGCCGAGTTGATCTAGTTCTGATCTAGCCCACGTGGGTGGCCACCATCACCGAGCGGCAGCCGGGCATGTTCTTCGCGCGCGTGTGGCTGCCCCCGACCTCCGACGGCCAGAAAGGCCGCCAGGTCGGCAAGGTGTTCCGAGGCGGCCAGAAGGACGTCCGCCAGCAGGTCGCCGCATGGGAGGCCGAGCTCCGCGGCACGGCGCCGTCGTCGGTGGGTGCCACGGTCGCCGACCTCCTGCGCTTGTGGCAGGAGGCCAAGCAGTTCGGCTGGCAACCGACGTCGGCGCGTGACTACGCCGGCCGGTGCCGTGCCATCACGTCGGCCATCGGTTCTGTCCGTCTGGTCGACCTCGATCCGTTCCGTGTCGACGCTTGGGTCGCAGAGATGCGCAAAGCCGGTGTGGGGGAGGGGGCGATCCGCTCGCGAGTCTCGGCGTTGCGTTCGGCGATCAGCTGGGGCATCAGCCGTCGGATGCTGCGGTCGAACCCGGTGAGGGATGCGAAGCCGAAGGTGCGCAACAACCGGCGCACGAAGCGACCGGAGCCCGAGCAGGTCGTCGCGCTCATCGCTGCCGCGGCCGAGGAGGACGACCGCGCCGCGCTCGGCTTGCGCCTCGCCGCCGTCACCGGCGCCCGCGAAGCCGAGATCGTCGCGCTCCGATTCGACGACCTCGTCGGTGAGCGTCTGCACGTGGGCCGTCAGCGTCACTCCGTCGAGCGTGAAGCGCTCATCCGCGATCGCACGAAGCGCGGCGACGGACGAGGCGTCGTGCTCGACGCCGGAACGGTCGCAGTCATCGACGCATGGCGACAGAAGGCGGACGAGATCGCCGGCGCACCCACCGAATGGATGCTCTCGCAACCCGGTGCCGAGGTCCCTCCGTCGCCGCGCTGGCTGTACGAGGTGTTCATGCGAGCCGCGAAGCGCGCTGGCATCCCCGCCGGCCGCGACAAGGGGATCGTCCTCCACGATCTCCGCCATTGGGCAGCGAGCACCGCGCTGCGCGACGGCCACGACCCGGTGACCGTCGCCACCCGCCTCGGCCACTCGCCCCAGACGCTCCTTCGCGTCTATGCCCAGGAGATCGAGCACGGCCAGGTCGACGTCGCTGCGTCCCTCGCCGCACGGTTGGACGGCTGAGCCATGGCCGACGAGCTGCTCCCGATCGAGGACCTGCTCCGGAGCGGCGAAGTGGTCGACGCGGATGCGCATCTCGTCATGCGTGGATGGCCCGTCGACGTCGCCGGCATCCTTCGCAACGCCGACCTCACACGTTCCCGCTACTCGCTGGCCGGCGATCCCTTCGTGGCCATCTCGGCCGAGGTCACGATCCCGGGTTGGGATGTCGAGACCATCCTCACGGGCCCTCGCCTCCGGTCCCGGCGCAGTTACGCCATGGCACCCGTTCGCAGCGTCATCGAGGCGGGCTTCGACGTGATCCCGACGCTCAACGCACCCCACTACAGCGTGGTGCTCCCCTCCTACACTGAGGCGGACGCCGCCCGCCTCGTCGAGGCGCTCGGCCAGGTGAAGCCGAACCCTCGTTTCGAGAGGAGGAAGCCATGACGCAGAGCATCGAAGTCGTCGTCACGCTGCCCGCCGACGTGAACATGGTCGACGAGACCGGTTGGGTCTGGACCTTCCTCCACGAGGCGTCCGAGCCCGACCGCGTCTATCCGGGCGCGTTGATCGTCGCGGGCGATCCGATCGAGCCCTTCCTCGCTCGGGTGGTCGACATCGTCGACGGCCCTCGGGACACCAAGGTCGTGCACCTCGAGGTGCTCGGCGTGCCCGAGGCGGTCGTCGACGAGTTCCGTCACGCTCGCCTGCTGCCTTCGTAGACCCCTGGCAAGGGGTCGACGTTCCCTGTGTCCGGCAGACGCGCTGTCCGGATCGCGTCTGCGCAGCGTCTGAGTAGCCGCGTGATCTCTTGCAGGTGCGATCGCCGATGAGTGA
>Ga0187892_10005845_pt1 | contig 18878 bp, 12 predicted proteins | sample MA1701073metaG_FD_139345 | JGI IMG/M metagenome (GOLD analysis project Ga0187892, IMG submission 139345) | Bio-ooze microbial communities from a basaltic lava cave in the Kipuka Kanohina Cave System on the Island of Hawaii, USA - MA170107-3 metaG ...
GGTATCGGCGGTGTGGTCAATCTCGTCACCCGCCCTCCCGCGGCCGAGCCCCAGACCGAGGTGTCGGCGAGCTACGGCTCCTTCGAAACGCGTCAGCTGGTCGCGACGCACACACGGAAGATCGGCGACACCAGTCTGTTGGCCCAGGTGAGCTATCTGGGAAGCCAGGGCGACTTCACCTACTTCGATGACAACGGCACGTTCGACGACCCAAGCGACGATGAGACGATGACGCGCATTAACAACGCCTTCGACGCGGTCGGGGGTCTGCTCAAGGTAACGCATGAGTTGGGCGATGGTCTGTTTGCGGACGGTGTCCAAGAGGTATTCTTCAAAGACCAAGGCGTTCCCGGGCCGGCCAGCACGCAGTTCGCGCAGCCGTCTCTGCTCACCCTGCGTTCGCTGACCTATCTGCGTTTCCGAAAGAAGGGCTTCGCAGATGGTGCGATCGACGGTAACGGAACGCTCTTCGGACAGTACAACCTCCAGGAGTTCTCGGATCCTGGACCTGAGTTCGGCGGGCGCCAGGAAACGCACAATCAAACGGCGCTGGTTGGCGGCAGTACCACGGGGACATGGTTCGCACCGTACAATCAGGCGGCCAGCGGGTTTGCCGAGCTCGCCTACGAGCAATTCTTTCCGTTCAACGAGACGGCTTCACCACAGAATGGGCCCGACCAGACCCGCTTGCGTCTGACACTGGCGGGGCAAGATGAGATCGCGTTGCTGAGCGGCCGGTTCGTGTTGGTTCCCAGCCTGCGCTACGACCATTTTCACGACGACTTCAGCGGCGTGGACATTGCGAATATCCCAAACACGCCTGCCCAAGGCAGCGACCTCGATCTCTGGACGCCGTCTGTCGGTGCGCAAGCTCGCGTTGCCCCTTGGGTCACCGTGCGAGCCAACATTGGCCGCTTCCAGCGGGCACCGAACTTTGCTGAGCTCTTCGGCAACGCCGGCTCGGTGCTGGGAAACGCGACCCTCAAGCCCGAGACCGGGATCAACCGCGATGTGGGCTTTGTGCTTACCGCGCCGACGCTCGCCTGGCTCGAGACGGCCTTGCTTGAGTATGCGTACTTTCACAATAACGTGACCGACTTGATCCAGTTCGAAGCGGCGAACCCGACACAGTTCCGCCCTCAAAACATCGGCGACGCGCGCATCGTGGGCCACGAGCTCAGCGTCAGCCTGGCGGCAGTCCATCACCTCGGCGCGGAGCTGAACTATACGCACCAGGATGCGGAGAACCTCGATGTCGATTCCGAGTTTGGCAACCAGCTGCCGTTACGCCCCGCTGACGAGCTGTTTGTCCGGCCACGGATCTACAACGAGTGGGGATCGATCTATTACGAGTACACCTACCTGAGCGACAATCCGACGGACGAGGACAACCTGCTGATCGTGCCGAGCCGCTCGATCCACACGATCGGCTGCACATTGCAACCATTGCCATGGCTGACGGCGCGCTTCGAGGCCGCCAACATCACCAATGCGGACATTCGCGATCTGGGTGACTTCCCCTTGCCGGGCCTGTCGTTCTTCGGCGGGCTGAAGGCGGTGTTTTGATGGGGAAGTTGAGAGTCGAGAGTTCAGAGTTGAGAGATTCGCAACGTCGTCGGCGTGATCGCCCGTGGCAATCGGTTGTTGCCGTGGTCATCGTGAGCCTGCTCCACCTCGCCCCGGCTGGCGCATGCACCGGTGATTGCGATGGTGATGGAGCGGTGGACATCATCGATCTCGTCACCGGGGTCAATATTTCGTTCGGAACGCTGCCACTGGAGGAGTGTCCCAGCTTCGATCGGGATCGCGACGAGCGCGTATCGGTCGACGAGCTCATCGCCGCGGTCGGATACGCGCTCGATGTATGCAGCAGCCAAACCCGGGCGTTCGTCATTACCTCGAACTTCGCGGCCGGCTCGTTCGCGACCATCGACCTGGATGCGCCGCGCACGGTCTCCGGCTCATCGCCACAACGGCGCGTCTACCGTGACGCGGTGGTGCGCACGCGCGACGACCTCGTGTACGTGATCAACCGGCGCTTCGGTGACAATCTCCAAGTCCTCGATCCCAGCAACGACTTCCGGACGCGCCTCCAATGCTCGACTGGCAACGGCACGAACCCACACGACATCGCCTTTGCCGGCGATGACAAGGCCTACATCACGCTGTTCGAAGCGACGACTTTACTGATCGTGAATCCGGCGCCGCACCCGAACTGCAGTGACTTCGTCCGCGGCACCATCGATCTGAGCGCCTTTGCGGATGCCGACGGCGTGCCCGACATGGATCTCATGGCGGTGGTGGGGGATCGGCTGTACGTCGCGCTCGAACGACTCGACATCAACACGATCCTCCGCTTGCCCGCCGGCAAGGGCGCGATCGCGGTCATCGACATCGGCACGGATACCGTGGTCGACCGTATCGATCTGAGCGGCGAGAATCCCTTCAGCGCGACCAAGGGCCTGACGGTATGGAATGACAAACTCTACGTGGCCCAAGCCGGACGGTTCAACGTGATGGACGGCGGCATCGAGCGGATCGATCTGGCCACGCACCAGGCGGAAGGATTCTTCGTAACCGAAGCGGACCTGGGAGGCGATGTCACGGACTTTGTGCTGGTCTCCGATAGGCTGGCGTACGCCATCGTATCGCGCCCCGGCTTCTCAACGGCGCTGGTCGGCTTCGATCCGATGACCCGCATGGTCACGCGGACGGTCGCACAGGAGAGTGGCTACACGCTGTTCGACATCGAGCTCAACGACCGCGGTGAATTGTTTCTCGCCGACCGCACGCGGCAGCGCGACGGAGTAGGAATCTACCGCGCCGCAGACGGCATTCCGCTAGCCGACCGCATCGACGTCGGCGTATCGCCGTTCGAGATCGTGTTCTTTTAGACATCAGCCATCAGCGCTCAGCCCAGCTGTCCGCTCTTAGCAGTCGCCCGCAGCGCGAGCGGTGGATAGCCGTATTAACGGCCAAGCACCGATCCTAATCTCAGCAGTCTCAACGAGGTTGGCGCATCGAATTGGTACACGAAGATGGAGTTGCCGATCTTCGCAACCGGCGTGCGTTCTCGGTAGGCAGCGCACTAGTCCTCACTAAGCCCGAGCACCGGCAGGTATACGGCCCGCAGGTTTGCGGCCAGCTCGCATGGGTGTGAGATTGGTCGGATGGGCCGCCGCAGAACCCGTGTCATCTCCTATGCGGTTTCAGGAGCTCCAACAATTGCGCGGGGACGGGATACGCCAGCTCGATCGCCCGATCGCAGTGGTAGATTGCACGGGCGTATTCGTGTTTGGAGTAATAAGCGACCGCAAGATTATAGTGCGCTGCGCCGAGCGTCGGGTTTTGCCGCACCGCCTCCGCATACATCTTCACGGCATCGTCGAGCAATCCGCTCCTCATGTACGTATTGCCCAGATTGTACAGGATCTCCGCGTTATTGGGCTCCAGCTGCAGCGCCCGACGATGCTCTTCGATCGCCGCCGCGGTGCGGCCTTGATCGCTGTAGATATTGGCGATGTTGCTATGCGCAGCGGCGAGACCCGGCTTCATGCGTAGCGCTGCTTGATACGCCGTCAGAGCCTCCTTGAGACGTCCTTTTGCATACAGAATACGTCCGACATTACTGTAGGCAATCCATTGAACATGGTGTGGCACAGTGGCCGAAATCGAAAGCCGTGCCGTGCGGAGGTAGGCATCTTCCGCATCGTCGAGCATCCCAGCCTTCGTGTACGCATTCCCCAAGTTGTAAAGGAACATTGGGTTGTGGGGCTCGACCTCCAGCGCTCGCCGATGCTCTTCGATCGCCGCCTCGGTGCGTCCTTGATCACTATAGACAATGCCGAGTCCATCGTGAGCCGTAGCAAGACCCGGCTTCAATCGCAGTGCGGCTTGGAACGCCGCCACGGCTTCGTCAAGATGCCCTGTGGCATACCAAATGTTTCCGAGATTGCCATGAGCATCAGGTAGGTCCGACTTCAATTGTAATGCGGCTTGATACGCAGCCCGAGCTTCCTCGAGACGCCCCTGCTCATACCAGGCGTTCCCGAGATTATTGTGCGCCATCCAGGCGGCGGGGTTTTTGTTCAGCGTATCGGTCCACAGCGTCTCCGGGTTCTCGTACACCAGCCCCTGCCGCCACGTCAGCAGTACCAGTGTCACCAGGAGCGGAATCGTCGCGCCGATTGCGATCCACCGTTTCTGCGCGTTGCCACACGCTATGCGTGAGAGGAGGTGATCCGCCGCGGTACTCAGTGCCGCCGCGCACAAGGCAATGATGGCGATGCTCGCCAAGTACTGAAAGTGATCGGCAACAAAGGAGTATCGCATAGGGTATGTGTTGACAAAGCCAAGCGCCGGCGCCAGCGTAACCGCAAAGATGGCGCCGCTGGCGAAAATGGCACGACCCCATCGGGAGCGGTACAGCCACGCTGCGGCCGCGACCGCCATCACCGCAACAGGCCAGATCCACTGGCGCGCGTCGGAAGCGTCCACCTCCCACCGTGGGTAGACGAAGGTCAGGGGGCTGGGCCACACGAGCTTGCCGACGTAAAACCACAAGGCTCGCCCCGCTATCAAAACGCGCTGTGCAATCGACAGTTCCCATTCGGCGCCACGTGCGCCGACATGGACACGTTCAATCCATGCGGTGAGAAGGCCCATGGCGACCCCAGCAATGAAAAATGGGAGAAGGCGCGCAATGTCGGCCCTACCGATCTGACGTTTCTCCATCCACCACAGCAGGAGCAGCACAACGGGAAGACTGGAGGTCACGGTCTTGCTCAACAGAGCGCAGAGAAACAGGCCGAAGGCGAGCACGTACCACCGAGTGCTCCGGTCCCGCGTGAAATGCAGATAGCTCAGGAGCGAAGCCAAATAGAAGAACCCCGACAACACGTTCTTGCGTTCCGTGACCCACGCAACGGACTCCACATGCACGGGGTGGACGGCAAAGATCGCGGCGGCGAGCAACGCGCCCGGAATCTGCAACGCGCGAAGCAACCAGAAGACCAGTAAGGCGTTGCCGGCGTGCAGCGCAATGTTGGTGATGTGATACCCCAGCGGCTCGAAGCCCCACAGGGCGTGTTCCATCCAGAAGCTAGAAAAGACAAGCGGATAGTACTGGATGGTCTCCAGCGGAACCCAGATTCGGCGCAGCCCCGCGAGCGAGGTCAATAAGAAGTTCCGCGTCACATAGGTGTCGTCATCCCAGATAAACCCGGCACGGAGGCAGGGCACATAGGCGACAAAAGCCAAGGCGACGAGGGCGGCGCCCGGCGCACACCGCCGGACAAATCGGATCACGGGGGCTTCCGCACCGTGCCGTTGGCGATCTGTTCCGGTCTGCGCGGAGGAATGAGCGGACGACCTCCGCTGGGGAGAACTCATCGCGTTATAGGCTTCCGACCGGAATTGCGTAGCATGAGCGTCTATACAATATGGAGCGATCGCTCACGATCGCAACGTCGTGGGCATGGCCAGTGGTAAGCCGTGGCGCAGAATTTAGGCAAAACGCGGCTTAGTGCCGGTCGAACCAAACGAGCCGGGTTGAGATAGACGAGGCCATCATTGTCGGTGCAGTATGACAACCCGAGTTGGGGCAGGAATGGTGCCGATGGAGACTGTCGATACATTTGCGTGGGGCCGGTTCTGTCGGCCGGTTGGGTGGAGAATGCGGCCACCAACGCCTGTGACAACTCCGCTCGAATGCATCGCCAGCGAGAGATGATGTCAGCTATCGAGGTTCTGTCAAAACCGGTTGACGCCGGGTTCCCGGACGAGTGGTACGGATTCAACTCCGAGGCGCACTTTTGGTTCGCTTGGCGTCTCAAGGCGTTGCAGTCGCTGCTCGCGCAGTGCGCCGTTCCGACGAAGGCACCGTTGAAGGTGCTTGAAGTCGGCTGTGGCACCGGAGCGTTCCGTAGCCAAGTCGAGGCAGTCACGGACTGGATCGTCGATGCTACCGACCTGAACGAGGCGGCTGTGCGCGCCTGTCTGCCGGGCCGCGGCCGCACCCTGCTTTACGATGTCGAGGACGAACGTTCCTCGATGGTGCGGGCATATGACGTGGCGCTGCTGTTCGATGTGCTGGAGCACGTCGGCGACGTGCAACCCTTTCTGCGCTCGGTGCTCCGTCACGTCAAACCCGGCGGGTGGGTCATCGTGAACGTACCCGCGTCCAATCTGCTGTACTCGCGCTACGACCGAGTGGTTGGACACCATCGCCGCTACACCAAGCAGAGCTTGGCGGCCGAGCTTACGTCGACGAGCGTCCGCGTTGAATGCATCGACGCGAGGTACTGGGGCTTGAGTCTCTTTCCCGTCGGCTTGGCGCGACGGTTCCTCTTGCACTGGATCGCCGATGAAAAAACCGTGGTGCGCTTCGGATTCCGACCGGCGGGGAAGCTGGTCAACCTGGCCCTGCGCGCGTTGATGCACGTGGAAACCACGTTGATGAGCAAGCCGCCGATCGGCACCTCGTTGCTCTGCCTGGTAGGCGTGCGTGAAGAGGCCGGAATGGGCGCCGTTTCCACCACCGGCTGACGACGTTCAGCTCAGCGCACAATTTCGTCGACCACGTAATGCGGTCGCGCTTTCGCCTCGTCGTAGGCTCGGCCAACGTACTCGCCGATGAGTCCGAGGAAAAACAGCTGCACGCCCGACATGAACACGACGACCACAATCAGGGCGGTGAAGCCCTGCGGCGAGCGGTCCGACGCCAATTTCACCACCAGCGCGTAGAGGATGAACAGGGTGGCGGCAAGAGTCACCAGTACCCCGAGCACGGAGGCGGCGCGCAGCGGGACGATCGAGAATGAGAAGATGCCGTCGAACGCCAAGCTGAGCAGCCGCAGCGCGCTGTATTTCGACACGCCCGCGAATCGCGGGTCGCGCGGGACTGGGATTCCGGTCTGGCGGAAGCCGGCCCAGGTCCGCAGGCCGCGCAAGTAGCGATGCCGCTCCGGCGTGCTGCGGACCGCATCGATCACCTTGCGCGACAGCACGGCGAAGTCGCCGCTGTCGACCGGCAGCCGCACATTGGCGAGACGCTGAATCAGCCGATAGAAGACGTAGTAGCTGAGCCGCAAATACCATGGCTCATGGCGCGAGCTGCGTTGGGCGTAGACCACGTCATAGCCCTCGAAATGCTTCGCCAGCAGCAACGGGATCGCCTCCGGGGCATCCTGCAAGTCGCCGTCCATCAGGACGACGACGTCGCCGGCAACGTGGTCGACCGCCGCGGTGAGCGCGGCTTGGTGCCCGAAGTTTCGCGACAATCTGACGACCACCAGCTCTGCGTTGGCAACTTTTGCCCCGCGCAACACGGTTGGCGAGTCGTCGGTGCTGCCATCGTCGACGATCACCACCTCGTGCGGCCCCCCAGGCAACAAGGTCAGCACCGCCCCCAGTCGCGCGAGCAGCTCGGGCAAAGCCTCCTCTTCGTTGTGCACGGCGATACCAATCGAGATACGCGGCGCCTCTTTCATGCTCGTCTCGTTCCCTTCAGATAGACCATTTGCCACATCGTGAGCCCGAAGATCCCGAGCGGATAAGGTTGGAATGCCGTACACTCGAAGCGTTCCTCGAACAACCCCCGCCACTCCGCCAACGGTCTCGGATAATCGCCACGATCATGCACCGCCAGCCAACGCGCCAGCGATCTCTCCTCCGGGAGCACGAGATCCAGCAGGTGGATGGTGCCGTCGTTTGCCAAGAAGCCGTTCAGCCTCGCCAACAGCCGTCGCGCCGTCTCATCGTCAACGTGATGCAAAAAGCTGTTGAGCAGGATGAGGTCGAACTGGCAACCGTCGCGGGGCTCGTACGCGAGTGCATCCGCGGCGATGAACTCGCCGCGATAACGCGCGCGCCCGAACTCAATGTAGCCTGGATTCATGTCGACCCCGACATAGTCCGCACGATGAAAGAGACCCGCGTTGGTTCCGGGACCACAGCCCAGGTCGAGAACCCGGCGCACCGACGGCAGATCGACATGTGGCAACAACGGCGCGATCTTGCGCCGCGCGAAGGGCATTATCCAAAGAGCGTAAACCCTGGGATCAGTCAGGATGCGGTTCACGAATCCCATGCTCATTCCGGTGTCCTTCACACCTGCCTACCCATCGCGCCCGCGGCTACTTGCTCTGCGCACCAACGGCGCCAAGACCCGCCCTGGCCTTCCACAGCTGATAGCCAAGCCGTGTGAAATCGTCGGTGTTGGCGCCCGCATACTCGACCCTCACGTAATTTTCCGTGATCCAAGCGATCACGTCCCTCGCATAGCCATCGGGCCCTGAGATGTTGTAGCCGGGCAGGCGGATCTCGTTGACGCGAAACAGAAAGATGATGAAGTCGGGCGGGGCCTCCTTGATGCGTTCGATCACGGTCTGTGGGCCTCCGAGCGACTCGAACAACTGGCGATTCACCCAGTCCGCCATGTACGGTGTAGGGTTGCGCCGTCGCGCCAGGTAATTGAGCATCATCCCTTCGGGAATCACCATTAGAGTAGAGTCTCTGGGAGCCAGTTGCTCGATGCGACCTAGGATCTGGTTCACCGCGGTGGCGGATACCGACAGATTCATCCGCGGGCTGCCGTAGATCAGATCGCTTCGACTACCGACCGCGACCGACTTGTCGGCGACATAGGCAGCGCTGGATTCCTGGATCTGCAGAATAATCGCGGCGAAGAGGCCGAAAGCCAACAAGCGGTACGTACGACCGGAGAAGCCCAACACCCCATGCCATGCTCGTGGCACGATCACCACATTGAGGAAGACCATGGCCATCGTCAAAGGAAGCGCCAAATAGAATCCGAATCCTGCGACGGATGGCCGCAGCAGAACCTTGGGCAGGAACGCGGCCATCCCGCAGGCGAGAACGAAGGCCAGTAGCGACACCGCGCCTTCGCCGACAAATCGACGCCTGCGGGTCAACAACAAGGCCGCTGCGAGCGGCGGCAGCACCAGCGCCCAACCCACATGGATGCGGCTGACATTGACCGCCGAATAGACCGCAAGCGTCAGACCACTCACGACCACGGCGGTGACCACCGTGCGCAGCCACTCGCGACGGACGCGCGCCACGACACAATCGACGGCAAACCAAACCATCACCAGACAAAGCACAGTAAGCGCGCGAACGGCCATGAAGGTGAAGGAGCTCCACGTATTGCCAAGGCCGCTGAACTGCACATACAGTGGGTTCTGAGTGATGTTCGATTCGAGGATCGGCATGAACGCACCGAAGGTGTGGCGCAGCGCCGCCGAGATCGGGGCGGCCGGCGAGAACGCAAGGGTTGCAATTGCTGGCGGAGCCAAGGCGAACAACGCGAAGGCAGCGAGGCGATCGCGGCGCAGGATTTGTCTCCACAGCGCCAACGACATCAAACCGATCGCGATGGGAAACTCCGGCTTCAGCAGGGCGCTGACTCCCCAGAGAAACCCGAAGAGATAGAGGTAACGCGGGCCTTGCGTGCGCTGGGCGGCGAGCAGAGCCCATATCGCGGACAACCAAATGAAGGTTCCGTGCACCGCCTCATGACAATAGGGTGCCATGAAGTTGTAGTTGCCAACCGGGCTCGTGTGCTGAAAGGCGTGAAAGCCGAGGAAGCACAGGCCCGCCGAGAATGCCGCCAACCCGGACCATGGCGCGAAGATCATGTACAACAGCAGTGTGTCGGCCAACACGAATCCAAAATTGGAGACGAGTACCACCGTGTAACTCGGCCCGAACAGCCAGAACAGCAGCGCGTGATAATACTGGGACAGCGGGCCGTAGTAGTGGACGATGTCGCGATATAGCACGCGGCCTTCCGTGAGCTGCCACGGAACGTAAAGCTCCTCCGGGAAGTCGACGACCAGATCACCCCAACTTCGCCAGCTGCGCACGAGCAGAACAACCGCGAGCGCACCGAGAACGGCGAAGTGAACCGCAATCGCCTTGCCGTCAGGTGGCCGCCCTAGCGGCGGAAGCGTATCGGCCCGCGACGATTCACCGCTGCGGGGCAGCGGCGGCGGATTCGCAGCGTGCGACGCGGCAGGGCTATTGATGGCATGTCCAGCGTTGATCGGCATTTCGCATCCGATTATAGGGCGACGACTCGATATCGGGCTTGGAATGGCGCGGCTGGTGACGCGATCTCCCGGCTGCAGGTAGATGCCGGACGCCGCGGGCTATTGAGCTGCGTCCCCTTTTTCGGCTCTCCGGCGCACCGTGATCTCGGTGATCTCGGCCGGCGCACGCACGCGCATCGCCGGTCCCCAGAAGCCGGTGCCGCGGCTCACGTAGAGCTGCGACCCGTTAACACGATAGTGGCCGGCAACGTACGGCGTGCTCAGCCGTACGAAGTACCGGAACGGCCAGATTTGACCACCGTGCGTATGCCCGGACAGTTGCAGGTCGATTCCCAGGCGCGCCGCGGTCGGGAAGGTGGCGGGGTCGTGTGCCAGGAGAATAACAGCACGTTGCGGGTCGCCCCCGTCGAGCGCCGCGGCAACGTCCTCGCGATGCCGATTGCTTACCAAGTGCGCGTGGTGGTCCTCGACCCCAGCCAATTCGAATGATGCCGTCTCGCTGCCGATCACGACGTGCGCGTTGCGGAGCACGTCAATACCCATCGCCTGGATGTGTGCCACCCAGGCGTCGGGCCCCGAGTAATAGTCATGGTTACCGGTGACGAAGAAGACGCCGTGGCGCGCCCGCAGCGCGGCGAGCGGCGCGACTTCGGCGCCAACCCGCTCGACACTCCCATCAACCAGATCGCCGGTGATGACGATGAGATCGGGCGTCAGCGCTGCACAGCGTTCAACGAGCTGCCGGGCGAAGCGACGATCGAGAATCGGGCCGAAGTGCAGGTCGCTGAGCTGCACGATGCGATAGCCGTCCAACGCCCGCGGCCAACGCGCGAGCCCGATCTCTACCTTTCGAAGTTCCGGGCCGCCGAGCGCTTCGCGAACGCCGACTGCGCTTGCAGCCCCGGCAAGGGCGACGACGATGGCGGCGCGGGGCGCGGCTGCGCCCGCGCCTGCGGGCGTGCTGGACGCATAAGCAGTGCCGAGGAGAACCCAGGTAAGTTCGGAGAGCAGCAGCAGCAAGATGGCGTAGAATGCAAAGCCCATCCACAACGACGCCGGCCACGCGACTGCTCGCGCCAAAGGCACGGGGAAGGTCCGCTCGCTGAGGGGTTGCAGGGCGAGAAGGCCGCCGCCGGCGGCGATCAGGGCGAGCAGTAGTGTGCGCAGCGGTGCGCTGACAGCGGTATCGACCACCAGGCGCTGCGCCAGGTAGTAGTGTCCGCCGACGAGGACGCCGAGAACGAGCGTGACGAACGTGGCGATAAGGACGGTGCGGCGCATCTGACGGTGCCCCTCACGCTAGAGCGCTCTGCCGTCACAAGCAATCGTGGGTGTTGCCCAGACCTCGCCGGCTCGCTGCGACAGCAGCCGAGGCTATCGTCGGCGCGGCAGCTCTGCTTCGGCAACCGCCGCGGCGGTCACTTCATCGCGATGGTTCACGCACTCGACATCGCAGCGCACGTAGAACTTGCCATCGCGTTCGAACTTGTCGGTGACGGCGCCTTGGATCCACGTCACGTCACCCATGTAGTTGAACTTCAGATACTTGGCCTCGATACGGGTCAGGAACCCGTTGTCACCGATCCAGTCGGTCATGCCCTGGATCAACCACGAGCAGCGTTCGGGACCGAGATCGTACGCACCGGGTAGACCGAGGAGGCGTTGCGTGAAGGCGTTGTCCCAGTGGACGCGTTGCGGCGGCTCGGGGACGCCTTGCTCGTTGGGGATCATCAGCGCCGGGTGCTTCTCGTACAAGTGAGCGGCTACCTTGTTTCCGACCAGGTAGATGCCGAAGTAGGACTCGAAGGCAATCTCCGCGGTCGGCGTGAGCGGCCCTTTGATGATTCGGTTCAGCTGGTCGCCAACCTTGACCTCATCCCAGTACCGCTCGGTCGTCCGACGTTCGGCGCGGTACTCATCCATGAAACGTACGATGTCGTCGGGCTTCCACTCGGCCAGCTGGATGTTGCCGTACTTCTTCTTCTCGGCGGTCTTGGTACGCTCGATGCGAATCCAGGTGTCGTTGCGCAGGCCAATATTATCGCCGTTCTGATCGTAGTAGACCGCCTCGTACGTTTGATACACCGAGCGTCCCCCGCCGAAGCTGCTATCGCGCTCGCGGACCTCCTTCAGGTACGAGTCGGCGCGAATCCGATCGCCGAGCATGGGGGGGCGTTTCCATTCATAGAGCGAACCGGTCCAGATCGAATGGACGCTCGGCAAACCCTCCGGGAGACCGCTGTGCCCGACGGCGCGCAAGGTGTCCATCGTTTGCACGATGATCGGCGGTGCGAGCAGAGTCCCCCAGCGTGTTTTTTTGGCGTAGTCGTCGTCGAGATACAGCGGGCTCACGTCGCCGATGGCCAATGCCAGATGATAAATCGCGTCGCGCGTGACCTCGGTCCGCCACGGCCGGCGGCCCGCGAACCCTTTGCCAATGCGCTCGCGCAGCTTGGCGATGCCCTCATCGGTGATCTTGCCGTGCGTGTCGGACATTGCTGGTCTCCTCTACTTGGCGGGATGTAAGTGTCGCGTCGGCAGCCGCTGCGGCTTGGCCGATGTACGTGCATCGGCGTGTTGCGGACCCAAGAGTCGATAGACGGCTTTCTCGAGAAACCGTCGCTGCGCGGCTAGGGCACGCGGTGCGAGCGGGTCGTTGTTTGCCCCGACCATCTGTTGCAAGGCGGAGGTGTTGGTGAAGTAGGCAAACACCATGCCGAACATTCCCAGGGTCAGATGCGGCAGCTCAGCGGGCTCCCAGCCCGCATCGTCTGCGGTCTCGCGAATCACCGCTAGGCCCTGGCGGTACACTGGTTCGAGCCAGCGGGCGATGAGCGGGTGCACGCTGCCGCTTTCCTCCAACAAGGCACGTTGCAGCAGGCGCGCCAGGTGCGCGTGCTGTGCGAGGTGGGTGACCAACCGATCGAGGGTGCTGCGCATGCGGTCGGGCCGCAGCGCGCCGGGATGCCACGCTTCGACGAGCAGATCGGCGATGGGCCGCAGACCGCGTTCGAGCACGGCGTCGTAGAGCGCCTGCTTGCTCGGGAAGTGGTTGTACAAACTCGGTGCGGTGAGTTGCATCTCGCGCGCGATGTCGCGCACGGCTACGCCGTTCAGACCGCGGAGCGCGAACAGCTGCTCCGCCGTGTCGAGGATGACCTCGCGCGTGGGCGCCGGCTCTGCGTCCGCGGCGTTCGATCGGGTGGTACGTTTGGACCGCCGCGGTGGCGCGGCGGCGACTTTGGTCGGCACGGTGTGCGCTAGCTAGCGAACGAACGTTTGTTAGTCAAGCTGCAGGGCCGCCGCGCACTCCGTCGCGGTGGCATTCTTGATTGACATCCGCTGCAGCCGGCGCGTACGCTGCAACCCTGAGGAGCCGAGAAAGGTTCGCGCGCAGCCAGCGCCGCGAAGCAGTTTGCTTTGGGGGGGACCGATGCAAATTACACGAGTGCTGCTTGCGAGTGTTTGTGTCGTAGGAGGATGGTCCGGAGGCGCGGGCGCCTGGCAGGCTGAGCTGAAGGGCGGGCGCTGGGCGAACGAGCTGCGGGGCCTGGCGGTGGATGGAGCCGGAGACGTCTTCGCTACCGGCTACCTGCACAACCGTTTTGCGGTCATCAAACTCTCGGGATCCAGCGGCGCGACCGTCTGGCATTCCCGCTTCACTGGTGCGGCCCGGGCTCTCGCTCTTGATCCCACTGGTAATGCGCTTGCGGCAGGCATCACGTGGAATAGCCCCTACGACTTTGAGGCTGACTTCACCGTGGCCAAGTTCGCCGGAGGCAATGGGGGGTCGCTCTGGCGGCGTGAGATCAGTGACGGCGTGGCCTACACCATCGCCACCGATGCGACCGGGGACGTGGTGGCCGGCGGAATCATCGACGAAGCTGGCACGGTGTCGCATGTTACCAAGCTCTCCGGAGCGACCGGGGCGGATATCTGGCGCAGCAATATCGGCGACACCGCAAGCGGCGGCACGTGTGCCTCCTTGGCCGTGGACGGAGTCGGAGACATCGTCGCGGCTGGGAACTCTTTCGACGGAGACTACGACTTCTTGGTCGTCAAGCTATCCGGAAGCACCGGCGCGGAGCTGTGGCGCTATGAAATCGACGGCGGCGCCAACGCGCTGGATTTCGCGAATGCCGTCGCGCTGGATGGCGCCGGTGACGTCCTCGCTGCCGGCAGACTGCAGACCGCTCCGGGCATCTTCGCGTTTACGGTGGTCAAGCTTTCGGGGATCACCGGCGCGGAGCTCTGGCGGCAGGAGTTGAGCGGCAACGTTGCGGGTGATGCGTTCGCGGTGGACGTCACCCACGACAGCGTCGGCAATGCAATCGCGGTGGGCGCGATGGAGAACATGGGCACGTCCAGTGACTTTGCAGTGGTCAAGCTCGCTGCCGCAACCGGAACGGAGATCTGGCGCCAGATGATCGACGGTTGGGTGAGCCCCTACGATGAGGCGGCGGCGGTTGCGGTCGACGCAAGCGGTGACGTCGTCGCCACTGGTCGCATCGGCGATTTCATCAGCTCTGCGTTCTTCTTCTCCATCGTGAAACTGGGGGGAGCCACCGGTGTTGAGCTGTGGCGCCAGCCGCTGCCGGGGCGCGGGGGTCCGGGGATTGGCTATTCCGAGGGCGCCGCGGTGGCCGTGGATGCGGACGCAAACGTAGTGGCGGGCGGCTTGATGTACATCTCGACCGGCCCGGCGTACCGTCCGCTCACGGTGGTGAAGCTCTCAGGAGCCGAAGGGGCCGATGTCATTGCGGGCAGGAAGCTCCTGGTGACCGATGTCGCGGGTGATCCGACTGGCCGCAACGTCGTCCTGCAGGCGAAAATTGGGATTGGCGCTTCACCCGACAGTCCCGCAGATCCGCGCATCGGCGGCGCCACCCTGGAAGTGCGCAATCCGACGACCGGCGAGAGCGCCGCCTTCGCGCTGCCAGCCGGCAACTGGCAAGGTCTTGGAAATCCGCCGGGCCAGAAGGGCTACAAGTACGGCGATGCCGTCTTATCGGCCGGGCCGTGCAGGTACGTGACGATCGTGGCTAATCGCGCTCTCAAGGCCTCGTGCCGAGGTGATCAAATCGGGTTCTCGTTGGATGAGGCCAGCCAGGGCAGCCTTGCCCTGCGCCTGACGACAGGCAGTGGGACCAGCGCGCGTCGCTACTGTATGCTGTTCGGTGGCACGGTCCTGCAGGATACATCCACTGCCACCGGAGCCGGAAAATTTCTCGCCCAAGACGCGCCTGCGCCCGTGACGTGTCCATTTCCCTGATCGTGCGACCTCGCGAAGCAGTCGCCAGCAGAGCGATGCTACTTCGCAGGTGAGGTCCAGCGCGGCGGCCGCTTCTCGACGAACGCGGCGAAGCCTTCTCGGACTTCGTCCGACGCCAGCGACTCGGCGAACATGGGGAAGTCGATCGTCGGCAGGTGACGATTGAAGTCCCGTTTCAGCGCGGTTCGGGCGCGCGGGCCGGTCTGTCGCACCCAGTCGATGGTCTCGACCACCGCGGCGTCGAGCTGGTCGTGCGGCACGACGCGTGACACCAGCCCCATTGCCAAGGCCTCGGCGGCGCTGATGTACTGAGCTGTGAACATCAAGTATTTGGCGCGCGCGATCCCGACACGCGTGGCGAGGCGCGCCCCCAAAAAACAATCGGCGACGCCGCGCAACAGCTCTGGAGCGCGAATGCGGGCACGGTCGGAGACGACCGACAAATCGGACATCAGCACCATGTTCAATCCGCCGCCCTGACACATGCCGTTGACGGCCATGAGAACGATCTTGGGACAGCGCTCGAACTCGACGAATGGCAACAAATCGAAGCGATCGGTCTCCCGATCCATGGGCTGGCTGCCCTCGTGCTGGCCGCCCATCTCGCCGCCGACGCAAAAGTAGTCGCCGGTGCTGGTGACCACCAACACGTCGACGTGCGGATCACGTTCGGCGAGCACCGCGGCTTTCTTCAACCCGTGATACATCTCGATAGTGAGAGCGTTCCGGCGCTCCGGTCGGTCGATGACGACACGCAGAACGCCCGGTTCGCTGGTTGCGCGCAAGTAACGCGATCCGAGATCGACGGTTTGTGGTTCCATGGAGACCTCCCGCGGCCTCGCGTGTAGCAGATCGGTTGCGCGCTCCGCCAGCGTTGTCAAGCCACGTCGGGTTGAGCCCGCCAGGTTGCCGGCGTCTCTGAGAGCCCGCGTTTTAGCGCCGCCGTCTGCTTCAGCATTGCAGGAGCGGGCTTTACACCGCAGGCACCCCTTGAACCGGCGCGCCCTCCTCGTATATTAACGAGCGTTAGTTAATCTGGGGCAGGGAAGTTTGCGGTTCAGAATTCACGGTTGAGATCGTAGTCTCCTCTCAACTCTAAACTCTGAACGCTCAACTACGGTGAGTGAGGAGCATCGACCTGATGGCACGCGATTATCGATTGATCTCGGCGGATTCGCACATTCTCGAGCCGCCGCATCTGTGGACCGAGTACATGCCGAAGAAGTTTCACGACAAGTGCCCGACGGTGGTCCCGGACGGCGACGGCGGTGAGGCGTGGCAGTTCGCGCCCGGCGTGCCGCCCGCGCCCATCGGTATTTACGCTTCCGCCGGCCGCAAGCACGAGGAAGTACGCTGGACCGGAGTAACCTTTGCGGCGGCCAATCAGGGCAATTTCTCGGCGGCGCCGCGATTGAAAGAGCAAGATGAGGACGGTGTCGACGCCGAAGTGCTCTTCGGCTCGGCGCGTATGATGAGCCACTTCTTCTCGGATCCGGATCCAGAGTTCCACTTGGCAGGCGTGCAGGCCTATAACAATTGGCTCGCCAAGGAGTTCGTCAAGGTCGCGCCGGACCGCCTGATCGGACTCGGCAGCATGCCGGCACTGGGGGTCGAAGCGGCCATCAAGGAGATGGAACGCTGCCTGAAGCTCGGCATGCGCGGTGTCTGGCTCAACACCATGCCCAGCGTCGGTTCAACGATTCGGCCCGAGGATGATCCGTTCTGGGATGCGGCGCAGGCGCTCGGTATTCCGGTGCACTTCCATGTGCGCGTCATGCGGCAGATTCAGAAGCCCAAGCCCAAGGGCGTCCGTGGTGACGACCTGACGGGCTTGGCGACGGTCGGGGCAGGCAGCATGATCGTCGATCTGCCCGAGATCATCAGCTCAGGCGTCCATGACCGTTTTCCGAGCCTCACGTGGGTCGCTGTGGAGACTGGTTGCGGCTGGATCCCGTACATCCTCGAGCAGATGGACGACCGCTGGTGGCGCAACCGCTGGTGGCTGCCGATCAAGCTGCAGCACGAGCCGAGCTTCTACTTCCGGCGCAACTGGCGCGCCGCCTTCATGATCGATCGCTACGCGGTACTCAACCGCCACGTCATCGGGGTCGAGAACATGATGTGGTCGACCGACTATCCGCACCACGGCTGCGACTGGCCCGAGACGCGCCGTGTCGTCGACGACATGATGCGCGATGTACCGCTGGCCGAGCGTCAACGCATGTGCGCGCAGAACGCCGCAGAGTTGTATAAGCTCGTCTAGAACGGAGCCCGGAGCACAGAACACCGAGCACGGACTCCAATCCTCATCGAGCCGTTCTCGTCGGCGTTCTGTGCTCCGCGTTCTGTGTTCAATCAGTCGATAGCCTCTGCTCCTACGGCAGCCGCGCCTTATACTCCTCACTCGTGTTTTTCAGATTCGTCGTGAACGTAGCGCCCCAGCACGTGGCCGCGTCGCTGCGCACGAGCTGGACCGTGACCGTCGCATTCTGTGTGAAGGGCAGCGCCGGCAGCGATAGCTGAGTTCCAGCGCCCTTGACGTTGATCTTGGCACGTCCCTCGATGCCTTCGCGGAGGAGGAGATTCACCAGACCGTCCTGGTTGCCAGTGCGATGCTTGTAACGGAAACCATGCGTGCCGAGGGCGGACCAACATGGCCTCCCGGCGCAGACTCCGCCATGTCGGACGTACGCGTCCGAGACCAGCACACCGTCGGCATAGAGGCACACAAGATAATCGGTCAGACCCGATTGAGGGCTCCCCAGCTCGGCGGTGGTGGTTGCCGCTCCTTTGGTCCAGCGCCATTGCAGCAGCCGGTTGCCGGTGCGCAGGCGGAGCTGCGACTTCAATGGCGTACGGCACGCCTGCGGCGCCGGGGCGCAAGTCGGCGTCGGGGTGGGGGTGGGTGTCGGCGGCGGATCTCCGACGAAGAACTCGCGGCGCACAGTCGTGAGGTTGCCTTGGTTGTCGGCAATCGATGCGGTGACGTGCTTCTGGGTGTCCTCTTCGATCGGACCGCCAATCGAGATCGTGTAGATGCCGTCGTCGACCTGGTTAGCCAGATCGGCGAGCTCGGCTCCGGGTTGGCGACCGGCAACCGGAAAATCAGCCGTGACGGATAGGGAGGGCAGATCGACGCCGGTATAGGCGTCGGCGACACCTATGCGGATGTGCGACGGCGCGGTGGCATGTTGCCCCGGGCGGGGCTCGCTGACCGTCAGCACGGGTCGCATGTCGTCCAGGAACCAGCCAAACGCGTCATTCGCACCGCCCTCGGCGAGATCGACCGGGCAGCCGAGATCGATCCAGCGCGCGATGGTCATTTTCTGATCGTCGCTGAGCGGCGGCACGCCGCTGCCCGGTGGCGGCATGATCGTGCCGGTGTAATCGATGTCGGCTTCGTTGATGCCTGCTCCAGGCGGCAAAGTCGCCGGATTGCCGGGAACAGACTCGGTGGGATGGTCGGCGTTGGTCCAACCATCGAGCCGCTGGCCGAAGATCTTCCAGACGAGCAGGCTGCGGCGGCTCTGGAA